>Ga0214919_10009548_pt1 | contig 12488 bp, 10 predicted proteins | sample LL1503_MetaG_FD_177994 | JGI IMG/M metagenome (GOLD analysis project Ga0214919, IMG submission 177994) | Freshwater microbial communities from Lake Lanier, Atlanta, Georgia, United States - LL-1503 | ecosystem: Environmental > Aquatic > Freshwater > Lake | place: USA: Georgia | collected...
TCCCTTTAACCGATGAACAATGTAAAAGTTGGTTTAAAGGCACATACAAATTATGTCATCAATATTTATATATTGATCCTATATTTGAAGAATTGGCATTTGAAGATAATATGTTTTATTTACGACATGCCGAAGGGGTTATTTTTGATTTTTGAGTTATATATATTTTTTATATTATATAAATATATATATTTATCGGTTTTGGCGTATTCTTGTTCTAAATTATTCAAATTTGTTCTATTTATATGTTTAGATATAGAAATATTCCGTTTCCATTCACTTAATTTACTACACATAAACATAGACTTTTCACAATTAAATTTTTTAGCGTTTTTCGGCGTAATTTTGGCGTTTTGTTATTCTAACCATATAATAACAAAACGCCGAAATACTTTTAATTCGATATTTTTTTATTTATTTCGCAATCACAAATTCTTTTGAGACCATTTTTATGATTATTATTTTTACATATTTCTAATACTTGTTTTTGTAATTCGTTATTACTTTTCACTAATTCTAATACTAAATCAGTTAATACTTTAATTTCATTTAATGAAGAATCTATTATTGTATTTTCACCAATGATATTAGTTTCTTCTTTACATATTTTTTTGTGACCCCATAACCCTTTTCTAGATTTATATATTTTATTACATTTTTCACAATTGAAAATATCATTTTTGGGATTTTGAGGATTACACTTGTTACCATTTAGGTTATCTTGATGTTTTCTAGTGTTCAAATGTTTATTATAATCTTTTTTATTACTACATGTTATATTACAATAATTACATAAAAATATTTTTACGGAATTATCTGTTGAGATATTGGGGGATTTGTTTAAGGCCATCGTATTTTCAAAACTTTGATATTTTATTTTTTTAATATGTTTATTTGTTTGGTTATGTGTATTTAATAATTCTTTATTATTAAAATTTTTATTACATTCTTTACAATATAAAACTTCTTTTATTATGGTATTTTTTATGATAGGTGGATCCTTTGGTTTGTGTATTGCATAGGGTTCTATGCTATTTAATGTCGCGTTTAAGGATAAAAAATATTCTTGTTCTTTTTTTCTCGCTTCATATTGATTTTTACAATCAAAAAAATTTATGATTTCCATTTTCCAATTTACCCAGCCACCATTATTACGTATGACTTCATATAATTTACATTTATAATTTGAACTTTTTTTATTAACACATCCTTGTTTATGTGAATGTTTTCTTTGTACAAAATTAGTCGTATGACCTACATATAAATCAGAAATAGCTGGGTTCTTGCATGTGATTTTATATATAATTGTATTAGAATAATCAATTTCGATTTTAGGCATGTTATAATCTTATATAATCTTATATAATATTATATTTATATTATATTTATATTAAAATAATCTTATAAGAATATATAAGAATATAAAAATCCCCTAAATCATTTTAATTATATTTTAAGATTTTTTAATAAAAAAGTTGTCATCACAAATATTTTACGAAAATTTAAAAATGAGAGCATAATGGTCACAATCACTTTTTTGATATATTTTTTGAAATTCTATTTTCGGAAATTGAAAAATAGACATTTTAAAAATGTCCAAAATCGATTTTCTTAAAATAGAATTTCAAAAAATAAAAATATTTTTATTAATTAAATTTTTATTAATTCACTATTTATTTATTTATAGTTTTCATTCACCACTTCTTTTACGACCCTTTTCATTTTATTATTGTCGAATTTTTTTCCCATTTATTTTCCTCCTCGTTTCACGTTTGGCTGTCAGTGATATTTACATGATTAATGATAATATTACACCCCCTTCAAATACCGATTATTTATAAAATAATAAAATAATAAAATAATAAAATAATAAAATCTTAATCTTTCATATAAATAAAATAAGGCGCCAAGTAAATACTCATAATTAAAAACACGATATTAGTATCATAACTTGATTGGTTCAATAAAGCACTTATTATAACAGCCATGATTACTAGAAAACTATCTCCTAATAAAGCACCAGCACCTGCTTCTTTTGAATAACCTTTGAAAAAATCTAACATATCATTTGAGCCTTTAGGAATAGTGGTAAAGAAAATATAAAATAGAAAGTCAAAGATTATTTGAATAGATACACATATACCAGCAAATGCGGTGAGACCAATCTTTAGACCACTTTTATGAACTAGATATCTTCCTAATAACATATATAAAACACCAATCAATATATCTGCAATCATAGCAGACAATCTATATTTTTTATACCATCCTTCTAAAGATGTGATTTTTATATAAATTTTCGCAAAAGTAAAAAAAATGATAAATAAATCAGCATAAATGTTAGCGGTTATTATAGGTATGTATTCAAATTTATTAGTATAATTGATAGTAGGTTTCAAATTTGTAGTTTTTTCAATCAAGAAAGTAAGTAAAAATAATAATCCAACAATTAATAATCCACTCATATATAATTTAAACGAATATAAAAAAAAATTGGCATTCTAACATATTTTTTAAAATAATTTAATATGTTAAAATTTAAATATAATTATTAAAGGTTAACATATTAATAATAATAATAATAATAATAATAATGGGCAATAATCATTCTGCTTATATAAAAAAAATAAATTTTGAAGATATGCAACATGCTATAAAAGATAATGAAAAATCAGTAATTATTAATACTTTAATACCAGATAAACAACAATGTTTAATAAAAGGAACAATTACAATTGAAGAAGAAATTAAAATATTAAATCATTATCTCTCTAAAGATACAAAAATAAGGATTATTATTTATGGCATAAATGCATGTGATCCGACAATATTGCAAAAATACAATCAACTCATGAATTTAGGGTTTTATAACATATATATTTATCCAGGCGGAATGTTTGAATGGTTATTATTACAAGACATTTATGGTGAAGACATTTTTCCGACAACGACAAAAGAAAAAGATTTATTGCGTTTTAAAGGTCGCCAACAATTTAATATAAAAATGATTGATTATTAATTATTTTTGATTATTTTGATTATAAAATTAAAATATCATATTTTGAATATAATATGCAATATCATTTAAAGAATATAATGATTTCTGGTCGAAGATACCAGTGGGTTCGTTAATGAAAGATTTGATTTGTGCAAACCATTTTTGTAGAATTTCTGGATTATCCATAATATCAACATTTGCATCTAAGACGAGTAAAGGTCTTGTATTGTTTTTAAATAACCACTCTTCGTGGTATTTATGACAATTTTCTAAATAAGCAAGCGGAATTGTGTTTTCGCCTTGTCTGCCACGTTTTTCGACACGTTTAGCAGAAATGATGGGATCATTTTGTAGATAAATAAATGAAATAGGCGGCAGTTCTTGAATAAAATCTTGAAACCATTTTTGGTAGATGGCATATTCTATATCTTCTATTTTTTCATCATCAAACAACATTTTGGCAAATACATTACAATCGGTATATAAACTCCTTTCCATAAGAATAACTTTATAATTGCGTTTAAGTGCGTCGCGTAAGGCAGATAAACGTGAAATAAATGCCATCATTTGAAAGGGAAAAGCATACCTTGTTTGATTTTCATAATATTTTTCTAAAATAGAAATGCCGTTTTTATCTTTAATGGAAGTCCAGACATCCACTGGTTCTTTTAAATAACAAATGTCAGGATGATTTTCAAATTGTTTTTCTAATTCTGCTAATAAAGTAGATTTGCCGGTTCCAATATTCCCTTCAACTGAAAATATAGCAGCGGGTGCCATAGTTAATGATAGATGATGTTATAATACTATAATATTATTATTATTAAATGAATTCAATTTATTAGAATAATCAATAATAATAATCGGATTTTTTAATTATTATTATTCTAATAAATTGAAATAAATATAACCTTCTAACTAAATGATATATACCCACCACCACTTAGACTTTTCAAGATGGATCTTAACCAAAGTAAATTAACGAAATCAGAATGGGAAAGTATTGAACTCCCGATATCAACTCATGAGTTGCGTATTATCGAATTAATTAAAGCGGGATATGGTGACGTGAATATTAAACGAAATCATACTTTATCGCTTTTAAAATATATGAAAATTTCATTTAATTCGGCAATTGATCGCTATGTCTATATTCATTATCTACAAGCGAAACTATTAGAAATCGGAAAAAAGTATGATTTATTTATGGATACTATTGAAATGGGTAACCATGCGATGAAAAAGGCCGATATTTTCCGTTTCGCAAATACGGACAAACATCTTGAGACGAATAAAACCACGATTTATGAATATATTATTTTAGATTTATTAGAAAAAATGTATAAACACAAACATGCGAAAAATGCTAAAAATACGAAAACAATGAAAACTGAAATAAAAAAGAAGCGTGAAGAAGAAGGCATGAGCGGCAGCAGTGGCATGAGCGGTAGCAGTGGCATGAGCGGCAGCAGCAGCAGCAATGGCGATTGGTTGTATTATTATTATACGATTAAAACGATTATAGAATATAATGTAGAATTGGTCAATGCTTGTTTTAAATCAATGGTAAAAACATTAATCTCACGATTAGATGAAGACGTGAATCTCGTCTCTTTAGTGTCGCAAGGTTATTCGTTAATTGAAAAGAACGAATATTTATTAAAATACGCTGATGAAAAGTTATATGATCATCAAAAAAGATTATTTACGGCGTGTAAGCAACCCAAACCGAAATTAGTGCTTTATATTGCGCCAACTGGTACTGGCAAAACATTGTCCCCGTTAGGGTTAGCCGAACATCATAAAATTATATTTGTGTGTGCGGCTCGGCACGTCGGTTTATCTTTAGCGCGATCGGCTATTTCCGCAAATAAACGTGTAGCGTTTGCGTTTGGTTGCACCGATACCGACGATATTCGCTTACATTATGCGGCGGCGAAAGAATATACCATTCATAAAAAATCAGGCGGTATTGGCAAAGTCGATAATTCAGTCGGCGATAAAGTTGAAATTATGATTTGTGATATTAAATCATATATTCCTGCGATGAATTATATGCTGGCTTTTAATTCAAAAGAAAAAATCATTTGGTATTGGGATGAACCGACGATTACATTAGATTACCCCGAACACGAATTTCACGCAATTATTAAAAAGAATTGGACAGATAATTTAATTCCAAATATCGTGTTGTCTTCGGCGACTTTACCGCAATTAGCCGAATTAACCGAAACGATTACTGATTTTCGTAGTCGATTTGATGAAGCGGACATTCATGAAATCATTAGTCATGATTGTAATAAAAGTATTCCTTTGCTTAATCGTGATGGATTTGTAGAAATGCCGCATTATCTTTTTACAGACTATTCGAAAATAGTTGAAGTCGTCGCTCATTGTCAAAAATATAAAACATTATTGCGGTACATTGATTTAGCCGAAGCCATTAAATTTATCACTTATATAAATCAACATGGCGATTATATAACACATCCGCGGTATAAATTAGAAAATTATTTTGGCGTATTTGAAATGGTCACGATGGCAAATATTAAATTATATTATTTGAATGTATTGGGTGCTTTACAAGGAGAAAAATGGAGTGAAATATATAAGTATATGTCAAATACGCGCCATAAAAAAATGCTGTCGACTATTAATATTGTCACGAGTGACGCATATACTCTTACGGATGGACCGACAATATTTTTAGCAGAAGATATTGACAAAATCGCGCAATTTTATTTACAAAGCGCTTCTATTCCTGAAACGCTATTAAAAGATATTTTAGGCAGAATCGAGTATAATACTCGAATTAATGAAAAAATGGCAATTATGGAAAAAGATTATTCTGATGGCACTAAAAAGGATGAACAGAAAGAGAAGAAAATGAATGAAGGTCGTGTTGATCCGGAAATGAAACGATTAATGGATAAAATCGATGGATTACGGCAACAATATAAATCGGTTCGGTTGCCACATGAATATGTGCCTAATACGAAAGAACATTTATATAAATGCGCAAATAAGATGGCGATGGCTAATGCGAATGCGAATGCGAATGCGAATAATGCGAATGCGAATAATGCAAATAATGCGGCCAAACCTTTTACGAGCGAGATATCTGAACATGATGTAGAAAAAATTATGCGGATTGATGATATTTCTGATCAATGGAAATTATTATTATTATTGGGAATTGGCGTATTTACGACCACGCATAAAAGCGATCGATATACCGAAATTATGAAAAATCTCGCACAACAACAGAAATTATATTTAATTATTGCTTCGACCGATTATATTTATGGCACGAATTATCAGTTTTGTCATGGATATATTGGCAAAGATTTAGGCACGATGAGTCAAGAAAAATGCATTCAAGCGATGGGGCGTGTTGGTCGAAATAAATTACAGCAAGATTATAGTGTGCGTTTTCGTGAAGATGAACTGATTTTAAAATTATTTCAAGAAGAAACGAATAAACCAGAAGTCATGAATATGAGTTTATTATTTACATCTGAATGAGGAATGTAAATAAGAATATATATATATATATATATTAAGGAATAGACATGTAAAATTTATAATAAAAAATATAATTATTTTTTATTTGGTTGTTTATTTCGTTTTGTTTGTTTTCTTTTGTTTTGTTTATTTCGTTTTGTTTGTTTATTTCGTTTTGTTTGTCTTTTACTTTTATGTGTATTAATACCTCCAACACTTGGATAATAATTATTAGGTGGATTTGCATTTAATTTAAATATTTTTTCGGGTTCAGCACCCTCATTACAATGTAATCTGCTTGTCCCTGTCGCCCAAGGAAGTGTTGTTATTGTTGGAACATTAACTCCTTCATCTGTTAATGTTATAAATATAACAGGTCTATTCCTGTTATATAGTTCGTCCATAAAAGGTCCTTTATCAACATTAACACCTCGAAGACTGAACAATAGTTGTAAATTGATTAGAGGTCTTCTTTTATCAACATTTGATATTCTTCTTCCATCATCATTAGGTGAATACGTCGCCAAATTGTTTGTTTCAAAACAAGGATATACAGTAATAAATTTTAACGGACCTTGGCCTTCAGAATCATTAGGGTCATCTGGTTCATTCTCTTCATCCAATTGTGTGATTCCCATATGTTCCACGTATGATCGAGTCAATAAATAATATACGCTCCTTTCTACATTAAATCTATTATAATTTTTAATTACAATAGGTATCTCACCATCTCTAATAGATTCATCAATAAATTCTCTTATATTCTTATTCTCATCAGCATTATAAAAATCATTTCCATTTCTGTCAACATCTATAAAAAGAGGTGAGGTGTTTCTGGATGGCGTAATAATGGAAATAGGGGCGATAGGAGGAACTCCTTCAACATTTGGAAATCGTCGATTAAAATATTCAAACATATTACGAATATTTTTATTAGTGATTAAATATTCATTCATATTTTTCATTGCTAAATTAAATTCTTGTAAATCTAACCGATCATCAAAATTATAATCATACTCAATAAATGATATTATTTCGGCGACACCCCAATTCTCTGGCAGACTTAATATAAATTCGGCAAAATTCTCAAAATCCCATACACGTTTACTATTAAATATACGCAATACTATATCATTTCCCTGCTGTGGAGGTGCTGCTGCCATCGCATCAACTCTTGGCGGCGTTAAGAATTGTACCCTTCTTCTCGACTGGTCTCTCTCTGCTCTTTCTCTCTCTCTCTCTCTCTCTACTCTCTCCCTCTCTACTCTCTCTCCTCTCTCTACTCTCTCTCTCTCTGCTCGCTCCCTCTCTACTCGCTCCCTCTCTGCTCTCTCTCTCGTCTCCCTCTCTCTCTCTAGTCTTTCTTGTCTCCCTCTCTCTCTATTCTGTATCCGTGTCTGATCAATCTCAGCAATAAGTCTATTTATCGCTGCTTCTGTTCCATTTATATTTATATTTATAGTTCTAGATATGTTGGTTATTTCCTCCTCCGATGAATTTGGATACATTGTATAAACCTGTAATTTAAAATTATTAATCGCCGTCAACATTCTTTCTAAAGCTTCAGTTCGTTCATCTAGTTCGTCTAGATCAATCCCTAGATATTGAGCATTTAATTCCCTAAAATTGGTATTAAACTCATTACTCAATTCATTCATTCTTTCTCTATTTCTCTGTTCTAGTGACACATAGTTAGGCAAATTTGGCATTGGTGCCTGCCCTTGTCCTACAGATTCAATGTATTGTACTAACTCTGGTGGCCATATATTATATCCATGATTATTTCTTAATACTTTATTTATAAGTTCTGAACCATCAGGTAACTGAAATAAATATGGTATCCACTCCTGTAATTTCTCCATATTATTTTTATTATTCTCAGGTCCCCAAATTCTTCTAAAAACCTCTGATGCAGGTTCACCATTAGGAAAAATATATCCATTAAAAAAGTTATTTATATCTTGCTCAGGTACAGAAGAATAAATATTAGGTGGTAATTGTTGTCGTACCTGTCGTACTACATAAATACTAGATATATGCCAGGCGTCTTGTCTATATAATACATCATCATCTTGAACGTATCTCCAATCATCACTCATTATTAATTAATATATATATATAGATATATTAATTAATTAATATAATATTATCTTTTTTTTGTATGAATTATTTGATAAAAAGTATAAACTTTTTTATTATTTTTTAATTACATTTCGCTAAATGTTTCAATCTCTCCATTATTGGTGTCATTATTATCTATATTTAGACCACCGCCAAAGATAAGTTGTTTTTGAGATTTATATAAATTATAATTAGCAGTAATTGGATTTAAAAAACGTAAACTCCAAAATAAAAACACAATCAAGAGAAAAAGATAAGGTTTATATTTAAAAAGCAAGAAATTTAAAATCACCATAATGAAGAGAAAATACATGAGAATTTGTACGCCATTAAATATATTTTCTATCGTGTTTTTCGTTTGCATTCCGCGTTCAAAATCTGTATCCATAAATTGTAAAAAAACCATGCCTTCTTTTCCTGCAGGTTCAAAATAATATTCATAAAAAGGCATCGCCGTATTTTTTTTCACGAGATAATCTAATACATATTGCGGAAATAGAAAAAGAATTGGTATTTTCGTATAACATTTAAAAACATAGAATGGTTCAAAATTCATTTTTTGTTGAAGAGAGAAATCCCAGAAATGTTTATTAAATATATTATTAATATTCGTAATTAAAGCTTCATTATCCGTGCTGACGACATAAGCACCGCCGCGGGCTAATCTTAACCCCACTTCTATTATTTTACCATTTCGGTATTGCATATTGACAATTCCAGTAAAATTGCGCATGTATTTTTCAACCCAATCCGTAATATTCAGTGGCGGTTTTGAGTCAGATGAAATGAATTTCCATTCATCCGTAAATCCATTTTGTTTTTCTGAATAAATATATGTGATTTGGTGCATGATTTTTCCGTTTAGCATTATATAATCAGTCATGCCTTCGGTGCCATCAATAAATTCTGACCACATCATGTTTTTATAATGTTTATAAGGTTGTAATTCTTCTTCTGATTTAATTTTAAAACAATTTTTAGAAGATGCGCTTAAATGACCCCAGCGCGGTTTAATAAAAATGGGATATGTTGTTAAGTTTTTGTTTTGATCTGAATCAAATAAAGTTTCTAATTTACCGCCTTTTAATCCTTGACTTTTCACAATCCATAATTTATCATATACAAATTTATGTTGAGGGTATCTTATATAACATTGCCCATCAAACACTGGCATTTTATTTGTTAAATGATTTTTAAAGGGATCTAAATAAGGATTAAAAAATCCCATAAATTTACACCAAGAATCTTCCTGTTGTAATAAAGTTTTAATAAAGGGTTTACTGCTGACACTCATTTATTATATTATATATTATATATTATATATTATATTACTAATAATAATATTATATTACTAATAATAATAATATATTATAATGAATAAATATAATAATTTAAATGTATTATTACTAATAATAATATTATTAATAATAATATAATATTAATAACATGTCTTTTTTAATCAAAGGAGGGTATAATTCTTTTCAAAAAACTATTTTAAATATGACCTTAAAAAAAAGTAATTTATGGCAGCAAGGGTTGATTACTACCAATCATTATAAAAATCCAATTTGTAAACTAAATTCGTATGATGATAATCATTTGGAAATCGTAAAATATCACGACATGCACGCTTTACTTATCAATAATATGGTTGTATATGAAAAGAAACATTTGTTTACCTATGATGTAGAATTATTATTAAAAAATAAGCATATAACAGACACAACATTAGATAAGAAAAATGATAATATTTATCACTATGTTACGTATTATTGGGTAAATTATGACACAATTAAACACATTAATGGTCAGCGTTATTTGAATTAGCAATTTTTAGTATAGAAATTTTTAGTATAGAAATTTTTAGTATAGAAATTTTTAGTATAGAAATTTTTTATTAGCAGAAAACATTTTCGTCGATGTTTAGACCATCATATTTTAATTTAATTTTTTCTTTAAATAGCATAAGTTGTTCTTCTACTATATAATTTTCTGGTAATACCATACGCAAATTCATTCGTTTATCTTCGTTTATTTTTTTATCAAATACCATATGAAATTTATTACGTTCTTTTTTAATAGTCACATACATAGGCAATCCAATATCTTTTGTTTCTGGGTAAATGTTCTGATCTAAATCTTTCACAATTTTATTCACTATTCTTAATTTTTCTAAAATATCGACTTTATTTGATTTCGAACCAATCCAACTTTTATCTAATTTTGGATGTTTTTCGATTTTAAAAAATTCTCGACTTTTTTGTTGTTCCTTATCTAAATATTCTTGATAATAAACAACATATTTTCCTAACATATCTTGTGTTATACCTTTCGGTAAAGGTTTGGCATTATGTTTTCGTGCTCTTTTAGTGCCTTCCGCAATACCACTTGAATTTTGTTCTTGTTCTTCTCTTGTTGCAAGACGTAAATTGTCATAAGTATTATTTAAAGGGTTGCGATCAACATGATCTACACTCATATTTTTAGTCCCTTTTCCATTGCCGTAACAATTCAAAATAATTTGGTGGATAAATAAATTTAATGCACAAAGAATATATCCATTTTGATGTTTATAAAATGTTAATTTTTTTCCATGATTATGTACATTTTCAAATTCTATTATTTTTTCATAGGATTGTTGAGATAATAAACATAATGTATTTTTTTCACAATACATTAATATTAATTCACCATTTTTATCTTCTGTTCGTATTTTCCACATTGGATTTTTTAAAACAAACGCATCATTGCCAATCGTATAATAATGTCCTTGTATATACTCAATGACATCATATTTTTCCTTTACGATATCATGATATTGATGATATATTTCTACATTAGTACGCCGTAAATCAGATGGATTATTGTTTTTAAATACATAATTGATATTACTTGAATTATAGGTAAATATATGTTCTAATAAAGAAATGCGTTTATAATTATATAGATATGATGGATAAACATCAGTTTCATTTATAAAATTAAATTTTTTACTCGTTAGAACAAAATGATTAAAGTCGTTTATATCCAAATAATATTTTTTTCCAGCAAAATCTAATACACCGCATAATAAAGTCGGATCAATTGTAGTAATGACCTTCATTATGGCTCCGTGTAATGTAATAGGAGTAGTAGGCGTGGTTGAATACTCAATTTTTCCGTTAATCATATTATAATTAATATAGTATGATTTTTCTTTAAGTCTATTTTGTTTGTAATTAATGTTTTTTTTAAAACCCAAACCGCTCAGTTAGAATATGCTAACCCGCCCATACCACTCATCACGCGCAAGACGTTGTAGTTGACGGCATACACACGGACCTTGGCGGTGTTCGTGCTAGCGACTGTCGCGTTCGACAAAACCAACTGGAGGGTGGCGTTATCAATACGCGAGAAGTTGCACGAACCCGAAGGCTGGTGCTCTTCCGGTCGGAGGGCGAACGAGTAGACGTTAATACCAGTATCGGGGGCACGGGTGTGGTGCTGGTAAGGCTGCACCAAATCGAAGTATGTTCCTTCACGTTCCGAGAAACGATCTTGACCATTCAACTGCAATTTGGCAGTCACGACGGGGTTTTCACCCCAGCAGTGCATATCGAGGGATGCTTCCGTCAAGACGAAAGTACCAGCATCGGAAACACCAGAGGCGACACCAGTGGTTCCAATTGTCCCAGATGGGTTAAAGGGAGTTTCGACAAGACCACCCGAAGTCCACAAATAATTGGTGACTTGAGCATTGAAAGAGATATCACTTGCACCAGCCTGTTGGAATAAACCACTTGCGTTAATGAAACCATTAGCACCGCTAGTCTCGGCCTTTCCACCGAACGAATGGATTGCATTGGGCAATGCATCAATCGCATCG
>Ga0214919_10009549_pt1 | contig 12488 bp, 10 predicted proteins | sample LL1503_MetaG_FD_177994 | JGI IMG/M metagenome (GOLD analysis project Ga0214919, IMG submission 177994) | Freshwater microbial communities from Lake Lanier, Atlanta, Georgia, United States - LL-1503 | ecosystem: Environmental > Aquatic > Freshwater > Lake | place: USA: Georgia | collected...
CGTCTAACGTAATGGACTTTACTTGTTCCACGTCTAACGTAAGTGGTTCCAATGTAATCTCCACCTCCTCCTCTTCCTCCTGCTCCTCCTCTTCGTCCTGCTCATCCTCGTCCTCATCCTCGTCCTCATCCTCGCCTTCCTCTTCTTCCTCCTCTTCTTCCTCTTCCTCTTCACCACCCTCTGTGTACTCCAACCGATTTAAACCAGCCATGGTATGAATCGTATCCGTCAATAAGTTTACCCTATTTTCCAAAACACTTAACTTTTGACGTACATATAGAAATACGACACCAATCAATAATCCTAGAATGGCAAAAACAATCATAGTGTAAAAAAATACTATATTTCATTTATTTATCCGCATAATTGTTTTGCTTGAGATACGATAGAGGATGGAAAATTCATTTCTTCCAAAACGCGTATTCCCCCTTTTATCAAAGAAATCCCTGGTTTTAATTGATAGCCAATCATTTGTTTCATGGGTAATTCTTTCATTTCTTTACACAATTCTAAGAAATGGGTTGTTAATAAAAAGTCAAACGTGTCATACTTTAATAAATAACGAAGAAAGGATGACCCCGTTGCAATCGCTTCTTCTGGATTTGTTCCTGAAAACAATTCATCAAAAATACAAAGGGTTCTCTTTGTTTTATCTGCATCGATAATTTCTTTACATCGTCTTGCTTCTGCTTGAAATAAACTATCTCTTCCACATGTATCGGGTATATTTACATAACAGGCAAACGTATCGTAGGGACAAATCGTAGCGGATTTATAAAAACCACACCCAAATTGTTGAGATAACAATACATTAATCAAGGTCATTTTTAGAAAGGTTGTTTTTCCAGAAGCATTAGGACCCGTCACTACCATATTGGACAAGGTGTACGTATTTTTTACTGGTTTTGTAATGGGATAATAAGCTTTTTGAAAAGTCGTTTTCTTACCGAAAGTACACGGTCGCAATTTCTTCAAGCACTGTATGCAATCGATATATTCATTGAACCCAATCGTATACTCTATCAATTCCGTAAGTTCTTTCTTGTGGTACATTTCATAAAAAAAGGCACGGTTACTTCCACAGTACCATAAATGGGTAGGTATAGACCATCGCGTAAGGTACTCTTTCAAGACAGATTCCTTCTCCATTAACTCTTTTGAAAAGGATTGATACGACGTCAATGGTTCTATCCGTTGTTTGATTTCTTCGATACGTTGCAAGGTATCCTTTACATATGTCTTAGCCGCATTCATGACGCGATGTACGTGGGTTAAATTTTTATAAAAGGTAATTAGGGTATACGTATTTACATAGAGTTGTACACAAAACATGGCTAGACCAGCTAATAAACTCGTTTGTGATTTGGATTTGGTAAAATTTGCCATGGCAAACAATGGATGGCGTGAAGAATAGAGTTGAAAAAAATCATAATAATTACTCCAATTCAAAGGTACACCTTTGGAAATTAATAAAACAAAGGGAATCAATAGTAAAATAATGGGAGTAATGATAAAAAAGAAAGGAGAAAGCACAAAATACATGCTAATCATAAAGAGGAACGTAGGGGATTCATTAAACGACGAAACCCAAGAAGATTCTAAATATTGATAGGTTAATTTAAATTCTTTATTTTCCTTAAGTTCCTTCCAATACGTTAAAAAGTCTTTTTGAATGGGGGAATAGGAATGATACACTTTGGTAGATTCTTTTAAAAAAGTGGTATCTTTGGTATAATACGATGCCAACTGTTTTACCATCTCGCCTTCTGGAAAAATACGATGATAAATGGCCTTTTCTTTGGAATCAATCAGTTCTAGTTCTTCTTTTACTGAATCTGGAACGGATTGATGTTCTACATATTGTATTGGTAATCGAAACATGTGGTATTCCATGAAAAAGAATTTAGGATTCTTTCTTAAAGGGTCAAGGATGCTTGTATATCGTTTCCTTTCAAAAAGTTAAACTGTATTTTGTATTGATTGATTAAATTGGTAAATATATTTCCACCAGGTCCTCTTTTGTATATATTCCATGCTTCTTGTGGACTAATGGGTGTGCTCCAGTATTGAAGTCTAGACGTAAATCCGGAAAATCCGCCATTTGGTGTTAAATAAACGGAAGAGTCACCATTGACCACTGGCAAATCAGGTAACATGCACGTTTTTACTAATTTGCCATTTACATAAGAGTCTAATGATTTATTATTCAAGGAAACAATGAGATTGGTCCATTTTTGCAAGGGAATATTAGGTACAACGCATTCAAAGGGTTCGTCTTTCGTAGACATGGTAATGACTAAATTGTTGTCTGTTGGCATTAACGAAAGAGAGGGTGAAAACAAGGAACCTAATGAACCGCGTAAGAAAATAATTTTTTCTTTTCCATAGTTGTAATTCCATTCATCCACATAAATCCATACACTAAAGCTATAATTGACGCTACTTCCATTAGGTAGAGATGCAGGTGGAATGACGACTGCTGTTTTTCCATCTGTCATGTTGCTTAATGTTTTCGATTTACCAAATAACCAGGAAATAAGATAAATGATTACGATTATCGCGATGACCATCACTAATCCACTCATAGAATAAAGAAAATATTATTTTAAGGAATAAGATACATTAAAATGTCTGGCTCTTTATCTCTTAACAAAATTAATTTTTTTAATAAAGATTTGTATTCAATTTCACGTTGGTACGGATTTAATGAAAATAAAGAATGATAATATTGAAGAATAAATGGTTTTAAAAAGTGCGGCTTTATTTTATCTATCGTAATGATGGGTTCATATTCACACGTTGAAAAATTATAAATGGTCATTTCTTCTAACATTTTTTTACATACGGATTTTAGTTTCGTTTCATTGTATTCTAAAATAGTTTTTTCAATCAAATGTGACCTTAATAACCCCTCGTACTGTAACAAAAATTGTTTCAAATCAAAATCTACCTTTGTATAATAATAAAAAAGGGGATGCATTTTTAACTGTAAATACAACAAATATAAAATCGGTTTTGTAAAAGGTATACCTGTATAAGGATTTTTAATTGGCAACGGTTCTACAATCATGTAGTACTCTGTATGCAGTAAGGAAGATAAAATCAAATGTTGTAATTCATGTGGATGAAAGGTATATTTTTTAGAATCAATCACTAATTCAATACGATTTTTACCAAAAGGGGAAAACGATAAATCTTTCGTATTGCAGGAAGGAATACGTTTTTTTCTCCATGTTTGAATAAAACGTCTTCTTCGTTCATGCAACTTTACAGAATGGTCGACTATTTTCAATAATAAACATTGAAATTCTTTTAAAAAAGGATTCGTTAAAATGGTATCAATGCAAGAAGACCATTTCGTAGACGTTAATATCGTCAATAATAAAGAAGGTAAATACAATAATGATTTTTCTTTACAAAGAGTTTGATACTCTTCATCCATGGTTTGTATGGAATACATGAGTTGTGTTTTATCCATTTCTATTTTTATCCTTTATATTTTTAAATTAAAATAACTGAATGGTATAATCCACTTCTTTATCTTGTGTCGTTTCCGCAATCGAACCCAAATTATTATGTATTTGAATGGTATCACATTGTTCTTTTCCAAATACAATCTCTTTTTCTTCTTTCTTTTCTTTTGGTTTTACCGTAGCCATCTTCTTCATGTCTAACAAGATACTGAATGAACTTGTACCATAATATCCTTCTTGACCACACATGACGTTTGCAGATACACCACGCATATTGTCTACTTCTGCATGTCTTGCGGCTTGTAAGAACATTTCCGGCGTTTCTTCAAACGATGCCTTGGCAATCGGTCCAATATCATCCTTATTCACACCGTGACGGAATATGGATGTAATGGGTGTAGTGCACGTCATACGGTCTGCCAACATGGTTTTGTGATGGTCATTGATGTAGGCACCGTCAAATTCAATGACTTCGGTAAGCTCTGATAGAATACTTTCACGCGCTGCTTCTACCCCTAAAATCGATTCCATTTCTTTGATATCATTACTAAAGGTACGAGTTGCATCAATGCCTTCAAATCCCAAAATATCCAATAAATTGGTCCCAATGGTATCAAGTACCCATATTTCTTTGGTTTCATAATTTCCTTGTGTCCATGCCACATTGTTTTTAATCGTACGAATGTTTACCTTTGGAATATTTTTAATACCACGCAACACTACATTTAAGAGTTTGGCCTGTACCTCTTTCAAATTGTACACGTAATCCATATCGTAAAACACGCTACGATTCTTATTCTTTACCTTTTTAGGGTCTAGAGGACGAATGCGAAAGACCAACTCCTCTTCATTGTAATCACTGTAAATACACTGCATCATATCAATACCGCTTTGTTTAATGGCTAGATTTACATCGTCCATCGTAAGACGTTTGCGAAGCATTTCTTCTTCATTCAATTCGAGACGAATGACCCAGGGTGTATCGATGGCTTGTTCTACCGTAACACAATCGGCTAACAATTCATCAAATTCTTGATTACGACGAATGAAGGCACGGTCTTTCGGTACGGAATCATTGTTTGGGTCAAAGATAATTTCTACCTTTTTCATAATGTCAGATAACTTGGTATGCTCAATACGATTCATAAAGTGATGGGCACGTTCTTTACTGGTTTCATCGACTTCTTTCAAGTAAATGGTCACGGATGGATTTTTAGGATTGGCGGAGAGGGATAAGATTTCTTCAATACGAGGTACACCGCGTGTAACATTGGATTTACTGGCTACACCAGCAAAGTGAAACGTATTGAGTGTCATTTGAGTAGTCGGTTCACCGATAGATTGTGCAGCAATGATGCCGACCATTTCACCAGGTTGAATAATGGTCTTTTTATAATGTTGTACGATTTGTTCTAGTAAAGTAGTGAGGGCAGATTTTGTAAAATGTTTCTTGAGAAGTTCGCGGGGACTCAAGCAATAATAGTAAACGATTTTGAAAAGGGGACTTGGCTTGTACGCACCCAATCCTTCTAATTTTGCATAGTACTGGTCTAACAAGGTAAACATTTCAAAGGGTGTAATGTCGACCAGTACAGTCGTGGTCAATAAGAATTGACTCATGAAATGCGACATCAAATAGGGAATGCCAACGGGTACGTGAATTTTATATTCATTTTTATGGTCGAATACGTTACGATTCAATTGTTCACGTGCATCAATCATAAAGTCAATCCAATATTTGCACCGCTCTTTACATGCCGATTGTTGGTCCTTGAATCGTGCAGCAGCTTCTTTGGTATACGAACCATCTTGTACGTGATAATGGTGATAAATTTGTTCCAATTTCATTTCACATAGAGGTAGATGGAAGGCTTCTACTTTTCCAGGGTCAATGTTATCTTCTCCGTAAGAGAATTGAATGATTTTATTCTTATTGTTACGTACGGTACCGTCATACAAGCTAATACAATCTTCCATCGATTTGACTAAACGTCGCTGAATGTAACCGGTGGTTGCGGTTTTTACAGCCGTATCAATCAAACCGATACGACCGCCTTGTGCGTGAAAGAACAATTCGTAAGGATTTAATCCACCAATGAAAGAAGAGGCTACGAAACCACGTGCAGGAGATGAATCATCGTATTTGGTAAAATGAGGGAGGGTACGATGTTCAAAACCATAGGGAATACGTTTCCCTTCTACTTGCTGTTGTCCCAAACAGGAAACCATTTGAGAAATATTAATGTCTGACCCTTTGGAACCGGCTTGTACCATTAAGACGAACCGATTGGTGGGCGATAAGGATTCCTTACCAATTTTACCAGCCATGGTATTGGCCTCCCCTAAAATTACATTGATTTTGGATTCGAGTTCTTCCATGTTAGACTTTCCCGTTTCATTGGTAAATGCGCCGAATTTGGTTTGTGCAATCAAGGCGTCTACTTCTGCTCGCTTTGCACGAATGGTTTCTTTCATTTTATCTTGTGATTCTTGAGGGGTCATCAAATCTTGAATCCCTACACTATACGAGCTCAACTTCATGTATTCATTGACAATGAATTGAATGTTATCAATGAAATCTGCAGAAGCCATGTTGCCATAATCGTTAAAGATACGTTGAATCAAACCCTTGGTGGTAGACCCCAAGACGTTTTTATCGAGACGTCCTCTCTTGTATTCGCCATTGACAATTTCAATGATATTGTTTGACGTAGCGGGTTCGCCATCTTTATACAATTTATTCTTTTGGTAACTGGTCATGGGTGGAAGAATAAACGATAACAATTGCATGTTGGTAATTCTTTCTTGACGAAAGACGGACTCATCTACTTTCGTCAATTGTACGACTAAATTCATGGCCGTCAAGGCATCAAAATGTACGGCACGTCCAAAATTATCCGTCTCGCGTGTAAACTGAAAGGCACCAAGAAGAGAATCTTGAAAGATACCAATGATGGATTGATTCGATGCAGGACTAATGATTTGATTGGGTACGGCTGCCAAATGTTTCAATTCCGTCTCTGCTTCGAGAGATTGAGGCATGTGTAAATTCATCTCATCACCATCGAAATCGGCGTTGTATGGCTTCGTGTCGCCGACGTTCATGCGAAAGGTGTTGCCCTTTTTCATGACACGTACGATGTGTCCCATCATACTCATACGATGCAAGGTAGGCTGACGATTGAATAGAATGGCGTCACCATCCAACATGTGACGATGTAGGATGTCGCCTTCACGCAATTGAATGGATTCACGGTCTGCATATTTGAGTGAAATGTGAATGGAACGACCATCCTGGACACGCTCCAACAATTTGGCACCAGGATAGACATCGGGTCCGTTTTTCAACAAGGTAGTTAGCATGGTAATATTGCGTGCATTCACGGTAACGGGTTTCGTAATATTTTGAGCAATTTTCAAAGGTACCCCTAATTCACGAATGGATAGATTGGGGTCAGGTGTAATGACGGACCGTGCACTAAAATCCACGCGTTTCCCCATAAGATTACCGCGCACACGACCGGTTTTTCCGTTCAATCGGTCTTTGATGGATTTGAAAGCACGCCCGGAACGTTGTGCCGCTGGTTTTGCATTAGGAATTTTATTATCGACAAGCGAGGCGATAAAGTATTGCAACATAATGTGATGGTCTTCGAGGACAGACGCAGGTGCATTCTGTGCAATCTTTTCTTGTAGCGTCTTGTTGATACGCATGATTTGGACTAGAATGTAAGTCAAGTCATCTTCGCTACGTTGCGAGGAATCGTACTTGACGGAAGGACGCACGGAAGGTGGCGGAACGGCTAATACTTGGCAAACCATCCATTCGGGTCTAGACCATTGAGGACTAAATCCCATAAAGGCGATATCTTCATCGCTAATGCGTCGAAAGATTTTAATAAACATTTCAGGTGTAATTTTCAAGGTAACGGGTGTATCCATTTTCCACTCGGCAAGTACGGTAGCAAACCCTTCTTGCTTGTACTTGGTGGGCTGTTTGCAACCACATCCGTGTTCATTGGATTCACCACAACGCGTAATTTTATGACAAAGGCTGTGTACCTGTTTCCATCGTCGTTCATTGGATAAAGAGAGTAAGGAAGAATATTTCTTTTTGTCTAAGAGTAGTTTGCTGCATTTGATACAAATACACTGAATGATACCGACAATCGTATCCAAGTATTGGATGTAAAAGACGGGTCTAGCTAATTCCAAGTGTCCAAAATAACCGGGAGATTGAATGTAATCGAGACCATCGGTTGGACAAATGAGACCAGGATCAAGAACACCCATTCGCATATCAAATAAACCATTGACTACTGCTTTATTGTTGACATACGTTTCTTTGTTTGTAATTTCTGCGACGGAAGATTTACGAATGTCTTCGGGTGAAAGAATGCTGAACTGAATTCCTAGAATGGTAGATTCGTTCATTGTTATAATGAAGTATTATTTGTTTAAAATCAATTTTTTTAATATGTTAAAAATTGATATGATTTTCTGTGTGAAAACTGCATTATGGATTGGACAAAGCCATTTCAAGTGATTCACCCGCTACAGGTTGTACAAGATGTCACCTATTCCTGTGAAGAAATGGCATGGTATAATTTAAAAGAAGGAGAACGTTACCTAATGGCATGTGAGACAACGTATCGTATAGGAACGTTTCAAAAGTTTACCTGGATTGAACAATATTCACAATGGATGACTACCTTTACGCATGTACGTACAGAAAATGAATATTGTCCGGAATGTTTTATTTCTGGGGTATTGCCTTACAAGTATTATAAATTAACAGCATAAACCACGTCTACGTCTTAACACGCGAATATACGAACCATACTTTATTTTTTCATTCGTAGGTATTTTCCAAGGAGAGGCGTCGTTGGTCAGTTTTAATATGTATTGAGATGACGATTGAACTGGATATTGAATGTGGTGTAAGGTTTGTGTTTGCTGAAAGCATAGACCTCTACACATACTTTATCTGTGTAATATAATGCTACGTATGAAATATATTTTACCTAAAAAGGTTACTCCTGAAAAACCTGCTAGACCCACGCCACCTTTACCGCCTAGACCACCTCCCTTGCCGCCTATGCAGCCCACGCCACCCATGCAGCCTATGCAGCACATACCGTGTTGTCCAGGTCCTCCCGGTCCACCTGGTCCTCCTGGACCACCCGGTATACTTGGCGACTATGATTTTATTGTAGACGAGTCTGGATTTCAATGTCAATACGAACAACTACCACCTTATACAAAACATAGCATTGGATACACTACCTTGATTACTAATTATGATGAAACCCTTGTGCTACAACCTACCTTTACCAAACATGCCATGGTTAGTTTTCAAGTACCGGATATTGGTGTGTGGCTCATACAATTAAACATTCATTTCTCTGCCTTTACCTCGATTCCTAGTATTCATTATGGAACCATTGATACTTTTATTCCCATGAAATTCCCGATACATAGAATTAGTGATACCGATTCTGTTCTTTTTTCTACGTTTGTGTTGGCCGTAACATCGTTGACACCATGGTATGATATTGTATATTGTGCTTCTGCAGAAGAACAAACCATTCATACAAATACGACTATTTTGGCTACACGAATTGGATAAAAAATTGAAAACCATTTTTCTTTTAGGAAGGTAAAGAATGAACACTTGTTCTGTATGCCATGAGGAATTTAAAAGCAAGGGAGATTACACGACTTGCTGGAAATGTTTACCTAAATGTGAATGTGGTAAATTGGTAAAGCCGCCTTTCAAACGCTGTTTTACGTGCAATCAAGATGCAAAAAAGGACCTTTGTTCCATTTGCAAAGAGCCTTTTGATGGAAAAGGAAAGTATACCAAGTGTTATACCTGTAATAAAAAAGCCTGATTCATCCATAATTCAAGAAGAAGCATTTGCATTCTTTCATAAATGGGCAAATCTTCGTATTCGTCAATATCTTCTACAGGTTCGATAGGGACAACAAATACATGGCTCGTCCCAGACACCGTCGCCGTGGCAAAGCGAAAAATCGAATTCCATATGTTAACTATATTTTTTAATTTAAAAACAAGAATGCAAGAATAAATATGGTTGAACTATTGGAAATATTTGGCAATGATTTAACCGTAGTCAATGCGGCCCGTGTTTCCTTTCATAAAGAATCTACAGAAATGAAATTGGCGGATACTAAATTAATTGCTTATTTGGCAAAACATAATCATACCAGTCCTTTTTTTCATCCGCAACTTCGTTTTCGTATTAAAATACCTATTTTTGTAGCGCGTGAATGGTTTCGACATACGGTTGGTTTTGCACGCAATGAAGTAAGCCGTCGCTATGTAGATTCGGCACCAGAGGTATGGTTTCCTACTGAATTTCGTGAACGTGACCCAAATGTAAAACAGGGGTCAAAGGATACGACGGTGGATACACCAGAAGTAAAAAAAGTATACTACGACGCGATGAACGATGCCATACAGGCATATCATACATTATTGGAACAAAATGTTGCACCAGAAATAGCCCGCGCGGTTCTTCCCCTTAGTTTATACACAGAATTTATTGAAACGGGGTCTCTTGCCGCTTATGCACGACTATGTAAGTTGCGGTTAGACCCAACGGCTCAAAAAGAAATACGGGACTATGCACAACAAATTAGTGACTTGATTGAAAAGGCATTTCCTATTTCATGGAAAGCATTAATGGAAAACGTATAAGTACTCGCCCTGGTACGGTAGAGGATAACTATAAATGGAATGTACCGTAAACCCGCACTGTTTGGCCATAGAAATCATGGTAGGAATGGACCGCCATTGTATTTTATGTTCAAATCGTTTCCTTTTTCCTTTTACAGTAATCAATTCGTGATGTTTATCGTAGACGTGCGAGGAGGAATACGTAAATGGACCTTGAAATCGTGAAGTAGGACCATACTTCCATTCTTTAGAAAGATGTACGATGAGATATCCACCCGGTTGTAACCATTCTTTTGCATTTTGAAAAAAGGATGGATTCAAATAATAAATCGTGTAATACATGCAACATATATGTGAAAATGTTCCCGGGGAAAACAAGGACGTATTGGATACGTCACCAATCCAATATTCGTGTGGATACTGTTTTTTTGCATACTGAACCATGGCATTGGATGAATCTACGCCAGTTGCTTGGATACCTTTTTTCTGTAGAGCATCGACGAAATGACCCGTACCCGACCCTACATCTAATACGACACTGTCTGGTGGTAAGATAGGGTCTAGAAAAAAGAGTTCTTGTTGGTGTTTCATGCCATCGTAGACTAAGGTATCGTAGTAAACGACGTGTTCTGCATCAAATGCCCTTGCAAACGAACAGGTAAATCCTTCTTTTGGTTTTGAAAATAAATGTAAAAAGGCTAAAATACACAGAATACATAAAATGGTTTGAAGCAACATAGTATATTTAAAGTTAAAAAGAATATGAATTTTCTGTAAACTTTATATGATTGAAGATATAAGGACAGAAGCCGATTTCAAGGTACTTACCTTTTCCAAATATAAACGCGTAGAAGTAAAAAAAGAATGGATGAATACGATGAACAAAGGATTATTGGAACCATGTTGTTATTGGACCACCGAATTAATATGTAGTGGATTATTATTAGATTTATGGGAATTAATTTTTTTATTTTCGTTTCGTCACATACATCGAGGAAATCCAAAATTACCGTTGTATTTAGAAATGCGTTATCAAAGTTTTAAAAAAACCATGATGGATTCTACGGAATTATCGGTAAGAAATAATCCAGAAATTAGAAAATTATTTTTAGAAATGGTTTGTGTACTAGCCAGTTCTAAAAAAAGTCATGCCTATGAAATCGTAGGGATACCCAAAGAAGAAGGCATACCCAAAACGCGTTTAAAAGCACCTACGATTGAATTTAACAAGGCATTTCGTCCAAATGACCCGAAAGAATTATTTATTCCCATGAATGAATTGTCTTACATGTTACATGAAAAAAATGCAATGGATGCATGTTTTTGGATTGAATGGTTATTGGCTTTTTTTCATAAACGTAAATGTGTGTTAACCGATAGAGAATATACGCATCCAAAAGACCCCATATGGTTAGTATGGGAAACTATATTGATGTATGCCAAAAATCCGCTCGTTGAAAAAATAGTTCGGTCCATACTATCTCTCTTTTGTGCAGCGTATACTTCTTCCAGTAAAGAGAAGAGGCGTTTCATGTTATACTATGCGATTACGTTATGTTGTGAACCCGTCACGTTTGATGTAGAAATCATTACGAATAAAAAAATCATTGAACAGGCCTATGTAAAAGGTGACTTGTTATTTCAAGAAAAAAAAATAAATGAAGTAAAATAAATGGAAAGAGAATGTCTCGCTTTTTTTAAAGAACGTTTTGATGCTCGTTTTTATTTAACCAATGTACGAAAGGCAAAGAACCATGTAGAGTTTACCATAAAATCATTCAAAACGGATTGTATTACCTTGATTCTTTACAAAGACTTGTCTACCATGCAAATTGAATATGTATCCAAGTGTAATTTAACGGGAGAAGAAACGATAAAAACGGCAATTGAATTTGCACTAGACAAAGGAATATCTACGATAGAATTAATCGATGCAAGTGAAATTGATTATACGTTATCTACGGGAGAAACCAAATCGATTTCACTCTATCAATTATCCTTGTTAAAATCGGGGTATACATGGTATGAATCATTTGGATTTAAAAATGAATTTGACCAGCATAGAGATTTTTGGATGTACTGTATTCATCAGCCTTTTGAAACTACGTACGCCTACTTACAACATTTACCAAGAGACATTGCACCTCTTATTGACGAACATAAAGCGTATTTACGTAGATTTGGTCCAGAGTTAACCGTAAGCGAACACTTTATAAAAATACACGATACGTTAAAAGAAAAATGTCCAAAACCATTGAATCGGTGTGACCTTGATTATCATGCATTTCAACAAATTCAAGGATTTATCTTGA
>Ga0214919_10009550_pt1 | contig 12487 bp, 13 predicted proteins | sample LL1503_MetaG_FD_177994 | JGI IMG/M metagenome (GOLD analysis project Ga0214919, IMG submission 177994) | Freshwater microbial communities from Lake Lanier, Atlanta, Georgia, United States - LL-1503 | ecosystem: Environmental > Aquatic > Freshwater > Lake | place: USA: Georgia | collected...
TTATATTTCACCATGAAAAATCAGAGCATAAAATTATACATCGGAAATGAAAAATCTATTTTCAATATATTAAATAATATTAAACTGATATACTAACAGCACTGATTTATGGTGATGGGGTGGTGTTAAACACTTCTTAATAAATTCATATTATGGCGAGAAGATGCAATGAAGCCAATTATTGCATCTTCATTTTTGCTTTCATCATTCATTATTATATTGCAATTAGAATCAATATTATAAATTACATAACCTAAACTATTATAAATATTGCATATTTCTGAATTATTTTGTGGCTTTTGGAAGCTAATAAAAAAATCAACTTTATTAGATAAAAAGTCAATCATGGTACCGGTGTTATCATCTGAAAATATAACATGTGAACCGTATGAAATCTTACGAGGCAAATATTTTAAGTTTTGGAAATTTTGAGCAACAATACCAAAATATGCATCCTTTAAAGATATTAATTCTTTTTTTGCAAGGCGATAGTCATTTAAATATGCTCCATCCTTATGTAAAAATCTAAAAAAATCTTTGGTTATTGGGTTGTAGCTGTACATTTCAATGAGATTTTCTTCACTCATTTCAAAATTGCGTTTTTTAATAATCAAATCAATTGTAAAATTTTTCATTCCCTTGTTAAAACCAGGTATATTTGAAATTGGATTAATATAGCAATAATCAATTTCTTTTATATTATTAAATTCATTTTTACCCATTTCCATGGCAATTTCTGCTATAGTTTGCTTGGTATCTTTTTTTATAAAATCAAATATATTTATATATCCATTAGATTGAAATGTTTTAAATGGCACAATGTTATGGAGTAAATTTAATTTTGCATTTGGATATATTAGGCTAAGTGCATTTTCAAATTCTGTAAAGACTTTCCTATATGCATGCATGATAAATTTATCTAAATTTACATGAGGAGAGTTTTGCAATTTTGCAATTTCGTCTAAATCATGCAACAAAAAAGTTGAAACATGCAAAAACGCATCCTTTATGTTAAGTATTTTATGCTTCATATTTCGAATTTTCAATAATATTTTTTTTAGTTTGATGGCTAATTAATCCATTTGAATATAATTTTGATGCAAGATTAGATATTGATTTATTTATTTCATTTAACTTTGCATTCATGTTAATATTATTGTCTATTTCTTGTTTAGGGTTTTTTAAGAACTTTAGAGCTTGCTGGTTTTTAACTGCCATTTAAATTAAAAAATACGAGTAAATTTCCCAGTGTTAAAATAAAAATCAACTTATTTTTTTATAATTTTAAAAAATATTGCATTTCTACCTTCTAAATTAGCTTTCTCATGATATTTAGTCTTCTCATACCATAAATATTCGATTTTATTTTTGATTTCATTTTCTAAAATTTCCTCAAAAATAACAAAATCTTTAAAAGATGTAAAAATATCTCTAATGTTATTTTGATAATCTAAAACATCAGTACCAGTAATAATTACTGCATCCTTTGATATTTTATTTAATAAAATATTTATATATTCTTTATTTATGATTCTTCTTTGATTGTGCTTTCTTTTTGGCCAGGGATCCGGAAACAAGATGTATATCTCATTTATCAAATTATTTGGTAAATTATCTATTAATAATCTAGCATCATCATTGAATAAGAAAATATTTGTACATTTATTTGATAATATTTTTCTTATAGTAGTTAAAATTCCACCTTTATAAACATCGCATCCTATGCATAAAGAATTTTGATTATTTTTTGCATAATTGATTAAAAAATCTCCACAACCACAGCCAATTTCTATCATTATTTTATCAAAATTTCCTAATTTAAAAATTTCAAGAATATTATTTTCATTGATAGATAATTTTGGAAAATGTTCTATAAAAAGTCCATAATCGCTATTTTTTTGTTTATATCTACTAGAGGCAAATGATTTTATATATTTACTAATATTTTTTTGTGTTTCAAATAACATGTATAAAAATTTTAACAATGCTAGAGACTAAAATAAAATCTATTATTCTCAAGAATTTTCGCAATCATGATGGAATTTTTTTAAATTTAGAAAAAAATTGTAATATTATTGGGTTAATTGATGTAAATGGTTCAGGAAAAACAAATATTTTAGAAGCAATTTCTCTTCTTTCCCCAGGTCATGGAATGAGGGGTGCAAGTTTAAAAGATATGGTTCAATGTAATTCGAATGATAGCTTTTTGGCATCTTTTAATATATCAATTGGAGTGGATGTTTCCCAGAAAATAGATATTTTATATCAAAATGGAAAGAAAAAAATATCTATTAACGATAAACAGCTTTCAAGTCAAGGAGATTTGAGGAATATTTTAGGGTTAATTTGGTTAACGCCAGAAATACAAATAGATATATCTCAAAATAATTCATCAAGACGAAAATTTTTTGATTACATGATATGTAATTTTCACTCAAATCATGCACAATTAATTAATGATTATGATGCCTTAATAAAAGAAAGAATTAAAATACTAGAAATGGCTAAAAGTATAACACAAAATTCGTGGCTTGATTCAATTGAAAAGCAAATTTCAATTCTATCTATTAATATTATTTGTAATCGTATTGACTTTTTAAAACAAATTAGAAAAAATGCAACAGATATGAATTTAGATGTGGAATTTAATATGGAATGTGATGTTTTAAATTTGTATATGGAAAATGGAAATATAGCTGATACATTTATTGCAAAAAAACTACTTGATTTAAGAAATCAAGATAAGCATTCATATCGTACAAATTTCGGATGTCATAGATATAAATTTTCAATTATTTATACCAAAAAAAACATGAATATTGAAACTTGCTCAAGTGGTGAAAAAAAATATTTAATCACTGCATTTTTAATATCCGTTGCACAAAGTATAATATTTCACACCAAACATTGCCCAATTGTTTTAATTGATGAATTTACATCATTTGTGGATGAAAATTTTAGGAAAATATTAATTGATAAATTGCTTGCATTGAAGTGTCAAATATGGCTTACTGGAACGGAAATTCCTGCTTTAAATCATGATATAAAAATTTACTCAATAGCAGATATTTTAGTAAAATAGTATTAGTTTGGTTATATGAAGTATATGAAAAAAATTATCATTTATACAGATGGTGCATGCAGTAAAAATCCAGGACCTGGTGGATGGGGTGCTGTTTTATTGTATAATAACACTGAAAAACGTATATCCGGATCGGAAAATAGTACCACTAATAATCAAATGGAATTAATGGCGGTGTTAAAATCACTTCAATTATTAAAAGAGCCATGTGATATTGAAATTTTTTCAGATAGTAAATATGTATGCGATGGCATTACATCTTGGCTTTCAAATTGGAAAAAAAATAATTGGATTGGCTCTAATAAACAGCCTATAAAAAATAAAAACTTATGGCAAGAGCTAGACAATATTATGCAAATTCATACAATTAAAATGTCTTGGGTTCGTGGACATAGTGGAGATAAATACAATGAAATAGCAGATAAATTGGCAACAGGTGCCGTTTTTAGAGAGTAAAAATACCACATTTGGAACTTAAAAATTTATCCTTAGCAGTTAATTATTTTTTACAAAAAAAATTTAATTCTAAAACACAAAGAATTTTCTTTGTTAAATATATATTTTTTATTCACTTTGAACATAGAATTAAATCTTTTATAATTAAACTGCAAAGTGTTGTTTACATTTAGATTTTTTGCTTTTAAAATACTGAAGACATAAAATGTTCTATCTCAATATTGTCTTTTGGGTTGCATTTGTCTTTCATTGAATTGCGAATAACATTTAGATTGTTTTGAGATATTTCTATATATTTTTTAAGGATAGCACCAAATCCTTGTCAAATCTAAATAAATGATCTGCAATGTTATCAAATTCAACAATAGTATTTATTAAATGGTTAATTTTCGTCATATCATATGGATTATTTTATCTATCCAATTTTTTGATTACATATTGTAATGAGTGGTTATAAAAAATAAAGCTATCTTTTCATTTGATTTTTTTATTGATATAATATTATATAACAACAACTCAATAATAATTTTAAAATTCATCTTGCCCAAATTCGTCTTTTTTCTTTCTACGTCTACGTTTTTTTCGTATTGGTTTAGAAATTCTTGTAGCTAATCTTATATTTATAAAATCAAAAATGGTTTCATAAAGTTGGTCCAAATAATTTACAGATGGATTTTTATAATTTTGAAAAAAGTGATCAGCATTGGGAATTATTTTATAATCTACAGTTGCATCGCTATAATCAAGTCCTTTTATCATTTTATCTACATCTTCAAGTCTTGCAATGGAATCTTTTTCAGGTTGAACAAAAATGCCAGATACTGGACACGGGTCTATAAAGCTAAAACTTCTATTACTTGCGGGTGGTGCAACTGCTACAAAACCTTCAACTTCAGGGCGACGCATTAACATATGCATTGCTATCCATGAACCAAATGAAAAACCCGCTATCCAATAATGTGAAGTTGACGGATATTGATCATGAAGCCAATCAATAGCTGCACTAGCATCTGAAATGCCAGCTTGCTCTGGATGTTTAAGAAAGTCATTTAAATTTCCCTTTGACCTTCCAACTCCACGAAAATTTATTCTTAAAGTATTAAAACCAGCATCTGCAAAGGCTTTAAAAATAGTATAAGATACCTTGTTATTCATCGTTCCTCCCGCAAGTGGGTCTGGATGCAAGACTAATACAGTTGGTGCCGAAGGGTCATGAAATCCACCTTGTGTACCATCATGCAATTTGCCTTCTATTATACCGGCTTGACCTTGAAAATATACTTCTCTTGACATTTAGTAAATTTTGAAAATAACAAATAATGTTACACACTATTTCATAAATTGCAAATTTTATATGAAAAAATATATTTTAATTACAGGCGCAGGTCAAAGACTTGGTATGGACATTGCATTGTACTTTGCTAAAAATAATGAAAATATAATTATTCATTGTAATAATTCATTAAAAAACGCACAAGATTTAGGTGAAAAAATAGTAAAAAATTATAAAATAAATACTGAAATAATTCAGGAAGATTTATCTAAAGCCGATGGTGGAATGAGGCTAATACAGAAGGCATCAAAATTTGGAGAAATTTCGTTAATTATTCATTGTGCATCAAGTATTATTGAAGATAATTTATTGAATTTAGAAATAGAAAATGTTTATACATCAATAAATATTCATGCAATTTCTTTTTTACAAATGGCGGAATTTATAAAAAAAAATAATCAAAATATCAATATGATAGCAATAATTGACGCAAATCTAAAGTATAGAAGTGCATATTTATCTTACTCTATTGGTAAAAAAATACTTCAAGATATGGTGAAATTTTTAGCTTTTCATTTAAAAAACCAATCAAGAATAAATGGAATTTCGCCCACTTGGATTGAAAATTATAATCCATTGATTCACATTTCAGAGGGTAAAAAAATACTTGAAACATTGAAACTAACCGAACATCTTGCAACAACGGAACAAATTATAAATGCAATTGAGTTTCTTCAAAATAATCAGTCTATTACTGGAGAAATTATTAATATTGATAGTGGAAGTGAGGTTTAGGGTTTATATATAAATAAAAATATTACTGTAAAATGCTTATATCATTTATTTAATATTATTAATATACTCTTTTATTTAACAATTTCTCCAACTAAGCTATTTTTATTTACAGATGTAATTAAAACATTGTGAATTTTATTCATATAACTAGATTTATCATCATTAATTTCACATAAAACAATTTGCATATATTCAGATCTTCCGGCTATTTGATTTTCATATCTTGTTGTTTTTTCCTCAAATAATACTGGAATCACCTGTGACAACATTCTGTTATTAAAGTTATGCTGTTGTGATTCAAGTAAATCTTGAATAACTTTTAATCTTTCTGTCTTTACTATTTCTGGAATTTGATTTTCTTTTTCGGCAGCTGGGGTTCCAGGACGAGGCGAGTATTTGAATGAAAATGATTGAGCTTCAAATTTTACTTGACGAATTAAATCAAGGGTATCTTGAAAATCTCCATCTGTTTCACCTGGAAAACCTATTATAAAATCTGATGAAAATATTATATCAGGGCGAATTTTCTGAATATTTTTCATTAAATTAATATATTCCTGCCTTGTATGCTTTCTATTCATTTTTTGTAAAATTGCATCAGAACCAGACTGAACCGGTAAATTCAATAAAGGCATAAGTTTTTTTTCATAACCGTGCATCATAACTAAATCATCTGTCATGTCACTTGGATGTGATGTGGTGTATCTTACTCTTTCAAGACTTGATATTTCTGCAATCTTTCCTATTAAGTCAGATAATCTCCATGGAAGTCCGCGTGCATCAATTCCATGATATGCATTAACATTTTGTCCAAGTAAAACAACTTCTTTAGCACCATTGTCTATATTTTTTTTAATTTCATCTATAACATCCTCAACTTTTCTTGAAAACTCCGCACCACGAGTATAAGGAACTACGCAAAATGAACAAAATTTATCACAACCTTCTTGAATCGTTATAAATGCAGATGATTTTATTTTTTTTTCTAATTCTTGTGGAAGTTTATCAAATTTATCATTTGGAGAGAAATCTATATTAATTAATCTTTTTTGTCCTAATATTACCTTTTCTATTAACTGTGGAAGTTCTTGATATGATTCTGGCCCCACGATAATATCAACATATTTTGCTCTTGTAAAAATTGCATCACCCTCTGCTTGAGCTACGCAACCTGCCATGGCTATTATCATTTCTCTGCCATCTGTTTTCATTATTTTATCTTTTTCAATTTTAATTCTTCCAAGTTCTGAATATACTTTTTCTGCAGCTTTTTCACGAATATGGCAAGTATTTAAAATAACTAAATCAACACCTTTATAATTATCTACAATTTCATATCCCATTGCAGTTATCATATTTGACATTCTTTCTGAATCGTAAACATTCATTTGACATCCATATGTTTGAATACATGCTTTTTTAGCCATAATTATAATTAAACAAAGTTTTTTTCAATATTTTGGTTAGATTTTCTAGCAAAGTATTCTGCCACAATTTTGATAAAAGATACAGCCGTAAAAAATGAAAATATAATACCTATAATTAATGATATAGCAAAACCTTTTACGAATACACTGCCAAAAAATAACAACATACACGTGGCAAATATGGTTGTAATATTTGAATCTGTAATTGCTGATATGGCACCAGAAAAACCATTTTGAATTAAAGTTATTTTAATAGTCTTATTTTTATCAAATTCTCGCATTTTTTCATAAATTAAAACATTTGCATCAACTGCCATAGCAAGAGTTAAAAGTAGTCCAGCCATTCCAGGCATGGTAAGAGTTATTCCAAAAATCGCAAAAGTTGATATTGTTAAAAATAAATTTAATAAAAGCCCAAATGATGCCAAAATTCCCATTTTTTTATAGCATAATAACATTATTACAAGTATTAACAAAAATCCACATATCATACTCATAGCAGATTTATAAATTGCATCTTTTCCCAAACTTGAGTCTATAATTTTTTCTTCAACAATTGTAAATTTTGTAGGCAATGCACCAGATTTTAATGATATCGCTAGATATTTTATTTCCTGGGGTGTAAATTGCCCTGAAATTACAGCGTTACCAGATAAAATTGGTTCATTGATATTTGGTGCAGATATTACTTTATCATCAAGAACTATAGCAAGCTGTCTTCCTGTATTTTGAGCGGTTATTTTAGCAAACTCTTTTGCCCCTTTTGAATTAAAAGATATAGTAACAGAAGGAGAAATGTTTTCAAAAGATATTCTTGCATCAGATAGATTTTCCCCATTTACTGCAATATTTTTATCTATCACATAATATAATTTCTGCTTTGCATCTTGCGATGAAGAATAGTATGGTATTGTTTTGTATCTTGAATTTATAATTAAATTTGGATTATGTGTAAATGGATTCGCCGGATTAAGTAAATGAAAATTTAATTTTGCAACAGAAGATAATAACTGCTTAATGTCAGTTGTATCCTTTTTATTTGGAATTTGCAGTATTATTAGATCTGCTTGACTGCGATATAAATTAATTTCTTTCGTTCCTACAGCATCAACTCTATTTCTAATTACCTCTATAGACTGATTAACTATGTCATCATTAATTTTATTTAAATGTTGTTGCGTAAAGCTTATTAATCCTGTTTTTTCATTAAAAATTAATGAATTGTCTATTTTTTTTAATTTTTCTGAAAAATTTATAGCTTTATGTATAATTTGTATTCCATATTCAGAAATATTATCAATTGATGCAATTTGTAAATTTTCTATATCATTGGCAATTTTTTGATATTTTTCTGCAATATATATATTAAAATCTGGTTTAAAAGCAAGATGCACCCCTCCCACTAAATCAAGACCTAAATTAATTTTAGGAAAAGGTATATTGCTAATATTTTGTACACCCTTGATATATAAAATATTTAGTATAAATATCACACCAGATGTAATAAATAATGCAATAACGCACCAAAATTTTAAACGCAATTTATCTAGCATAATCAATAACTATCTGTATATTATGTATTATATAATAAAGTGAATATCCAAAAGTCAAATCAAAATTCTTGCAAATAAATTCTTGTGCACATAAAATCATAAAAATGAATTTTAAAAATGCTTGATATATCAAAATTAACCGTGCTTTCTGCGTTAGAAAGTTTAAAAAATAAAAAAATTTCATCTTTGGAGTTAACTCAAGAGATTTTAAAAAGAACTAAAGCATCAAATTTGAATGCATATATAACTATATGTGAGGATTTAGCTTTAAATCAGGCAAAAAAATCCGATGAAAAAATAGAAAAAGGGGTAAATGGTAAATTAGAGGGAATTCCACTTGGCATTAAAGATTTATTTTGTACTAATGGAATAAAAACCACCGCTGGTTCAAAAATGCTGGCAAACTTTGTACCAAATTATGAATCAGATGTTACGCAAAAATTATGGAATGAGGGCGGAGTGATGATTGGAAAAACAAATATGGATGAATTTGCCATGGGTTCAACAAATTTGAATAGTGCTTTTGGGTCATGCATTAACCCTTGGAAATTAAAATCAAATCCCGATAAAAATCTTGTACCGGGTGGATCAAGTGGCGGTTCTGCAATTGCGGTATCTGCTGGATTATGTCTTGCTGCAACTGGGTCTGATACAGGTGGCTCTATTCGTCAACCTGCATCATTTTGCGGAATTGTTGGGGTTAAACCAAGTTACGGAGTTTGTTCAAGATATGGCATGGTTGCTTTTGCAAGTTCCCTTGATCAAGCTGGTTTTTTAGGAAAAACAGTTAATGATGTGGCATATTTAATGGAGATTATATCTGGCAGCACTGGCAATGATTCTATGATGTATAACAAAGAAAGTTATAACTTTACAAAATCAATTAACAATGGAGTAAGTGGAATGAGAATTGGAATTCCAAAACAATTTAAATCTGATCACCTTTTATTAGATATTAAAAAAAATTGGGAAGAGTCTATAAAATACCTTGAATCCTGTGGTGCAAAAATTGTTGAAATTGATTTACCAAATGTTGAAAAATCCATTAATACATATTATATAATAGCACCTTCTGAAGCATCATCAAATTTATCAAGATATGATGGTATAAGGTTTGGTTTTAAACATGATGAAGATGTTTCAAATATTGATGAATATTATACCAAAACTAGAACCTTGGGTTTTGGGGAGGAGGTAAAAAGAAGAATCATGATAGGAAATGCTATTTTATCCTCAAATAGATATGATGAATACTATGTACAGGCACAAAAAGTAAGAAGGGTTATTAAAAATGAATTTGATGCTGTATTTAGTGAGCAAGTTGATGCAATGCTATGTCCAGCAACGCCAAATGTTGCTTTTGGTGTTGATGATAAAATTACAAATCCAGTACAAATGTATTTGAACGATATTTATACAGTTCCAGTAAATTTAGCAGGTCTTCCTGGAATATCAACCCCAACGGCAATTTCAAGTGATGGTCTGCCTATTGGCATGCAAATTATTGTAAATAGGTTAGATGATGCTAAAATGTATCAAATCGCAAAAACTTTAGAAGATGGTTTTAAAATATCATAATTTTATATGAAAACTTCATTTATGTCATTTGCTTTAATCGAGGCTGAAAAAGCAATGAAAATAAATGAAATTCCAGTTGGTACCGTGATTGTAAAAGATGGAAAAATTGTATCAAAAGGGTATAACAAAGTTCAAAAAACTCAAAATCCACTGATGCACGCAGAAATGATTGCAATAAAAAAAGCATGTAAAGTTTTAAATACAAAATATCTTACAAATTGCAGTCTCTATACAACTTTAGAACCTTGTTATATGTGTGCAGGTGGAATTTCAAATGCTAAAATTTCAAATCTGTATATAGGAGCAGAGGATAAAAGATTTGGTTGTATTTTAAATGGATTACAGGTTTATAAAAATGGAAATTTTAACTATATTCCCGTTATATATAGTGAAATTATGGAGAATGAATGTCAAGATTTATTGAATATTTTTTTTAAAACTTTGAGATGTTAATAAAAATTTATAATCAAAAAATAAAATCTGGAAAATTAAAGTACGATGAAAAACAAGTTGAATTAATTCAAAAATTAAAACAATATATACATCAAAAGAAAGTTTTGCAAAAATTATTCACTAAAGCTGAATATACAGGAATATATATTTATGGTAGCGTTGGAACTGGAAAAACAACAATTATGGATATTTTTTTTAAATCTTGTAGTATTAAAAATAAAAAAAGAATTCATCTAATGCATTTTTTACAAAACATACATGAACTTATAAATATTGCAAAAAATAAGAACATGCTAGATCCAATGGAATATGTGTTTAAGCAATATAAAAATTTGAAATTATTATGTATAGATGAATTTGAAATATACGATGTTGTAAATAGTATATTAATAAGGCGTTTATTGATTTATCTTGGAAAAAAGAAGTGTATTTTTATTTTTACATCCAATACTAAACCAGAAAATATATATCAAAATGGACTACAAAGGGATAAATTTCTTGAATTAATAAATTACATCAACCATAATATGGAAATATTTTGTTTAAACGGAGATATAGACTACAGAAAACACCATTTATTGGATGAAAATTATATTAAACATCATAAAATATTTCAAGTATTGAGTGAAACAGAAGGGCAAGATTTTCTACAAAATCGACTTTTACCAATTATAAATATTAATAAAAATATTACAATAAATAGTAAAAAAATACATATCTTGAATAGAGAAATAGTAATTGAAGTATGCGATGAAATTGCAATAATGAATTTTGAAGAATTTTGCATTGGAAATTATGCCAGTTATGATTATAAGGTAATTTGTAAAAATTTTAAAACAATTGTTTTATATAAAATTCCAAGTCCAAATTTAGAAAATTTAGATGCATTTAGGCGATTTTGCATATTAATTGATGAAATTTATGAATCTAAAAATAATTTTTTTGCAATCAAATATTTTAATTATATTACTTTTGATGCATCCATAATTTCAAATAAAATTCCACAAATAATACGTTGCTTTTCAAGGTTACATGAAATGGATAAGCTATTATAAGAATAAGTTGTTTTAAAATTAAAGATTTTTTTTTATCCAAAAATAAACTTTTTATATATTTTAATTTAAACCATGATTAATTAAATAAATGCGAAAAATTTATTCATAAATTAGCATTAAAAATTTACTCAAACACGAATTTTATAAAATAAATCCAAAAACGAATTTTATAAAATAAATCCCACACTTCTGTTGACAGGTAGTGGGCTCCCCTGAAGATTATGGTGATTCACACCATGCCATCCAGCATATACCAAGATATGCCACCAGGCTGTCTCAAGTTTTAAACTTAAGCAAAAGCATAATTCACAACACGAGGTGCGAACATAGACGCTATGTTATTTCTAACATTTGCGAATGCTCCAGCTAAAGTTGCAACAAAAGCAGCAACAGCAACGAAAAGTTTTGCGCCATTTACATAGCTTTGATAATTTTTTTTATTTTTTGTAAAATAAACGGTAATTTACCAACCGAGCAAGACTAAATTCCTTTTCTCTCCCTGTCGAAGCTAATTCACCCCCATCAAAAATTGCGATTTACATATCGCACTTTGTGGTGGAGGTGTAGGGTTCTGCCCCCTAGTCCAAAAAGTCTACTCAAAACCAAGCCAAATATTGCTATAGCGATTACTCGCATTCTTATGCTGCATAATAAAATTATTTTGTCAAGTATTTTTTTAAAAATATTTTGGCATTGGTACACTTTAAGACTTGATAATTAAAATAACACAGCTATATATACTATATAAAGTAGTAGCTTTATGAATTTAATAAGTTTATTTAAAAAATTTCCAACTGAAGAGAGTTGTATTATCT
>Ga0214919_10009551_pt1 | contig 12486 bp, 10 predicted proteins | sample LL1503_MetaG_FD_177994 | JGI IMG/M metagenome (GOLD analysis project Ga0214919, IMG submission 177994) | Freshwater microbial communities from Lake Lanier, Atlanta, Georgia, United States - LL-1503 | ecosystem: Environmental > Aquatic > Freshwater > Lake | place: USA: Georgia | collected...
TTCTGCCTCTTCTTCACTGGCGACGGTGGGGCCCGTATTGGTAATCAGCAAGGTTTCAGCATCGGGCGTTTGTTCGTAGACCGCGACACCCATGTCATTCAACATGGTGATAACCACTTCCATGGTTTCGGCATCGACCAATTTGTCGGGCAAGTGGTCAGAGATTTCACCATGGGTCAGGTAGCCACGGGTTTTGCCCAGCTTGATCAGTGTCTTCAGGCGTGAACGGCGTTTGGCAAGGTCTTCTTCTGACAAAACCGCTTCATCCAAACCAAATTCTTTCATCAAGGCGCGCTCTTTGGCCTTGCTGATCTTCATGCGCAAAGGCTTGACCTTTTCACCAGTGCTGACAGCCTCCTCGGCAAATTCAGCTTCTAGATCGACCAAATCCTCATCTTCAGCCATCACTTTTTTGGCCGCTTTGCCCTTGGCTGCGGCTTTGCCTGTGGCTTTGGGCGGCTTGGCCTTTTCAGCGCTGGGCTTGGCTGGGGTTTTTGCCGCAGGCTTGGCCACAGCCTTCACGGGAGCTGCTTTGGCCGCAGGTTTGGCAACAGGTTTGCTGGCTGCTTTGACAGCAGGCTTGGCTGCTGTTTTGGCAACAGGTTTAGCGGGGACTTTTTTGGCAGGGGCTTTTTTGGCAGTCGACACAGGGGAGGCTTTCTTGGGAACAGATTTGGCAGAGGTTGCTGATGGTTTAGCGGCTGTTTTGGCCTTGGCAGGCTGGGTGGACTTCTTGGCTGGCATGTCAATCCTTGAACAACAAAAAGACAGATAGCGCTTGGTTTAAAGCGCTAATGAAAAAGTGGGCAGGGGTTCCAAGCAAGCTGAAAAGGGCGATCATTTGGTATGCAGTCCTTGCGGTGAGTGGCGGGTTGTGAACAAATTCACGTTTGGCCTGGTCCGGAGGTGTTGCTGTCGCGCTTACTTATGAAAATGGATTATACCAGAGGGGCTTTTTTTAATGTTGCTAAACGTGCGTTCAATGACTTGATGCGTTCATAGGCATGGGGGTCGCTGGCCATGCGGCGGGTCAAGCTGTCTATCTCCTGAGAGAGTTGGTCCTTTTCTAAAGCGGTCATGATGCTTTGCAATTCGCCTGCATCGCTGTCAATGTCAGCAGGTGCCTTATCAATCAAGCGTGAAACAACCGGTTCGTGAGGGTGCCCGCGCAGACCCTCGCGCAGTCCAGCCAAGGATTGCACACCGTTTTCTAGCCACTGTTGGTTTAACCAAGCCATCAATTCTCCATAGGGTGCAGGCATTTCCAGCAGCAAGTGGTGTTGGTGCGCAGACAGCCTGTCCCATTGCGCCATGTCAGAGAACAAAATTTGCAAGGCCCTGTCATGGCGTGAGGGGGCTTTGCTGCGCAGGTTGATGCCTATGGGGGGAGGGCGCTTCTGGCTGCCGCTGCGTGTCCACGTACCTGTGTTGGCAAACCCAGACTTGGAAGCTGGCTTGGCGCTGGCCTTGTGGCCAGCCGAGGGCGTCGTCGCCAGCCATAAACGCTGCAATTCGTGTTGACCAATGCCTACAGCATCGGCTAAATCGTTGAGCATTTGGGTTTTGAGAACGCCGTCTGGCATGGCCAGCCACAAAGGTTTGGCTTGGGCTGCCAACATCGCACGGCCTTCAGCGGTATCGATGTCACAGCCATCGCGTGCCACTTCCATCACAAAGCGCGATAAAGGGGTTGCATCCGAGACCATGCGTGAAAACGCATCTGCGCCATAGGCACGTACAAAGCTGTCAGGATCATGCTCGGCAGGCAGGAACAAAAACTTCACATTGCGTATATCCGTGGCATAGGGCAGGGCACCGTCAAGCGCTTTGCGAGCAGCGCGTCTGCCGGCTGCGTCGCCATCGAAGCTGAACACCACCGAGTCGGTAAAGCGAAACAGTTTTTGTACATGGTCGGTGGTGCAAGCCGTACCCAAGGTGGCTACCGCGTTGGGGAAACCCAGTTGCGCCAAAGCCACCACATCCATATAGCCCTCAGTCACCAGCACATAACCGGCTTCGCGCAAAGCGGTACGTGCCTCAAACAAGCCATACAACTCTCGGCCTTTGCTAAACACCGGTGTCTCTGGGGAATTGAGGTATTTGGGTGTGCCATCCCCGAGCACGCGTCCGCCAAAGCCTATGCACTCGCCTTTGACATTGCGAATAGGAAACATGATGCGATCGCGAAAGCGGTCGTAGCGTTTGTCTTCTTCGCCACTTTCTTCGTGGGTGATGACCAAACCCGACTCCACCAACAAAGCGTCTTGGTAGTCAGCAAACACACTGGCCAAATTTCGCCATCCATCGGGTGCATAGCCCAAACCAAATTGCTTGGCGACCTCCCCTGATAAACCTCGCCCTTTCAAGTAGGCAATGGCTTGGGGGCTGGATTTCAGGTGTTTGCGGTAAGACTCACCGGCTTTTTCCAGCACCTCGTTCAAGGTGGCTTGGCGTTGGCGTTGCTGCTGTGCACGTTGCCGTTCAGCTGGGTCGGCATCATCCTCGGGGACTTGCAGGCCATAACTTTGTGCCAAGTCTTTCACCGCTTCAATGAAAGTCATGCCAGCATGTTCCATTAAGAAGCCAATGGCATTGCCATTTTTGCCGCAGCCAAAGCAATGGAAAAATTGTTTGGTGGGGCTGACCGAAAACGAAGGCGATTTTTCGCCATGGAAAGGGCACAGGCCCATGTAGTTGGCGCCCCCTTTTTTCAGTTGTACATAGCGTCCCACCACCTCAACCACATCGCTGCGGTTAATCAACTCTTGGATGAAGGACTGGGGTATGGCCATGTCAGTCGCCAGCGACCACGCCCTCGCGGCGCGGATCGGCCGCGCCAAACCAGTCAGCGCCCATGCGTTGCAGCGCTTGCAAGCCACTGGGCATGTCTGTTTCTTTCACCGAGTGGCCAAGAATTTGTAAATTCGACAAAGTGGCAAAGGGAAACAAACCCGACTCCAGAAGCAAAGGTGTATTCGCACCCGTCAAGCCCGAGTGTGGCAGGTTGATGGCTTGTTGGGCGTCGAGCGTCCAGTGCAGCAAGCCCCACAAGGTTTGGGCGGTGAAATGGATGATCATGGCGCCACCTGGGCTGCCCAAACTGGCCAGCAATTCACCCCGTTCATTGCCCTCACGCTGCGCAAAAACAAGGGTTGGGCTCATCGACGAGCGCGGGCGCTTACCTGCTTGCACCCGGTTGGCCACTGGTCGACCGGATTCGTCTTGGGGAACAAAGCTGAAATCCGTCAACTGGTTGTTGAGCAAAAAGCCACCGGGTAAGTTTTCCACGGTGACCATCAAACGTGAACCAAAACCACTCTCTATGGTGGTGGTCATGGCTAATGCATTACCCAAACCATCTACGATGCTGATGTGGCTGGTGCCGTACTCGGTTTGGTCGGGCATGGGTGCCCAACTTTGTAATGAAACACTACCAGGGGTGCCCGCACTCACTTTGGGTATACGCCGATCGCCAATGTGGCTGGCGCGTTCTTGCAAATAGGACGGTTCCAGCAAAACACCCCAGTCTTGGGCGGGTGGGCTGACAAACGCGGGATCAGCAATGTACTGGGCACGATCCGCAAAGGCTAAACGTGCGGCTTCGTTATAGTTGTGCAGCCATGCGGTACTTGGTATAAGCGTATTGCGCTCCACCCATGCAGAGGGGGGAAGTTCATTCAAGGAGTCGGTTGACAGCATGCCCATGATTTGCCCGATGGTGATAAGACCAGAGCTAGGCGGGCCGACACCACAGATTTGCACTTGGTTGGTTGGACTAAAGGTACTGGCATGGACAAAACACAGGGCATCGCGTTCCAGCGCTTGGTAGTTGCTTAAATCTTCCAAGCTTAGGAAGCCGGGGTTATCAGGGTGTTGTTGCACCTTGTCGACCATGGCTTGGGCTATCTCCCCGCTGTAAAACACCTCTGCGCCCTCTTGCGCGATGCGCTTGAAAATGTGTGCAAGGGCAGGGTTTTGCAAACGGTGACCCACAGGCCAAGGCTTGCCATCGGGTTGAAAAAAATAGGCTGAGGCTTGGGGGTCGCGTTGCAAGCTGTTGTCTGCGCTTAGCAAGGCGTGCAAGCGTGGGCTGACAGGGAAACCTTGCTCTGCCAAGGCAATGGCGGGTTCAAACAATTGGGCCCACGGCAAAGCACCGTGTTGCTGGTGGGCTTTGGCCAACATCCGCAGCAAGCCTGGAACGCCCACCGACCTGCCACCCACGACAGCCTCGTTGAAGGCCATGGGTTTGTCTTCCACCATGAACAAGCGGTCTGTGGCCAAGGCTGGCGCCGTTTCACGCCCATCAAAAACTTGCAAAGCCTCATTGTCATGGTGCAGCAAAAAAGCACCGCCACCAATGCCACTGGACTGCGGCTCGACCAAGGTCAAAACCATTTGTACCGCAATGGCGGCGTCCACCGCTGTGCCACCGGCTTGCAGCACTTGGTAGCCCGCGTCACTGGCCAAAGGGTTGGCCGCAGCCACGCCGCGTTGCTTGAGGTGCCAACCCGGTTTGGCTTGGTAGCCGCTGGCGGCTTCGGGTAAATCGGGGATGCGGTAATTCAGCTGAGCCTGCGCTGAAGCAGCGAGCAAGCTCAGCGAGAGCGCGATTCCCCTGACTGCGTTGCGCACTTACTTGGGTGGCAGGCGGATCGCACCGTCAAGGCGGATGACCTCACCATTGAGCATGTCGTTGTCCAAAATGTGCATCACCAGTTTGGCGTAATCCAATGGGGTGCCCAAGCGAGAGGGGAAGGGCACACCCGCGGCCAAGGCTTCTTGTACTTCTTTGGGCATGGAGAACATCATGGGGGTGCCAAAAATGCCGGGGGCAATGGTCATGTTGCGGATACCCAGCTTGGACAAATCACGGGCGATGGGCAACGTCATGCCGACGATGCCGCCCTTGGAGGCCGAGTAAGCGGCTTGGCCAATTTGGCCGTCATAGGCGGCAACAGAGGCGGTGGAAATCATCACACCACGCTCGCCTGTGGCTTCTGGTTCGTTGGTGCTCATGGCCTGGGCGCTCAAGCGAATCATGTTGAAGCTGCCCACCAAATTGATGTTGATGGTGCGCTGAAAACCCGCCAGCAAATGGGGGCCGGTTTTGCCAACCGTGCGTTCGGCGGTGGCAATGCCAGCGCAGTTGATCAGGCCACTGAGCTTGCCCAAGCTCTGGGCTTTGGCGACCACGGCTGCAGCTTGCTCTTCGTTGGAAACATCGCAATGCATGAACACCCCGCCAAGTTCAGCGGCAATGGCTTGGCCTTTTTCATCTTGCATATCGGCGATCACGACTTTGCCACCTGATTGGCTCAGCAGCCTTGCTGTGCCTTCACCCAAACCGGACGCACCGCCGGTCACGATAAATACATTGCCCTTGATTTGCATGAAAAGCCTTTCAACACGGTCTGAAAAAAGAAGATCGGGATTATCGCAGTGCCTGCTGGGTCACAATCGGCGCATGAATACCCCCAGCCTTTTTGTAAGTGTCTTATTGGCCGCCTTGGCCGCCTGTACCACCGTTAAGCCCCCCGAGGTGGTCACCGCCCCCGAGACCCCGCAAACCCCTGCACCTAAAAAAGTACCCAAGCTGGGCTTGGCGTTGGGCGGTGGCGCGGCGCGTGGTTTTGCGCATATTGGCGTGATTCAGGTTTTGGAAGAAAACGGCATCAAGCCTGACATGGTGGTAGGTACCTCTGCAGGCAGCGTGGTTGCCGCTTTTTACGCCAGTGGCAAGACAGGGGCGCAATTGCAATGGTTGGCCGACACCATGGACGAATCGCAATTGACCGATTGGACGGTGCCATTTCTCAGTCGCGGTATGTTACGCGGCGAGGCTTTGGGTCGCTATATCAATTCCCAACTGAATGGTGCCAAGATAGAGGACTTGAAGATGCCCTTGGGTATCGTGGCTACCGATTTACAAAACGGTGACGGCATTTTGTTCAGGCGCGGCGATATTGCCACCGCTGTGCGTGCGTCTAGCGCTGTGCCCTCGGTGTTCGAGCCTGTTCACATTGGCAACAAAGATTATGTGGATGGGGGACTGGTCTCACCTGTACCCGTGCGCTATGCGCGTCAGATGGGCGCAGACATTGTGATTGCGGTCGACATTTCAAGCCGCCCAGAAGACGCCAAAACCACCGATATGCTCAAAGTACTGCTGCAAACTTTCAGCATCATGGGCAAAAGCATCAGTCAGTTAGAGATGGCCCAAGCCGAGGTCGTGGTGCGTCCGGCCATGCCGGATGTGGGCAGTGCCGAGTTTGCAGCTCGCAAGAAAAGCATAGAGGCGGGCAGGGCGGCCATGAAGTTGGCCATGCCAGCGCTGAAAGCGGCACTCGCCAAATAAAAAAGGCCCCTCTTTCGAGGAGCCTTTGAGGCAACCGCTAAAGCAAATTAACGCTTGCGTGAAGCCTTGGGAGCTGCAGTGGCAACCGTAGAAGCTGCCATGGCGTGCAGGTTGGATTCAGCAGCTTCTGTGGCTTGTTTCACCGCTTTTTGAACGCTTTCAATGGCGCTTTGGCTGGCAGCGATGGCGCTTTTGACCATGGCCACTGCGGTTTCTGAACCAGCAGGTGCGTTTTTCACAGCAGAGTCCATCAAGTTGGTCACAGTTTGTTGGGCTTCAGCGGCTTTGACTTCCACAGCTTTTGTGAACTCGCTGCCAGTGCTGGTAGCAATTTCGTACACGTGGCGGCTGAAAGAAACCGCTTTTTCGCTCAGGGGTTGGAGGTAGCCAGCTTGCAAGGCCATCAGTTCTTGCACGTCTTTCACGCTCATCAGGGCGTGAACGTGGTCTTGGTTATCAGCCATGGCAGCTTTGGCAGCGGCCATGTTGAGTTCAACCAATTTTTCAACGCCGGCGAAGGCTTTTTCGCTCAGGCCGAAAAGGGTTTCGATGTTGGCTTTGTTGGCGGCGACGATTTGTTCTGCGGTCATCATGGTGTTTTCCTTTGAAGAAGTTAAATGTGGGAACCTGTTCACTGCGTTTTGTTTTTGTTGCGGCGCAGCATGGATTGAAGTATAGGGTTAATACCCACTAAATCAAGTGTTTTTTGCTGCGACGCAACAAATTAGGTGCGGTTTTCTAAAACCCCTTGATCTGGCGCAATTCCAGTATTTTCAGGCTTTTGGAGGATTTCGGCCGCACAATCCTTGCAAATGAAGCTTTTTTATGCAGCCACCCATGTGCAAACCTTGCCAGACGGCCACCGGTTTCCCATGGGCAAATACGAGCTTTTGCGCCAACGGTTAGCGGCTGAGATGCCCCAACTGGGCTTGCATTTGGCGGATGCAGCCACTGAGGGCGAACTGGCCTTGGTGCATACACCTGCTTATATAGAAGCGGTTTTCCAGGGGCGTTTGCCTCCTGATGCGCAGCGCGAAATTGGTTTTCCTTGGTCCGAAGGCATGGTTGAGCGAGCCCGTCGGTCAGTGGGTGCGACCATCATGGCGGCACGAACCGCCATGAAAGAGGGTGTGGCTTCAAACTTGGCCGGTGGCACCCACCATGCTTATGCCCACAAGGGGGGCGGTTTTTGCGTCTTCAATGATGTGGCGGTGGCGGCCCGCTTGATGCAAGCCGAGTGGTCGCGGCACCAACGCAGGCCTTTGCAAGTGGCAGTGATGGATTTGGATGTCCACCAAGGCAATGGCACAGCCCATATTTTTCGTGACGACCCCACGGTGTTCACCTTGTCGCTGCATGGTGCTAAGAATTTCCCTTTTCGCAAAGAGGCCAGTGACATCGATGTGGAATTGCCCGACGGCTGCAGTGACGCACCTTATTTGGACGCTTTGCAAGAGGCTTTGCGCCAGTTAGAAGACCGCTGTGCCCCCGACTTGGTTTTCTATCTTGCCGGCGCAGACCCGCATGAGGGTGACCGCTTGGGTCGGTTGCAACTGAGCTTTGAGGGCTTGCGCCAACGCGACCAAGCTGTGCTGAACTGGGCGCAGGAAAGGCGCATCCCTTTGGCCATGGCGATGGCGGGCGGTTATGGCAAGCAGATAGAAGACACGGTGCAGGTGCAGATGAATAGCTTTGCCCAGGCCTTGGCTGCTTGGCAAGGCTGGCAAAATCAGCCGTTATGACTGCTTCCACCCCTGCTCGCGCCCAGCCCCATAACCGCGACGCCTACCCCATCTTTCGACGCATTACCACGCGTTGGCTAGACAACGACGCCTATGGCCATGTCAACAACGTTGTTTACTACCATTGGTTTGACACGGTGGTGAATGCGCATTTGATCGAACACGGGGTTCTGGACATCCAACGCGGCCAAACCATTGGACTGGTGGTGGAGACACATTGCAATTATTTTTCCTCGCTGGCTTTTCCGCAAAACGTGGACGCTGGTTTGCGGGTGACACGCATCGGCTCTTCCAGTGTGCGTTACGAAGTGGGCTTATTCGCTGAAGGTGAGGCGCTAACCGCCGCCCACGGGCATTTTGTCCATGTGTATGTGGACAGCCAAACCCGCCGCCCCGTCAGCGCTTTGCCCGCGCCTTTGTTACAAGTTTTAAGGGATCTTGCATGACCTCCGCCCCAAACGCCGTTGACCAAGCCATCACCACCCGCATGTCGGCACGGGCTTTCACCGCCCAGCCCGTGCCCCGCGAGGTGTTGACGCATTTACTGGAACTGTCGGCGCGTGCGCCCTCGGGTACCAACACCCAGCCTTGGAAGGTGTACGTGTTGCAAGGCCAAAGCCGCGACAGCTTGGTGCAAAAGGTATGCGCTGCCCACGACGAGATTCGCGCCAACCCTGACAAGGCCGCTGACTACCGCGAAGCCTACGATTACTACCCCGAAAAATGGGTCAGCCCCTTCATCGACCGACGCCGCGAAAACGGCTGGAGCCTGTACGGTTTGCTGGGCATTGGCAAGGGCGATAAAGACAAGATGCATGCCCAGCACCAGCGCAATTACCGCTTCTTCGATGCGCCTGTGGGCTTGATGTTCACCGTGGACAAGGTGATGGGGCGAGGTTCTTTGGTGGACTACGGCATGTTTTTACAAACCCTGATGGTGGCTGCCCGAGGTCACGGTCTGCACACCTGCCCGCAAGCGGCGTGGAACGGTTTTGCCAAGATCATCTTGCCGCACATAGGCGCAGGAGATAACGAGATGCTGGTGTGTGGCATGGCGCTGGGCTATGCCGATGAGAGCGATATCGTCAACACCTTTCGCACACCCCGCGAAAGCGTGGCCTCTTTCACCACTTGGTTGGAGTAAACCTTCATGGTGATCACCAGCTTGCTTGATACCGATTTGTACAAATTCACCATGATGCAGGCGGTGTTACACCAGTTCCCCGGCGCGCAGGTGAGCTACAAATTCAAATGCCGAACTCCTGGCGTAAAGCTGGCGCCTTATGTGGACGACATACGCGCCGAGATTCGCTCGCTGTGCAAGCTGCAGTTCACCGAGCAAGAGCTGGCTTGGGTGCGTGCCTTGCGTTTCATCAAAAGCGACTTTGTGGACTTTTTGGGCTTGTTTCGCCTGAACGAAAAATACATCGACGTGGTGGCGCTGCCCAATGGCGAGATTGACATTCGCATCCAAGGTCCGTGGTTGCACACCATTTTGTTTGAAATTCCTGTGCTGGCCATTGTCAACGAGGTGTATTTCCGCCATACCCAGCCGGTGCCCAACTATCTGGAAGGCCGCCAGCGTTTGGACACCAAAATAGCCCAACTGCAAGAGGCCGACTTGGGCGACTTGAAGATTGCCGACTACGGTACCCGCAGGCGTTTTTCCAAGCCGTGGCACGAAGAGGTGCTTCGTGTCTTGACCTCGCGTTTAGGCGCGGGTGTGACAGGGCGCTTTGCCGGAACCAGCAATGCGTTGTTTGCCATGAAGCTGGGCTTGACACCCTTGGGCACCATGGCGCATGAATACTTGCAAGCTTGCCAAGCCTTGGGACCACGTCTGCGTGACAGTCAGGTGTTTGGCTTTGAAACCTGGGCCCGTGAATACCGCGGCGACTTAGGCATTGCTTTGAGCGATGTGTATGGCATTGAGCCGTTTTTGCGTGACTTCGATATGTACTTTTGCAAGTTGTTTGATGGCGCAAGACATGACAGCGGCGACCCTTTTACGTGGGGCGAACGCATGATCGAGCATTACAAAAATAACCGGGTAGATCCGCTGACCAAAATTTTGATCTTCAGCGATGGCCTGACCGTGCCACGCACCATCGAGCTGTACCAACGCTTTCGCGGACGCTGCCAGCTGGCCTTTGGTATTGGTACCAACCTCACCAACGACCTTGGCTACGAGCCGCTGCAAATCGTCATCAAAATGGTGGAATGCAACGGACAGCCAGTCGCCAAGCTGTCCGACACGCCATCCAAAAACATGTGCGAAGACACCAACTACCTGGCCTATTTGCGCCAAGTGTTTGATATCGCCCAACCCACCTCTTAAGCCATGGCCTATCTTCGTTTGGTTTTTCTGTTTATTGTCGCTTTAGGGTTGAACGCGTTGTCGCCCGAGGTGTTGAACCACTTGCAAAGCTTGGGCGGCACCGAGGCCACTTTGGCGCAAAGCCTGTGGTGTTTGGGCTTGCTGATGGTGTTTGGCTGGTTGGCCAGCAAAGCCGCGGTTGGCACGGTATTTCCCAGTTTTACATTGCAATTGTTGTTGGGCATTGTGTTGCACGATGCGTTGTCGCCTTTGTCCGCCCAGTTGGCGTTGGCAGTGGTGGTGTGTACCGCGCTGGCTGCCATCATTTTGAAGTCCGGAGGCGACGAGCTTGACCGCCAGCAGTTTGGCAAGATTGCCTATCCCACCCTGATGATTGCCGTGGCAGGCTATTTGTTCACCTTTTTTGTGATGTACGCCTTGCTGATGGTGCTGGGCTTGGACAGCAAAACCGCTGCCTTGTTATCCGCCATCATCGGCTCCACCGACCCTGCCGCGCTGATACCTACTTTGAAGAATGTGCGCTTCTTGCAAAAGTACCAACGCGTGGTCGATATATCGGTGGCCGAAAGCGCTTTGAATGACGCGGTAGGCGCCATCTTCACTGCAGCTGTCGCAGCCATGGTGATCGCGCAGGTGCCCATGGACAACCTCAGCGATATGGCGCAGGGTTTGTTCAGCCCTGAGAACCTGCAACAACTGGCCAAGCAGTTCGCCTTTGGCACCGCCGCAGGTTTGGTGGGGTGGGGCGAGTTGCTGTGGCTAGAGCGTTACCGCAAAGCTGATCACCCGTTTCAAGCGCCTTTTGATTTTGCGTTGGTGGTGGCCATTCCGCTGCTGACATTTTTGCTTGCGCAGGCCTTGCATGGCAATGGCTTTTTAGCGGCTTTTGTCGCCGGCTTGTTGGCCAATTTCAACCGCAGCGCAGCCCATTTTCACCACCTGATAGAGCAGACCGAGGCGCAGATTGAGAGCGTGGCCAAGCCTGTCATCTTCATGATGGTGGGGCCGTTCGTGTCCTTGCCCATGTTGATGGACACGGCCCTGATGGGCTTGCTGGTCTCCTTGCTGTTTATCTTTGTGGCGCGGCCTGTGGCGGTATTTGCCTCTTTGTTGCCCACGGGCATTTCTTTCAAGGAAAAATTGTTTCTTTGCGCTGTGCGTGAGACCGGTGTCATCCCTGTGGTGTTGGCTGTCATCACTGTCGCGCAGTTTCCCGATCTGAAGTGGTTGATGCCTCTGACCGCTTGGGTGGTTATTTGGACATTGACCCTTTTACCCGCTATCACCCCTTGGTGGTCGCGTCGCTTGCGCATGGTGCAGCCATGAATAAACCCCAACTGCTGGTGGGACGTCCCACTTACCCCGAAATCATCTCCCGCTTACGCGAGTATTTCGAGGTCACCGATAACCAAGACGACCGTACTTGGACGACCGAGACATGGACCACCGCACTCAGCCAGCATGAGGCAGCTTTGTGTGTGGGAATTGAACCCATCAACGAAGCGGTCTTGGCCGCATGCCCAAAACTTCGCATTTGCGCCAACCTGAGTGTGGGTTACAACAACTTCGATGTACCCGCCATGACCCGCCACAAGGTGTTGGCCACCAACGCGCCTGATGTGTTGAACGACACCACCGCCGACTTTGGATTTGCCTTGATGATGGCTGCGGCCAGGCGCGTGACCGAGAGCGAAATTTTTATTCGCAACGGCGAATGGTCGCATTGGCGCTACGACCAGTTTGCAGGCGCGGAAATTCACCACAGCACCTTGGGCATCATCGGCATGGGGCGCATAGGGCAAGGCATTGCCAAGCGAGGCGCTTTGGGCTTTGGCATGAAAATCATTTACCACAACCGCAGCCGTTTGGACGCCGTCACCGAGGCCGAGTGCAAAGCCACTTATGTCAGCAAGCAAGAACTGTTGCAACAAGCCGACCATGTGGTGTTGGTGGTGCCTTACTCCAAAGAGTCGCACCACACCATAGGTGCCGCAGAGTTGGCGTTGATGAAACCCACCGCCACCCTCACCAACATTGCCCGTGGCGGC
>Ga0214919_10009553_pt1 | contig 12485 bp, 12 predicted proteins | sample LL1503_MetaG_FD_177994 | JGI IMG/M metagenome (GOLD analysis project Ga0214919, IMG submission 177994) | Freshwater microbial communities from Lake Lanier, Atlanta, Georgia, United States - LL-1503 | ecosystem: Environmental > Aquatic > Freshwater > Lake | place: USA: Georgia | collected...
AACGATGATTTTATTAGCACCAAGCCCCAGTTCTTCAGCATTCTTTGAGCTTAGAAGTGCTGATTGAACTAGAGCTTCATGCAGAATTTCACTTGAAGATTTTGGCTGAGCTGATTTTGCATTATCATCCATTAACTTGCTGGCTAAGTACTGATCAATGCTTCCCCAGTTCACGCCAATCCTGACTGCTTTATTATGAAGGGTCGCTTTTTCAATCATGATCTCAAAGTTACGATCTCTTTTTTGTCCAAAGCCAACATTTCCTGGATTGATTCTATATTTAGCTAGTGCTGTGCAAAGCTCACTATTCTCGCTTAGCAATGTGTGGCCATTATAGTGAAAACAACCAACCAAAGGAATATCATAACCTTTGGCAATTAACTTTTCATGAATTTGGGGAACGGCTTTGGCAGCCAGGTCATTATTAACGGTAATTCTAACTATCTCGGATCCAGCTTCATAAAGCTCTATAATCTGAGTTACAGTGCCCTCAATATCAGCAGTGTCGGTGTTGGTCATGGATTGAACGAGTACTGGAGAATCGCCGCCAATATATTTATTGCCAACTTGGACCTTATGAGTTTGATGTCGCATGATTGCTTATATGAATTGCAGTTCCAGAATGGATATCAATATATCATTAATTGATTGTATTGACAATTGGTCTATTGTTACTAGATGAAGAGTCTCAACTTGACGTTTTAGACGGGCTAGTTACTCTTTTAAAGGTTTCATCGGCTGGATCAAATATATGAGCCAATTTAAAATTCGCATAAGAATTAAAAGGCTTTTCTTGTATTTTGCCTTTTGCGTTAATTTTGCTAATTTGTGATTTGAAGTTATTATCTTGGTTACTATCTTCAAAAAATAGAGCTTTATCAAAATTATGACAAAAAGCAAATTGCGTAGGATTCATTTTCATGCAGTTAAAAAATCTAGTGCCCGCAATATCAGAGCCTTCAAATGGTGTGTCTTCAATAGAACAGCCAGTAAAATTAAAATTTTTAAGATCAAGTTCCATCAAGTTAACTGAAATATTACATGCAATACCAGTCTCCGGTATTAAAAAAAGTTGTCGACCTAGGTTGGTGCCTGAAAGATCAAGAGAGCTGTATGAAACTTTGCCATCTTTAAAAAATTTAATAAAAAAAGAAATGCCAATCCTATCAAGCTTTACGTTTCTTAGCAGGCAATTTGCAAAATCAAAGAGAGCAAGATCTTTTTCTGCTATTGCAGTGAGGTCCACATCAGTAAAGTCAATATCATGGAGCAATATTTTGTCACTATCAAAATGGTTAGAAATCAAATTTGATGATAATTTTCTATGCTGCATTATCAATAATAATAAAAACTTTCTACTCGCTCTTTTCATGGCTTAATCCTTATTTCAAGTGTCGCTCATTATTCTAATACAAAGAAGTTAATAAATTACTACTATAGATTTTTTTCACACCTACTTCCATAGCTCATAGCAAAAATGTTATATTGCCAAAAATTGACTAGGTATAATTTATGTTTAACTTATTTCAAAAACAAGCGAAATCTTTGAAGAGCAGTAATTCCATTATCTTTGGTGACGAAGAGCCTGAATGGTCTAATAAGGATTATAATACTATTGCGCGCGAATCATATTGCAAAAATGTTGTAGCCCATCGATGCATATCCATGATTGCTAAAAACGTCGCTTCAATTCCAATAAAATTATTTATTAATAAGGGAGAGAAGAAACAACAAGTAGATTCTCATGGTCTGTTGGACGTTATTAGGCAACCTAACCCTTTTATAGGAGGTAAGGATTTTATAGAGGAATTCATCTCTTATAGCTTAATTAGTGGGGAATCTTATATTTTATCGATTAGAAATGCGATCGGTCAACCAGTTGAGCTGCATTGCATCCGGCCTGATATGATCAAGATTCGCTATGATAAAAGTGGCAATAAGCAGGGCTATGTATATATTGCAGGGGAAAATAAAATCCTTTATAAAATAGATAAAATTACTGGAATGTCTGATATCTTGATGCTGAAGAATTTTCATCCACTTTATAGAGATAAAGGTGTATCGCAAGTTGAGGCGGCACTAAATAGCATTGATCAGCACAATCAGGCATCTAAATGGAATCAAACCTTGCTCCAAAATTCAGCAAGGCCAAGTGGGGCGCTTATTATGTCGCAAGGTAATATGTTGACGCAGAAGCAATATGAGCAATTGAAAGAGCAGATTCAAGATTGTTTTGCTGGGGTTAATAATAATGGGAAACCTATATTGCTCGAAGGTGGGCTTGAATGGAAAGAGCTCGCACTTACCCCTAAAGATATGGATTTTATTGAATCTAAAAATACTGCAGCAAGAGAGATAGCTCTGGCACTCGGAGTACCACCCCAGTTACTTGGAATACCGGGTGATAATACCTATAGTAATTTTCAAGAAGCAAGACTTGCGTTCTGGGAAGATACAATTCTACCCCTCGCATCCAGAGCTTATGAATTGCTTGCAAATTGGTTTAGTAAAATGTATGACGAGGATATAGAGTTAACGCTCGATGCAGATCAAGTGAGCGCTCTATCTGCAAAAAGAGAAGCATTGTGGACGAGGCTTGAACAAGCAAGCTTCTTAACCATCGATGAAAAAAGAGCTATGCTCGGCTTTCCCCCTATGGAGGGAAAAAGCAAGACTTGACAGAAGGTTAATTTTTGTTAATATTTCAACAAATATGTTGTTTGGAAAATAGATATGTGGCAAATCCATCATTGGCGGGTGCCGGGTCAAAATTACGATAAAGAAGGGATTCCATTAAATACTTCTGGAAAACCAATAATAGGCTTTAGCGCTCTTGAAAAAGAATATATGGTTCAAAACAACTTTGAGGGTGTTGAAGAAGAGATTAAAAGACGCCAAGCTGCACAAGCAAGGAGATTATTGGAGCGCAATGACACGTTTCCCCCTAGCCCACAAAATAAAAGCCCAGCTTATTATGCAGATCGAGCTTTAGAGCCGATTTATAATATGCTCGTGAGTAGCTATAATTTTGTTAAGCTTAGACAGGGTTATTGCCACAAACATATAAGCCCCCAAATAGCTCCAGTTAAACGAGATTTAGAAAAAATAGTAAAATTATTTGTGGTGAAGCCTTTGATGATCATTGGCATGTGCACAATTTGGATTTGCAAGAAGCTTACTAAGCATATTTTAAAGCCAATGATGAGTTTTAAAGTTAGGGATAAGAATCTTAGAAGGGATAATGCAAATGAATTTCATATAGATGAACTGAGAGTTAGAACGAGTATATTTACGCAGAGACCAGACAGAACTAGGTCTGCTCCTGCAACTGCGGTACAACAATTACTGAGAAGACGTACTCACACACGTGATTCAGCTGCTGTAAGTTTGCGCTGAGGCAAGCGAACTAGAGAATCTAGGAGGGGACTTATAGCCAGAAAATCATGCTTTATATTTTTCCGGCTTTTAAATTAGCTGGCAAAGCTTTATCTATGTATTTTGGATAAGGAAGGTGCAGATTATCCATTATTTGGCAATAATCAGCAGAGGATTTAACTTGCAGTCTCGGATTATAGTTTCTCTCTTCGTAAATTGTGCTTACTGTCTTTCCATTATAATCATGAGCCGGGTAGAGCAAAGTTTTATCGGGCAATTTGAGAATCTTATTGAAAATACTATCATATGATTGCTTGCTGCTACCATTTTGAAAGTCTGTTCTTCCAGTAGATTTGATAAGCAGTAGGTCGCCAGTGAAAATGCGATCATCAAAATAATAGCTATAAGAGTCGTCGGTATGACCAGGGGTGTAGATAGCTTTGAGTTCTTGATTATTTACTTTGATCACTTCATTTTCTTTGAGTCTTAGCTGAATATTTTCGCAAATAGATTGCTCACCATTGACAATCTGTGCTCCAAATTTTTGATGAAGCTGCCAGGCTCCTGTAATATGGTCGGCATGAGTATGAGTATCAATAATAAAGCAAAGTTCTAGCTTTAGTTCTTCAACTACTTGTTGGTAGAGATCAAATTTTTCATACACAGGATCAATGATGATAGCTTCTTTATTTTGCTCTCCAATTAGATAAGTATAGGTGCAGGTATCTGGTTCAAAAAACTGTCTGAAAAGCATTGCCTTCTCTTAAATAAATAACTATTTTATATTGGTGATTCAATCTCAAGATATATATAAATGTTGAAACTTACAAGCTACCGGGGCAAAAAAATTGGAATAGTTGGTATGGGAATTAGCGGAAAGGCTATATTCGAATCACTTAAAAATGCAGGTGCTGAAATTTTTCTTTGGGATGATAAGTTAAATGATCAAGCTTACGCTGATTATAAATTGGAGCCCACTAATGCAAAATGGCAAGAAGTTGAGGCCCTGGTTATTAGCCCAGGAATTCAGCATCAAGGAGCTAATGCTCATCCATTGCTCGCAAATCTCAGTAAAACTTGTAAAGTTTTTTGTGATGTGGAGCTATTTTATCAGTGTCTAGATAAAACCAATAAAACTATCGCAATTACTGGTACCAATGGAAAATCGACCGTGACTGCTTTGATTAATCATATATTGCAAGAATGTGATGTGAAGTCTCAAATGTGTGGCAATATTGGTGTGGCTGTTTCTTCAATTGATATTCATTCAGGCGAGACCTATGTAATAGAATTATCTTCTTATCAGTTAGATAAGCTCATTAACGCAAAATTTAATATTGCGGTGCTAACTAATATTACTTCTGATCATCTAGAGATGCACGGCAATATGGAGAACTATATTGCGGCTAAGACCAAGGTGTTTAATGGGCAAGTGCGCGGAGATTATGGAATTATTTGTATAGAAAATGAAATATGCAACTCTCTATTTAACAAGCTAAATAGAGAGAATATAATTCCTGTTTCAAGAAGTAGCAAATTAAATGGTGGAATTAGTTTTGTGGGGGGGAATATTTATGACAATTATTTTTCACATGAATCTATAAAATTTTCTCAGCCTGAAATTTTAAATGGGAACCATAATAGCGAAAATATTATTTGCGCTATAGCTGCTTGTCTTGCTCGTGGACTGAATCTCAAAGATATAATTGAGGCTATAAGCAGCTTTAAACCACTAGAGCATAGGCTGGAATATGCAGGAACTCACCAAGGTGTGAAATATGTGAATGATAGTAAAGGCACTAATTTTGATTCAACTCGTCACGCATTGACTGCCTTTTCAAATATTCACTGGATTGCTGGCGGACAAGCCAAAGAAGGTGGGATTGATGGATTTGCTGCTTATCAAAAATATATAAAACATGTCTATTTGATTGGCTCATCTCAAGATGATTTTGCAAATCAGCTGGGTACTTCCATTGCTTACACCAAATGTGGTAATTTAGAAAATGCTTTTAATTTAGCTGCTAGAAATGCTATGGCAGGAGATGTAGTTTTGCTTTCACCTGCTGCTGCTTCTACCGATCAATGGAAAAACTTTGAAGAAAGAGGAAAAGCCTTCAAGGAGCACCTCTTAAAGCTAAGAGTTAACTAATAATCAATATCCCTCAAATATTCTAAACTTGCCGCCTGCTTTCATAGGAGCTGCAAGATTATCTGTAATATTTATTATGAATAGGTAATTATATGATCACATTGCTTGCCAGTTTTTCTGGCTTTTTCGGTGCTTTATTTCCGCAAATTATCAAGTATCTTTTTGATAGAAATGACAAAAAACATGAGCTTGAGGTTTTAAAACTCCAACTTGATGCATCAAAAGGCAGTAGAAAAAGTAAGCTGGAAGCAGCTCAGATAAATTTAGATGCTGTTGAAATTAAGCATCTTTATTCAACTTATAAGTCAGGGATTAACTGGGTTGATGCTCTTAATGCTAGTGTGCGGCCAGTTATTGCTTATGGATTTTTTATTATTTATGCTGTGGTGAAAATCTTGCAATATCAAGCACTAGCAGGTGATCTATCTGATATAGAATTATATGAAGCTTTATGGACATTAGAGGATCAGGCAATTTTTGCCGGAATAATTAGTTTCTACTATGGGCAAAGAGCAATTTCTAAAATTATTGGCAAAAAATGATGCATATTCCAAGTTTAGCTCTTGCTTTGATCAAAAAGTATGAGGGGTTTAGTAATAAAGTCTATATTTGCCCTGCAGGATATAAAACTATTGGCTATGGGCATTTAATAAAATCAAAGGATAAAGTTGGAGATTACTTATCAAGAGCAGAAGCTGAAGAGCTACTACAAAATGACATAATATTTTATGCTATGGCGGTAATGCAATTAATCAAAGTACCTTTAACGGAGATGCAGTTTGCAGCGCTTATTTCTTTCACCTTTAATTTAGGTAGTGCTGCGCTTGAGCGTTCAACTTTAAGACAAAAAATTAATCGTTTCGAATATAATTGGGCGGCTGAGGAGTTTCTTAAGTGGGTTTTCGCAGGTGGTGTAAGACTATCAGGTTTAGTGAAAAGACGAGAAGAAGAGAGGGCTGTTTTCCTGGCTTGCGGATTGCAAATAAATCATTAATTTATAGAGATATTTGACAAAATAAAAAAAATTTATTATAATAGCCACCGCTTCGTATTGTAATAGCAGAACAATTAGTGGGGGCGAACATTTTTGTATATGAGATATTTTAAATTGGAATTTTTATGAGAGAAACTATAAATCCTTTTTTGTCATTAAATCTACATTTATCCAAAGTGGTGAGCTCGCTTTATTCTATTTGGCAAAAAGATCGAGATGATCTAGTGGAAGATGCTACGAAAATTATCGGTTTGATTGCTATGAATATGGTGATTAATGCTTTTCCACCAATTTCTATGTCTTCCCGTATTTTAATTTATTCTGCTAGTTATATAAGTTTAAATGAAGCGGGTGATTATTTGGGGGACTATATTGATGGAGATGATTCAAATGATAAGCTATTCAACACCAATTCTAGTGGCGCGGCTAGTTATGTGGGGAAAATAGCAGCTGATGTTACCGAAGATAGTTTTAAAACTCTTTTTATTATCAAGCATTGGGTGATCGGAACCGGGCTTGAGGTAGTGAATAAAAATATTCCTTATCATTGGAGTATCGTAGCCAAAACTGCTTCTTATTTATATACTTGTATAGACCTGCTGGGAGATTATAGTGAGTGGAATCAGTTTTCGGATAAGATTGGAAATTGGGTGGAAGATCAGTTAATGACCAATTCATTTGATTCAACCAAATTAGTAGGCGAGCTTTGAAAATTAGGATTTTATAGTTTGCTGTGAGTAAACCAGCATTTTAGTAAGAAGAAATAACCTAGCAGCATCTCATTGATGCTGCTATTTGTTAGAATATTGCAGACCAGCAGCATTGTTTCATTGTGATTCCATGGAATATCCACCCATGGCCCAATGTAGCGCTTGTTTTAACTGCTCTAGTTTAGCATCTCTAGTTTTTTTGCATTAGCTTCTCTTATTGAGGAGATAGTAATAGCATCAGTCAATCTCTCTGGAAATTGTAAAAACCTCTCAATTACTACATTATCAGATGCACCGACTTTAATCGCTTCCTTCATTAAATCTTCATCTTGCGAATGGGTAAAAGTAATAATTGGTACGTCTTTGATAACCGTCTTAACCAGTTCATTCAGAGAATTAAGCCCATTCTCAATGGAAGATAAATTGAGTAAAATAACCTCCATAACTCCATTTATATCTTGTATATCTTTTTGGGCAGCCTCAAGTGACTCATAATGATATAAATGGCAATCTGCTGTGATTCTGCTTTGTATTAGATCCTTAATGATGCTGTGGCCATTAATATTTTTATCTAGTAAGAGTATGTCTGTTTTGTTCAATTATGCTGTTAATCATAAAGCCCCCGCTTTTAACTTATGTTATTGATCAAGAAGTGCTTGTTCCCTCCAAGACGTGCTAATTAAATTATCATAATTCATAAAGTAAGTCTACAAATCCAAATTCTTTTTAAACTTGGTTTTTTATAATAGGGCAGAGAGCTCACTCCATGGCCTCTGGTAGCAATTCAGCTTTTGATATTTTTAGCTAGTGTTTAAGAAATTGGGCAAACACCCACAGTTCAATGCTTTTATTTTTGGTGTAGGAATGTTAAAAATCACTAAAACATAGAACGAAGCAATACTTAAAACTGCTAATCAAGATTATAATATTTACGAGTCTAGCAATCCTGATAACAATGCTATTATTATAAAATACGATTATTACAACTTTGCCACAGTCTCTCTCAGTAGCCATTTCTGGGGCCTACTGGTCCCAAATCAGTTGCTCTTTCTAGGCAATAAAACTATTCGAAAAAGATAAAGAATTATGGTCGGGGCAGAGAGATTTGAACTCCCGACCTACTGGTCCCAAACCAGTTGCGCTACCAGGCTGCGCTATGCCCCGAATGGTCTATGTGAAACATTTATAGCTGTTTGTAAGCATCTTAGCAAGATTTTTTCTTTATTTCTGGAATTTTTTTACTATAGCAGCTTTGACTTTCTTGAATAGTTTTAGCAACATTCTTTTTGGCCAGAACATCATGCGCATATTTTCATAATAAAAAGTGAATTTAGTTTTTGTTAGGTTTTCAAAATCAGCAATACATCTAGGTATTACCTCATCAAAATAGATTTTAAAGAGGTGAGGGGTTAGATATTTAACGGTTTCTTCGCCCCATTTATAGCTTTGCTGAGGCACTCTTGCCAAAGCCTCTATGCAAGCTATTGCTTCTTCAACATTTTTATCGGGATTTGAATAAACATCTGCTTTTGGTTCTAAATTAAAGGCCATATCTTCAAACATTACCAGGAGCATAGTGCCTGAATAGGTCATTTCTTTATATTTATTTATTGCCGGAAAATCACGGGGAGAAATTTTACTAAAGAAATATATTTTATAGAAAAAGCGAGCAATGAACGTCAATATACGACTAAAGTTTCTTACACGATTTTTTCTAAAAAACTTCATCTTCTCATCAAAGTTAGCAAGCTTATTCACTCCCAGCTTAATGAATTTATGTTTAGTTTGATCCACTTGTTTTTGATCTCGGATTCTAGCAATCCTCGCATTTTCAGTGGCTCTATTCCCGCCTAAATCAGCGGAGTGGCGGGTTACATATCTGCCATATCTATCACGAATAATATCTGAGAAATGCCCCATTTCTTGGCCACCAATGATGGTCGCTCTTGCCATGGCGGGTTTTCCATCACCATAAAGGTCGTCAATTTCGCTTTTATCAAATCTATTTTGCTGATCCTGGTCTAATTTATCTCCAGGATTTATAGTAGCAGGATTTCCACCGCAAGAAATAAATACGGCTGCATTCACTCCATCAGTACTTTGCATCCCGCCATTTGTGCCAGCTTGTTGCCAGGTTACGATATCAAGCATGTCTCCTATATTGAAGGAATATGAGATAAAAAGCTCAACACCTTCAAGTATTATTAATAGCATAACAGCTGGATGAGTGGCTTGAACCACGAGTCTTGCTAGTTTCATTTCAAGTTCAGCAGTTACTGGTACATGTCTGCTTACTTCATCTTGTAAATATTTAATTGTGCTGGAGAGCTTTGATTCTAAGTTTGCTTTGCCATATTTTTTTAGAATTATGGGAGCAAGCATATTTTTAGTTTTTTCAAGTAAAGCAGGGTCAAATAGCTGGCGCCTGCTGATCATTTTATTTATTCCTTGGGCTGGTTCTTTGAATCTTGCAAAATTGCATTTATCATAAGCATCAATTCTAAATAGCCCAGATTGAACTAATAATTCGGCAAGATGATTTATCTCGATAGGAATATCTTCTTCTTCAAGTGGAGGATATTTATCTAATAAATGATAAATCGATGACATTATATTAATTCCAATTTATTATCTTTATTCTACTAAAGGTTGCTCAGTTCCGCCAGTTGTAATTAAATATGATGTGATAGATTTATATAGTCAGAAGTTGATAATTCTTCTGGTCTAGCATTTTGATTAATTCCGTGTTCTCTCATAATCTGTTCAATATCTGGGATTAATTTTATTAAATTATTTTTAAGCATTTTCCTTTTTTGACCAAAACTAATAGTTAAGAGGTGCTTTATTTTTTTATAATCAAATTTGTGCTTGTCCCGATTAGGAGTAAAGACTAGCACAGATGAAACAACTTTGGGAGAAGGGAAGAAAAATTCTGGGTTGAGGTCCATATAATGTGATCTGTCAAAAAAAAGATCAGCAATGATCGATAATTTCCCATAATTATTGGTGCTAGGTTTTGCCAGAAGCCTAAGAGCCACTTCTTTTTGAAACATTAGTACCATTTTTTCTATAGATTCAACTTCATCAACCCAGTTAAAAAAAAGCTGAGTGCTGATGTTGTAAGGAAGATTCGCAATTATAATAATTTTTTCATTGAAATGATCTTTAATTCTAAATTTCAAAGCATCAGTATTAATCAAATTAAACTTAGCAGCATAAAATTTTGTAAGATAGGAAAGAGCTTTAATACACCTTTGGTCTATTTCAAGTGAGGTTAATGTTTTGATATTCTGGCTCAGGATGGGTCTTGATAGAGATCCCACTCCTGGTCCTATTTCGAGGATTATTTTATCTGATATATTTCCAGCAGCTTGTACTATTTTTGCAGTAAGATCAAGATCATATAAAAAGTTTTGTCCAAAATCCTTGTTTGCAGTCAAAGAATATCTTTCTACAACTTCTTTTATGCTCGGAAAGCTCATGGTTTATAAACTGTAATATTTGCTTTTCTAGCGAGGGTTAGATAGTAGTTATTGATTGCATCCTCAAGCTTCTTATTATAAATATCCTCTCTAATTTCATTTTTGGTCTTTTTACCATTATCAACTAGCATTTTCTCACATAGCATCAGCATTTGAAAGTGAGTTTCATCAATTTGTAGCAAATTAGTGACCTGTCCAACATTAGCATTGGTTACAAAATTTCTTAGAGCTTCATTTAAATCATCAATTTTATTATTTATATAAAGGATCTCTTCTAAATTATTTTGCTGAGCATATTTTTCAAAATCAGAGCAATTAGATACCTTAGTTTCAATATTTTCTAAAAGAGTCTTTTTTGCGTCGATATTATCGCCAGATACTTCTATTGAGGCAATTGATGCTAAGATCGTTTTTTTAGTTGAGCCGCTCTGCTTTTCAATCTCCGCATCGGTAACAAAGATTTTTGGGGCAATATAGCCTTGAACTATATTATTTTTTGCAATCTGGGCCTTGAATGATCTCTCCATATCAGCATGCTTGCTAATTAGATCTGCTATAGTTCCCTTGGGAAGGTTGCGCGATGTTTCTGTGAAGTTAATTACCTCGTCAATCTCCGGCTGCTCAATTTTGATTTTAAATTTCTTTGCTTGGTGCAAAAAAACCTCTTCTTTAATCATATCTTGCAGGAGTTTGCTTTTATATGGAGCAAAACTTTCAGGGGAAACTTGATTCATAGCAGCGAGCACTATTATTCGATCTTCCAAATCTTGTTCAGTAATTGTTATGTTGTAGACTTGAGCCAGGTTTTTAATATTGATTGCAGCACGAGTTGTGCTACAGGTAGCTATTAAAAGTAGAAAGATTAAAAAATTTTTCATAAATTATTCTAATTAATATTTTTCAAAATCACGCCAAAAGTAAAGCCATTTGACGGTTTGGTACCAATAGGATTTGTAAAATCTCTGTAAACTTTAAGTTTGTAACCAATACAGTCATATAAGTAAGTAACATTTGTCTCTAAATTCAGCAACCCTCTTTTGAAATTATTTGAGAATTTCTTATTTAGGTTGTTACGGGCTTTAAAAGAAAATTGCCAATTTTCAAAATAACTCGTACCTATCTCAAAATTTATTTCTTTTCTTCCCATTGTCAATAGATTCTGCAAATTATATGAATCTTTATAGGCTACATATTCAGTAATAAAATACAAAAAAGATTTTCTAAGCTCAAGTCCTACTTCGTTACTAAGCATACCAAGCTTTCGATTGTCGATTTTAAATTGATAGGTGGCTATATAGGTATTATCGTGATTAATAGTTGCTAGCCCTACATAGCTTGAGAGTTTTGAGTTGTAGTCTTGGTTGTACAAATCTACTTTATTATATTTAGATGTTGAAAAAGATTGTCCCAACATAAAACCCAAGTTTGTTTTTTTATGTAGGGAGCTTTGAGTCTTAATACCATAGCTCAACCTACTGCCTCTTTCAACCAAATCAATTCCGGTGAATTTATTTTCAGCGAATAGATTTGAAAAGCTTAGTTCCGAGTCTTGACTATCTTCATTATAAATATTGTAATTATAGTTTTTAGCGGGACTAACTCTAATCTGAGCCAAAGGCTCCACGATAATTAATTTATCATTAATAAAAGCATAATTTGGATAGTTCCATTCAGAAATAAATTCAGGGATAATTCTGTTTTGATCGGACTCGGTAGGCTTAGTTGGCAAAGGTTTATTTAGAAAATAAGAAAATAAATCAGTTCTTAAATTG
>Ga0214919_10009554_pt1 | contig 12485 bp, 7 predicted proteins | sample LL1503_MetaG_FD_177994 | JGI IMG/M metagenome (GOLD analysis project Ga0214919, IMG submission 177994) | Freshwater microbial communities from Lake Lanier, Atlanta, Georgia, United States - LL-1503 | ecosystem: Environmental > Aquatic > Freshwater > Lake | place: USA: Georgia | collected 2015-03-15
AAAATTATATAATTTTTTTATGAATTAATAGAAGCAATTTAGATAATAATAATTTATTTTTATTATACTTCTAGATTAGTAAATATTATTGTTTTATCACTTAATGAATAAAATAGATCACTATTTAAAAAAGTATCTTTTCCAGTATTTATTTTTATATAATCACTAAAAAGTTGTAAAATTAAAGCGAGGCGAAATTTATTAAAAAAATTTTTATCAACTGTATTTTGTGGTAAAGGTTCAAAGTTAATCTGTATTAAATTAGAACTATTAAAATTAGTACATAATTTATCAATATTAGATAGTAAATCATATATACTATATTCATCTTCAGGTTGAGTAATATTTTTTTCTTCAAATTCTTTTATATAATTCTCTATTAAATCTAATAAGTCTAGTTTAAATTTAAATATTACTTCAAATTCATCATTATTAATATATATATATGCTTTTTAAATTTTTTATAAGCATCTAATAGTTCTACTAATTCTTTTATGTCAGAGGAATCAAATTTTTTTATCCCTCCACCAACTAATTTATTCAAATATTTATTTTTATATTTTAAATATTTATTTTGATATAAATTATTATTCATTATAATAATTTATATATTTTTATATTTAATTCATTAAAAAATATATAAATATTTATATATTTTTTTATAATTATTATGTAATGGTTAATATATTTAATATTATTTAAATAAGTTAAATAATATTATATTTTATGGAATAAAAAAAGTATGATTATTATTTTCATTAAATATATCTAATAATAAAGGTTCTTCTTCTAATGGTGAAAAAGTAATACGACTAATAGATTCATTTTCATTATATTCTGAATTTTCTAATTTTTTTGTATCTAATAATATATCAAATACACCTGTACCCCCATTTATTACTTTACCTAATGCAATATAGGAACTTATTGATTTAATTTTATCTTTTTCATTAAATAATGCGGCATTTACAAAATGTTCCATTTGTTTTTCAAAAGAAGCTCTAGCAATAGGATCTATATCAATCTTAGATAATCCATGACGATCCATAGATATTATTTCACCATTATGACACATTTGATCAACAAGTACAGCTAAATGATTAATATCTATAGAAGAACTTTCATAAACAGTAATTAATTCATGAATTAGTATATGTCTAACTGCTTCTATACCATATAATTTATAAGTAGTATAAATATCATTACATTTAGTTCTTGTAAAATCTATACCTTTCATAAATAATATTTTTTCAAAGTTAATACCTTCTGTATAAATAATATTTTCTTTATCAATAATCATATCTCCTGTTTCATTATTATAATTAATTTTTCTTTCTTTTACTTCAGTAATATTAGCAATATTTTCAATACCTTTTAATGATATATCTTCTAAAATTATTTTTAAAAAATTAGTTATATAATTATAATTAATAACAGACATATTAAATCTAATATGAATAATTTGTTCATTATCAGACATATTATTAGATAAAATAGCACATCTATTAATTTTTGTTATAATATCTTTATCATTTTTTTTTAAATTTTTTATATTTGTATAATTCTTTTGCCAATAAGATATAAATTTAGTTTTTATATCTAATAAGTGAGTTTCTTTATCAAACATTTTTTCTATATTCATTACTAATCTAAATACAAAAGGTAAATCTGATAATTCCATTTTTTGATTATTAATAAAAAATGGATTTGATACATTATCATTTTTTAATTTGGTTGATAATAATGTATTTGAATCTAAATAATAATAAATTTCAGCTGTATGAATTAAATCTTTTATTGATAAAAATTTTAAACTACTTGATATTTTTTTTAATAATATACTATTTGTATTATATGGTTCTTTAAAATATATTGTCATCATAGGAGTTTTAATATTTTTTGAAAAATGTAATAATTCTTGAATTCTACTTACACCCATATTTGCGGAACTCTTATCTGCTCTTCCTGCAAAATGTTTTGTATTTAAAGTATTATGTACTATAATACCATTATCAATCATAAATGTTTGATTTCCAGGTATTGTAAAATCATATACATAATCTTTTTGATCGGGTGTATATATCTCTATTTCTTTAATTTCATCCCATATAACATCAGAATATGCTGCTTGATTTAATATATCTAATTCATTTTTAATTTTATCTTTATCTTTATGAGCTTCAAATATTTCTATATATTTAATTAATGTTCTTCTACCTATAACATCTTTCTTTTTCCATCTATCATAATTACGACTTTGTCCTTCTAATTTTAAATCTTTACCACATTTTGCTATTATATCTCCTAATCCATTAATTTTATCTATATCATCTATTAAATTATAATTATCTCTTGCATATTCAACAATTTCATCTAATTCATAATAGAATATTGTTCCTATATATTCTCTATATAAATATGCATATTTCGATGATATTATTAAATTATACATATTAGATTCTTTAGTTTTATTACATTTTATTGATCCAAATATACCAAAATAACATAATAATGATGAAATATCTATTATTAATTGTTCATTTATACTAGCTACATGAATTTTATTATGTGTATATATATTATAAGTACCATTACCATTACCATCAATATAAGCTTGAATTAATCCTGCTTTAAACTCATTAGGTGCTGTAAATGCAAAATCCGGTACTCTTTTTTCAAATTCTATTCCACAATTTTCTAATATTAAATTAGCTAATTGTTTAAAATTAAGATGTATTGTTATATAATTACCATGTTTATCACCTTGTTTATCACCTTGATAATGTATAATTTTAACATCTAATTTATATTTATTTGCAAATAATTTAGTATTAGTATTAAATTGAGGTTCATCTATTTTAGTAATTAATATAGTATTATCATTAATACTACCTTCAGCTAAATAAGCACCTATAAACCATCCAAATAAATAATCTAATTGATATTTATTATCATCAATATTTATATGATCTATTATAAAAGTATTTTCTATATGTTTAGCTACAGGAATTCTCATACCTACTTTTAAATCAGATCCCATTATAGGTTCTACTGTTTGATTTCTTCTAACTAAGTGAGAATGACTAAGTGTTGAAACAACACTTCTACCACTTTTTGTAATAATTTTCATTAAATTTCCATTAATAGGATGTCTACTTATATGTGATAATTTATTCCAATGTGTTTTTTCTTCCTTATCTACACCAACTATATAATATTCATTATCTAAAGTAGAAAGATCAGTTTCTACGCTGTCTTCATGACCTGTATTAAAAGTTAACTCAGGATATGTTTCTATAAAATTATCACAGAATTTTCCTATATTTGTAGTCTTTAAAGATATTTCTTGTGATAACTTATTCACAACTATAATACGTGTCTTGAACCAACTAAGAACTGACATTTGTGAAGTGGGTTCACCTACAGATTGTGCCGAAATAATTCCAACCATTTCTCCTGGTTCTATAATAGCTTTATTATAATTTAATTTTATTTCTTTCATCATTTTATCAAAATTAGTTTTAGTTAATTTGTAAATAAATAGACACTTATAAGGAGATAAATAATCATATAAAGCTATTTCTAATAAATATTTATATTGTCTATCAACTTCTTTAAGATATTTATTATCAGGTTTTAATGAAATTACTAATCTATAATCAAAATCATCTAAAAATGATTCAATACATTCAATTATATATAAAGGATTTAAGTCCATTATTTTATTATCTTTATCAGTATAATCATTAGTAATTCTTATTAAATTTATTGGTAACATATATTTTTCTTCTAAAATTTTATAATTTAATAATGATACTGTTTGAATAAATCTTAAATCATTTCTATATTTTTTTAATTTTTCTATATAATTATTATTAAATTCATTTAAATCTTTTATAGATATTTTTAAATTTTTATTAATAATTTTTATTTGATCATCATTAAATTTATATTCTTTCTCAATAGTTATATTATTCATAGTTATAATAGGAATATAAATATATGATTGTTCCGCTTGATTTATTCCATTTTCACCATATATAAATTGAATAATAACATTTTTAGCATTTCTATTAGTACCATCATATTTTATAATTAAATCTTCTAATCCTTTAATTAATTGTCTTTGAATATAACCTGTTTGAGCTGTATCTCTAACTTGTAAACCATTTGCTATAGCAAAATTAAAAGTAGAAGGAATTGTTAAATCATAAACTTTAGGATGTTTTCTAACATTTACCGGATTTATTTGAATAATTTCATCCAAAATAATGTTATTAAGTTTTTGATTAATATTATTTATATTAAAATTTATATCAAAATCAATATTTAATAATTTTATTTTATCTTTAAAAATTAAAATCCATTCATTTGAAATATTTATTTGATTTAATTCATTTATATAAGTAAATATTCCTAATCTTGAAAATAATAAAATTAATTCATTACACATAATATTAGAATTAGTATCAATTGTTATAATATTATTATCAAATACAAAAACTTGTGTTGAACAATAACCTGATAATAATCCTGATATAAATAATGTAGAACTTATATAGGCATCTTTAGGTACTGTTTTAATTTTATTTAAATATATAGTTAAAGGATCTGAATATATATGTATATCATTATTATTTTCATTGAATAGAAAATTAATTTGATATTTATTTAAATAATTTACTAGAAAATTATATATTGATGTATCTAATATTTGAATAGTTATTAAATTATCATTAATAATGCCCGATCCTATATATAATCCTATAAATATTCCAGTTTCATAATCTAAATTTAATTTTAATGATTCATTTAATATTGATTTTTTTATAAAAGGAGGATCATTTAATTCTACTGTAATAGGAACTAAATCACCTATTTTAATATCTTTAGTAAATTTTTCTAATAATTCATTAGATTCACTATTCCAAATTAATAAAGATTTAGATTCAGTAACAATAACATTTCTACCACTTTTAGTTTTTATTTCATATAAATTATCTCCAGGATCATGTCTTGTAATAGCTGATATTTCACCCCATGATACATTGCCTTTATAATCTGTTGTTGGAATATATACATTATTTATATCAAATATTTCCATATTTAATTCTTTTTCATATTTAATTTTATCTTTATTATTATCTAAAATACTATCTATCCAATCACCTATATTTAAATATTTTGGAATATCATTATCAATAATTATAATAGGTGTATTCCATGTTACTGATTTAATAGCAGTATCAATAAAACCTTCCCTAGTAGCAGCACCATTAATAAAAAATTCATATCCTTTTAATCCTTCAATATATGAAGTATTTACAAAACCTCTAGCTTCAGGTGTATCATCATTTTCATGAAAATAAATTAAACTTCTATTTTCAATATTTTTTTTAATTCTTGAACCTGATAAACTTATTTGTCCTACTATACCACACATTTGTGAAATATTAGCAGGATTACCTTTTGCACCTGATTTAGAAGCAACCCAAAAAAAATTATCAATATTGAAATAAGACATTAATATAACTCCTACATTTGCTTGAATATTATTTAATTCTTTAGTTAACTGATATTCAATATAATTTAAATCTTTTATATTTACATCATTTTCAAATTGAGTTATCATATATTTTAATTTTAAAATTTCATTATTAACTAATATTTTTATTTTTGATTTCATATCATCATCAATAATAGTATCTTTAATACCTACAGTTTGACCTCTTACTAATAAATAATTTAATATTAATTTATGCGCATTATCAATAAATATTCTAGTTTTATTTGGACCAAATTTATCCCATATAAAATGTGTAATAGAATTTTTTGAATAACTTAATAATGATTTATCTAAATTACCTTGTAATAATTCACCATCTATAATTTCTATTATTGTTTTATCATTAACTATTTTTTTATAATTTATACCTTTTGGTAAAATATAAGAAAATATTTCTAATCCAGTATATGTTTTATCTAAATCTATATTATATTTTTTATCTAAAGTTGTATTACATACTAAATTAGCTACTTCCCAACCTTTTAATTTTACTAATTTATCTGTTAACATATATGAACCTGATAATGTATCCCAATGTGATCCTATTATTGGTGATGAATCTTTAGCACTTATTATTTGATATTTTACATTTGCTATCATCTTAATTTCATTTCTAGTTTGTATAGATTGAGGTAAATGTAAATTCATTTCATCGCCATCAAAATCTGCATGATATGGTTTTACAACATCTACATTTAATCTAAATGTATTTAATGAATCATTATCTATAATATGCATTTTATGTCCCATCATAGATGGTTTATGTAAAGTAGGTTGTCTATTAAATAACACATAATCTCCATTAATACAGTGTCTTTCAACAATATCTCCATTATTTAATTTTATTGATTTTTTTCTATATTTTAAATCTAATCTGTGTATATCTGATTTACCTTCTTTATAACTAATTTTTAATACATAATTTGCACCAGGATATATATCTTTTCCATTTTTTACTAATTTAGATAAATATTTTTTATTAAATGGCGTAACTTCTATAGGTATTGTTAATTCCATCGCAATTTTCTTAGGAACACCTACTTCATCAATGTTAATATATGGATCTGATGTAATTACTGTTCTAGCTGAAAAATCTACACGTTTTCCCATAATATTACTTCTAACTCTACCTTGTTTACCTTTAATTCTATCACTAATTGATTTAATAGGTCTATTTCCTGTTTTGAATTCAGTTTTAGGTAATGTTAGTGAATCATTATCATAAATAGTAGCTATATGATATTGTAATAAATTTTGTATATCTTGATTATAGGTTGATATATCATTACTAATTACATCTTTTTCTAATTGTATTCTTACCCTTTTATTTGCAGTTATAATATCTGATATTTTTAATGTTAGAGCATCTTCCATTGTTGCAGATGAATAATGATCTACTTTTGCTGTAGGTCTAATGATAACAGGAGGTATAGGTAATTTTTCTAATATCATATCTTCAGGTCTTTGTAATTTAGGTTCAAAACCAAGTAATCTACATTCATCATCAGATATTGATTTAAAAATTCTATAACAATCTTTAGGACTTAATGATTCTTTAATTTTTTTAGTTTCAGTTGCTTTTAAATCATCTTCATTTACATTAACCATTTTTTCTATTATAATTTTTATAGATCCATTATCTTTTATTTCTTTATTAATTTTTGATACAATTGTACCACAATTATAACATATATTAATATTTTTAGTTAATAATTTAATTTCTTTATATCTTGATTCCATTTTTTTACTTAATATTTTTTTATCTATAGTACTTGTATTAACTAATATCTTTGAACATTTTAAACATATGCATTGTAATAAATTTTTTAAATGTTTTAAAAATCCATAATGAAATAAAGGAATTGCTAATTTAGTATGACCAAAATGTCCTGGACAATCATAAGAATTCTCACCACATGTAGTACATGGTAAATAAATATCACATGTACCTAATCTTAAATCTACTAATCCCCCTTTTTTAGGTTCATAATTTTCATATGATTCGGCTAAGTCTATTCCAAACTCATCTGTAGAAACTACAGAATGTAGTTCTACATCTTTATTTGTAAATATGCTAAATTCTATTTGTGTTATCTTTTTGACATTTTCGCTATAATAAATAGGATTTATTGACATATATATATATAATTAGAAAAGCTTTATAACATATTTTTTTATCAAATTTTTTCTTTTTATTATATATGATTAATAAAATTATTAAAGAATTTATCAATAAACTTATATGCGAAATTAACAAACCAGAAAATAAAAAAATTATTAATAATGAAATAATGATCCCCCTTTTGACTGATTTTATAAATAAATTATATCCATATATATTATTTATATTTATAATATTTATTTTAAATTTAATTTTAATTATAATTATTTTAATTTTAATTATACTTTATAATAAAAAAAATATCTAATATCTTTATATATATGATTTTATATATAAATAATATTATTAAATACCTTATATTTTTAGGATTACTATATTTATTTTTAAATTTTGTTCCTAATAATAAATTAAGCAATGTTGATATATTTATATTAATTAGTTCTATTTTTATTTGCTTATTAATTTATGAATTATTAGTAAAATATTTAAAAAATATTGATTTATGTTCTAATGTTAATTATGAAAATTTAGATAATACTTATAGTGATCATAGAAATAATCAAAAAATAAAAAATTATGATGCTTCATACCCTACTTATAATAAAGATAACTGTGAAAATGCATGTGATACTGATCCCAAATGTAATTCTTATAGTATAACTAATGGTGCTAATTGTTTATTAAGTACTTCTAACAAAGACTCTATTAAGTATAATACTATAAGAGATAATAGTTCTACAATTTATTTTAAAAAACCTATACTAAAACAAGCAGCCTCACCAACAATTCCATCAACAGTTACACCAGGTGCTACATTAACAATTCTACCAACATCTACACCAACAATTCCATCAACAGTTACACCAGGTGCTACATTAACAATTCTACCAACAGCTACACCTGGAGCTACATTAACAATTCCACCAACAGCAACACCTGGTGCAACACAAACAATTCCACCAACTGCTACACATGAAGCAACACCTAGTGCTACATTACCAACATATTATGATCATAAACCTGGTAGACAATCTATAGAAAAATCATGTGAATATGAAATTAATAAATTAAAATTTCAACTAAATGCTTTATCATCAAAAATGAAAAAAGTTGATAATTCTGAAATCATTAATAAATATTATAATAAATTAATTAATGATTTAATACAGAAAAAAATATTATCATCAACTGATATTGAAAATATAAAATTAAAAATTGATTCTAAATTATTAAATATACAAGATATAATAGTTTCTTTAGAAAAATTAAATGAAAATAATGGTACCGTAACAAATGATTTACCTTCTGATTTCTTTACACCAATAGGAGATAAAATAGCTAATACTTGGGACAAACATTATTCTATTTTAGATACTAGTAAGTGGATGGTTCCTATGCCAAGACCACCTGTATGTATTAATGATAGTCCTTGTAAAGTATGTCCTATGAATGAGACAGTAGGTGGTAATTTATTAGAATGGAATTAAATTTTATTAATATTATTTATTTTCTTTATTAATTTATTTATAAATTTATATTGAATTATTGTATTATATTTATTAAAAGTTTCTAAATTAATATAATCAGATATTTTTCCTAAATCATAATAATTAATAATTGATTCATAATTCCATAATACTAATGACGAATTATCAAATGTAAATAAAAAATTATCAAATTCAGCATCTTTAATAAAAGGATAAACTGCAAATCCTTTATATTTTTTTATAACTTTTTTCCATTTAATTAATTCAAAATAATGTTTATTATTTAAAAGTTTTAAAATAGAATATTTTTTTTTAAAAAAATTTAATTTTTTTAAAAAATATTTATCTATAATATAATTATTTGGTATCTTATTAGTAACTTTATAAATATCATTATAATTAATTTCTACTAAAGTAATACGAGTATTTATATTTTTTTCAGATATACTATGAAATAACCAATCACCTTTAGAAAACCATAGACCAAGTGGTTTAAAACAAGTTTTTATATATTTTATATAATTACTAGGAGGATTTTTTAATTCTTCATTTAAAGAATAATAACTTATTCTAAGCCATTGATTATCCAATAAAGAATTTGTTAATTTAGTAAGTAATTTTTTATATTTTTCTATATTATATTCATTGCTATAATATTTAAAATTATTAGCATAAATATTATTCATTATTTATTAATATAAATAATTAATATTTTAATTAATAATTAAAGATTTATTAATATTAATCTTTAATGTGTGGAATATGGACATATATTGATTTATTAAATAATATTAAAAATTATTCAAAATTATATGATAATTTTATTAAATTGAAACACAGAGGACCTGATTTATCTAATTATCAATTAATTAAAAATAATATTATTATAGGATTTCATAGATTAGGAATTATGGATTTAAATTTTCATGCAAATCAACCTTATATTATAGAAGATACTAATAGAACTATTGTATTTATTTGTAATGGTGAAATTTATAATTTTAAAGAATTAATTATAAATTATAATTTACCTATTGATAATAATTCTGATTGTATGGTTATACCTCAATTATATATTAAATATACTAAAAATATTTCTAATACATCTATAGTGAACTTTGTTGATTTATTTTCAAATAATATTAAAGGTGAATTTTCATTTATATTATTAGAATTTGATAATTTACAAAATTTAAATAAAATACTAATTGGAAGAGATCAAATAGGAATTAGACCATTATATATTAATAAACTATCATATACTTCTACTACTTTACTAATTAGTTCAGAAATTAAAGCAATGGATTTTTATGAAAATAATGTAGAAGAATTTGATCCAGGTTGTATTATGAATATTAGTATAGATAATTTTATAAATAAAATGACTATTAATAAATATTTTTTTAGAAATATTTATAATATTAATTTTTTATTAATTAATGATGAATCTTTTTATTTAGAAAAAATTAGAAATGCTGTAATTAATTCTATAAAAAGAAGATTATTAGCCGAAAAACCTATATCTTTTTTATTATCAGGTGGTGTAGATTCTTCTTTAATAGCATCTATTTCTTCAAAATTATTAAATACTAAAATAAATACATTTTGTTGTGGTATGATACAAGGTACTGATTTGCATTATGCTAGATTAGTTGCAAATCATATTAATTCTAATCATACTGAAGTATTTTTTACTAAGCAAGAAGGTTTAGATGCTATTAGAGATGTTATTTATACTACTGAAACTTGGGACACTACTACTATTAGAGCATCAGTAGGACAATATTTAGTTTGTAAACATATTGGAACAAAAACTGATGCTAAAGTTGTTTTAGTAGGCGAAGGACCTGATGAAGTTTGTTCATCATATTTATTTAATTATTATGCTCCTAATAGTGATGAATTACATAATACAGCTAAAGAATATGTTAGAAATATTCATATGTATGATGGAAGAAGAGCTGATAGGTGTATTAGTAAGTGGGGTTTAGAAGGAAGAATTCCATTATTAGATCCTGAATTCATTATTGCATACTGGGAAATACCACCTGAATTAAGACATCCTAAATATAAAAATATAGAAAAATGGTGGTTAAGAAAGGCATTTGACTCTACTAATTTATTACCTAATGAAGTATTATGGAGAAAAAAAGAAGCATTTTCAGATGGAGTTAGTGATAAAGAAAAATCATGGTTTGAAATTATTCAAGATTATATTAAAACACAAGTATCTGATGATGAATATAAAAATAAAAGAATTGATGCACCTACTATAGAAGCATATTATTATAAAAAAATATTTATTGAATTATTTGGAGAAAAAAGATTAAATATAATTTCTAATTATTGGCAACCTAAATGGATAAATAATTCCAATGAATATATAGATCCTTCTGCTAGAAAATTAGTAGATATTTATTAAAATATTTTTATTCATTATATTTACAATTTTTAAATTTATTATAATACCATAAATTTGTCTGATTCAAAGCATCTTTCCATTTTATTTTTTTTTTTTCTAAATTTTCTATATATTTTAAACGTTGATTAAATAGATAATTTGATTCAGATAAATACCTTAAAATTTTTACTTTATTTCCTAAATAAAGAATTTCTATAAAATTATTTTCCATATTATAATAAAAATTGATAATAATATTATATAAAAACAATTTTTTTATATAATATTATGGTACTTAATAATATAATTTTAGATATTAATAATTTATATTCATTAAAAAATAATACACAATTATTAAAAAATTTAAATCATTTAATTAAAGATAATATATTAAATATTAATGATATTATTAATGAATATAATCAAATTATAGAAGAAAATTTATTATTAAAAAATAATTTAAATATATTACAAAATGACTTTAATAATTTATCTGATAAATATAATAGTGATATTAATGAAAAAAATTTAGAAATTAATATTAAAGAAGATGAAATGATTAGATTTAATAAAGTATCATTATTTAAAATTAAAGATAAGGAACTATTAGAAAAAACTAATTATATAAAAATATTAGAAAATCAAATTTCTAAAAAAAATATTAATATTACTAATTTGGAAAATCAATTAAATTTATTAAAAAAAAAAAATAATGAAAAAATTAATGATAATATTACTGAAGAAAATAATGAAATTATTAATAACACAGATAAACATAAAAATAAAAAAAAAAATAATAAAAATATTAATAAAGAAAATATTGATGAAGAAAATAATGATAATATAATAGAAGAACAATATAAAATAAAAGAAAATAATTTTATTATTGATGATAATAATAAACAACAA
>Ga0214919_10009556_pt1 | contig 12483 bp, 9 predicted proteins | sample LL1503_MetaG_FD_177994 | JGI IMG/M metagenome (GOLD analysis project Ga0214919, IMG submission 177994) | Freshwater microbial communities from Lake Lanier, Atlanta, Georgia, United States - LL-1503 | ecosystem: Environmental > Aquatic > Freshwater > Lake | place: USA: Georgia | collected 2015-03-15
CGGCGCGGCGACCGGCTTCATCATTTCAATTGGGCGCAATTGTTGCATGCGTCCATCGCCGCTGAGCAACATGATTGTTCCATCCACTGGCGCAGTGGAGCCAACCCACATCGCGTTTGGAAATGACGCGGTCGCAGTGATGCCGCCCGCTTTGGGCTCAACCAAAGTCATTGATCGACTTGCGTCATCCCACACAATAAATCCATCCTTTGTGCGGGTGATTGCGTTTCCCGCCGCTTTGGATTTCCACTGAACCACGCCACCAACTTTATCGCCCGGCTTTGCGTTGAAAGCCACAAGCCCTTCTTCTGGAACTTGCAGCACCACCAAATCGCTTGTCGCCAACGGCGTGTTGACCAAGGGAACTTGCGTGAACCAATTCCAAATGGCTTGTCCAGTTTTTAAATCAAGAGCATGCAGGTATTGATCCTTGCCCGCCACATACACCACGCCATCGCACACCGATGGCTTGCTCACAAATGGAGCATTGCTTTTAAATTTCCAAATTGGTTTGGAATTTGTCGCATGAAACAAGCAGACTTCTCCACCCGTGCTTACGGTGAGCACTCCAGCGCCTGCAACGGATACGGGTTGGATTACAACTTTTCCAATTGACATTGCCGCGAATTCCTCACGACAAATCACCGTACGGCGCGTGGATCGATCGCTGCTGGATGTATAGTCACCCGGAGCGTTGCGCTTGTTCTGTACTTTGGCAATATTTGATTCAGACAGATTCAGCCAAATAATTCGCCCCTCGGCATCTCCAAACACCACAAAATTTCCGCTGGTTACGCCGGCTGTGGCGGGAACGCGGCGTAGAGTTTCTTGCGCCAACAACGCTCCACTTCCATCTTCAAATGCAACAGTCGCCGCATCCGTCAAAGCGATCGCCGCGGGCGTGGTTCCCGCGGGCAGAATGTTCACGCTAAAGATTTTGTCCAGTTTGCTTTGAGTAGATCCTTGCCACAACACGGAGCCGGTATCTGATTTCAGGCGCGTCACAATTCCAAAATGATCCCATGCAAATATTTCCGTTCCATCCAAGCTCATTCCCGCAACCGAAGAATGTTCTCCAGACGGAATTGTGATTTGCCATTGACTACGCAACCCCATAGAAGTGATCTCATGTGGACTCGCCAAATAGTTCACCTGCGCGGTGGTCTTCATCACTTCAAGCTTGGTTTGAGCCTGTGGTTCTGTCGTCCGAGTCGACATTGGCTGGATTGTGGTGGTGTCCGCTTGAGCGGTCAGCAAAGAACCTGTTAGAAACATCAGGCAAGCGGCACATGAATAGTTGAATGTTTGCATTGAAATATATTCCACATGAATTGTGCGGGGCGAACTTGAAAGTGTATAGAAATCTAGCAATCCAACCGTTCACCCAATCCGTGTGTTGGGCGGCGGGGAAAAAAATTTGCTCTAAAAAGGCAATCAGCCGAACCCTTTCTGAGTTTCGGCTGACAGCCCCTTTCCTTTTTCCCTCAACATGTTTGTTTCGCTTAAATTTGGCGCTCCACCTTTCGGTTAAGCGACTGCAGAGAGTTCCCTTTCCCTTACAGTCTTAATTCTGATTAGAGGTCCCTTTTCCTCACCTCAGAAGCCAAACATCATTCAGCGACTCAAACATGTGACGTAAGAACTGAATCCTACACACAGATATTCGCAAGTAAATCTTAAAAGTGTTCCTTAAAGTCAATATTTTTTCAGATTTTTTTAAAATCTTTAAAAAACCGCTTTTTTGACTAAAAACAAAGGTTTGAAACAGATTTTGTGCTTCAAAATCCACATTTTTGCAAATATTTCAAAATCTTTCCATTCCAATTTGCTGTTTCTGCAGATTGAAATTGCCACTGTGTTGCCGTTTCAGCTTTGATTGTTAGGAAAGTGCCACTCAATTCCTGGTTCATACCCCAAAAGTGCATACAAATCCTTGCGCGTCTGCATCTTGGGCAGGCTTTCTCGAACGGACCCATGTTGCTTTAGGGACGCCAAGCCACGGGTCACTTCGCCCATGGCCAAGCGCATCATGCTTAAGGGATAAATCACCAGCGAGTATCCAAGTTCACCAAACCTTGTGGCGGAAATATCCGGCGTTTTTCCAAATTCCGTCATGTTGGCCAACAAATATCCAGGCGAACCTTTGGCAAAATCCTTGAACTCAGTTTCGCTCTGCAAGCCTTCTGGAAAAATCGCGTCCGCGCCGGCTTCTCTATAAAGATTGGCGCGCTTCACGGCGTCGGCAAAGTCCGTCACGTGCCTTGCATCGGTGCGCGCAATAATCACAAAGTCGGGGTTCAGTTTATTTTTCGCCATGGCGCTCACTTTGTCCGCCATATCAGAGGCGCTGATCAATTCTTTGCCATCAAGATGGCCGCAACGCTTTGGAAATACTTGGTCTTCAATGTGCAACGCAGCGGCGCCCGCGCGTTCATATTCCACAACAGTGCGTGCGCAACTTTCAACTTCGCCATAACCGGTGTCCGCGTCGGCGATCACGGGCAATCCACTGGCATCCGAAATTTCGCGGATGGTTCGGCACATTTCGGTGAGCGTGATCAAACCAATGTCGGGGTATCCAGAAACATTCGCCGTGGCGCCGCCAGAAATATAAACCGCGTCAAACCCAGCGTTTTTCACTGATTTTGCAACCAACGCATTGAATGCGCCTGGCGCCATGACAACACCTTTATCCATCAGAGCGCGCAATGCGCGTCCTGGATGTTGATCGCTCGAAGAATTATTGCTTGCATTGTTGTGGTGTGCTGGGCTCATTTTTTTCTTCAAAATAATTTAGATTCAATCCATTTCATTTTTATATTTGAACTTGTTCAAGGGTTCCGCAATTACTGTGGTTGCTTTTTAAATTGATAGGGGCCTTTAGTGGCGCCCCAAACTTGCTTGCCTGCGCTATCAAAGCCGCGGTCCCAACTGGTGATTTCATTCGCCGTCACCATCACTTCGCTCGTTGCGTACGTCGCGCCGTTGAGAGAACTTGGGCACATATCTCCGTCCGTCGAACCGCCCCATTGCGTGGCTGATTTGGCTTTCAGTTTCACGCCGCAACCCGATCGCGGCGTGAGTTGTGAAGGCAAAAGTTCGCTTAATGGCTTCTCCTGCTTCCACGCTCCAGCGTATTGCAATGGGTCGCCTGGCAATTCAAACACCATGCTTTCAACCGTTCCATTGTCATGGTGGACCAAGTGATACACCCGTTGTCGATATGGCTTGTTCGCGGTTTCTTGCATGGCTTGCTCAACATACAACCACCGACCATCGGGTTGATCCGTCCAAATTGGACTCATATGCAGCACAATATTCTTGTATTGCGCATCGGTTTGGCTTTGCTGCGCGCTGGAATATGAGCCAGCCATCCATTTCCAAACCTGATCAACCTGCGGACTGTTTTGATAAGCCGGCGGCGGTTCGTATTGGGTGATAGTTCCACATCCGGCAAGCGCGCAAATTGCCATCACGTGAGCGAATAGTTTCATGAACGGATGCTAGCATCGAACGCTTTCATACCCGATCCACTGGAGAAACCATGAGCACCACAACCGCCGCCAAGCAACCCGACACTCGCGGACTCGCGGGACAAACTGTTGGAGAAACTTCTGTTTGCGCTGTCACTCAAACTGAACTTTTATACCGCGGTTATGAGATCGCCGATCTTGCCGCCAATGCCACCTTTGAAGAGGTCGCGTATTTGTTGCTGTTGGGCCACAAGCCAAGCGTCGCTGAGTTGAAAAAATTCAACAGCGATGTCATCGCGTTGCGCGCAGTGCCCGCTTCGGTGCGAGACTCCGTGGCCAAGTTTGCAGTGAGTTGCCCCAACGCGCATCCAATGAGCATTCTGCGCACGGGCGTGAGTTTGCTTTCCCATGTCGATGCTGAATGTGAGGACAATTCGCCAGCGGCCGAGTTGCAAAAAAGTATGCGCTTGCTGGCGCAAATTCCCACGCTGATTGGAATTTGCCAGCGTTCCCGCGAAAACAAGCCAATACTTGAGCCTGACGCCGCGTTGGGTCACGCCGCGAATTTGCTTTGGCTCATCAACGGCCGCAAGCCCAGCGAACTAGAGGCGCGCATTATGGATGTCAGTTTGATGTTGTACGCCGAGCACGATTTCAATGCCAGCACATTCGCATGTCGCGTGATTGCCAGCACTGAATCTGATTTGCACAGCGCAATTTGTGGTGGTATCGGCGCGCTCAAAGGGCCACTTCACGGGGGCGCAAATGAGATGGCTATGGAAATGCTCAAGGAGATTAATAATGATTGTGCTGGTGGCGCCATTACCGTGGAGGCTTGGATGCAGCGCGCCTTTGTTGAGAAGCGCAAACTCATGGGCTTTGGTCATCGCGTGTACAAGAACGGCGATCATCGCGCGGGCATTCTTAGATCATGGGGCCTTAAGCTTGCTGATCAGCTTGGCCCAGATGCAAAGAAGTGGTTTGATATTGGAGACCGCGTGCAAGCGATCATGCTGAAGGACAAAGCCATTCACCCCAATGTGGATTTCCCTTGCGGCATGACTTATTTCATTCTTGGAATTCCAGTCCCGCAATACACGCCTATTTTTGTGGCGAGCCGCATTACTGGATGGGCGGCGCACGTCATGGAGCAGCACGCCAATAACCGCATTATTCGGCCGCTTGCCGAATACAAAGGCCCTGAACCACGCAAGTGGAAGGATTGAAATAAAAAGGGGACGAGCCTCTTTTCAAAGACTCGTCCCTAGTGCTGTGCGGACCGTGCCCTCCGCGGCCCGCAATTTTGTTCGACTCGTGATGTTGCGATTTCGCGCAAGCATCTCGTAGAGGGACGGCCTCCCTTAAAAGCCGCCCCAATCGAACTTCTGACACATGGCTCAAGCCACGCTTTTTATACACAACTCTTTGGCTCTTCTCCAAAGAGTGATCAGATTCAGTGGCGCGCATTTGGAATTATCAAAGCGCTTTTCATTTTAAACTTGTAAGTATCCAGTCCGAAGAAATCAATACCAGCAACATGCCAGGTTTTGCAATTTGATTGGAATGATTTGTTTGTGACGAAGCTTAAAAAAGAACTCCATCACTTGCACTCCAAACCCGTTTTTTCAATACCCTTTGCGTCAACTCTCTCAACTAGCAATCGAAACTGCCAGCAAGGCTGAAACTAAATTCCAGCCTTCATTCACAAAGTACCCCCAAGTACTTGCAATGCAAATAATGTTTCTAATTTTTTACAATTAAACTAGATATTATAAGTGCCCGAAAAATAAAAAACCCCGATGGCAAGCCATCGGGGTTTTGGATTTCAAATCAGAGGCTCGAAGTAAATCAGGCCTTTCGGCGACGAGCGCAGACACCTGCCAAACCAATCAGGGCAACTGCTCCTGGTGTTGGAATTGGTGGCAAGAAATTGAAGCTGTTCGCAAAGTTTGGCTGCTGTTGCGTTGTGCCATTCACCTTGATTGTAATGTTGCCATTAAATGTCAAAGTGAGTGTGGTGGATGTGCCGATGTAACTTGTAACATCAACCACAAAGTGACCCAGCATGATCTTCAAGTCGGCATAACTTCCGGCCTTGTTCATCGCGTTGTTTGGATCAGCTGAGTACCAGCCTGGACCGGCGTTGGTTGTTGAAGTTGTTCCAGTTCGCAAGGTGCCAAAGCCACTTGTTGAAGAACTGAAGTTCGCGAAACTTGGATCCTTGGAAAGTTGATTGCCAGTATCAGGATTGCCAGCCACATCTTGGGTTCGACCGCCAATGGTGGCGAAAGAATCAAACAAACCATCTGTGTTGTCAAAGTCAGGATTCCAGCCCTTATTGGTGCCAGTTCCTTGAGTGAACAGCACGCCGTTTGCGGCAGTTACATTGGTTGCTGTTGCAGAATTGGATACGCCGTTGAGCACGGTTCCAACAAACGCAACTTTAGGAGGTGTACCAGTAGTTACACCGTAATAATTCACGATGTAATCGGCTGCATTGCTGCAATCTACGAATACGTCGATCGCTGAATAGGTACGGGTTACGCCAGAAACTACTTTGGTCATGTAACTTTGCGCGCCCGAGTAGCCCAGAATGGCTGCATTAGCGCCAGCTGAAACTGCTAGGGATGCGCCCAAAACAAATACGCTCTTATTGAAATCCATTTGTCATACTCCAGTATCCGGTGGGGGGAAAGGAAATACAGGGAACAAGTAACAGTGAGGGAACGTGATCTACCGGGATGAGATCACACTTCTAACTTGCCCCCAAAAATCTTGCTTACAAGTAATAATTCAAGTTTTTTGTGATTTTGTTCTTTTATTTTGTGTCGCTGGTTCTCGGCAGCATGATTGTTTTGGGGAAGATCGCCCTGTGATTCATTAAAACGAAATTTAAAAAACCTATTTTTTGAAAAAAAACGGTGTTTTTTTGACGCATTTTAATTATAAGACTTTATTGTGCGCTATCGAAATTTGTTTGGCGAGTTGGTAAATATTTTTAAATAGACAACACAAGGCGTGTGTTTGTTGTTCAATCTGAGTGTCAAGAGGATCACCTTAAGAAGGAATTAAACATGAGTGTTGCAATTGTGAAATGCGCGGTGATTGGTGCGGGAACAATGGGTTCTGGAATTGCTTTTGTTGCTGCGGCCGCGGAAATAGAGGCATTTCAAGTGGATGTGAAGCAAGAACAGCTTGATCGTGCCCGTGCGTATCACAAGAAAACCGCGGATCGAGCCGTGGAAAAGAAGCGCATGACACAATTGGAAGCCGATGCCGCGTTGTCGCGAATTCACTATGTGACAGCCATGGATCAAGCCAAAGGCGCGCAGTGGGTGATTGAAGCGGCTACGGAAAATGTTGAATTGAAGAAGAAGATCTTCCGGGAAATGCAGGCGCACTTTCCCGCGCCCGCGATTCTGTCGAGCAATACAAGCAGTATTTCCATAACGGATATTGCCGCCGCGGTAGGACAAGATGCGGAGCGTGTGATTGGAATGCATTTTTTTAATCCAGTTCCGGTGATGGCGCTTGTGGAAGTGATCAAAGGCTTTGCCACCAGTGAAGAGACAACCGAGCGAACCATTGCGCTTGCCAAAGCGCTGGGCAAGACGCCGGTGCCCGCGAATGATCGAGCGGGGTTTGTTTCAAATAGAGTGCTTATGCCAATGATTAATGAGGCTTTTTACGCATGGATGGAAGGCGTTGCGCAACCGCAAGACATTGATCAGATCATGAAATTAGGATGCAATTTCCCCATGGGACCGCTGCGATTGGCGGATTTTATTGGGTTGGATGTGTGTCACGACATCATGATGGTGATGCACCGCGAGTTGGGAAACCCCAAGTTTTTCCCGTGTCCGCTGCTGCGGCAGTTGGTGACTGCGGGGCGCCTTGGCGACAAGAGTGGTTGCGGCGTGTTTGAATATCCATCAAAGTAATGGTTGCGTGCTAAGTAATGTTGGAGATTCAATTTGCAGGATGTCACTCAATAGCCGTTCAGGTGTCGTAGTATTGCCGCATGAATCAAGCGAATGACGGCACAGAAATGGGCAAGTTCATTGCGGCGATTCAAGCCAGCGTTGAATCTTTGCCAGCATCGCGGCGCGCGCGTGGATCTTTAGTTCCAGATTCTGTGGCATTGGACTTGGCTATAAAACTCTTTCGTTCTTTGGCGTTTCCAGGTTTTTTTTCGGCACAACCCAATGGCGCCAGCGCAACAGTGGAGCACAATGTTGAGCAGCTTGTGCGTTGTCTTGTGCCGCAAGTGTTGGCGGCAATGCATGTCGTGGAAAGTTCCACGCAAGAGAATGCTGCGATCAATCAATTCGGGAGTGTGCCTGCACCGACCATTTCGTTGGACGAGAAAGCCGCCGCGACACATGCGGCAGGATTGGTGGCAAAACTCGTCTCTGTGATACCAACAATTCGTGCGTTGCTTGCCGCCGACGCCGTGGCCGCATTTGATGGCGACCCTGCGGCGCAAAGCGTGGAGGAAGTGATTTTGTGTTACCCAGGCTTGCAGGCCTTGATTGTGCACCGATTTGCCCATGAATTGCATGGTTTTGGCGCGCCATTAGTGCCTCGCATGCTTGCGGAAATTGCCCACCAAAGGACTGGAATTGATATTCATCCTGGAGCCACCATTGGCGCTGGATTGTTTATAGACCACGGCACCGGCGTGGTGATTGGTCAGACCACAGTGATTGGAAAGCGTTGCAAGATTTATCAGGGCGTGACTTTGGGCGCGAAAAGTTTTGAGCAAGACGAGAACGGCCGCGTGCGTAAAAATTACAAGCGGCATCCAACACTGGAAGATCATGTGACTGTGTATGCGGGCGCAACTATTTTGGGCGGGGATACGGTGATTGGCGCGGGCTGCGTGATCGCGGGCGGAGTGTTTCTGACGGAGAGCGTTCCCGCTGAGCACATAGTGCATGGACCTCGCGCGGAAGTAACGCTGCGTAGCAAGGGCGATTCACTGTGATAAGAATCACAATTGTGCAATTGCAATTCGAACAGTGATCACGGGCGTTGCGTGAGCTTTGATTTGCCCAGACTTATTCGTGGCGCGCAAAGCCGTGATGTGACGGGCTTATGAAATACATTTTCAGGCGCGTTCTTGCGTTTCATTGCGAGCGGATTTCGCTAGAATCAACTCTTCATTCGCAACTTTCTTGCAACTAGGAATTACCACATGGCGCACACCGCACACGACCCGTTTGGAGCCCGCACCGCACTCTCAACGCCCCTTGGGCAAAAGCATTATTACAGCCTTTCTGCGCTGAAAAAGTTTGGCGATGTGGATCGGCTTCCCTATTCAATCAAGGTTTTGCTGGAAAGCGTGTTGCGCAATGTGGATGGTTGTGTTTACACGCAAGAGCACGTGAAGGCGATCGCCTCGAGTGATCCCAAGCGACAAAGCGATGAGGAAATTCCGTTCATGCCGGGGCGTGTGGTGCTGCAAGATTTCACGGGCGTTCCTTGTGTGGTTGATCTAGCAGCAATGCGCGGCGCGATGCAGCGTATGGGCGGCGATCCCAAGCGCGTGAACCCGCTTGTTCCGTGTGATTTGGTGATTGACCATTCGGTGCAAGTGGACGCGTATGCCAGCGGCGTGGCGTTGACGATCAACAGTGAAAAAGAATTTGAGCGCAATATGGAGCGCTATGAATTTTTGAAGTGGGGGCAAGGCGCGTTTGAAAATTTCCGCGTGGTGCCGCCGGGCGCTGGAATTGTGCATCAGGTGAATCTGGAATATCTAGCCAAAGTGGTGTGGGAAAAAGATGGCGTGCTGTATCCAGATAGTTTGGTTGGAACCGACAGCCACACCACCATGATTAATGGATTGGGCGTTTTAGGCTGGGGCGTTGGCGGTATTGAAGCCGAGGCCGTAATGCTGGGACAGCCTATTTACATGCTGATTCCAGAGGTTGTTGGTGTTCGATTGACTGGCAAATTGCCCGAGGGCGCCACGGCAACGGACTTGGTATTGCGTGTCACGGAAATGTTGCGCAAGCACGGAGTGGTGAACAAGTTCGTGGAATTTTTTGGTGCTGGCTTGGCCGACATGCCTGTCGCCAACCGCGCCACTATTGCAAACATGGCGCCGGAATACGGCGCGACATGCGGCTTCTTTCCAATAGACGACCAGACGTTGGCCTACATGCGCTTGTCAGGTCGCGATGAGAATTTAATCAAGACCGTGGAGGCGTATTCAAAGGCGCAAGGTTTTTGGCGCGACGACACGCGCGAGATTTCTTACGCAACAGTTCTTGAGCTTGATCAATCAACGATTACGCCAAGTTTGGCGGGGCCATCTCGTCCGCAAGATCGCGTGGAGTTGAAGGCTATGAAAAGTTCGTGGCACACCGCGCTTCCAAAATTAAAATCTGCCGGCAAAACTGCCGCGGCAAGTGGCGCGCCGACCGCCACGGCGTTGGCCGATGACGGCGTCGCCATCATGATGGACGGCAAGGAATGCATTTTAAAAAATGGCGCCGTGGTGATCGCCGCCATCACTAGTTGCACTAACACCAGCAATCCAAGCGTGATGATTGGCGCCGGTCTTTTGGCTAAAAAAGCCCATGAATTTGGCTTGATTCGTAAGCCATGGGTGAAAAGTTCGCTGGCTCCTGGCTCCAAAGTTGTGACGGAGTATTTGAAGAAGTCCGGTTCCATGCCGGCGCTTGAGGCGCTTGGTTTTTATGTGGTTGGTTACGGCTGCACCACATGCATCGGCAACAGCGGGCCGCTTCCGGAGGCCGTGGAAAATGCGATCAAGGGCAACGACATGGTTGTGGCCAGCGTTCTTTCTGGCAACAGAAATTTTGAAGCGCGTGTTCACCCAGATGTGAAGGCGAATTATTTAGCAAGCCCCGCGCTCGTGGTGGCGTACGCCATCGCTGGAACAGTTGACATTGATTTGCAAACCGAACCGCTTGGAATTTCAAAGTCCGGCAAGCCCGTGTATTTGCGCGACGTGTGGCCATCGCAAAAAGAAATTGACGACGCGGTTTCCTCCAGCGTGACCAACGAACAATTCCGCACGCAGTACGCCAGTGTGTTTGATGGCAGCGATGAGTGGAAAGATATTGCCACCACGCGCGGCGCCATGTATCAATGGAACTCCAAGAGCACCTACATTCAAGAGCCGCCATTTTTCACCACAATGACGTTGGCGGAACCGGGACCGATTGGCTCCATCAAGGACGCTCGTTGCTTGGCCAAACTTGGCGACAGCGTGACCACCGACCATATTTCGCCAGCTGGAAACATTAAAAAAGACGGGCCTGCAGGGGCTTATTTAATGGAGCACGGCGTGCCTGTGAGCATGTTTAACAGCTATGGAAGTCGTCGTGGAAATGACCGCGTGATGACGCGCGGCACATTCGCAAACACGCGCATTCAAAATCAACTCGCGCCAGGAACTATGGGCGGCGTGACCAAAGATTTTATTGACGGCACGGTGAAGCCCATCTTTGACGCCGCGGAGCATTACAAAAAGGAACGCATCGCGCTTGTTGTGTTGGCGGGCAAGGATTACGGAATGGGTTCATCACGCGACTGGGCCGCAAAGGGCGCGTACTTGTTGGGCGTGCGCGCGGTGATCGCCGAAAGTTTTGAGCGGATCCATCGCTCCAACTTGGTCGGCATGGGCGTGATGCCGCTCACGTATCAAGCTGGACAGACCGCGCAGAGTTTGGGTTTGACTGGCGAGGAAACTTTTGACATTGATCTGCCAGCGGACATTAAGCCGCGCCAATTGATCACGGTTCATGCGCGGCGCGCGGGCGCGGCGGAGATACGCTTCGAAACTGTGTGTCGCATCGACACGCCCGTTGAAGTGGACTACTACCGCAACGGCGGCATCTTGCACACGGTGCTTCGTCGCATGGCAAAGTCCGTGGATTAAATCGGATTTCCCGATTGCTCGCATGCAAATTGATGGGGAATTGCAAGGAAAAAGAGCCGATTTTTAGCCACCGCCGCTTTGCGTTGTCACGATGAGCGCATGAATAATTTCATTCTTCAACGAGCGTTGTGTTGGTTGGCGCAGTGCGAACTTTCATTTCTTGGGCGCGCCCGCGAGAACGCTCAGACGGCTGTTGACCAAGCAATCCAAGCGCAGACTCCGCAAGAGATTCAAAAGTTCGCAATCAACGGCGTGTGCAGTCTGGGTCTATATCAGCCGCCACTTTCTCAAATTGTGTTGGCGGTGAAGCAGCAGCGTTGGTCGCGCGCGGGAACAGTGCTGGGCAAAGCGCTGGGGCAAAAGGTAAAAATTAAAATGGGCGCGGATGTCAGCACACTCAATCAAACATGGATTGTGGTTCCAATACCAACACCGTTTCTGCGGCGCGTGATGCGTGGGATTGACCACAGCGACATCATTGCAAGCGCGCTAGCCAAAGAATTGCGTTTGCCGCTGCGGCGTGCGCTTTGGCAACGCTTTGGTCGCACGCAAAAAACATTGAATCGAAAAAACCGTTTGCGACGCTTGCAACGCTTTGGTGTGCGGTTTGGGCATGCACAAAGTGTGGTGGGAATAAGCGTGATTTTGGTGGACGACATTCGGACCACGGGCGCCACAATTGAGCAGGCCAGCCGAGTTCTTTTGGATGCAGGCGCGGCAAGAGTGGCTGCGGCGGTAATTTGCCTGGTCGAAAAATGAATCTAAATCACTATTTAACAGCTGTTTACGAAGATTTTATTGAGCTTAATTTGAATGCTGATCTGCCTCTAAATCGGTGGAGATTTGTCGCTAGAAATCAGGCGTTCAGGGGTACCGTCCGCCAAGTTATAAACAATTTGGATTTTGCTCCCCAATGAGTTGACAGGCTTGGGGATTTGGTTAGACTCCTCGACCCTGCATTTCCAATCGAAAGGTTGGAAGGCAGGATTCTCTTTGAAAAGTGAACAGTTTGGATACGCCGCGAGGATGTGCGGTTTTTGTGATTTGGTTACGGCCAGATCATGGAAGCCAGTTCCCATTATTGGGAGCAACTCA
>Ga0214919_10009557_pt1 | contig 12483 bp, 11 predicted proteins | sample LL1503_MetaG_FD_177994 | JGI IMG/M metagenome (GOLD analysis project Ga0214919, IMG submission 177994) | Freshwater microbial communities from Lake Lanier, Atlanta, Georgia, United States - LL-1503 | ecosystem: Environmental > Aquatic > Freshwater > Lake | place: USA: Georgia | collected...
CAGCTACCCTCTCAGTTCACACCTATCAATGGCACGGAAATGCATTGGTGTGGCGCATGTCGTGTGCGGCGTTATGAACAGCACTTGTGCTGGAAAATCCAGTCGCAAACACCATAACGACACCGAGCAACAAAGCACCCATCAAGGCTTTTGTTGTGGCTGATACTTGACTTGTTGAGGTTTCAAGTTTTTGTACATTAAACGCATTCATGATCTTTTCCTTAATAGATTTAAAGTGATTGTTAAAGCAATGCTTTAGGCATGTGCCTTAGCGACTTTTTTGGCATCACCACCGGGTGTTTTCACTACGGTCTTGGTCATCATTGCAATGCCTTCTTCCATAATGACTTTACGGTTAGGTGGTGGCAATTTGTCGCCGCGCAATTGATCGTAGGGAACCACGACCCAGCAGGCGCATCCCCAGATACATTCGCCTGCCATTCCTTCAAAGCGAATCGCAGGTTCAGACAGCATGGGACCGATATCAATCAGCCAGGCGTGTTCGTTGAGCTTGGTTTCCCAGTCAAGTTTGTCGTAGTTGGCTTGGCTATCCCAGAAACCAATCAGATCAGTTTTCGCAACGCCAGGCATGATCACATTCGCGTATGCAGTCAATGCATCGAAGAACTCATGGTTGGAAGTCTGGTAGGTCGAATCGCCTTCCAGTAGGTACTGGGCACCGATAAGGTCTTTAAATCCTTTGCTGATGACGTCATAGCCCATATCGCGAGAGGCATGCACATGAACTTCTGCGTAGTCGGTTTTGAAACCGTCTTTAAGTCCGCTGTACTTAGGCATAAAGCCAATCCATTGCGAGATCACCGAATCCCATTTCGATCCGGATTCACCTGGAAGCACTTGAACACCTGGATGGGTTAATTTGGCGACATCAAACAAGGTCCAATTGCGCGACTTCGCTGACAGTGTCTCGTGCGGTGCACCGGTAAATCCGGCTGGACGCATGGTGCGGAACAAGACGCGGCCATTTTCCATTACAGCAAAGCGCATGAAGGAGTCAGCCACAAAGCGGTTGGTAACCATCTGCTTAAAGTTTTGGCGAACTTCTTTTTCGCCTGTGGTCGTATAAGCAGAAAGACGCTGCCAGCTTTGCTCTGGATTCACGACAAAGAATCCACCCGTGAACGGACTTCTGTACAAATCGCCCCATACTGCGGTGACGCCGGCGTTTTTATCGTCGTCCAGCATGCAGTCCAGATCGTTCAGTGTGGTGTACTGGGTGGCACTGTTATGGGTAGCTGCGTCATCGCCGCTGTGTGACAACTGTCCTATCCCGATAACTGGAATGCGGCGTCCAAGCTTCACGTTCGAAAGGTGGCGAGCCAGATCTACCACTATTCCGCTGCCAGTACCGCCTGCCATGCCAAAGGCGACAAGCACAATGGACGGCAACGAAGCACGTTCAACTTGGTCGACGAAGTTGCGTAGCGCCTTGTCCATCGGACGGTCGCCCGCATAGTATGCGTTAGCGTAGATGCCTTTAGCGACAGCACGCGGAAAATGCTCGCCAGCCTGCGGCAACTGGTATTTGTGGGGAACCCATGACTCAAAATTGGGGTTCCAGTAGTAACGCGGGTACTCGAGTTTCAAGAACTCGCGCGTACGATTCATGTCCTCAAAAAACTGATCCCGGTGGGGAACTTGAAGGGGAATTGCTTGAAACTGGAAGCGATCCCCGGGGATCCCTCTGGACTCCAGGCGTTTTTTGAAGGCATTGGCGTAGTCGCTCACTACACCCATATCTTGGTCACCGATATCGACAACCATAGCCGCAAAGGTTGCACGTTTATCGACTAAGAGATCTTCAATCTCTCCTGTACGCAAAAGCGCTTCGATATATGCCAAACCGGTTCGCCCGATACCAATTGCGTGAATGCAGTGTGGTGACTGCGTTCCGGTAGCACTGTGATACATTGATGATGTCATTAGATTCACTCCATTGATCTACACATTAATAAAAATCCCGGTTGCCCGGCCGCGTCTTGGGGCTGCAACACCCCGCTTTTTCCATTCGTTGCCAAAAGAATTGTTAGCAACGTATAGAGAAGGTCTCTGTTTTGTCTAGAAATTCAAGGTCGCGCAAAATATGCGCAACCGATGTTGCTCGTTCATTGGCAACATAAAGCATGTAGTCTTCTACGAAGAGCCCTGGGTCACGTGATATCGTTCCCTCCTCGATCAACGCGACACCTTTTTCCAAATTGCTGCGGTGAAGCGTGGCTTGCCATATGGGCGACTCAATGTGAATGGCCTCGTCGTCTGTGAAAGCAATTTTTAAGAACTTTCCACCGGCGCAGGTCGGCACTTGGTATCCAGTGCCGTATTTTTCTTTTACGATGTTCCAATCAAGTGGCATGGCTTATCTCCTCAAATTTTTCAGATGATTCCTCGCTCGGTGGTGCAAGGGGGCCGCGCATCAATTCATAAGGAATTAGCACCCAAGAACCACCTTCGCCAAGGCTTGCGCCTGCCATTCCCTCCAAGCGCGATGAGGGCTCGCAAAGCATCACGCCGCGCTCTAGCAATAGCGAATGGACCAATGCACGCTCAGACGGGGGCAGCTTGTCGTAAGCATCACGCGCAGAATAGAAAAACCGGGTTTCGACCTTGCTTACGCGGGGCAACACGAACTGAATGGAGCCCTCTTTTCCGCCATCCGCAGTGGTTGCGGGCACCTCGGGACGAAACACACGGTTCATGGATTCTTCCCATGACTGAACCAGTGGCCCCGTTTCATGGACGCGAACTTCGATGAACTCAGCGCGATGTGTTGGCAGGATTCCCATATGTGCGTAGAGCTCAGGCAGTACCTCTGCAGGGTCACGATTGGAGTCTGCAAATCCGTAAACATGCATCCAACCAGCGCCCCAGGGCGTGCGCGCCGCAGAATGCTGCGTCGAAGGTGCAGCCACCCAATTCAACAGGCGTAAGGCTTCCCACAAGTTTGCACCCCGGCGCTCAAGCAGCAGTGCCCCGACTTCACGGTTAACCCGCGCATGGGTCTTCCCAAGGTCTTTTAGGTGCGAATAAGTCGGCTGCTGTGGCACTTGCAAAAAGCCTGCAGTAAACGGATTTTTGTAGAGCTCTCCGCAGGCTTGAACGACGCCTTGGTTTTGATTCTCATCACACAAGGCGTCCAGTTCATTGATGGTGGCAAATAGTTGCGCGCCCTGGTGCACCGCTTGATCACCGTCACATGGTGCAATTCCAATACCCATCACTAACACGCGACGACCAAATATTCCACTGGAAAGGTGACGCGCAAGGTCCAATGCGATACCGCTACCTGTGCCACCGCCTAGTCCAAAAAAAATGCACACAATCGCGTCACCGTTTGTGGCGTTGGTGCTGTTGGCAAAGCGCTTCAGCGCTTTGGCCATAGGGCGATTTTCATCGTAGTAAGACTTTCCGTAGATGGCCTTTGCTAACGAACGCGGAATCGATTTACCGTTGGTGGAAATCGGCATGTCCTTTGCGATCCAAGGCTGAAAATCTGCGGTTCCTTGCAGAAATGGATACTCAAGTTCTAAATGCTGGCGATAGCCTTGCATCAGCTCGTTCATTTCGACATTTGTTGGAACTTTCAGCGTCAGCGTCTCTATGTGCGATTGACTCGCGTCGAATTTATGGGAGAGTGATTGGATACCTGCAATCGTTTGGGCATTGGAATCTCCAACGTCAATGGCCAATACACTCATGCGTGAACCCGATGTCTCCAACAGAGAGGCGGGAGCGTCAAGAAGCATCTGGTGCACGATGTTTACACCCGCGCCACCGACACCGATGACATGCACTCCGTAGGCCAAGGTTTCAGCGTCTTTCACCCGATGTACACCGCGTCGCAAAGCATCGAGTTTTCGTTGCTGAAGTTTGGCTTCTGTAGAACCAACAGCGGGCGTGGGACGCCCTATCTTGAGATCTATTCCTGCAGTTAAGCTCATACCAAAATCACCAAAAAAAAAGCCCATCGCAGGCGCTAACCTGAGATGAGCTATATTGCTCTGACTGCTGTCGGCGTTGTTGCCGATGCAGACGGAAGTTGAAAAAAATGAAGCAGTACTTCTACTACTTGTGGCTCTACTCTAAAGGCGTGACACCGTCCTTGTCAAGCGTTTTTTTGAGCTTTTTAAAAATTTTTTTTATAGATTCGTTATAAGGATTTAGGTTCGGACTTAGCGATGATTTAGCTATGATTCAAGGGTTAACCCTATTTGAAGCGAAGCCTTGCGCCACTCAAAATTCAGGCTGGCACCGCAACGCAATCTGATCCATCAAGTAGTGATGATTAAGCAGAAACTTTGTGCTCTACTGGACCTGCTACACACGGTACAACACCACGCGCTGAGTGTGCCCGGACAGCAGATAACCATTGCATATATTCTGAGCGAAACTGACAGATGATCCAGTTATTCAGCTTGGGGCAAGCGTTTATCGACAGCGTCTGTCGCTGCTATGGGTACAGTTCTATCTTGGGGATAAGCCAAGAGTCGATGCAAGACGCTGGCGCAAGTTGTTCAAACCCAAGGACCACTCCAATTCACTTTTCAATGAAAGCCAAATGTCGCCATGAAAAATCATATTTTGAAAAATATTTATTGGATTCTTGAAGCTGTGCAAAAGGGTGAGCAACCAAAAATGCAAGACGTTGTTGAGTGCTTTATAAGCGTGAGAGACGAACTGATGCAGCCCGATACCGAGCAAATCGTAGACCACATACGGGATGTGCTTGAGCGCTCTAGCGTTTCAGCTGATGCGCTTTCAAGCCAGGTGATTGCAAATTCCCGTCGCAGACCTCTTTCCCAAAAGCGTCTTGAGGAAATGATGGCGACCCTGTCGGATTCGAGGTACGCGACGGAAATTGCAGTGCCCTTCGCCAGATGCGTGGAAGCGGCACATGGGATTGGAAAGTCCTAGCTTAGTTCTAGTTGCTGTGACGCTTTATCCAAGCCATCAAAACTTGCTTTAGACGCAGCGTAGCTGGTGAGATGCTGTCGATTGGCGCCCGGCATAACGATATTTCCATATGCAGTTAACACATCGAAAAATTCATTGGTTTCAGTCACAATGCTTTTGCTGCCTTTACGCAGATAGCTTGAGCTAACGACTTTTACCAATGCCTCTTCAATCAACTCAACCTGCATGTTTCGAGACGCATAAACATGGACTTCTGCGTAGTCTGTTTTGAACGCCTCAACAAGACCAGAATACTTGGGCACGAATTCAATCCACTGGGCTAAAACCGCTTTCCACTTGGAGCCCGCTTCGCCTGGCAATACTTGAACGCCTGGGTGTGAAAGTTTTGCTACATCGAAAATTGTGCATGCGCCGTCGCCTTGCTTCAGAGAGCGCAAAAGATGCGATGAATCGCTACTAAGCGCCCAACGCATAAAGGAGTCGGCCACGAAACGGTTAGTCACCATTTGCTTAAAGCGCTGCCGCACCTCTTTGAGGCCTGTGCTGGTGTAAGCAGAAAGACGCTGCCAACTTTGCTCCGCAGAGACCATAAAAAAGCCACCATCAAACACTTTTTTCGGTGCGCTGATCGCTGCGTCGACGGCTTCCAAAGCTTGGTACTGTGTTGCATTGTTGTAGTAGCTGCCGTCGCCACTATGGCTAAGTTGACCGATTCCTACGATTTGGGCATTGGAATTTAAGCGGGAACGCAGTTGCTCAGCAATGCCGACTGCAGTGCCACTACCGGTTCCACCCGCCATGCCAAACGCCACAAAAACGGTCGAGTTGAAGTTTGACTTTTGCACATTTCCCGCGAACCGGTCAAGTGCGGCTGAAATGGCCTGCGCATGAGAGTCAAACACAGCCTTGGCAATACTGCGAGGAATATGCTCGCCAGCCGTGGGCAGCTTTGCCCCTTTAGGTATCGTGCCCAACGCAGATTTTTCGGGGATGGAAAGATTGATTGACTCGTAATGGAATCGGTTAGGGTCAATGCCCCGCGAGACAAGACGGGTTTTGAGAGACCTCGCGTAGTCGCTCGGAACAAGGCTATCGTCATCACCAATGTCAAGCATCAGTGCGCTAAACGTCGTCCCTTCGATGGCAAGCCGGTCCTCGATCTCGCCGGTTCGGACTAGCGCCTCCATATAGGCGGCGCCGGTCCGGCCGATGCTCACAGCATGGATGTTGTGGGCGGTGACAGTGGGTAAAGAATTGGACTGTGTCATGGTACTCCTAGGTTTTATAAATGCCAAATTGGCAGGTTGATGAACGTGGTTACATGGCTTTGGATGACCCGCTGGTTAAGCTGTCATACGCAAAATCATTTGGGGAAGAACGCGGGGTAGACTTTCAATTCGGTCTAGCACACGGTAATTGTTAGAGCCAAAAATATGCCGAACGTATTTGTCTGCGCGAGGGTCTAATGAAACGCAAAATACGACCACGCCTTTGCGCTTTGCTTCACGTACCGCGCACCTGGCGTCGTCCACCAAATACCGGCTGTCGTAAATATCAACGTCCGCAGGCTCGCCGTCGGTGATAAAAACGAGCAATTTTTGGCGGCATCGCCTGGTCGATAACTGCGTGGTCGCGTGCCGTATAGCAGCGCCCATGCGCGTGGACATGCGACTACGAACACCCGCCAATCTTTGTATTGCCGCAGGACTGACGCTTTTACTGAATTCCATGGCGACTTGATAATGGATTTGTTCTCGACCGTTGGAAGAAAACGCATGTATGGCGCAAGTGTCACCTGCCTCACACAGGGTCAGCGCCGTGAGTAAAGCGGATTCGCGGGCCAGCTCCAGAAGTGAGCGCCCATCGCTGGCGAAAATATCGGCAGTCGATTGAGAACTGTCCAACAGCATTAAGGCCGCGATATCGCGATCACGACGCTTGTATTGCTGATAGATTTTGTGACTTGGATCGCGATGTGCTCTCCGATCAATCGTGGCGCACATAGCGGCATCGGTATCCAGAACATCACCATGTACCCGAGCGCGCAGCCGTATTCGTTCATTCGTGGTACCTAGCTGGAGTACGCGCCGAAGCTGGCTTAAGAGCTGGCTGTTTTCCTTTAGCTTAGGGTCCGGTTGATGTGCGCCAACGGATTTGGCTTGCGACTCTAAGACTGTGCACCAATCATCGCGGTACCCACCAATGAGTCGATCCCATTCATCGTATTGGTATTGATTCGTGGTGGGTGGGTGATTGTTATCAGGTTCTTCCACTACCTGGGTGTTTTTTTCGAATGCAGAGGGACTCTTTTCTTTGCGTTCATGGTCATGTTCGCTTTGCGCATCGGAACTTAATCGAATATTGACATCTAGCGGCTTTCTGTCCTCGTCCTGCGCCTGTAATTCCCAAATGAATTGATTGTTATCCCGGTAGGATGGCTGTACCAGGTATTCGCGATCGTTAAACTGCAATCGCATTTGTCCAAGGTCATTGCCAAGTATGGAAGCCATGTTTCGTAACGCAGCGACACCGGATTCTCCAGAGCCTTGCGTGCCTTTATAGGCCGCTAAAAACATGCTGCGCCCTCTAGACACCCAAGGGTGTGGGTCTTGGTATTCCGGATCTAAAAGGCCTTTTGCTAAGCGCATCTGCAAGACTTCGAAAGTATGCCCACTATCGATGCCCACATCATGGAAGTCTGCCCACAAGCGCCGCAGGCCTGGCATGCTGTCGATGGCCAGCGCCTCGACCCGCGCATCTTCCAATACACCCAGTAAAGAAATTTGGATGGGCTTTAGGCTGCCGCGCAGATAGGGTTCGGTTGAAAAAGCGATGTGCGCGGCGCAATGGGTAGCTGCAGCCTCGTACCATTGCTTGGCCAAAAGTCCACGCATCGCACGACTGGCCTCTGGTAGGTGTATGCCAATGTTGGAAATAAAAGACCGGTCCGAAGCGAGACCCTGTGCAACCGGCAATAGCGCCGGTGCAATATCGAAAAGTGCGCGTAGACCGTAGCCAAGCCGCGACTTGTTCGAGCTAAATTCATGCAGCGACATAGGGCTCTGCGCGACCGCAACATTTTGAGAATCGCGCGAGCGCAACTCAAGATTTTTAATCTCGAAGCTATTTTTCTCGTTGTTTTGGGACAGCATGGGTGTTTGGCCCGTTTTTGAGACAGTCAAAAGGACGCACTGATGGCGAGGTTGAGCGCCTCAACCATATCGGGATCGTCCGCTATCGGAAGCACCACAGCCATATGGCAGGCTGCGTAGGGCTCCAAACCTTTCGCGATCAGCGATGCCGCATGTATCAGCATGCGCGTTGATGCACCTTCTTCTAGCCCATGCCCTTTAAGGCGTCGTGTACGCTCGCCAAACGCAACTACTCTAGTAGCTACAGACCGCTCCAGCCCAGACTCATGTACGACGATCTCTGTCTCTACATCCGCTTGTGGAAAGCCAAACTCTATGCCCGCAAAGCGTTGCCGAGTTGAAGTTTTCATGTCCTTCGTTAGGTTTTGATATCCCGGGTTAAACGAGACGACCAAATGAAAGTCTTGATGCGCAAGGAGTTGTTCGTTAATTTTGTCAATGGATAGCACACGGCGCGTATCGGCCAATGGATGAATGACTACGGTTGTATCGGCACGGGCCTCTACCACTTCATCCAGATAGCAAATGGCGCCATGGCGTACGGCCATTGCTAGCGGACCATCTTGCCAATAGGTTCCATCCTGGTTTAGCAGCCAGCGACCGACCAGGTCGCTGGCTGTCAAATCATCATTACAAGCAACCGAGATCAAGGGCATACCTAAGCGCCACGCCATATGCTCAACAAAGCGCGTTTTACCGCACCCAGTCGGTCCCTTGAGCATCATCGGAATACGCAATTGGTGTGCAAGCTCGAACAGCTTCACTTCATCAGCCACACTTCGGTAATAGGGCTCATGCGTAATCCGATGCGTGGCTAATGGGTCGTTCATATCGATTTAGCGATGCTTGGTACTTTGGTTGGGGATGCCCTCTATAGGGCATTCCTCTGTACCGACTGTCGAACGGGTAAAGGACTCGACCATTTCTCTGGTTCCCTCGGGGTCGCTGATCCACTTGGCGTAGAAATCAAACGGACAAGCTGCAACGCCTTTGTCGCCTTCTTGTGAGTTGATTAGACCGGTGTACCCACGATGCACCAGCTTGAATAGATGGTTCTCGCTCTGCCCGTTCTTACGGTAGTCACGTATCAGGCTGGTGGATAGCGCAGCGTACTGAACGCCCATTTCCTCTTCGCCACATTCGCCCAAAGTTCTTCCATCAAAGCCGATGATGGCGGAGTGTCCGAAATAAGAGTACACACCATCAAAGCCGGTCGCATTGGCAACGGCAACATAGCAGTTATTGGCGAATGCCATAGCTTTGGACATGATGATTTGCTGCTCTTTAGCAGGGTACATATACCCTTGGCAGCGGATGATCAATTCAGCGCCCCGCATAGCGCAATCGCGCCAGATTTCCGGGTAGTTCCCGTCATCGCAAATGATCAGGCTAATCTTGAGGCCCTTGGGGCCGTCACTCACGTAGGTACAGTTCCCTGGGTACCAGCCCTCAATCGGTACCCAAGGCATGATCTTGCGGTATTTTTGAACGATTTCCCCTTGGTCGTTCATCAAAATCAAGGTGTTGTAAGGCGCTTTGTTGGGATGCTCTTCATGCCGTTCTCCGGTCAAGGAGAAAACGCCCCACACCTTGGCTTTGCGGCACGCTTGCGCAAAGACCTCGGTCTCAGCACCCGGAATCGTGGAAGCGGTGTCATACATTTCCTTGGAGTCGTACATGATTCCGTGGGTGCTATATTCCGGAAAAATTACCAGGTCCATACCGGGTAAGCCTACCTTCATGCCCTCCAACATCTTCCCTATTGCGCGCGCGTTTTCTAATACGTCGGCCTTTGTGTGAAGGCGCGGCATCTTGTAATTGACTACGGCAACACCAACGGTGTCTTTGCTACTAGATATGTCTCCATGAATCATTTGAAGCCTCTTTAAAAAAGTTGTTACCTACATGAAATGCTGCAAATCGAAGATTCGCCGCGAAAAAATATGACGGCTATTGCCAGGTCATCCGAAATTTCCACTCCGTTTTTAGAACGCACTTACCCCTGAGAACCTAAGATTTCTCTTTTTCAAAAACAAAAGACCAAAAAAAAGCCTAGTCAGACCGAATGGTCTGACTAGGCGTTGGTGCCGAACTGCATTTGGACCTTGTTGTCCAAAGCAATTTGATTTGTTGCGCTCACTTTATTGGAACTACTTCGACCTGTCAACCCCTCTTGATAAAAATTTTTTCTGAGTGTAGATTCGGGTTACTTCATTTAATTTCTTGCAGCATGTCCACCCAAAAGCCAGTAAAAGTCGGTGTCCTGTTTTCGCGCACTGGACCAACCGCTACGATTGAAACTAGCCAGTTAGAGGCAACTCTATTTGCCATTGACGAGATCAATCAGGCCGGAGGAATCAATGGCCGGGAATTAAAGCCGGTGCACTACGATCCTTGTTCTGACCCCATTAAATTTCGATTTTTTGCCGAGAAGTTGATCCTGGAAGACAACGTGAATGTGATCTTTGGATGCTACCTCTCCAATACAAGAAAAGCAGTCTTATCCATCGTTGAAAAATGGCAACGCTTGCTTTTTTATCCGACGCCTTACGAAGGCTTTGAGTTCTCCAGAAACATCATCTATACGGGACCAGCGCCTAACCAAAATAGTGCGCAGCTCGCCGAGTTCATGTCGCGTAATTTTGGCCCCCGTGTCTACATGGTGGGTAACGATTACATCTACCCGCATGAATCAAATCGGATCATGCGCGACTTTATGCTTAACCGCCTAGGTGGCGCCAACATAGCCGAGCGCTATGTTGCAATGGACGCACATGAATCGGACTTTAGAGACATTGTTCGCCACATCAAAGACACCCAGCCTGATTTCATCTTCTCGACGGTTGTGGGCAATTGCACCAAACTTCTGTATGAAGCGTATGCAGAAGCTGGTTTGAATTCAGCAAAAATGCCTATTGCGAGTCTTACCACCTGCGAGTCAGAGCTTTCACAAATGAGCCAAGGTATTGCGAAAGGGCACTTTACTGCAGCGCCGTATTTTCAGTCTGTTGTTTCTGAAACCAATCAAAAATGTATCGCCCGATTTCGTTTGAAATTCGGCACTGAAGTAGAGCCTAATATGTGTTGGGAAGCGGCCTATTTCCAAGTGCATCTTTTTGCACAGGCGATGCTCAAGTCTGACTCTGACGCTATAGATCAACTATTGCCTAGCCTATTGGGTAGCGAATTCAATGCACCGCAAGGCAAGGTACGCATCAATCCAATCAATCACCACACCCGTCTCAACCCGCGTATTGCACGCATTAGCCACGCCGACAAGTTTGAAATCGTGCAAGAGATTACGGGGGGCGTAGATGCCGACCCGTACCTCATTAAACACGAGCTTAGTGTCTTGCCAGAAGTGCAGCGCCCGTTGATGGTTTACGATGCCTAAGATAAAGTCCATCGTTCCGGTTGGTGGTCTCGTTGCGTTAAAGGATTCGATTTTTTTTCGCAATCCACGGGATTTGCGTGTTTCCGTATTTGTACCTGAAGACTGGGATCGCGAGATGCTGTCTCAGCAGCTCAAGCGCATTGGTTGCCACGTCACCTCCATGTGGCCGCCTACCCCTAAGTTGCCTGATAAAACCGACCTGGTGTTTTGTGCGGTGATGGTGCAGCAGTCTTCAGTCAGGATGGAATGGATGGGCCCAGAATGTATCGTTCCGGTGATTGCAGTGGTCAACTACGAGAACCCCACCATCCTAGAGTTAGCACTTCGCATGGGGGCAAAGAACATTCTGATGAGCCCATTTAGGTCATCAGGCGTGTTATCAATTTTGACTTCATCTTTGCATGTTCATGAAGAACATCTCATGTTGAGTCAAAAAAACCAACGGCTTGAGAAAAAACTGCTGTTTTCTGGATTGATCAGTGATGCCAAGGCAGTACTCATGCGAACCGGTCCGATGAGCAATACGGATGCTTACGAAAGGCTTCGTGGTCAAGCTATGGCCAAGCGTATTTCGATTGAAGAGGTTGCACGCTCTGTGATTGATGCTGACACCTTGCTATCAAAATCTATCTAAGCGGCGGGTATAAAAAGTTGTTTGTATAAACACATAAAATTTTTTAGGTACTATTTGGTTTACCGGTAGTAGAAATACGAAGCTTTGACCAGAGTGATGAAACCATGGAACTGACCCCCCGCGAAAAAGACAAGTTATTGATCTTCACCGCCGCTTTGCTAGCCGAGCGGCGTAAGGCGCGCGGCCTCAGGCTCAACTACCCCGAGGCCGTGGCCCTGATCAGCGCCGCCGTCATGGAAGGCGCGCGCGATGGCAAGAAGGTCGCGCAACTCATGAGCGAGGGCCGCAGCGTGCTCACCCGCGCCGATGTGATGGACGGCATCGCCGAGATGATTCCTGACATCCAGGTGGAAGCCAGCTTCCCCGACGGC
>Ga0214919_10009558_pt1 | contig 12483 bp, 9 predicted proteins | sample LL1503_MetaG_FD_177994 | JGI IMG/M metagenome (GOLD analysis project Ga0214919, IMG submission 177994) | Freshwater microbial communities from Lake Lanier, Atlanta, Georgia, United States - LL-1503 | ecosystem: Environmental > Aquatic > Freshwater > Lake | place: USA: Georgia | collected 2015-03-15
TGATTTCAAATTCATAGCAGAATCTCCAAAGTTAGAAGGTTATGTAATTTTCTAAAGGTAATCCTCGTTGTTAGTTAGTCCTACTAGGATTTACCCGAACGCATCTCAGCTACTAGTATTCCCAAGGGCGTGGCCTGCGCTTGCTCTGCAACTCGCCCACGTTCATCTCACCTTGTAGTGGGGCAGCATAGAAGCGGTCAATCATTTCAGGACTGGTTCTGGCGTTTCGCGCCAATGTCAATGTGTCTACACCTCGCCCAAACATCAAGCGGAACATGATGCTGCTATGCCGCAAGCTGTACAAGGTTCGTGTTTCTCCAGCCGTGCTTAGTTTCAAGCCAGTAACTTCCAAGACGATTTCAAATTGACGCGCCAATAGTTTCATAGCGTTATCACGCGAAGCTGCGTGAGGCATGAACACATAATCCTCTGGATGTATATCTCTGCCAAATTCCAGCACTTGGCGACGGCGGATCCGTTCGTAAACTTTCACAGCCCATGGCATCGTTGTGATGGGAAAGCTGTGTCCCTTGCTGGGGGGCAGGCTAAGCCTTAAATAAGTCCACTCACGCTTGATCACTTCAACGTGCTTGTGCTGCATGTTCCGAATGTCAGTTGGCCGGATATAGCTATTGACCATGAACACAATCAGATCAGAAAGATCCTTGGTCATTTCAATGCGTTTGATCAATCGGTCTGTAGGACTGATCTTTTCGCCTGGGGCACAGAAATAACTACCTTCCATTGGCTCAGTATGTGCCCGCCATTCCACTCGTTTACCAGCAAGCTTCTTAGACTGCTTGGTAATTTCTTTGTACTCGCCAACATTGAACCACCCACGCGGTTTGTCCTCAACGCCAACCTTCGGAAACTCTGGAATGTGCTCAATGAAGCTGTGCCTAGCTGCATGCTGCAAGACTTTTCGGGCCAAGCCCATATATGCACTCAATGTTGAAACGCTGAGCTTGGGTTCTTGGTTAGAAATTTTTTGTAGGAACTCATCCAGCGTTTTGTAGTTGATGGACAAAACATCCATGAGTCCAAAGAATGGGAGGATGTGCTTGTCGTATCTAAGCTTCATGTTGTCGTAGCTGATCCTAGACAATTGGTTTCGGTTGAGTTTGGCTAATTCACTTTCCATCAGCATTTTGGTTGCCTTGGCGAAAGTCACAACCTCTGCTGCATTCACTTCTGCAGGAATGCCATCAAAACTGCCGCACCTTATGCGGATGGTGATGTCGTCGTAAAAACGCTTGGCTGCTTCAAGAGCATCCCGTTTGATTTCGGTTTTGGTAGTCCGCTTGAAAATATGGCTCTCTGCGTAATACCTTACCCACCAATAACTGGAAGCAGGTATTTTGAAAATCACAAGTTTTCTTGGATAGCCCGGAATCCGTGTGATGGTGTCCAGTATGGGTACAGACCTGTGTCGCTCTGCTGAATCGGGTTCATATGCTCTAACCATGGCTCACGCTCGCAATGTTTTACATAGTGTGTTTTCGGAAAAGTAGGGCAGTCAACCTGAAAAAGGCTGAGGCTGTGGCTTTTAGACGATCTTTAAACAGGCCCTGCAGATATTGATTTTCTGCAGGGGTTGAAGCTCATTGTGTGACTTCAGTTTCTGAATTTTCATCAATATCCGAATCTAATTTTTGAGATGGTGCTTTTACTTTCCATTTGTAAGTCTCGTACCAATCCCTAATCTCTTGGGCTACTTGAGCGTAGTGACTATCGCCATACCCGTGGAGAATTTCTTGAAGTGCTGGAATATCCGGATTCAAAATTGTCTTGTCGGTTGCTGAATGCTTTTCTGCGATTTCCTTGTTGTCTTCTAGTGTTTTCCACATGTACTTGATATCGTCTTGCATTGAGCAAATACTTCTGTAGCGCTCAAGCAGCTTATCTAATTCGCTCATACATTGATCAGTCAGGTTGAATCCATCAACAACTTGTGCGGAGTACTTGAGTGCCATGAATAAATTGGAATGCACTTCAGCAACGGTGATCAAATAATCAGAGCTGTGATTTTTGTATTTGTTTACGTCCTCTCCGCGTAATTCGGCGAGCACATTTAGTAAACGATGAATTTTGTTTACCTCGTGATAATTTCGTCCGCTACTCTTGTAATACCTGCCGTCAGGTATATGAAGTATTTTCTTTAAATCCTTCAGCTTGGGTAGTTCTGTTTCAAAGTGAGCGTTCATCAGAACAACTGTTGCCTTGCCGTGTGGCCCTAAAAATTCACTCATTTTTATCTCCTAAATTGTTCATACGCCCCCAGTTTCTTGGGGGCGTATTAATTGAGTTATGCAGGTTGATGAATAGTGACCCCGCCCACGGTTGTGCTTTGTGGTGCATTGAGCATGACCTCTGGTTGCACTGCAGCATTGATCGCAGGAAGTCCGGCAGGTTGATAGCCTTTGTCGCCCGGCTTCATGCCCCAGCCTGATGTAATGCCCAGTTTCTCGCGCAATACATCCAGTTTTCCTTGCATAGCTTCTAAGTCATCGGGCACGCTGACCTCTGCAACCATGGCCAAGATCTGTGCTTCCATGGATTCATTGACTTTGAAAAACCGCACCACTCGGCGCTCTTGCCCACCAGGATTCACGCAGACGGCAAACTCAAACAAGCCTTCTTTTTTGCCTTCAGCCACAGTGTTGAGAACAAATTTGTTGTCCACTTCCACAACGGTTTGAGCTGACTTGGCATTGGCCAATAAGATCTTTTTCAGCATCTGAACCTTGGCGTCCTTGTGCTCTTTGATGCTCTTGACGTTTTCAGCTTCGTCTTTTGTGGCTGTGATCTTTCCTATGCCACCACGCTCTTTGATGTAGCCAGGCAATTCTTGGGCAGTAAGGTTTTCATCGTGAGCTACTTGTAATACTTTGGAATACGAATAGGCTGTTTGACGATCTGTAGGCAGGATAAAGCGCAACACAGTTGTCATCCATGGCGTATTGGCTTGTGTCTTGATTTCATGATCTGAATCCAAGCGCTCGCGCATGCGCTGCAAGATGTGATCACGCAGTGGTGATTCGTTGATCTGTAGGGCGTAGCTGTAAATTGCACCAAGAAGGGCGTAAAGCTCTTTGGTGCCACGAACCACGTAGGTTTCCACATATTGATCGTTCATCTTGGCAAGGTTCGAGGCTTGCCCCAAAACCATGTCTACCTGAATGTCATTGGCGCTTTTGTCACTGGGCCGCCGACTATCTGATCCGCCGAGGGTGCGATTCATAAGTAAGCCAAATGCCAACTCATCCACGGGTGGGGCAGGTACTGAATTCCCATTAAGGCCTAGTGGGTTTAAAACTGCAGTTTCCAAGTTCATAAAAACTCCTGATAAAAATTTAACTAAGGGTTCTGTCGGCCAGGATCGACTCGACAAGCGAAGGTTAAATTTCTGGCGGCGGAGTGTTTTCACTTTTTCGATGGGGTACGAAAAAATGAAAGTTCAAAGACAGGAATGGTGTAAGCAAAAGAACTTGATCCCCTTGATTGCTGCTGGGCAATTGAGGTCAGAGATTACTGAGCCTTTTATCTACGGCACGTACTTAGAGCTTTGGTGGCGATGTTTAAAGAGCTCTAAGGAATTTACCCAGAGTAGCCGTACTGGGATTTTTACTTCTAAAGGCGAATACACAACTTTTTGCATGTTCGGCTCAGTCGAGGCCTTGACGTTTCAGGACTGGTGGCTGAGCAAAGGTCATGAATACTTCAGTAAAAGCATTACCACTTTGCAGGTCACGCTGTTTGTAAAGCGAAAGAATATTGATACCTTTCAAATCACCGTAGATGCATTTCAGGATGTGTGTAGTCAATTAGCCGGCAAGGAATTTGGCTTTTGGCTTGACCAGATCTGTCTTCTGAATGCTAAGGAAGGGTTGCTGTCTGAGGCACCCCTGTCGTGGCCGATATTTCGTAACCGTATTTCCTACAATGCAATTTCGCAGCTATTGAGTATCGTGGAAACTCATGAGCAAATCATTCGTAATGCACCTGAAACCAAGCTCTGGCAAATCGGCGAACAACTTAGGCTCAACCCTAAAGCTATGCCTAAATTTGGTGACTTCCCAATTGACGTCGCAGACAAGCACAAGGCAATGGGCCAGACTGTCAGCAATTATTTGCGTAAGGGATCATGCCTTGTGAAAAACGCAGGGATTGGAGTTTTTCCAAGATTCAATTAAAAGGGCAGAGAAAAAAATGTAAATTTCATTTTTTAAGTTTGAGAAGCTTGAGTTGAATTAAATCAACTTGGGACGGCTGGGAGGTAGCAAAATTTACAAGGCATAGCTTAATAGTATTTATTGATTGATCACTGACCTGAAGTAATCAGAAGTTTCTTGATCAGTTGAATAAACATAGCATCCCTTCATGCCCCGCGTCATTAAGGTTCGATAGGTGTTTTTTATAATCAGATCTGTGATTTTCTTGGCAGTAGAAGGATCAACTCTTGCGAGTGCTTTGTGACCACGAATTGACTTGTCATTACGATCACGCTCATTGGGATCGGTGACCACTTCGCCATTTCGTACAACCATGTCTGGGCCGATAATGACTCCGATGTAGTCAACTTCTAAACCTTGGCAAGTGTGAATACATCCGACTTGCGCAACAGACTTTTCAGCAATGATCCATAGACTTCCATCTTGGTCCAAATTCCATTGACGCTTGTAATTCCCAATTACGATGTCATCCGCGGAGGAATTCTTTTTGCTAGCCCATGGCCAGCAGTAACCGGCTACGACCCGTGCGCGATTTGCAGAGTTTTTCTCAATAATGGCTTGGTGAAGGGCATCGGGGCTGTCAAACACGCGAAAGTCATATTCTATGTTGGACAACTGTGTATTTGCTGTTTCTCGAATACCAAGAGTTTGATCTAGCCAGGCAAGGTACCCATCTGATCCACTACAGCGGAACTGCGATGCTAGTGTGTAACGCTCAATGCTGGCTCCACGATCTTTGGCGAAGCCTTCGATCATTGCGAGGCTGCCAATGTCCTTTAATGTGACCCGCTGATCCTCATCGATAAAGAAGACAGTGCACTTTGATGCATTAATTAATTCCTTGACCTGGTTTTCTCCAATATTGCTGTAAAGGCCACCTTTCTCATTTAGACGATGCGCTTCATCAACGATCAAGAAATCGAAAGTGTCCCGTTCGGAATCTACGAAGCTGCCCGACCCAGAAAACATGTTGGAGAACTTGGTTTTAGTCATCGTACCCGCTAGCTTCGCCTCATAGACCTTTCGAGGTGCTGCGTTCTTGGAGACGTACTTCCCAGTAAGACCTGCCGATGTCAAACTGACCATTAGGTTGATGGCGAGAACGGTTTTTCCAGTTCCTGGGCCACCTTCAACGATGACCACCTTTGATTTGGCTAGTGCTGCTGACTTTGCTGCAGCAAGCGTTGATTCATAAACCTCTTTTTGTTCGTCAATCAGAACGAACTCAGGTTTTGACTCCATCAAAGCTTTTAGGGAATCAGCCAGTGCTTTGGAGGGGCGAATGCGGCCAGAATCTAATTCATAGAGGAGGGCGCGTTTATCACCATGCTTGACGTGTTTCTTTATGAATTCACGCAGGCGATCTCTGTCTTCACTGCCCTTTAGAAACAGGGGCGCCTTATTTATGTAGTCGCTATAGTGCTGGTCGTCAATCACACCGTCACGTGAGTAGTTGTGTAGGTAAGCGCAGGGTTGCACCTTTATGCCGCCGCTATACACAGCTTCATTAAAACCTTCCAGCAGAGTTGCGTACGACCAAGCTTGGTACGAAGGGTGAACGACTTCCCTTTGGCCTTTTCCCAAATAAGTAACGACGATGCCATCCTTATCGCTCTTGAGGGCTTTTTCCCACTGTTTGAGCTCTACGACGACCACGTTTTTATGGCCCTCATTGTCATAGCCGGATAGGGTCACGTCGATTCGTTTGGATGACTGAGGAATGTGCAATTCAACTGCAACACCGATGTCCTGTGCGATTTCATCATCACGGAGGACTTTAGCCAAATAGCTAAGGGATGACTGCCATGATTTCACCTCTGCCTGGGCGACCCGCTTACCCGTTACTTCTTTGAACTTGGTCTGAATGACGTCTTCAATGTCTTCGTAATCACAATCGTGCAGAAATTGCTTCTTGTCCGCAACGTATACGAGCATTGTTATTTTCCGGTCAGAGTTTGTCGTACTTTTTGTGGGTCCCGTGGGCTTTATCCACAGGGTACTTTTCTGCGTTCTTTCTCAGCTTTTGAGTTACAGCTTCATTAAGGTCTACACCCAGAACAGAAGCTAAACGCACTAAATAGAGGGTTACATCTGCCAGTTCTTCTCGAACGGCAGTAGCTGTATCAGGGTTAGAGGCTGCGGATTTGGAGGCTTCTTCGGTTAGCCATTGAAATATCTCAGAGAGCTCTCCAACCTCTCCTGTCAACGCCATAGCGAGGTTTTTGGGGGAGTGAAATTGATCCCAGTTACGTTCAGCAGCGAAAGCTGCCAAAGCCGCACTAAGTCCCTTGACGTCGATCAAGGAAGCTGCAATTTGCTGATTATTTGAGCCCATGGGTGTGGCCTGTCTTGCTAGTTAGTTAGTTTTTTCTTAATTCCATTATGAACAACTGCATAAAATATTCATACTCCTTAGGACTTCCTAGGTCATTTTTTAAAAAGAACAAAAGTTCCTGAATTATGGGACATTAAAGCGAAAATGGACAAACCAACTTTAGACTATTACGCACTTCACGCAAATGAAGTAGCGCAGCGCTATGAGGTTGCCCCAAGTCCATTAGCCCACCGATTTGCCGATTCTTTCCCCTCAGGCAGCCGCATACTAGACATAGGCTGCGGATCAGGCCGAGACCTAGCCCAACTCCACAAACAAGGCTTCCAACCCTATGGTGTAGACGGCACCGAAGAGTTCGTACAACTGGCCCAGATGCTTCATCCAGAACTAAAGGGCAGGGTGGTGCAAGGCTTGTTGCCTGATCTGCCTACGCCCTTTGGTGGCGAGTTTGATGGCGTTCTGTGTTGTGCCGTTCTCATGCACATCGATTCAACTGAGCTGTTTAATGCAGCCCTCTCTATCAAGCGTTGCTTAAAGGTGAATGGCCGGTTGTTAATCTCAGTTCCCAGCCAACGGTCTGACACCGGAGATGGTGAACGCGATGCAAACGGTCGGCTCTTTAAAACGTATCCATCCGCTTATCTAAGGCTCATCTTTGAGCGGCTGGGTTTTAGCCTAATAGATGAATGGGGCAACTCAGATGCCATGACACGTCAAGGCATTGAGTGGGTGTCGTTGTTGTTTCATTTGAAGTCTGAAGCTAACACCAGGCCTATCGATCAAATTGAAGGTGTGCTGAATCACGATAAGAAAACAGCCACATACAAATTCGCATTGTTTCGTGGCCTTTCTGAAATTGCCACTCAAAGTCCTAACAGCGTTACTTGGCTTGCTAATGGCAAGGTGGCTTTGCCTGCGAGGTATGTGGCAGAGAAGTGGCTGCAGTATTACTGGCCGCTCATCGAGTCTAAGGTGTTCATGCCGCAGATTAGTGCGGAGGCGCCAGACTCAAATAAATGGATCAAGTTTAGGCACAGCCTGACCATGCTGATTGGTCTATATGCCGAGGCTGGAGGTTACAGCGGCTTTCGTATAGAACGTAACAAAGGCGCTTTGTCTGCTGATAAGCAAAAGCTTCTGAAGGTCGTGATGTCGGACATAGCTTCTGCCATAGTGACTGGACCTGTGGAATATGCGGGTGGCGCATTGATTACGGGGCGTGTGTTTGACTATGACTCAGTCACTAAGAGTATTCTCATTTCCAATGACTTGTGGATTGAATTGAGCCACTTGGGCTATTGGGTTAGCCAGGCTGTAATTCTTCAATGGGCTGAGAAGACTACTAGCTTGGGTAAAGGGATTGATGTGGCGTCAGTAGTGGGGCTACTGCTGGACAAGGAAGACATTAGAAGTACGGCGGAAGCTAGGCGGATTTTTTCAAGTTTGCCAAGCTTAGAGTGCGTCTGGACTGGTGTTAGTCTGATGGACACCTTTGAGGTTGATCATGTTATTCCTTTCGATCTTTGGCATAACAATGACTCATGGAATTTGCTGCCAGCGTCTAAGACTGCTAACGGTAAAAAGTCAAATAAGCTACCTTCTTCTGAATTGCTGAAAAGACGCAAGGATAGTATTGTTGGTTATTGGGAAATGCTAAAGAATCTTGAAGATGTAAAGTTCAATAAAGAAGCCGAAACACTTTTGATTTTGCCTGCGACTAATTGGCAGAACTTATTGTTTGGCCAAATGTCAGCTGCAATTGAGATGACTGCTTTGCAGCGTGGCGTAGGTCGATGGCCCCGTTCTTCACAGAATGCACTTTCTTAAGCAACTGCTGCTGCAAAACTGCTGAACAAATCTCCAGGCAGAGGTGCATCTAATTTCCATGTAATTGCCATTGGCATTTCAGACTCATGCCTTACATAATTTGCAGCCCCTAAGAAATAGAAAGATCTTTCGTCAGAGTTGATTCTAGAGAACAACATGATTTTTGATCCTTCTTTGGCATGATTTTGATATCGCTTGCCAGTATTGCTTTCAGCCCTAGTGCCGGCCTGGCTCTCCCAGTGAATTAGGTCACGGCTAATTGCATAGTCTCTGTAGCGTGTTGTTGGTGAAAAGTGTCCACTGGTTTTATCTAAAGTGAATACCAATAAGTCTGCTTTAGCTTTATCTGCCCAGAGCACACCCTCTCGCCATGTGGGCGTTCTGGCTTTATCGCCAACACCAAATGCAGCCATTATTTCGATTCGCGTGTATCTAGCGTGTATTGAAACGGGTACTTCTGAAAGCGAATCTACAGAAGCTGCAAGGTGAGAAACCTTTGACTTTAAGAATTCAAAAAGTAGGCTAAGTTCTTTTAGAACTTGGGGGTGTTGCCATAACAACAAAAGGCATTCATCCAGAGTTGCTGTTTTCTCTACCACTTGATCTACCAATGATGCAATCAGCATCCTCAAGTAGCGCTTGTCTTTGACAGACAAATTTTCAATTTCTGGTGGAGTATCTAAATTTACTAGGCGTTTGTAAGTGGTCAATCGATCTGGATCATCGACATGCAATAGTCTTCCTACTGCGCGCAACAAAGAATCTTCGTTTGGACCTTCTGGCAGGGTACTTAAGTCTGCATCCCTGCAAAGTTCTGTCCAACTTTTGTTGCTTGCATAAACGTCGTCAATCTCTAATCCTGTTTCATGAAGGTAAGTTTCAATCGATACATCGCTGTTTGAGGCTGCTAAAAGTCTCAATTCTTGAACTTTGGATTGCCACCTATTAGGCACAGACTGCTTAATGCTTTGCAACACAATGTCGCTGGCTACTCTGTCTAGCTCCATATGGCAGCCTGCTGGCAAGTAGGGAAAGTTATCTTTAACTTGCTGCTCCACTTGCCTTCTAGTCCCGCCCAGAAGAGCTCGTAGCTTTGCATCGAATCTAAAGTCTTGGTGCTGACGGCCTACAAAATCTAATACGGTGCAGACAGACTTGTTGTCATGTTTTCTCAGTCCGCGACCTAGCTGTTGCAAGAAGAGGGTAGGGCTTTCTGTGGGGCGAAGCATTAATAGGGTGTCTACCGAGGGAACATCCACACCTTCATTGAACAAATCAACCGAGAATATAACGTTAACTCCTTTATTGGCTAACTTTTGCAATGCAGCTTTACGTTCTTCGGCGGGTGTGTCTGACCAGATGGCCAATGACTTTATGCCAACGTCGTTGAAACGCTTAGCCATAAATTGAGCGTGAACAATGCTGACGCAAAAGCCAAGCGCTCTAATTTCATGAACGTCACTAATGCGGTTGATCACTTCTTGAATGACGGTTCTGGCCCACGAGTCGTTGCCAGTGTAAACATTGGTTAAGGCTTCAATGTCATACCCTGTACCGCGTCTAAAGGGTAACTTTGACAAGTCTTGATCATCGTGAATACCAAAATACGCAAACGGCACTAGGCGGTGTCGATCGATGGCGTCCCATAGCCTGAGCTCTGCAGCGATTCGGCCATCGAAGTATTCAAAGATGGAAAGATCGTCTGATCGCTCAGGGGTTGCGGTAAGCCCTAGCAGTTCAACTGGATCAAGGTGATTCAGTACTTTTCTGTACGAGGCGGCTGCTGCATGGTGAAACTCATCAATGATGACCACATCAAAATGTTTGGCATCGAGATTATCCAGGCCAGCCGCATTCAGGCTTTGAATAGAGGCGAACACATGTTCAAAGCGAGTGGGCCGATATCCATCAACCCACATCTCACCAAACTGATGATCACGCATGGCATGCCTAAAGGTGGCCATAGACTGATCCAGAATTTCTTTGCGGTGTGCTACAAACAAAAGACGTGCACGTGGAAGTCTGGCTTTGAGTCTGATGTAGTCAATTGCCGCCATCACAGTTTTACCTGTTCCTGTGGCTGAAACCAAAAGGTTACGGTGGTGACCTTGCTGCCTGGCCAACTCTATTTGCTCGAGCAGCCTTTCTTGGAAGGGCTCTGGCCTGATCTCTATGGGGCTTAAGTAGATTTGTGGGCCGTTGTTTTCGTTTCGCTGTGTTCGCTCGTCAAACTGTTCACGGTTGTAGGGCACAAAGTCGCCACTGTTCCAGTAGCTCTCAAAGACGGCATCCACTTTGTTGACTACGTCTGGATTTCTTGAACCTGAGAATCTGGCGTTCCATTCCAAGCCGTTAAGTTGCGCCGAATGTGTAAGGTTGGAAGAGCCGATAAATGCTGTGGAGAAGCCGGAGTTACGTTTGAAAAGCCAGGCCTTGGCGTGTAGCCTTGTGTTGGATTCGTCATAGGAGACTTTAATTTCTGCGCCTATGCTGGCCAGCAAGTCTAATGCTGTCGCTTCAGTGGAGCCTGTATAGGTGGTGGTTAGTACCCTGAGCGATCTGCCAGATTGGCAGTGAAAGCGAAGTGCGTCCATCATGGGCCTGATGCCACTTTTTCTGATGAAAGCCATGACTACGTCTATTCGTTCTGCTGAAGGAATTTCGCTAATGATTTGACTGCCAATGCGTGGTTCGCCGTTGGCGTTGGTTAGCAGTGTGGTGTCTAGCAAATCTATGAGAGGTTCTGCAACTTGGTCGTCAGTGCCATCTGGCTTTTTGCCATCTACGGCTTTGAGCATTCGAGGGGGAAGCGCTAGTTTTTCTTTGAGTAGTTCGTTGGTTGAGGTTGAATCTACCAGCAGCTGAATTAGCTTTTGAGTGAGTTCGCCGCCGACTTCAATTCGCTTGTCTTTGTTGAGCGAGGCAATTGCGGTGTTAATGACTTTAGCCAAGTGCATGGCCAGCCGGTCGGGTGCTTCTTCTACGTGCAAGTCTGATTGGCGCGCTTTGAGGCGAGAGTCTAGTTCTTGCAATTGCTGAACCATAGATTCGGTTAGCAATGACTGGTAAAGACCTCGATCAATTTCATTCATCTACACAGTCTATTTCAGTTTGACTAAGGTTTTCAAAGATTTTAGGTGGCTCATTTGGTGAGCTTTTGGTGAGCCATAGTCGTGGTGTTCAAGGCAAATTAATAGGAGCACACCATGTCTTTCTGGCAAATTTTAGGGAACTTCGCGTTCTCAGACTCTGGCGAAACTGTTCACAAGATCTCTGACAGTTTGAGCATTTCTACTGAGGGCACTTCGTACACCACCATGGGTTTAACCACCGTCGGGTCTGATGGGTCAGTGTTTATTCAACAAGGGGTGTTTAGCTCAGACGGCAGCACGCGGATGGGGTCTGTGGCTACCGGGTTGGGGGCGGTGTTTGGGCGGGATTAATCAGTTTCTCAATATTGCTTGAGCATTTTCTGCATTGCTTCTTTCACTTGCTTGACCAGCGTGGCGGGGCCCATTACTTTCACGTCTGAGCCTATGCGCAAGATATCGCCTATTAGCTCGCGTTCGTCGGAGTAGGGCACTTCTAGCGTGTAGCTGCCGTCTTTGTGCAGCGTGCCTTTTTGGTCGGGGTGCCATTCTTCGTGCTGCACCCAGCGTGCGCGCTCCGTTGTGAACTTTAGCTCTGCTGTGGCTTTAGCCTGACCTCCAAAGATGCCGTAGCCGCTTTGCATTTGCTTAAGCAGTTGTTCGCGGTCGATGTCTTTGCCGTCTTCGTCTAATAACATGGCGCTTTCGATAGCATCTATCGAAAAACTTCTAATACCGCCACGCAAATGACACCACGCATCTACGTACCAGTTGTCGCGGTAATGAATTAGCTGCTGCGGAGAAATAATGCGTTTGATAGATTCGCCAGTTTGGCGATTCAGGTGAACGATTTCGATTTGTTTGCGATCTACGGTAGCTTTGGCAATTAACTCGAACGACTTCAAGGGCATGCGACGCTTGCCTGCGTGAACCACTCGAATGCGCTCGGCCAAAACGTTGGCGTTGGCGCCTTGCGTTTCTAGAATTTTGTTTAAACGCG
>Ga0214919_10009559_pt1 | contig 12483 bp, 13 predicted proteins | sample LL1503_MetaG_FD_177994 | JGI IMG/M metagenome (GOLD analysis project Ga0214919, IMG submission 177994) | Freshwater microbial communities from Lake Lanier, Atlanta, Georgia, United States - LL-1503 | ecosystem: Environmental > Aquatic > Freshwater > Lake | place: USA: Georgia | collected...
TTACTTTATTTATGCTTATAATAAAGATATTTATAAAAACACTAAATCAACTCATGCATCAACAAAACATAGAAAACCTAAAATTTATAAAAAATAGACTGGCATTTAAAATACGCACTGCTCTAAATGATATGTTAAAATGTAAGAATTATTTTAACTAATTGTTATTATAATAAAAATTGAAAATTATTAATAAATAATTTTCAAAATATTTATTAAAGATAAAAGATTAAAAACAAAATGTCAGATCTATTATTTTTATTTTTATTTATTGGTATAATATATACAGAATATACAATATTATTTTTATGGTTTTAATACCTTATTTGAGATATTTTATAATGGAGTTGTAGGAATATATGTTTCTTACCATAATTTGAATAAAATAAATAAAAATATATTTAACATATTTTTATTTATTTATATTTTTATAATAATCATTAACATTGTTTATGAATTATATTTTTTATTATCAATAATTTATAAAATAGATTAACTTTTTTTCAGATAAATTCTAATAAATATGTTTATTTTTTTTTATAAAATCTTAATATATATAAAAAAATAAACATTTTTCATAAAACTATTTATTCTACATCTCCAATATTAAATTTAAATATTATTTATAAAAAAATTTTATAAATAATATTTAATAATTTGGTGATTATGTAAAAATTTTTTTATAAATATATCAAGATATGGTATATGATTCTTTAGATATCTAAATCTATATTTAGAGACATATTTTCATTATTAATGACAATTCTATCAATACCATAAAAATAATCATTGGCATCAATACTAGATTCATATTTTTCTAGTTCTTTTAGAACTAGATCTTTAAAATTATATAAATTAATAACAGTCGGAATGAGGCTAGTATTAGAAATTTTCCATAAACAAAATATCTCATCTGGAAATTTTTCAATGTACTCTTGATTAGTAGATTCTAATACAGAACTTGTCAAAACATCATTTGGACCAAATGTCCGGTAATATAGTTTCAATTCTCGTTCATAATCTTCTGATGAAATTTGGGATAATCTTTGATAAATTATATCTGCTTTTTTTTCATCAAGAAAATATTCTCTATCATTATCTGTAAATTGACAGAATAGACCGTGTGTACATTTTCTACCTTTAAAACATCCCGAAATACTCCAAACTAAATATAGATTAGGTTCTACCATTTAATTAAATATGAAAAATATATTAGGTTTATTAAAAATTAAATATATAAAATTAGTTTAAATAATAATCAATTTTATTTAATTATCCTGTATATAAATTGTTATTTTATAGAGATGTAAAATCATTATTTTCTAGACTATTTAATAATTCATCTAAATCTAAATCTTTATTTTTTGTTATAATATTTGTTATACAAACAGTATGTATAATCATATTTGAAGAAGTAATTATATAATTATTATCTTTTATAATTTCATTACAAATATTACAAGGAATGTTAGAATTTTCTATATAAGTTTCTATATTATTTACAAAACTAATTTCATCATTATCATACTCATCATCATTTGAATAATCTTCGTCTTCGTCTTCATCTTTGTCTTCATCTTTGTCTTCGTCTTCGTCTTCGTCTTCGTCTTCATCTTTGTCTTCGTCTTCGTCTTCGTCTTCATCTTTGTCTTCGTCATCGTCTTTATCTTCGTCATCGTCTTTATCTTCGTCATCGTCATCGTCTTTATCTTCGTCTTGGTCTTCGTTTTCGTCTTCATCATCGTCTTCCAATTCATATTCATCTTCGTCTTCGTCTTCATCTTCATCTTCGTCTTCGTCTTCGTCTTCGTCTTCCAATTCATATTCATCTTCATATTCATCTTCATCTTCGTCTTCCAATTCATATTCATCTTGGTCTTTATCTTCGTCTTTATCTTCGTCTTTATCTTCGTCTTTATCTTCGTCTTCATCTTCGTCTTCATCTTTGTCTTCATCTTCGTCTTCGTCTTCGTCTTCACCATCGTCTTCACCATCGTCTTCATCATCGTCTTCATCATCGTCTTCATCATCATCCTTATCTCTTATATCAACCAAATCAGGATGTATTTGTTCCATAAATAATCTAAATAATTGTAATACATTATTCATTTTTTCCATATTATATTATGATATATATATTCTTTTTAAATATATAAAACTCATTAATAAATAATATAAAGAATATTTTATAATTAAATATATGTCAAATAGTTATACAACATACGTTACAACATGGGGAAAAGATCCTTTAGAACAAATTCAGGATATGGTAAATAAAAATGTTATAAAAAATAATACAAGAATAGTATTAGCATTTGCAAGTTTTAATTTCACAAGTGAAGATTATATTCCAGGGTTTGATAATATTACATTAGAGAAAGTTCAAGAAATAACAAATTTGGTTCATTCTCTTAAAGGAAAAATTAGTTTATCAATTGGAGGAGCAACATATCCTTTTTATCATTCAGAATTATATAATTTACCATCAAATTTAGCAAATAATATAAATATATTATTAAATAAATGTAATTTTGATGGGGTTGATTTTGATATAGAAGATTATTATTTAAATATTCCTACAGATTTTGTTACTCAGGCATCTTCTTTAATAAATACATTAAGAAATTTAAATAGTGAACTCTATATTACATTAACAACTCCTGCACAAGCATGGGCAACTGGATGTTATCAACAACAATTATTAAATTTAACAATAGGAAATATTAATGCATGGCAACCTATGGAATATGATTTATGGATAGAATCAGGTTCAACTTATGCATCACAAATTAATTTTGATATAAATTATTATATCAATATGTGGAATATATCTCCTAATAAAATTATATTAGGACTTATGCCAGGAAATGATGATTTAAATAAAAATTTAAGTTTACAAGATGCACTTAATCTTACATCTTTTGCAATAAATACAAATTTACAAGGAATAATGACATGGGATTCTGATAATGACTCAATTGGAGTTGATGGAAATGCACCATATGCATATTCATTGGGTATACAAAGTATGTTAAATATAAATTATAGACCTAAAACAAATATTAGTTTAAATTTACATACAATTTATAATTCAACACGTTATAAAAAAATAGAAAATAATTAGATTAAAATTTTTATCTAATTATATAATATAAATGAATTTTGAAAAGAAATATGAGAAATATAAGAAAAAATATTTGATGTTAAAAAATATGGTTGGTGGTGAAGAACCTTCAGAAGTACTTATGACAAAAATAGAAAATATATATAATTCTTTTATTAATGGAAAAAAAACATATATTTGTAAGATATCAACGTTATCTATTTATTTATCGTATTTAGATATTTTATTTAGAAGAAAATATAAAGAACATCATATTATAGATGATGAGAAAATTGCAGATGCATTATATCACTTAATAGTTTTATACTTTGATTTATATTCTATAACTTTAGGAGATAAACTTGAAGATGTTAAAAATTCTATTAAATCATTAAAAAATAATTTAATTCTTTTAGGATATAATCATGAAAATGAAAATATGTTTAAAAGTATGATTAGTAAGATAACTTCTTCTATAGAAAAAGCATATCAAGATAGATATAGTAAATTGACAAAAAATCGTAGAAATATGCATCAACTCCAAAATTATTTAAATTTATTATTAAAATAAATAAAAAATTATTATTTAACAATAAAACAATAAAATAATAATAATTTATAATCATGTCTTAAAATTTTACTAGTAGGATAGGCTTAGTGCTGCTAGTCAAATTTAAAATTTTTTTAATAAAATATAAGTTAAAATAAATAAAATATATTTTTGACTATCAGCACTGGATCTACAGTAGAACCATGTATAAATTATTTGTTTATAAATAATTTTATTATTTATAAACAAATAATAAATATTATATGTGGAACTAATAGATAATTTATCTAAAACTTTTTTAGATAAATTTCTTTTCATATTTTCATTTAAAAAGTAACCATCATATTTCTTAATTTTATTAATAAAATTTTAGGTAATTAAGTATCAATGATTTTATCAATAAAATAAAAATAATTTATAATTATTTCTTAAAATTTACCCAGCAGAACCAGGCCTATTATAACTATAAAATTATTATTCAATTATATCAATAAAAATCACTTTTATAAAAAATATTTTACAATAAAATAAATTAGAAATATATAAAAAAATGATTTTGACCATTTCAAAAAAAATAATTATTAAAAATAATTGTACAATTTAAAAAATAAATATATTTTATTGTATATTTTATTGATAACTAATTATGAAACAGTTTAAATATTTTATAATAAAGTATATTATTAATCAATTCAAAAATCATTAGTATATGTATAATTAGGTGTTTTTAATTTTAATCCATTTCAACTTTTGGTGCTAATGCTAATTTAAGATCACCCATTGATCCAACAGCAAATTTAATAACAATTGGAAAATTATTTTTCATATATATTTCAATAGAATTACATAAATTAGTACACTTTGTAAAAAGAACTAAATGTTTTAAATTATAATAACCTTGTATAACATTATCTTCTGTACTTGACTTTACAAAATTCATACCATTACTTGTCTCTCCAATAATAGTTTCTTGTTGTGCAAATTCACCTTTACATGAAAAAATTAATTGATTACCAACAGATTTAATTTCAATAATATCTGATAAATTAATCATATCACGACAAATTTTATTAAATTCATTACTAGGCATTGTAATAATTGATTCGAATTGAGCTGGAGGTATTTTATAAGAATTTTCATCAACTTCTATTAATGATAAATAATAAGTTGTTAAACTATTTTTTTCTCCATTTTCAATTCTAATTCCTAAAATGTTTGTATTATCTGCATCTATAAATAATGTTAAAGCATCATTATTAGTTAAAGTACGAATTAATTTAAAAAAATTTAACATATTAACTCCTATAAATATTGTATGTTTACAATAATATGATTCAAAATTATCTTTTTCTAATTTTAAATGAACTAATATAGTTTGTGTAGGGTCCATTGTAATAATTTTCATAGAAGAATCAGTAAATTCAATATTTGCATCTGTTAAAATCTCTTTTAATGCTTCTGTAAGTGTTTTAAAAGCACTTGTTTGAACCGTTTTAAGTTCCATTATCTTTTCACTCATTATATTATATAATTTATAAAAGAATTCTTTAAATCATTTTTAATATTTAAAAAGATATTTATTATAAATATAAAATGGATAAAGAATTAGTTATTACAAATAATAGTTTATTTGATGTAATTAACTGGTTAAAATCTGGATATATTGTTTGTATACATGCATTTAATAGAAAATTATTTTTTTATAATAAAGAAGAAATTGAAAAAATAACTGATGAAAAAATTATTTATATAGATGTAGAGAGTTTATCAGCATTATTAAATGAAGATGAATGGCCATGGTATATAAAAAATGAAGGATTTGTTGAATATAAGAGTATAAATATATTACCTACAGATGCTAATAGTCATTTTTTAATATTATAATTATTAAAAATAATAAAAATTTATTTTTTAAAAATATTTTAGTAGATTTTTTTGCGATAATGTAATGGTTTTTTGAGATAATAATTACGAACAATATTATTTCTGGATGTATTATGAGAGATAGGATAATTATTATTATTTTTGTTGATACTTAAATAAGGTGTATATTTTCTATCTAATTTATTTTTATGAAAACAATTATGATAAAAATCTGTAAATGAATGTGAAAGAGCTTCTACATCAATCATTATATTTTCATTAATATATAATGGTTTATCACCATTAATATTAATATATTTATCCCATAATGTAAATAGAGATATTTCTGAAATGGCTGCTGTTCCTGCACGAAATGGTGTATATATAATATTTAAATAATAAAATATTGCAATTATTTTTTTAATTTTGTTTATATCTTTCATATTGTTAAATATTTTATTTCTAATATGTTTATTTTTTACACCATTTGATATTTAAAACGCCCATTATAAAAATAATAGACACAGATTCGGTGTAAAAATTTGATTATAATCCATCGTTGAATGGATATGAAGTTTTAAGAATTTATTACTCTACAAAATATATCAGGTCTTTTCCCTGTTTTAAATATTGTTTTTACAATATTTAACATATTTTGAACTGCATTCTTATCTCTGTTATGGATTTTTTCACACTTTGGTTTAATAGATTGGCATCTCAAAAGTCCATGAACAGTTATATCTTTATTTTCTTTTTTTAATTTCGGTTTTTGACTATATCTAATCATAAATTTCTCTAATTCCCCATTGCAACAACTACATATTTTTGATGTTCTAAATTCATTTATTAAATATGTATTATATTTTGCATTCTTAAATATCCTTCTAAACTTTTTTAGTATTGTTGGTTCTTTTCCTTTTCTATGATAATCTCCTTTATCATAATCTCCTATTATAAATATAGTGTTTTCCGGATTTCCAAATTTTTTCTTAAAATTATTAATCATTTTATCTTCACTTTTTTGAGTATTTATAAAACGGTTTAATTTTAATTTTCTAAATATTTGTTGTTCATAATGATTATATAATTTTATATTTACTTTATTCTTTTCTACAATATAATTTAAAAAATTATTATAATTTGTTGTTTTACTATTTAATATTGATAATGTTGTTTCTAATTCTTTTATTGTTTTATCATCAATATATGTTTCTTTATTTAATTTGTCTGTTAATTTATTATATTTTTTATTTCTAGATTCTAATCTTCTCTGATTTTGTGTATATCTAAAAGTTTCTAATTTATTATTTTTATCGTAAGAACCACAATAAAGTAAATCAGATTCTCCTGGATCGCAACAAACAACTTTTTTATTTCTTAATTCTTCTGTTAATTCAATATTTTCAATATAATCCAAATTTAATTCTTCACATGATTTTTTATTTTTAATTGTTTTTTTTAATGGAATACAATTTTTATCAACTTTAATAAACAATATGGAACACGATATACCATCAGTTCTTATCATATAGTTAAAAATATATTTTGATTTATCTTTTCTAAATGATTTTTGACGAAGTTTAAAAAAATTATCCCATAACATAAATTGATTATTTCCTTTTTTATAATTTTTTAAATAATCTTTAGTTGGTATATTTCCCAAAAAATTAGAAATTAATGCACATGTATCAATACAAATATTTTTAGGTATAATATTAGTTCTTAGTGGTAAAACATTAAAGTTTCTAATATGTTTTTTCTTAACTTCATTTATTAGATTAAAATCAATAATATTATTATTAATTTCTTCAAATTTTCTTGCTAAATAAAACATAGATTTTAAATAATTGATACTATTTGATTTTAAATCATAATATATAGAATCATTATCAAATTTAGTTTTATTTTTATATAAATTAATTCTTTCTTGTAAAATCCATTTATGATATTTAGGGAGAGATGTTAATTCTTCAAAAGAAATTAAATCATCTTTAACTTTCTTAATTTCATCATATAATTCTTTATGTAATTGTTTTCTAATAACTGTATCTTTATTATTAAGTGTAATTTGATTAGATTTATTTTTAATATCAAAAACTAAATGAACGTATTTAAAAAGATGCTGTAAAAAATGTTCTTGAATATTATTTTCAATATTAGTCATCATATCAATCGCTTCATATGGAAGAATATAACTTAATTTATCATAGTAAATAATTTCATTATCATATATAGTTTGAATATAATTATTATTATAAAAATCAGTTAAAATTCTTAATTGTATAGGCATATTTTCATCAGTATATCCACCTTTATTAGAAATTCTTTTAGTAATAACCTTAAAAATATCACATAAAAACTCTTTATCAATAATAGGAAAATCTTGATTGTTATCACAAAGCATTATTAAATATAATTTTAAAAATTGATAAGTATGAATAACAATTTTATTTGTTCTACTAACTAAATCATTAATAATTGGTAATATATTAAGATTTCTAATAATATTTTTAATATTATCTTTATTTGTTTTCATGTAATCAAAATTATCTTCTTCTTTTTTCTTCTCTTTAACTTTTGGTTTTGACTTTTTCATTTTATTTCTATATGTTATATATATTTATATTTCTTTAAGTAGTTTAACGCATTAAGACTTAATTAAATATAAATTTATAAAAAAATTATATATATATTTAAGCTGTTTCATAATTGGATATCAATAAATTATACAATAAAAAATATATTTATTTTTAAAATTGTACAATTACTTTTAATAATTATTTTTTTGAGATGGTCAAAATCATTTTTTTATATATTTATAATTTATTTTATTGTAAAAATATTTTTTACAAAAGTTATGTTTATTGATATAATTGAATAATGATTTTATATTTATAATAAAATAATATAACTATAAAAATAATTTCTTAATTTTAATTGTATAATTTATAATATTATTTTTTATTTTATTGATAAAATCATTGAAACTTAATTATAAAACACCTTAATTATATATATATAATTTATAAAAAAATTATATATATATAATATATGAATAATAACTGGATCAGTCAAGAAATTATTATAAAAAATAAATTAATAGATTTACTACCAAATAAAATTTATAAATTAAAAGATAAAAAACAACTAATAAAAGTTATAAATTCAGACCTAAATAAAAAATATACATTAAACAATTTTAATAATTTAGAAAAAATTAAAAATATTATAATAAATCTTAATTTACAAGAATTATATATAATAGACCGCTGTGAAAATTTTAATATTATTAAATCAAATATTCTACCAAATATATGTATTAAAAAAATAAATAAATATATTTTAGATAAAAAATTAAATCTATCTTGTTCTATTTTTTATAAAAATAAAAATATTTTAAATTATAATAATAAAATATATGCTATGCATTCAATTGGTAAAGTTTTTACTGGATTTTTAATTATGTTATTATTAAATAATGGATGTATAACAGAAAAAGATATTAATAGTCCAATTCAAATTGATTCAACTATATTAAACAAACTTCCTGTAAAAGTAAAAAATAGATTAAAAACAATAACTATGTTAGATGCAATGACACATATATCTGGAATAAAAGATTATCTTAATAAATATTTTGATGCATTAAAAATAAATAATAAAATATGCCCAATAGAACCAGAAGATTATATAAAATATATAGATAATAATGTTAGTAAACAAGGTATTTATTATTATTCAAATGCAGGTATATTATTATGTGGATTAAGTATTAAATATTTATACAATAAAAATAAAAAAACAAATAAAACTTATAATGAAATATTATATGAATATATAATAAACCCCTCAAAAATAACTACATTTTCTATATTTAGACCAAAAAATGGTACTTATAACAAAACAAATAAATTATCTAAATTTATAAACGGTTCACCTGGTGGAGGATATTGGATATCTAGTTATGATTTATCACTATTTGGTAATTTTATAATTAGTATGGTTTATGATAATAAAAAAATATTTACTTATCTTAAAAAATATGGAAGTGAATTTTATTCTGATAATTTAATAAGACATTTTGGAGGAATTGATGGTTCATCATGTGTATTATCTGTTTATTTAAAAAAAAAGATATCAATTGCAATTATGGATAATGATGATAATAGTACTGATTTATTAAATTTAGGTTTAAAAATATTTAATTGTGATTAATTTTTAAGCTAATAATTTATTATAATTAATGTATAAATTAAATATATATTATTTTATATTTATTGATAGTAATATAATTTTTGAATATCATCTATTCTTAATATTAAATTATTAACTAAATAATTTAATATTTATAATATTATATGTAATAGGTGTACAAATCACCTAAAAATATAATTTTTTAATAATAGTCATTTAATATTTATTTTATTATTTCAAATTTAAACAATAATAAAATAATAAATATAATTTAATAATATCAATAAAATATTTTCAGGTGGTTTTTACCAAATTTTATTTATATGTATTAAAATAAAATTTGGTAAAAACTTTATTAATTAATTTCATTATTTTAATATATTTTTTAATTTTTCTTTTCTATTTAAATATGATTGATGTCTCCATTCTTTTAATTTTTCTGGATTAGTTTCTTTTAATATTTCCATATATTTTTTTGCTTTTTCCTTTACAATATTACTATTTTTTTCATAATATCTTTTATGTCTTTCAGGATTAGTATAAGATTTTAATTTATCTTCTAATTCTTTATTTTTTAATTTTAAATTTTTTATTTCTATTTTTAATTGATTTAATTCAATATCCATTTTAATTATATAAAATTATATTTGATATAATTTTATATTTATTATTTTTTTAATAAAAGTATATAATAATGAAAAAACATAAAGTGAAGATTATAAAATAAGTATAGTCCAATATTATATAGAACATAATAAATCACAAACAAATACATGTAAAATATTCAAATGTTCAAGAAGAAGTTTAATGAGATGGGTAAAAAGATATAAAAATGAAAAATCAATTAAGAGACACAATAGAAAACCAATTTCTTACAAAATAAAATTAAAACATATAAACTATATGAAAAAATTAGTAATGAATGATAAAATAATAACAATTAAAGAATTACATTATTTAATAAAAAATAAATTTTCAGATTTCAATATAACTGAAAGACATTTAGATAAAGTCTTAGATGATAATTATATAACTTTAAAATTAAAAAGATTAAGACATGAACCATTAAAAAGATATGGTAAAAATGTAAATATAAAAGAATTAATTGATAATTTTTATAAAGAAGTTAAAAAATATAAGTTAGACGATATTATATGTATTGATGAAAGTTCACTAAATTCTTATCATACTCGTCAATATTGTTACTCAAATGAAGGTAAAAGATGTGTATTGAAAACTCATAATCAAGAAGTATTTAAAAAATACACAGGAATATTTGCAATAACTACAAAAGGATGTATTGGATATAAAATATATCAAAAAGGAGGTATAGACAGTAATCGTTTAATAGATTTTTTAGAGGAAAATATAGTAAATAAATATAAAAATAAACTAATAATATTAGATAATGCAAGTTGTCATAGAAATGAAAAAGTAAAAGACGTTATAAATAGAAATAATAAATTATTACATTCTGTAGTATATCAACACTATACAAATTGTATAGAGAATTATTTTAGTATATTGAAAAATTATCTATATAAAAAGAAAGATTTAGGTTATATAAAATTAAATGAAAATATAAAAAGTATAATAAAAGAAATACCATTAAGTATATATGAAAATATATTTAAAGGAAGTTATGAAAGAACTAAAGAATTTAAAATTAAAAAACACAGAAGAATTAAAAATAAAATATATAAAAATTCTTAAAAATATGGGCGTTTTAAATATCAAATGGTGTAATAAAAGTAAGCAATATGATAATATAATAAAAATATTTTTAATATTATTATTATAAATTTCCTGTGTTAAGCCAATTGAATTACTAAATCCAGCACAATAAATAATTTGATCATTAAAATCTTTAATTTGATAGATATATCGATCTATTTTATTTTTATATTTATAATAAAATATGTCCATTGTAGAAGTTGTATTTAAAGTTATAAGAATATCTATCAATCCATGTATATCTCTATCAATAAAGTCTAATGGTTATATTTCCTCTCTGTAATAAATGATTCTAAATCTTCAAAACAACTACTTATATCTAATTCTATATTAGATCTATCTATATTAATTTTATTTAATATGATATTTAATCTATTATATTCAACAAATCTATCCATATTAAAATTATGATATATTCTATAATTTATAGTATTTATTATAAATAATTTTCCAAATGGATCTATTCTTGATCTACCTTGAATATCTTGAATTATTCTCCTTGAAGTAGGTATTATATAAAAAAATATATATAATAAATAATTAATTTTATTCGAATTATTTTTATAATGATTTCCAATAAATTTTAAGATGTATAAATCAGTTTTTTTATATTCAATATCTAACATATTTACTATTTCATAAACTTTAGAAAGTTTTAATAAAGTTTTTAATCTAGTAAATCTTTCTTCATTTTTTTTATTAGTAAATTTATTTTTCTGAATTTTTTCTTTATTTATTACTTTTAATAATCTATTATTTATCTTAAAATCATCATACTTCAATAATTTACTACATAAATTAACAGTTCCTCCAAAAAAATAATTATATATTTTTTGTTCATCTATTTTATTATTTTTAATATGATTTTTAACAATTTTTCTTGTATATAGTAACCGGATAAAAAAATCCGACTAAAAATATTAAAAATAAAAAAATTATTTTTTAATTTTTTTATTTTCTTAATTATTTATATGTTTGATATAAATATCAAAAAAGCAGCTATTAAATTATATAATAATATTAAAAAACAATTTAATAT
>Ga0214919_10009560_pt1 | contig 12483 bp, 15 predicted proteins | sample LL1503_MetaG_FD_177994 | JGI IMG/M metagenome (GOLD analysis project Ga0214919, IMG submission 177994) | Freshwater microbial communities from Lake Lanier, Atlanta, Georgia, United States - LL-1503 | ecosystem: Environmental > Aquatic > Freshwater > Lake | place: USA: Georgia | collected...
AGTGACACGCAAATTGCACAACGCATTGCACGACGTTATTATTTGTCTTCGGTGCTTTTACAAGGTGACGTACGACGCCGATATTTGTGCACACAATCAGTCCATTTGCGATATGATGCTAGAAATTATGTAAAAAAATAAAAAATAAAAATGACGTTTAGTCAAAACAAAAAGATTCTTCTATTCTTGTATTTAGTTTGTATTTTTTGTTTGCAATATATAATATGAGTATCGTCAAAAACATTGTCTTATTGTTTTCTATTTTATTGGTCGCGGTTGTTTCCTCCCGCTTTTTTAATACTGGCTTTATGGAAAATTTCGACAATTTCAATTATGCTTTAGGTGAGTATCCGTCGTCTGAAACCGGGGCTATTTTGCCTGATACCATGTTTCCGACTGGTGACAGAGGTGTATCATCCTGCACTGCAAATATGATTTGGAGAAATTATCCCATTTTTGAAGTTGGATCGTATGATCAAGAAACGAATAATATACGATATCCTAGGAACCCTGATGAAGGCACCTGTACACCTGCGGACTTTTGCGGGGCCTTGTATAAAAATCGCCCGTATCATTCAAATGTGGTGAAACCTTTGCCACCTGTTCCTGAGGCAGAAGGAACCAGAGTAAATTATTACAGAACAACGACTCAAAACATGTTGCCCTATTACAACGAAAAAAATATTCTTTATTAAACCGAGTGTTTTTGTTTTATTTTGTATATTTACTTGGGGATGTTCAATCCCACTATGCTAGACATTTTCTCCTTTGTATCATCAAATGACTCGGTTCGTATCTTCAAATCAATCGCCAGGATAGTTGGTGCGGGGTATGGAGATCCAGAGTTTACGGAAACCTGACCGGTTTCCTTGTCCAAACTAATTAAACAACCATTCTGTCCCGTATTTTCAGATTGATTGTTCATTTTGCTTATTGTGGTAGCCGTCCGTCTTGCTGGCGCTCGATGTTGAAATCCATGCACACGTTCATGTTCAATAGTCTTCCAAACCTCTTGCAATGTTGAAATATTATCCTGAAACCATCGCTGGTTACGTTGCACAAGAACACAGCTAAATTGGTCTACTTTCCAATAGATGTTTCTTATCCATGTATGCTCCGTTTGTGCATGTTGTTCAGCTTCCCATGTAGCCAATTCCTCTGTGGATAACTGCAGTGGCGCGTATTTATAAATTGGGCGTCCGTCTTGTGTAAAATACATGATGAGACCTTTATATTCGACTGATTCTGAATCGTCTTCATTAAACGCCGTTTCGCTCTCATATTCGAGAAATCTGGTCTCTACAAAATCACACTCGTCCAAGTCGCACGTCTCCATCTGTAGTTGCATTTGCACCCAATATTCTAGTTTGGGGATGCCGTCGATTTCGCGGTTCACAATATTCTTGATTTCTAACATTCGCCCATATCGCAAACTGGTCTTGTCCACATTTATGCCATCTGGAGAAGCGCCCAAGAAGGTATGTTTGTCGTGTTGAATGCAACCGAAATCCTCTATCTTTGTTCCGTACTTGTGTTCATAAATCATTACTGACAAGGGCTCAAACTTCTGACCCCAGTGCAAGGTTGTGTCGACATTTACCATGGTTGGCGTCGTTTTTTCTGTAGTGTCTGGTGCGCGCACCGGTTGGCACTTTTCAAATATGAGTTGGTTCAGTTCGCACCCGTCAGTAAAACCCTTGTATGCATTGCTGGCGGTAATTAACTTGTGTCTAAACGCATACCATTCAGCGGTTCGTTGTGCCGGTTGGGGTTTACCGCGCAAGTAATCGATTTTTTTTGTTAGTTGTTTTATGTTGAGGTTGTTATTTAATATGAGCGTTGTTGGATGCGATCGGCGTGGCATGAACGACGCATAAAATATCTCGCAGATTTCTTCGATTCTTTCGGTAATTACATCGTCTGAATATCTCCACAATTCATGTCCAACCTGCGACATGACCATTTCGCCGATTTCGTTCAAAAATGCATTATGAAAATCTGTATCGGTAATTGCCATCGGGTCATCTGTGACGTATTCTTCCATGAGATGCAAAACCATCTCCACAAAGTCCTCCGCATAAAGAATACTATCTTCTATGTCACTATCCTCTTCGGGCACTAAGTCGTCTAATATATCTGTTAATTCTTCTAACATGTAATTCATGGTGTGTCTTATTATATAAATAAAAATGTGTTTAATTCATTTTTATTTATATTGCCTTCTTCAGTTACGCTTCCAACTCTTCGTCAGAATCCACTGCATTGGGTTTCTTATTTTTAATTGAACCTTTGACAACGGATCCCTTCTTAGGTGGTGGCAAACTTTTCAATGTGCTAACACGCTTATCTAGATTTTTCAACGTAAAATGCTTGGATACCTTCACATATGTTAACGCTGGGATTTCTTTGATAAGACCTGTTGTCTTATCATATACAACATCCTTTACGCGATATAACTTCTTTCGGTTTAAGCAATCCTTCAAAAAGGCGACTAGCAATTCAAGCTCACCATCATTCATTTCATGTTCAACCTTGTATTTTTCAGCATAGTCCAACAACTTTTGAGATTTAATCGTCTTGTCGAGCTTCGACCAAGGCTCATTTTTGTTGTTGTTCTTCTCCGTTTCTAAAAACTTGTCCAAATTGGAAAAATCGCCGGAAGATTTGGTTTCTTGCATTTGCGCGCCACCCATAAGCATGGATTTATATTTAATATTCTTTAACTCTAAACACTCTTCCGTCACAGCATTCGCCGAATTGTTATTATTATGTTCCATTACTCTTAACTAATATAAAGATATACGTTTAAGTAATAGTTCGATATAGATAAATAACTCGCTATAGTGTATATGGACGAAAAAAAGATTCATATTGTCGGTGGGGCAAATCGGTATCAGATAAAAAAACTAACCAAGGAAAAGGCACCGCCTAAAAAACGCGTCATTGCCAGTAAATGGGAGTTGGAACCAGACAACTTTACTACGGAAAAACAATTGTCTTTGCTTGAACATGATACCGAACCATTAATCAAAACGGAAATCGAGCACAAAATATCTGCGTACAAACAACAGGACTTGGTTAAAAAGCTGTTTATACCGGACGAATTTATAACATTTGATTATGTCAAGCAAATGATATTAGAGTGCAAACTCTCTTGTCATTATTGCAAGGGAGCTATGCTTATTCTGTATGAAAATGTGAGAGAGATGAACCAATGGTCTTTAGATAGAATTAATAATTGCTTGGGACATAACGTTGGCAATGTTGTTATATCTTGCTTGAAATGTAATTTAAATCGACGTAATTTGAATGCAGACAAGTTTTTATTCACTAAACAAATGACCATTGTCCGTAAAAATTCAGAATGAAATATTATTTGCTAGCCAAACACATGTTTTGTTTGGGATCCCAGATACACGTATCAATGTTGCATTTATCTTTTGTCGCCCCTTTACACAAATCTTTGTCATTTGCACCTTTTTCGTCTTTTGTGTCTTTTGTCTTACTTTGTATGGTTGGTTTTGCAATCAATTTTTCCCACGAATCACCAAAAAAAAACCACGCACTAAAAAGAATTATCGCCGCAGGAATTAATATGCTCAATACAATACTTTTCACTATTTTATACTGGAAATTACGGGCGGATGATATTTTTGCCATCTTATTATATAAATACAGGACATTTTATTTTCTTGGAACACTATATTCAAGCAACTAAATACTTTTTATCAATGGCAGTGCTCTCCGCGACGCGTCGGATTATCTTGCCAAAGTCTCTCTTCTCTTCTGCTTCGTCTACTGGACCAATAGCTTCCATATTGAGCTTCAAATATTGGTCATTTTTTCTGCTGTTGTATTCAGTGCAACCTGGATTTGCCTTTTTCCAGTCGTCTACCCTCAATATGTTTTTGTGGGTAAGTTGCTTGATAATCTTTCTCAACCGGTCTAAATTTGCATTGTCGCGTTCCCACTTGTTATCATCTTTAATATGAATAATTTCTCTCTTGACGTCGCTACAATGAATCGGTCTCTTGGTTACGTCCAAGCTATTCAAGCGATTGACAAATACACGAGACATGCCTTCAGCAAACCCCATTTCGCCCATCTTTTCCAACTCTGGCAGACTCAATTCAAGAGATTTAATAAAGTCCTTCATATTCATTGCATCTTTGCAGGTCTCGTTCAAGAAGAATTGGAGATTGAACGTCTTGTTGTGGCTATTACTTGTATTTGTGTTATTGATAGTATTGTTGACATTGCTATTTTTTGCAACCTCTATCATGGTCTTGTTTTGTTCCATCATCTGTGTACTTTGTTGCATTAGCAAGTTTTTGAACTCTTGGTTTTGCTTGACCAACTCAAGAATGAGAGTCATTTGCATATCCTCTGATGATGTCTTGAGTTGTTGGTCGGACTGACTTGGTATTTGTGGAGGTGTGGGTGTGGGTAAGCATTTATGGGAATGTTTCCATAAACCCGAATAAGTTTTAAAAATTTTATCACAAGTAGAGCATATATGGTTTGTGGGTTGTTGGGATATTTCCATTATTTCCATTGTCGCCATTTTATGTTTGCGTGTGCCATTGTGTTTGACATAATCGCTGTATTTACTGCATTTATAGTGACAAGAATCGCAACTATATTTATCGGCGACTTTTTGTATTTCCATTATTTCCATTCTCTCTTATTATATGGAAATAAAAAAAATCGCCTAAAGAATCCGCGCCAAAAAATAAAAAAAATATCGTAACAAATTTGAAAATATTTTTTCGGTCGTGAGACGCTAATTTTCAATTATGGTCACAAACGTTCGATTTTCCAAAAGTATTTTAGGATATTCAAAAATGGACATTTATAAATGTCCAATTTCGATTTCTTGAAAAAGGATTTGGAGTAAAAAATCGTAAAAACGCAATGTGGGACTTTTAGGACCCACAAAACAATTACCCCATTGAATATTTAAAACCACGCCTTTTTATAGTTTTCTCAAAATAATATTGTTTTAGTAAATAAATATATTTTTACAAAAATAAATTAATATATAATATATATATGACGATTTCTTGGTATTCTATTAGTATTTTACCACAAAGCGGGGCGGGAATTTTTTATGGGTACTTTAGTGTAGATAATACGACTAATTTAGTAACAGGATTTTACGATTTATCATTACCTACAGGTGGTAGTTATCAAAATGTAATACTTCCTATTAATGACCCTGCTGCTTGGAGTAGTCCTGCTGATAATATTTATCCGTTTCAGATTCCTGGTTTAAATTTTTATTCAACTGCATTGCAAAATTTTTTTTCTATTGGTCAAAACCATTTTAATCTATTTTATGATATAACTGAATTTCCTACAGATAGATTAGCTACAACTGCAACCAGCACATTCTTCAATCCTCCATATCCTGCATATACAATAAGTTATGCATCTATTTCAGGTCCTCCATCACCAATAGTGTGTTTTAAAGAAAATACACAAATTCTTACAGACAAAGGATATATTCAAATTCAAGACTTAAGAAAGGGAGATTTAGTAAAAACATTGGAACACGATTTCAAACCAATTGATATGATTGGTAAAAGAGAAATATACCATCCTGCTATACAAGAAAGAATAAACGACCAATTATATAAATGTTCCCATAGTGAATACTCAGAAGTGTTTGAAGACCTTGTTATAACTGGATGTCATTCCATTTTAGTAGATAATTTTTCATGTGAAGAACAAAAAGAAAAGGTGATAGAAGTAAATAAGGGTATATATGTAACGGATAGAAAATACCGCCTTCCTGCTTGTGCGGATCCTCGTGCGTCTGTTTATGAAACTGCAGGAACTTATAACATTTATCATTTTGCTCTTGAACATGAAGATTATTATATGAATTATGGTATTTATGCAAATGGATTATTAGTAGAAACTTGTTGCAAACGAAATTTGAAAGAAATGTCTGAAATGACTTTCATTGAATAAATCAATAATTACATGAGGTGTGGGGTTTAAATCTTCAATGATGTAAATAAAATATTTCATAAAGTAGCTTTACGAAATATTTATGATTTTTTGAGCGCAAATTGCATGTCGCAATCTATCATCGCTGATTATGGATTAGTCTGTTTGGCTACTTCGATTTCATTCTCTATAGCTTTCTTTTCTGCTTCCGCGTCCTCCGTTGCTTTCTTCACTTGTTCTCCCTCTACAACAGCATTATCCATTACATTTGCAGGCGCATTTACAATTGTAGGTGCAGATGATGCGGTTTGTGTAGGTGTAGTTGCAACAAGATTTAATTCCTGCTGAACAACCATTATTTTTTGTTTTATCTCATCCGATAAGGTAGACGTCTGTGTCAAATAGAGCACGTATTCTGGGTTAATTACCTTTAACAACTCTTTTAATTTTTGTGTATTTGCAGGCGTTAAGTCGGCATTATTCTTCGAAAAGAAAGATTTCGAAAATAAAGAATCGACATAATTTGTCAGATATTTTTGAGTCAAATCTTGAACATGTTTTCTCTCTGCGGGTTTAAAATTGACATATATTCTATCCATAGTTTCTTGTTCAGAAGCATCAAGTGTTTGGCTAAATAGATTCATTACTATGCGGGTATTTAAGCACGTAGTCGTCTTTTCGCCTGCATCTTTTTTATCGCATTCTTTTTCCAAACAATCTGTGTTGGGTTGATACGTCTGACCGCTTGGAAATATATCATATATCACAGGAACTTTTATATCACCGCCAATGTAATATTTTCTTTTACGCGTCGGTGCTTTTGCACGATTATGATATACCTTAATACTTTTGTGACCCCGTTGTTTTTTATTATTTAGTATAGTATAACGTTTTTTATAATTTATTTTGTATTTTTTTGATAATGCTGGCATAATATATTATAGACCTAAAATATTTTGCATAATAATCTCAAAACCAACATAGTATTTATGTTGCAATGGCGTATTTCTTTTCTCTCGTGGTAATAATGGAATGGAAATGGAGCAATGGAACAATAGTAGAGAGAAGCCCTCGCATTAGTGCGAAAACCGACGGCGACATCCAACATCCGCCTCCAGAAATGCACGTCCCCAAAGAAATCTTGGACAATGAGGCATATTTACAATCATTGGATTGCGATTATGAATCCATGTTTAGAGAGAATAATAAGCGAGAAGAGAGTTATAATAAAATGGCAGAACGTGAGATGATAGCTCAGATTGGTCAAAACCCATTTTTTACCAATAATAACACAGATAATGATGAATATGTTAATAATGTCGCAATTCAAGATAAATTTTTGAAACCAGTAAGTACTATACTTGTTGACAAGACAAAGCCAGCGCAACAACCTACCGCCCAATCAATATAATATTTAAATATCCACTAAATAACGATTTAAAAGTAATACCAAACATAAATTAATGTCAACTAACTTAACAACATATACTACACAAAATGATTTGTTATTACGAAACCTGATGGATTATTACACGTCAAGTGGGTTATTGGATAAGATGTTATCCATTATTACTGGAGAATCCAAGATTTCGCTACGCATAGTTGATTGGTTTGCGACGAATTATGCAAAGAAGAATTACACGACGTATGTAATAGAGGGCAACAATGAGCGTAGATTCAAGGTCTATGTGGACTATAAATTGAAATTAAAGGCGTATAGCAAGAAGCGATTTGATCCGTTTTGCAGATGGGATCGCATAAGTGTGCCGTATAAGAATGGCACGTTTATTGAAACGACGATTGGTCAGTTAAACTTTTTCAAATGGGCATTGGAGAACAAGGTAATTGATTATCTTGAAGAGCATTATGAGACGATTGAGAATGATATGAATAGTCGCAATAGCACAAGTAAGCGCAAGGAAACGATTACGGATAACTCCAAGACGCGAAAGAAGCGTGAAGAATTGTCTGTTTCTGCGAGTAAAAGTATCAAGAAGGAAATGGTTGAAATCATGGTTACGTTTAATTAGACAATGTAATCTTTGACGCGTTTATGATATTACCATAATATTGTGGATAATATCATTATTTTATTTTTGCTTTTTACGAGTACTTCGTTTTTTGTGCTTGCTCCCACCCCATTCTTTGGGCACCCCCCTTTCAATATCATCTTCCTTCATGTCTCTCGCAAAGAGTTTGCCTTCAGGATTGTTTATCATTGGCACCAATACTGAACACGAATAATCAAACAAGTTCAACTTACATTTGTCGCGACCAACTATTTGTTTGATAATATCTACTAAATAACTTAAACGAATGTGTGAAATGTCGCCATACACCTTTTGGAAAAAACCAAGTCTTTGGTTAAAGGTAACCTTCCACTTGTCTAGGGTCGAAACAGGAACAGGCGGCCACTCTGATGATATTGCACTCATTTGACTTAAAATACTCTCACCATCTTTACCAAAGATACTTGCAAACCGAATAAAATCCGCACGTTTAATTAGATCCAAGTTGGAGACATTTCTCTCTAAAGGGTAGATTAGGGTCATTTGATTTGCATCTACTTTTTCGTGTACGGATATAACATATATACCAATAATATCAGGTAAAATACAATTCATAATTTTATCAAAAGAACTAGTAATAGATGTTCCAAGTGCTTTATCAATCGTTATGGTTGAAAATACTTTACATATATTTTCAGTAGATAAGTCATCAAAAAATGCGTCTATATAACGCGCGTATGTAGGACGAATACGTTCTGTAAAGTCTTGCATGATACGATGTGTTGTTTGAGATAAATCAATCTGAAAGATTTTATTTAAAAAATTTATATTTTTCATTCTAACGTCATTCGACCCAAAACCAACTTCACTAAACCCACCTGCCAGACTAAATAATCTTGTATTATCAAATATTTTTTGTTGAGCGGGTGATAAATTGGTCTCAATTACTTCTCCATGCATCATAATAGCGATAGTAATTATTTTTGAACCAATATCAATACATTCCATATCCATTCGTTAAAATATGGATAGATTATATTTACAAGATTTCGTCTAATTTCTTGTATAAGGTAACATGCGACGGCAATCCAAGAGAGACCGCGTGGTCATAGAACGTGGGGTGAATATACAGCCTGACCTCGTCTTTGATATGTTTAAAAATTTCAACGAGACTATTGATTCGTCCCTTGGCTCCAGCAAATATCATTGGTCGTGGCTTTTTCCTAGTTGGATATCGGCAGTTCCATTCACATGCCATGGCTCTTGAAACGGATGCCCAAGAATCCGAAGTTAACGCTGCAATAAAAGACCATGCACCTTTGTCCTTGGCTGTTGTCGCCCATGCACCGCCTTTTATCTCTCCATTGTGTTGTCGCAATCTTCGCGAAAGATTCACCGTATAACCATTATATGTTTGACCGGTCCAATTATTGTGCTGGCCCAAAAAATAACAATAATATTTGGTTTCTTTTGTTGCTTTTGTGTTTGAAGATACCTCTGTACCGGCTTCTTCATCTTCTACGACTACGTCTAAATCGTCTGCCACAGGTTCAGTCGTCTCTTGAACCTTGCTACACGAACGCGCATTATGCCCGGGTTGCTTACATTTTGAACAAGGCATTACATAATACTAAAATAATCTCTTTAATTTGGAAGAGAAGAATTTAAACAATTATAATGTATTTACATTAATGGGAAATTATCAAACCATCCAAAAAATAAATTTTGAAGATGTGCAATATATTATTAAACGCACAGATACTTATTTAATCATCAATACTCTCCCTGAAAATGAGCAGGGGTGTTTAATAACGAATTCAGTTCTAGCACAGCATGAAGAGACGACTATAAATAAGTATTTGGAATCGGGTAATACAAAAATAAGTATCATTATTTACGGAAAAAATGCAAATGATGAGACTGCATATAAGAAGTATTATCAACTGAGCAAATTGGGGTTTACGAATGTTTCTATTTATCCAGGCGGATTATTTGAGTGGTTATTGTTACAAGATATTTATGGTGTGGATGAATTCACTACAACGTCTAAACAGCTGGACATATTAAAATATAAGCCAAGAAAGACGCTACATGCAGGGTTGATTGGATATTATGCAAGTTAATTTGGTGGCGTGATAAATTCAGTAATAGTTTTTACCCACGCGTCTTTCATGTCAGATATTTCCAAGTTTCCGTTTAATTCTAAAATATTATGTGATTTATCCGCATGAACCTGCATCATGCTTTCGTGATATTTGTGGCAGTCATTCAAGTAGTCCAACGAAATTGTGCTTTCTCCATTGCGGGAACGTCTTGCAATACGCGCATGGCAGATATCTGGGTCGGTCTTGACATAAATTGTGCTATTGATAGGAAAATCATTTACAAAGTTATCGAACCACTTCAAATAAATTTGATATTCCACACTTTCCATTTTTTTTGAATCGTACAACATCTTGGCGAATACAAACTTGTCCGTGAATAAACTGCGCTCAGTAATAACGATGGCGTTAGGATTTTCTTCAATAGATTTCTTCAACAAGGCTAGACGCGAGATGTAGGCCATCATTTGAAAGGAGAAGGAATATTTTGTCTGGTCACCATAAAACTTTTGAATCATTGTGTTTCCTTCCTCATCCTTAATATTTTCCCATTCGTCCACTGGCTCTTGTAGGAAAATGATTTCTTGAACATTTTCCTCAGAAAGACACTGCTTAAGGTGCGACAACAGAGTCGACTTGCCTGAACCAATGTTGCCCTCAATCGAAATTACCTTGGCTCCCATAATCTATAACTATATAATGGAAAATCTTTATATGATATAAACTTGTTCAATTTTAAATTATATTGTGGGTCGTATGCAAAAAAAATTGAAACCAATTTCGGATTTATACCAGAATACATCAAAGTAATTAAGTGAACCCTAGTTTAAAATGTCATCTTGCTATAACGAGGAATTTATGTCTGGTTGCGCGTTTGAGATTGAGGATGTCGTTAAGGCAAACGCAGAGGAACCCGTCGGAGGGTACGGCACTCACAAACAACTATTTACATTCTTTGCTGCTATGTATATTGTGTATGTCGCTATCTACGTCATGAATTGGGTAAAGAAGCGATTTGATGTTGCGTATCGTGATATTAACGACCAACAAAAAGAACTCATTGACATGACTCAAGAAAAGATTGACAAATTTATGGCAAAACACAGCCGTAAGCTGCACATTATGGAAGAGGAGAAGAGGACCGACGTCCGCGAATATGCAATCGGACTTGAAGAAAAAGTCGTGGAGTTGCAGACCATGTTAAAGAATGCCGAAACTACAATAAATAATCTACGATGTGATTTCTCCATAAACAATTCCAACTTGGGGAATCGTATTATAAGCATGCGTTGCCAAACTCTTAGAGATCAACATGAATTGGAAGACGCGCAAAACACGAAGAGCGAGGAATTAACGAATGGCATCGCCCAGTTGACCCAGCGCCTGAACGAACTTGAGAACCACTATGCATTAACTTGTCAATCTGTTCGCGAAGATGATGAGTTCAAGCAAGTGCTGATTGGATACAGATATAATGGTGATAGTTCCTTAGGATACAGAGGGGAACCGATATTTTGCCCCAAATACACCAATGACTTGGATAAATATTTGGGAAACACGCGGGCGCTCATCATGCTATCAGGCATTGCCCAACTGCCAAAATATAGAACATTTACCTTTGCCGATTACTTCTACAAGAGAGAAAGTGGTGTAAAGCCGGCGTCCTCGTTCTTGGATCTTCATATGAATGTTGTCGCCAATGCAGTTGAATGGGGGCGCGCGCAAGAAGTTCGCGAACCGGAATTAGTCGGGTATTACAAAAATGCGTTTGAACGAGTATATGATTATTGCCAATCATTTGGTGTTAAATGTGTATAAAATCTAAAACCAAAACAAAAATAAAACAGACAAAACAAATAAAAATAAATAAAAATTAACAAAAACACGTCAATATTGTATTATATTTTTTTTGATTATTATTTCAAAGGCGAAATTAGAATAAAAATTGAAATAGATTAACAAATATAAACACAATACAAATACAATTAACAATGGACCTTCAACAACGTAAGCTAACCAAATCCGAGTGGGAGTCCATTGAGACCCCCGTCTCCGCAACGGAGATTGAAATTTTGAAGTTAATCGTGGATGGCTATTCCAACGTAAACATCAAATATAACAAAACAAATTCAATTCTGTCCTATCTTAAGATTGAATTCAACGATCAGTTGGAAGACTACATCTACGCCAAGTTCTTCGCCGAGAGAATTCAAGCGTTGATATCCACGTACAACGCGACCTTCTTGGCCGTGAAAGTGGGTTCCCCCGACAAGTTGAAAAAGTCGTTCCTCATTCGCGTGCAGCGACACACTCCCGAGACGTTAAAGGGCATCACCATTTACGAAAACGTCTTGCTAGAGCACATTGAAAAAATCATGAAATACAAAAACAAAAACAGCAGCAAGTGGGAGCTCCAC
>Ga0214919_10009561_pt1 | contig 12481 bp, 8 predicted proteins | sample LL1503_MetaG_FD_177994 | JGI IMG/M metagenome (GOLD analysis project Ga0214919, IMG submission 177994) | Freshwater microbial communities from Lake Lanier, Atlanta, Georgia, United States - LL-1503 | ecosystem: Environmental > Aquatic > Freshwater > Lake | place: USA: Georgia | collected 2015-03-15
GTTGAATAACTATCATATTTATTACTTAATAGATTAATTATTGTTGTTTTATTTAACTTTCCTTTAAGTGGTACTAATGTATATTCTTCATTAAAATCAAATATAATTTTTTGTTTTGATATTTTTATTTCAATATTAATTTCTTTATCAAAATCAAAATTATCTGATGGTTTATTTAAACTTTTTAATAATGTTTTAATTTGATGTGATAATTTAATAGATTTATCAAAAGAAGAATTTGTAGAAGGATTAATATTAATTAAATTTATTTTTTCTAAAATTGATTGAGGTATCATAATAGCATCTACAAAAGAATCCATTAAATTAAATATGAAATTATATGTTAATACTTTATCTTTTCTTTATCAAAAGACTTTACAAAATAAGTCTTTATTAAGAAAGGTAAGAATTTATTTTTAATTTTAATACAAACAATCTTAATTCAATTTTTATTAAAAATAACTATAATTATAGACATTTTATTTATACTTTTATTCGATATTTGGTCTTGCCCAATCCCAATGATTAGAACCATTATAATATAATGCTCCTATTAGTGATAACTGACTATTTTCCTGAAAATATGGAATATAAAATATTGACGTATTACGTTGATTAATAATTAAAATATCAATGTTAAACATATTACACACTACAAATATAGTAGTTATTGATAACCATTCAGAATCAGTATTTAAATCTACCAATTCTTCATTAATCATATCTTCTGATACGAAACAACTAATAATTCGGTCTTTGTTTAAATTTATGTAATTAATTAGTCTACGTCGGGTTATTATTTCATCTATATTATTATATTGAAGTAATGAATTAATTGAATGTATTAAACAATTACCATCCCCAATTGAACGATATATTGTATAATTTAATTCTCTTAAAAAATCTTTATTCTTTTCTAATTTCTTTTTCATTAAATCTATTTCTACTATTTTTTGTTCTATTTTTAATTTTTTTGGAGATGTAATTTCATCAGATTTTAATAATACATCTAATTCTATTTCATTTTTACTTTTACTTTCTACTAATTCAATTTTAGATATATTATTTAATGATTTTTTAAAAGCTTTATTTAAATTTGATGATGTATCTAATAATTCCTTAATATTATTAATATTTTTTAATGTTTCTCTATTAGATTTAAATGATTTTTGTTTAATTTCATTTAATTGAAGATTATCTAATAATTCACTATACAATTTTTCTTCATTAAATGATAAAGGTTGATGTAATCTTAATTGTTCTAATGATAATATCGAAGCATTTATAGTAGCTTCTTCAAATTTGAGAGATGATAGTTCCATCATAAATTATTTTAATATAATTTTGTTTAAATCTTAGGTATTTTAATTTACATATTTAAACATGTAATTAAAAATTTTCAATTTTATTTAAAAAAAATGATTAATAAATATCTTTAGTTTATAAAAAAAAAAATTACCTTAACCTTTCAAGTTAATTAAAATTAAAATTAAAATCTTAATTATTTAAAATATGAATGTTGATAACTTTAGAAATTGTACATTTTATATGTTAAAAAGAAACTGTACTAATGAAAATTGTAAATTTAAACATGAATCAAATCCTAATTTAGAATATAAAATAAGAACAGTATTATGTAAATATTATACATCTGGTTATTGTAATAGAGGAAGTGCATGTACATTTGCTCATGGAGAAGGTAATTTAGTTATTCCGAGACAACCAAGAATTATAAGTCAACCAACATCTATAGAATTATCTTATTTAGAATCAGATACACTTAAAGCAGTAAATCTATCTCCTCATGAATGGCTTAATCCTACAATTCCTATTGAATCAAATACTTCACAAAATGTACCACTACAACAAAGTCATATTACACATGAAGATGAAATTAAATCTGAAACTTCTGATAAATTTATTAATTCAGAAGAAATTATAGAATATAAATATACAATAGATAAAGTAATAAAAAAACAAAATGAAAGTGATATTAAAATAAAAATTCTTGAATTAGAATTAAATACTTTAAAAGAAATGATGAAATATAAAGAATTACAATTTCAAGAAATAACTAATGATTTACTAAAACAAATTAAACATATTACACGCTAATTATTTTTTTTATATTACACGCTAATTATTTTTTTTATATATAAATCAATTAAAAATTGATTTATTATTATTTAAATTCCTATTTATTTTTTAATTTTTTACCTTTAATTTTTCCTAAAATTTGTAATAAAAATTAATAAGAAATATAAATGATTAGGCCTGTTGAAAAATTAACATATGATGAGCCAGAAAGAAAAATACTACTTTTCAAATTATATACTAGTATAATACAAAATATAAAAATAGAACCACTACATGATTGGTGTTTACAAGAAAGTCCAATATCTGATGAAGAAATAAATATTTTTATTTCAGCAGCAGATGTATATAAAGATATGATAGTATTAATGCATTCTTCTGATAAAATTGGTATGTTAAAAAGTGATCAAGAATATTTTTCAAGATTAAAATTATCTAATATATCTGTTCTTGAGTTATCAGTAGCATGGGAACAATTTGGTTTAATTTTTAATAGGCAAATTTTATTACAATATGAATCACTTTTAATATCTCAAAAAATTAATTCAGTAGAATTAAATGAAAAATCTAACATTAAACTAAATTTAAAGTCAAAATTAGAAACAAATTTTGACTATTTACGATTATCTTTAGTTGTTATGGGAACATTAATGCCTGAATTTTGGAATTATAATGTTCTTCATTTTTTAGAAAAAAATGAATTAATGAAAAAAAAATATTTAGAATTAAGATTTAATATAATTAAAGAAATTTTTATACTATTAATAAATTCTAATTTTACAAGTTATGATTTATATAGATTAAAACATAAATATTTATTTGAAAATAATGATTTTAAATGTATATTAGCTTATTTAAAAATATCTATAATTTTTATTATAAATAATATCTTTGATACTCTTACTTTTATAAATTATTATAATGCGGATTTTAATTCAATATTGGATCTAAGAGAATTAAGAGAAATTCAAACAAAAGATATTTATTCACAAAATTTATTGACACAAATTAGTACTACTTTATTTCCAAAGGATTTATTATTAATGAAAAAAAAAAGTAAAGTTAATTCAAGAACTCCCCAACATTTTTCAATATTTTTAATTATTAATGAATATTCACTTGATATTTTAAAAAAATATCAATTGAATCCTTTAGAATGGAATCAGTTATCTGCACATCATGGAACTAGTGATTTTATTATTAATATAATTAATGAATTTTATCTCAAAATAAATGGATTATTAAAATTTATTAATTTCAGTACTAATATTTTTGTTGAATTAAAAATAAAAGCATATACCAAATTAATAAATGATATTCATAAAAATATGTTTTTACAAATAATAAATAAAACTGATCTATCACTAGTAAAAGTAAATATAAAAGTATCTTTAGAAAAACAATTAAATTTGTATAAAGAAGATATTAAAAAATTAATTATAATTGAAAAAGATATAATTAAAATTATAAAAAAAAATAAACCAGATTTAAAAGAATATATACCAAAATCTTGTCATTCTGAAACATTAGATCCTGATAATTTTTGTGAAACTTCAGAAAAAGTATTTGCTAATTTTTTAAGATGTTTGCCAGAATCTTTTAAAGATTTAGATAATATTAAAAAATTATCTCCTACTGAAATTAAATCTTTCCCAGAATTTATTAAAGAAGATATAAGTAAATTAAGTGATGAGTTAGAGCCTGATAAAAAAACTATACTGTTAAGATTATTATCAATGAATTAAAAATATAATTTTATTTTACAAGTAAATTCAATAACTATATATTTCTATATAATCTATATATAAATATATCCTTTACAAATTTAGAATTTAATATAATATTTTTTTAATATAATAATAATTAAATAAAGTTTTAATTATTATATTAAAAAAATATTAAAATTTATGTTTAATTTCAGGAAAAGAATCTGGTGATTTAACAGCTAATTTTTTTAAATGTAATATATTTGGTGGAATTATTAATTTTAAGTCTTTATTTTCATACAGACAAGCCATTATACTACAATTAAGTATGCCATAATATTTATAATCTTCCTTTATTGCGGATTTATCAATTAATTTAATATCATTATTTCCAGTATTAGTAATTATTTTTACAAGTCTAGTCAGTGTTTTACCATGAGAAACTACTAAAATGCATTTATTTTTTAAAGTTTTTAAATATTTTAAAAATTTCATATCATTCTTATATACTTTTTCAGGTTTTATTTCATTAATCATTTTACACCTAGCCGTTTCTATATTTTTTTTTAATTCATTAAGTTCAAAAGGATTAGTTGTTTCTTTTTGTAATTTATCTAATTTATCATATTTAATCATATCCTTAATATCTACATATTTAGAAGCTTTTGTTAGCAAGTCTTTATTTTTTGGTAGTAATTCTTTATTATTTAAAATATTATTAAAAACATTTGAAATATCAGATAATTTTTCATTAAGAAAATATTTAGTTAATTTTGATGGATATTCAATAATTAAATCATTATAAAGTATTTTTTTTACATTTAGTTCTTTATTAATTAATTCCATAGTTTGTTTTGTTCTCAAATATGGAGAACATATAATTAAATCAAAAGTTCCATATTTAGATAATGCTTTACCCGTTTCTTTAGCTTGTTGCATTCCATGTTTTGTTATAGGCATAGTATCATCATGCCATGTTCCATCTATATTACCTTGTGTGACACCATGTCTTACAAAAAATATTTTCATATATTATATTAAAGATAATATTATTTTATAGATATAATTAATGATATAATAATTAAAATTTCATTCCTGGATAAGAATTAGGTGAGCTAACAGCTAATTTTTTTAAATGTAAAATATTTGGTGGAATTATTAATTTTAAGTCTTTATTTTGATACAGACAAGCCGTAATACTGCAATTATGCAGATCATAATATTTATAATCTTCCTCTACAGCGGATTTATCAATTAATTTAATATCATTAATTGATGTATTAGTAATTATGTTTAAAAGTCTAGTTAGTGTTCCACCATGAGAAACAACTAAAATACATTTATTTTTTAAAGTTTTTAAATATTTTATAAATTTCATATCATATTTATGGACTTTTTCCGGACTGTTAGACTTCCACGTTTTACTAGCAATAATATCTTGATTTTTTTTTATTTCATAAAGTTCAAAAGGATCAGTAGTTTCTTTTTGCAACTTATCTAATTTATCAGATTTAATCAAATCCTTAATATTAACATATTTAGTAACTCGAGTAAGTAATTCTTTATTATTTAAAATATCTGATACTGTACATGCTTTTTCATTAAGAAAATATTTACTTGGTATTTTTGCTAAATGTTCAATAATTAAATCATTATAAAGTATTTTTTTTACATTTAATTCTTTATTAATTAATTCCATGGTTTGTCTTGTTCTCAAATATGGAGAACATATAATTAAATCAAAAGTTCCGTATTTAGATAATGCTTTACCAGTTTCTTTAGCTTGTTGCATTCCATGTTTTGTTATAGGCATAGTATCATCATGAACTATCCTATCTATATTACCTTGTGTGACACCATGTCTTACAAAAAATATTTTCATATATATATATATTATATTTTTATAATTACTTTAATATAAAAAAATTTTAACTAACTACTAATAATTAATATATTTATTTAAATTACTAAAATTAAGTATCTTTATAAAATTGAGGTTCTTTAAGTGTAAATTTTTTTAAATGTAAAATATTTGGAGGGATTATTAATTTAAATTCTTTATTATCATATAACCAACCCATAATGCAACAATTACCACATTGATAATATTTATAATCATCTTCTACTGCTGATTTATCAATAAATTTAATTTCAGTATTTTGTGTATTAGTAATTATTTGCAAAGGTCTTGATATTACTCCACCATGAGTAACAATTAAAATACATTTATTTTTTAAAGTTTTTAAATATTTTAAAAATTTCATATCGTTTTTATATAAATTTTTTGGATTAACACTACTATTTTTAATCATTTTTGCATATATTATTTTCATATTTTCATTAATATCTGTAAGTTCAAAAGGATCAGTAGTTTCTTTTTTAAGCTTAGTTAATTTTTCATATTTAATCATTTCTTTAAAATCCACATCTTTTTCAAATTTAATACGGAATTCTTTATTATTTAATATTTCTGGTATTGATTGTTTTTTTTCATTATTTAATTTTATTAGAGTTTTTGATGATTGTGATATAATTAAATCATTATATATTATTTTTTTAACATTTAGTTCTTTATTTATTATTTCAGCTGTCTGTTTAGTTCTTAAATATGGAGAACTTATGATTAAATCAAAAGGACCATATTTAGATAATGCTTTACCAGTTTCTTTAGCTTGTTTCATTCCATGTTTTGTTAATGATACATTAATTTCATGTCTATATGTATCACCTATATTATTTTCGGCTAACCCATGTCTTACAAAAAATATTTTCATAATATATATATTTAGTAAGAAAATTTAAAAATATATATAATATAATAATTTAATATTTATCTATATAGTTATTATAATTTAGTATTATATAATGATTGATTAATAAAAAAAATGATTTATTTATTTTATAACTTAAATACTTAAAATCTTTATTAATATGTATTGGAGAGAAAAAAGTGTTTCAAATCTTGATAAAGATAATGAATCTATAAATAAAGAAAAATATACAACTTTTACTAATTATGATGAACCATATGTACAAAAATTATGTACTCTTTATCAAAGTGGTAAATGTTTTAGAAAATATTGTCCTTTTAAACATATGAATAATATTGATAAATTAAAAACAAAATTATGTTCCTATTATAAAAAAGGAAGTTGTTATAAAGGCGAACATTGTTTATTTGCTCATGGTGTAAATAATTTAGTAAAAAACCAAAATCAATCTAAAGACTCAGAATTAAATAAAGACTCAGAATTAAATAAAGATTCAAAATTAAATGAATTTCAAGAATTACATGATGTTTCAAAATTAATTAATAATAATTTAAATTCACCCATCAATAAGCAACAACAAATTATGTTAGAAGAAATTATATTAGAAGAGTATAAATTATTACATAAAGAATATAATACAAATATAGTAAAATTAACAAATACAATAGAATTATTAACTAAACAACAAGAAGAAATAAAAGAAGTATTTAAAAAAAAAGAAACAACATTTGAAGAACACATTAAAAATCTATATAAATCTATAGATAATTTACAAAATCAAATAATTATGAAAATATAAGTTTTGTTTTATTTATAAATATTTAATAATAATTATATAAATCTATTTAATAAATTATTAAAAATATAATTAGTAAATTCTTAATATAAAAATGATGGAATAAGTATTATTTGAAAATTAAGATAAATATATAAAAAAAATATAATTATAATTCCTTATATTAATTATAAGAATTATTAATTTACTTAGAACAAAAATCTCTAAAATTTATAATAATAATAAATAATATTAAAGTATCATATTATTTATATTAATTTTCCAAAATTAAAATAATATGACACTTTAATTTTCCAAAATTAAAATAATATGACACTTTAATTTTCCAAAATTAAAATTGTTAATTTAAATTTTAATGATATTTTTATCAAAATGTATCATTATTCATAAATAATAATATTATTATTTATAATTTGACTAACCAATTATCAGATGAATGTCCAGTGTTTTCATCACCCTAGTCCTTTTTTATAAAAATATAATTATTATTAATAAATTTTAGAGCACTATCTCAATAATTCCAATATAGTTCTTCTGATAATAATTTTGATTATTTTATAAATAATTTAATCTTAATTTATTTATATGGATAAATATTTAAAAGATAAATATGTTAAATTAACACCTAAAGAACATATATTAAAACGTCCCGGAATGTATATTGGAAGTTTAAATAGCAAATTAAATAATTTATTTATTTATGATTCAAAAATACAAAAAATTATAAATAAAGAAATTTTATTTAATGAAGGTTTATATAAAATTATTGATGAAATAATAACAAATGCTATTGATCAAACAATTAAAGATAATAGTTTATCAGTCATATATTCTCAAATTGATAATGAATCATTTACTTTATTTAATAATGGACAAGGTATAGATATAGCTATTCATCCTGAACATAAAATATATATTCCTCAATTAATATTTAGCGAACTATTAACTTCTACAAATTATAAGGATAGTCAGGAAATATTACAAGTGGTAGGTGGAACATATGGAATAGGTATTAAATTATCAGTAATATTTTCTAAAAAATTTGAATTAAAAGTTTGGGATGCAAAACGTAAATTATATTTTTATCAAATATATGAAAATAATTTATCTAAAATATCTAAACCAATCGTAAAAAAATATAAAGATTTATCTAATAATGATGATGAATTATCACAAAAATTAAATAAAAAATATTTCAAGACAGGTGGAGTTAAGATAAAAATATATCCAGATTTTGAAAGATTTAATTTAAAAAAATTTGATGAAGATTTTATAGCTTTAATAAAAAAAAGATTATTAGATTTAATAGTTGTTACTAGAAAAAATATTGATTTATTTTTAGGAGTTAATAATTCTAATGATAAAATTGATAGAAGTAATGATTCATATTTAAATTTATATAATTTATCTAGTAATGAAAAATGGCATATTGGACATTGTGTAAAAAATCCAGATTGGCAATATGCAATAAAATATTATAAAAATGCTTCTAATTATGGAATTAATTTAACATTTGTTAATGGAATTTATACTAATCGTGGTGGTACACATTTTAATTATTTTATAGATTTAATATTTGATAAAATAAAAAAAATAGTAGACCCACAATTAACTAAAAAAATATTACTAGATAATATAATAATATTTCTTAAAACAACAATAGTTAATCCTACATTTAGTTCTCAATCAAAAGAAGAATTAACTACAAATGTAAAAAATTTTGGATATGAATGTGAAATTCCAGACTCTTTTTATAATTCATTAAAAGATTCAATATTGATAGAAGAATTAAAAAATATAATATTACAATCAAATCAAAAAACATTATCTAAATTTGATGGAAGTAAAAAATCTAAAATAAAATTTATTCCTAAATTAGAAGATGCTAATTTTGCTGGTACAAAAAAATCATTAGAATGTACATTAATATTGACTGAAGGTGATTCAGCTAAAAGTACAGCTCTAGCAGGTCTAGCTGGAGTAAAAGATGGTAGAAATTATTATGGTGTTTATCCATTAAGAGGTAAATTATTAAATGTTAGAGATGCTTCTATTAATCAAATTAATAATAACCAAGAAATTCAAGATTTTTCTAAAATTCTTGGATTAAAATTAAAAACTAATTATACTAAAGATAATTTAAGTGAATTAAGATATGGTTCAATATTATTAATGACTGATGCCGATCAAGATGGATCACATATAAAAGGATTAGTTATTAATTATTTAGATTTTTTTTTTCCATCATTGCTATTAATACCAAATTTTTTAAAAGTTTTAGTCACACCTTTAATTAAAGTAACATTAGGTAAAAAAATAATAAGTTTTCCTAATTTAAGAGAATTTGATAAATGGAAAATTACTATAAATAATTTAAATTTATATAAAATTAAATATTATAAAGGTTTAGGTACTTCTACATCTAAAGAAGCAGTTGAATATTTTCAGAATATTGATTCAAATTTAATTTATTTAAATAATACTAAAAATGAAGATAAATCAGAGGGATTATTATTAGCATTCTCTAAAGATAAAATTGAAGCAAGAAAAAAATGGTTAGTAAAATATGATCCAACAGTATTTATAGATACTACAATTAATAAAAATATAACTATTAAAGAGTTTATCAATAATGAATTAATACATTTTTCTAATTATGATAATATAAGGTCTATAGGTTCAATAGTAGATGGTCTTAAACCATCTCAAAGAAAAATAATTTATACATGTTTAAAAAAAAATATTATTAATGAAGTTAAAGTATCAATTTTAGCATCAATAGTATCTGAAACAAGTGCTTATCATCATGGTGAAAATTCATTAATTTTAACAATTATTAATATGTGTCATGATTTTACTAGTTCAAATAATTTAAATTTATTAAAACCTATTGGACAATTCGGAAGTAGATTAATGAATGGAAAAGATCATGCATCTGCAAGATATATTTATACACATTTAGAAGAATATGTTACTAAAATATTTATTAAGGATGACAATGATATTTTAAATTATTTAGAAGATGATGGATTAACAATTGAACCTAATGTATTTATTCCTATAATACCTTTAATTCTTATTAATGGTTGTGAAGGTATTGGTACTGGCTTCTCTACTTTCATACCTTGTCATAATTCAATAGAAATAATAGATTGGCTACTTAATAAATTACAATCTCTAAAAAATAAATTAATTATACCATTTTATAAAGGATTTAAAGGTAATATATTTAAATATGATGATACAACATTTGTAAGTCAAGGTTCTATTGAATTCAATAACTCCAAAAGTGAATTATACATTACGGAAATACCTATTAGAATGAGTATTACTGAATATAAGACATTCTTAGAAGAACTAATATATGAAAAAAAAAGTTTATTTAAATCATATTTTAATATGTGTAGTGATACATCAATTAAATTTATATTAAAATATAATCAAGAAAATGAAAATGAAATAAAAAAAATGTACACTGAAAATACTAATGATTCATCTTCTACTCTAATTAAAATGAATAATTTATATAAATATTTATCATTATATAAAACAATAAAAATATCTAACATGTATGCTTATTCATTTGATAATATAATAAAAAAATATCATTCAGCAGAAGATATATTAAATGAATTTTATAAATATAGATTACCTTATTTTAATGAACGGAAAAAAATAATATTAAATAAAATTAATGAAAATATTAAATTTTTAAGTAACCAAATAGATTTTATTAAATTAGTAATTAATTCTGGAAGTAAAATAAAAATATATAAAATTAAAGATATCGATACATATTTAGATAAAAATAAATTTAAAAAAATAAATAATTCATTTAATTATTTAACAAATTTAACATTTAATCAATTAACACAAAATAATTTAAATAAATTAGAAAATAAATTATTAGATTATAAGAAAGAATATAAAGAATTATTTAATAAAACAGATAAAGAATTATGGATTAATGATTTAAATAATTTAAAAATGATTTTATCTAATTAAATCTATAATTATATGATTAAAAATAAAATATTATTAGATGTTGAATAAAAAATTTAGTATAATAAGAAAATATATATATTTATAAAAAAATATTAGTTAATAAATAATTAATATTATATATAATTTATTTATTATACTATAGATTTTAGGATAAATTTATATATAAAAAAAATATATTTTATCTATATTAATATATATAATGGTTAATTATGAAAAAAAATATTTTAAATATAAATGTAAATATTATAATTTATTAGGTGGAATGGAATTGCAACCACAGGTTCCTAATTTACCTACATTATCATTTGAAATATCACCTTTATTACAATTAGAAATAGATACCTTATTGCTTGAAATAACTAAGCTTAGCGATAAATCACATCATACTCTTAATGAACGCCTAAATTTTTATATTGACCAATTATTAACAAAATTATCTTATATAAATGAAGATACTATTAATAAAATAGTTGAAAAAATAAAAGATGAATGGGATAAATCTCCTAAAACTTTTAAATCCTATTTAACGTCAAACTGGATACCGAATAAAGAGTTATTTGAATTAAAAACACATAGAACACAAGCAATAGAGAACTTTGAAACAACTTTTATTACTAATCCTTTAACTATTCAAATTATAGCAGAAAAAATAATGGATTTAAAATTAATCTATGAATCACCTGATGATACTAGAGAAAAGAAATACAGAATACCACCTAATACACATAAATTATTATATATATTAGGTAATGTATTTTTGGAAAGTTCATATACAAAATTAAAGTATTTATATATATTAATTTATCCTTTGTTGTGTTATTTTAATGAGTTATTAGACAATGGTGGAGAAGTAATGCCGTATTGGGAATATTTTCGTTCTTCAATGGGCATTAAGAATAAATTTTTATTAAATCAACATAAGATTTCCCTACATTATATTTATAATAATCTTGGCATATTTACAGTTAGACTTAATATAGATACTAATGAACTAACAACCATCAAAGAACTTACTCCTGATGATTTGGTATCAAAATCAAAAAGTTCACTTAAAGGAATTAAAGTTAATAATCCTAATGGACAAATAAGTATGTTAATTAATATAAAAT
>Ga0214919_10009562_pt1 | contig 12480 bp, 9 predicted proteins | sample LL1503_MetaG_FD_177994 | JGI IMG/M metagenome (GOLD analysis project Ga0214919, IMG submission 177994) | Freshwater microbial communities from Lake Lanier, Atlanta, Georgia, United States - LL-1503 | ecosystem: Environmental > Aquatic > Freshwater > Lake | place: USA: Georgia | collected 2015-03-15
CATTTGCCGCAACCTTCTCGCGATCCGCTTCAAAGATATGTGCGTAAACGCGCATTGTTAATTGAACATCGGAATGTCCAAGCATCTCCTTCACCATATTAGGAGTTGCTCCAGCCGAAATTGCGATACTCGCAGCTGTATGTCGCAAGTCATGAATACGTATCTTCTTCACCTCGGACTTGAGTAGTGCTGGGATGAATATGCGACGCGTGAAGTTAGTATTTCTCAGGAATGTGCCTTCCTCTGTGTGGAAGAGCGGATCATCCTGATTCTTATCAAAAACCCAACGGTGGCATGCAATTTGCAAAATCTCAGGTAGGTGAACGATGCGCCAGCGGTGAGACTTTGTTGTGCTCTCCTCCAATTTTCCATTTATTTCTACTAAGGAACGGCGAATAGTCAAAGTACCTGCTGAAACATTCAAATCCTTAACTTGAAGTCCTACCAACTCCCCCCAACGAAGGCCACAAAGTCCCAATACCAAAACAACATCTCTGTAAAAGCCTGCGCGTTCTGCCACCTTCATCAATTGACCAAGGGTGAGGAAGTTGGTGGCAATCTCAACAGAAGCTGTGGGTAGGTTCGCCTTAGAGCGTCGTCCTAGTGCATCTTTGAGGGGGTTGTGCTTAAGATTCTTACGCTTTACTGCGTGGTCAAGCAACATGGACATCAGAAGATGGATTTTGCCAATGCGCTGAGGGGAGAGTTTCTTAGCAATAACCCACTTATCAAATTCAATCTGATTAATACGAATAACTGCCACTTTCCCCCATCGAGGCGCAAGATGTAACCGCCAGATATTCTCGTAATCTATAAGAGTGTTTTTCTTTTTTCCTTGCTTGAGCTCATAGAAATCAACCCAGATGTCTTCAAGAATGACATGGGCTACAACGGGATCAAGCCAAGTTCCGTTCTTTACTTCTGTCACTACCTTGGCCTCAAATGCTTCCGCATCTTTCTTACGCGCAAAAGTCTTTGCGCGCTGTGTTTTTGACTCATCACGAAACCGTACCTGGTACTTTCCATCTGCTGTTTTTTTAATAGACATTATTTGCTCTCCTTAATAAAATTTATAATAAGTTTTTTACCTTCAGTAGTCAGTACTCCACCCGCTCGCGTAACGCTGGTGCCATCTTTGCGGCCAGACAAAACTCCAATTTTTCTTGCCTGAGCCAATCGTGTAGTGATTGTCTTCGGGCTGACCTGCAACCTGTGAGCAATCTCAGCTGTCGGATTATTTGGTGTTAATTCACACTGCCTCACGTATACATATGCCAAGCACGCGTAGTAGATAGGCGGTAAACCACGTCTCCCAGATGGGCCACCTCCGTTATGAATTGCATGCCATACAGATTGCTCATCACGATTGGTAAGAAAAGATCGAGAGGATTCCTGAAACCAGAGTGACAACAGTTCGCTAATAGTGATCTCCCTGAGCAACGTTGCAGAGACACCACCTTGTGGAATTTCCTTAACTCTTGAAAATGAAATCTGCAGGTATGAGACCACTGGATTCCCAAGAGCATCCTGACCTACCTTGAAGTTGACCTCTGCTCCATTTGAAAGCACCAGATCAGCCATCGCACTTTGGTTCATCTTTCCTCCATTTGACTAACTAGAGATAGTCTGACAGACTCCCTCTACTAAAGCAAATCCGACTCGCCTAAAGGAGGCTAGTATGAAAAGACTGTTAACGACCCAAGAGGTCGCGGAATACCTAGGGAAATCCCCTTGGTGGATCCGAGAGAACATTGGCACGCTTGGAATTCCAGCTGTCAAAGTGGGACGCCACTGGCGTTTTGATGAAACAGATATTGAGTCATGGCTACTACTGAATCGAGTGGCTTCATGATCAAAAACACTTATTCGATTCCCTCATCAAAATACTTGGACTCAATCCCCCAAGAGTTTGACGGATGTGCCTGTCCTCGCGCGCGGTCGCTAGTTAGCGAAATTTTTAGGCCTCATGAGCCTGGATATTTTGCATTCAAAAACCACCTGCTGCACCCCACAATATTTGAGTTTGGGCAAGGACATATTTCTGAGTTGCAATTGCACTCCCTTTACGTGCAACTGAAAAAAAGTAACGATGAGAATTTATCTGCTTGTGACTTTGCTGGTCAATCAGGTAACGAAGAAGATTTTGCCAAGATTAAGCAGGGCTTAGATTCCCAGTTTAAAAAGTTAAGCAATCATTTTGAATCCATGTGTCGACCGCTTAAAAAGTCGATTTCTGAAGGTGATTTGGTTGTGCAACCTCTCTGTAACGAGGTCTTTAAACCACAAATAATCGGTAAGGAACATGATGGCAACTCTGAGATACAGTGATTTAATAGGAAAGCATTTTTCTGAATTATCAGTACCAATTAACACCGAGAATATGTTAGTTCTGGACGCAGCTCTTGGTTGGGCAGAAAATGGATTCTATGTATTACCAATAGACCCAAAGACTAAGCATGCGGGTTCGGTCGTTGGAGTTGGGTGGCCAGAAAAGAGTTCTCGTGATCCAAAACAGATTGAATCTTGGTTTCGTCCAGGAACAAATTACGGAATCGCAGTGCACCTTGGAAAATCAGGAGCTATAGCGTTTGATGTTGATGATCCAAGTCAACTTCCTCACAGATTACGTGAATGGATAATGCTGGAAAATGTTCCATTTCAATCAACGCGTACTAACGATCCTCTTAGAGGGCATTACATCTTTGCCACACCAGAAGGAAGTAATTATGGAAATTCCAAAGGATTACTTAAAGGTGCTTGGGGTGAAGTTCGTGGAAAGAATGGAATTATTGTTGCTTCCCCAACGCCCCACAGCAAGCACGCCGAAGGTGGGCAATATGTCTGGAAAAGAACTGGAATAGTTCCACCACTTCCATATGCACTCCAGAAACTTCTTCCCGAATCACGATATCAGTCTGTTCAATCTATCGAGATGGCTGAGGCTGAAACTTTTTTCGCAATTCATACAAAGGCTGACTGCACACAACTACTTGAAATCCGCTTAGTTGAGGGTAAGTCATGGTTCTTACGTGGCAGTCGGCATGATGCAGGCAGAGACCTCCTGCTGGTTTGCATTATGGATGCAAGAGCTGGTTTATACGGTGCCAAAGCGGCCGTTGAATCAATTGCGGATCTTTTCGTATCAATAAAGCCACAAGCTCAGTGGTCCTCCCCTAGGGAGTTCATCGATATGACCTTATGGGCAATCGCACAAGTGCTTCAGCTGCCTGATGAGGAAATAGCTCTACATCGCGAGTCTCAGCTAACGATCAATTCCCCTCAAGTACAAGATTGGATAAATAGACACAATGATTAGCCCAGTACATTTCAGCAAGCTAGAAGCAGATCAAGTAAAAAGACTGAATTATTACCGCGCTCACCGACCTGAAGTTAATGTCACGCGACTTGCAGAGTTGATTGCTGATGAAATTTTTGACCGTGGCCTCGTTACAACAAAATTATTGGAGGCTGTGGAACTCTTAGGTCCATTTGCTGTAGATAAAGGAAAACGCATTTGGCATTTTTCCGATGGAGTGTGGGTTCCAAGCGGTGAAGATGACCTCACAATGAGGGTTGTTCTGTGTACTGGAAACCGCTACCGAAAAGACCATGTAACTCAAGTTGCCTCAATTATCAAAGCAAGAAATCCCAGAATAAATGGCCTCGGACCAAAGAATTTGATTAATGTGCGTAATGGCATGCTGGATTGGGAAACTCTAGAACTCTTTTCACACGACCCTAAGTATTACTCCACCTATCAAGTCAACGCTGTGTGGGATCCAAAAAGTAAATGCCCAAAAACTGATGCCTGGATGGAATCTATATTTGGAACCGAAATCATCAAACTACTCTGGCAAGTAATGGGTGTGACTATCCACCCCGCCATGGGTTTCCAGAAGGCAATCGCTCTCATTGGTGGCGGTTTGAATGGGAAGGGCACTTTTCTAAGACTTTGCCATGCACTTCTTCCCGACTCTGCAATATGTGCAATTGATCCAAAGGTTCTAACTTCTAATAGGTTCGCATCTGCAGAGTTGTTTGGCAAGACGGCCAATATCTGTGGTGACATTGAGCGATTTACATTCAACTCAACGGCAGAGTTCAAGAAAATTACAGGTGAGGACATAATCAACGCAGAAAGAAAGAATGGACACCCATTCACTTTTCAGAGTGAGGCTACGATGCTCTTCTCTGGAAATAAGATGCCCGCCAGTAGAGATACCTCACTTGGTTGGTTCAGACGCTGGCTAATCATTCCTATGAATCGCACAATTGAAGGCCCTCCAGACCGAACTTTGAACGAGCGCATGAAAGAAGAACTCGATGGAGTTTTATTTCGAGCTGTTATGGGGCTACGAGAAGCAATGGACCAAGGTGGATTTGATGAACCATCGATCTGTAAAGAGGCTTTATTAGAGTATGAATACTCATGTAACACCTCTGCACTTTTTGTCAATGAAAAGTTGGACTTTTCAGAATCTCACACGGCACCAATTAGTCGGACACTTTTGTTTGATAATTACATATCTTTCTGCAGAGAGCGTCGCCTAGAGCAAGAGACTCGACCAAAATTTTACGAAATGGTAGAAACACTAGGAGGCAATCTCATATCACCTCATTGGACAAAGAAACCTTCGGGTGAAGATGACAGAGGCTACGTCGGTATCAAATTTAAATCCATCTACGGACACTTTTTCTAACCACATAACCACACACTTTTTCTATTCCTTGGAGAAAAATAAGATTCTTAAAAGAAGAGAAAAATTGGTGTGGTTTTGTGGCTCTGATTGGCTCTTAAATTTGTCGGGCAAGGCATTCCCCAGGCTGCCTGAAATTCAGGGTACCTGACACTGCAACAAGTGATTGCTGCCAAATTTTGTTGTTTATGAAAGACAGGCTCATTTTTGGGCAAAAAGTGCGTCAAAAACTGCTTTTAAAGTTACTGCAAAATGGTCATATTTCTGCCCCGCTTGGTCACATGGCTGTGCTTGGTGTTGTCGTAGCTGAACGGTAGTTTTAGCCTATTAAGAACAGGAGGGCTAATCGCCCATAAGGATCGGGGCCAAGATGGACAAACGTTCTCTCAGCGAAGCCGACATCTGCTCAAAGTTTATTACCCCCGCCATTCTAGAAGCGGGCTGGAATTCAGATACTCAAATCAGGGAGCAGGTTTACTTCACCAAGGGGCGAATCATCGTTCGAGGAAAGCTGGTCTCTCGTGGCAAGGCAAAATTCGCAGACTACATTCTTTATGCCAAACCAAATATCCCTCTTGCGGTAATTGAGGCTAAGGACAATAACCATTCTGTCGGCGCAGGGATGCAACAAGCTCTTGGGTACGCAGAAACCATTGGCGTCCCATTCGTGTTTTCATCAAATGGCGATGGATTTGTGTTCCACGACAAAACGGGACAAAACGAAAAACTCGAAACGAATCTTCAGCTTAATGAATTTCCGAGTTATGAATCCTTGTGGGAGAAGTACTCCGCTTGGAAGGGTTTCAATTCAGAAGCCCAAAAGGTAGTCCTTCAGGATTATCACGATGACGGAAGCGGTAAATCGCCTCGCTACTATCAAACGTCCGCTGCAAATGCCGCAGTCGAAGCAATAGCTAAAGGTCAAAATCGTGTGTTACTCGTAATGGCAACGGGAACAGGAAAGACTTATACGGCTTTCCAAATCATCTGGCGTCTCTGGAAAGGGAAGCAAAAGAAGAGAGTTCTTTTCTTGGCAGACCGAAACATTCTTGTTGACCAGACAATGGTGAATGACTTCAGACCATTCGGCAGCACAATGGCTAAGTTGACCCCAAAGAGTGCGGTTGTCGAGCGGGAAGATGGTAGTTCCATAACTCTTGAAACTGCACTTGATCGACAGAGACGAATAGACCCTTCCTACGAAATTTATTTAGGTCTGTACCAAGCGCTGACTGGCCCAGAAGAGCGTCAAAAACTATTTAAAGAATTCTCAAAAGATTTCTTCGATCTAATCATTATTGATGAGTGTCATAGAGGGAGTGCTGAAGAGGAATCTGCCTGGCGCGAGATTCTTGAATATTTTGGTTCAGCCACTCAAGTGGGTATGACTGCTACTCCAAAGGAGACCAAATACGCCTCTAGTACGCACTACTTCGGTAAGCCTGTTTATACATACAGCCTGAAGCAAGGTATCGAGGATGGGTTCTTAGCGCCGTATAAAGTTGTAAAAGTTCACCTTGATAAAGATGTTGAAGGCTACCGCCCGCATGTCGGAGATAGAGATCGGGATGGAACTCCAATCGAGGATCGCCAGTACAACCAAAAAGATTTTGACGTTCACATCGTTATCGATGAAAGAACAAAGATTGTCGCGAAGAAAATAACCCAGTACTTGAAGGAATCTGGCGATCCTTACCAAAAATCAATTGTCTTCTGTGTAGACGAGGAACATGCAGAACGCATGCGACAAGCCATCGCAAATGAGAATAAAGAAGAGTGTCTGAAAGACTCACGATACGTCATGAGAATTACTGGAAGTGACTCGGAGGGTAAGTCCCAGCTAGGAAACTTCATCGATCCTGAGTCACGGTACCCCGTCATTGCGACTACATCAAAATTGCTTTCTACTGGTGTCGATGTGCAAACATGCAGACTAATTGTTCTCGATCGTGAAGTTGGCTCTATGACTGAGTTCAAACAAATTATTGGTCGTGGAACGCGTGTTCATGAAGACACCAAGAAATACTTCTTTACGATTATTGATTTTAGAAAAGCAACCAACAATTTTGCTGAGCCAGAGTTTGACGGGGATCCAGTATCAATTTACGAACCAACCGAAACTGGGCCTATTTGTCCACCTGATGACGTGGATCCAGCTAGCCCTGGAGTTGTTGATGGTGGCGACGAAACGATTATTGTCGATGGAACTGGAGAAATGCCTACCTCCCCAGGCAAAAGAAATAAAATTTACGTAGATGGTGTTTCCGTAACAATTCTTACAGAAAGAGTTGAATACTTAGATGCTAATGGAAAACTTATAACTGAGTCGCTTAAAGAATTTAGTAAGAAGGCTCTTAAGAATCATTTTTCAACCTTGGACGCATTCATCAAGAAATGGGATGCATCTGACCGTAAAAAAGCAATTATTGAGGAGCTAGAAACTGAAGGGCTCTTGCTTGAGGCTCTTTCAAGCGAATTCGGTGCAAATCTAGATCCATTTGACCTTATTCTGCATGTTGCTTTTGACCGACCAATATTAACGCGCAAACAACGTGCTGAGGGTGCTCGGAAATCTGATGTATTTGAGAAGTACGGTCCTAAAGCGAAATCAGTCCTTGAAGCTCTTTTGAAGAAGTATCAAGATGATGGTGAAACTGATTTAACAAACGCCAGAATTCTTACACTGCCACCTGTAAGCGAAATGGGAACTCCTCTCGAAATAGTTGACTGGTTTGGGTCAAAAGGATCTTTCGAATCTGCCTTAAGTGAACTTCAACATGCCCTATATGAGAGAGTGTCTTAACTATGAGTGTAAGTGGAGTAGTCAAAACAATTCAAGACATTATGCGCCGAGACGAAGGCGACAATGGTGATGCTCAAAGAATTCAACAGATGTGCTGGCTATTTTTCCTCAAGATTATTGACGATCAAGATCAGCAACTTGAATTACTAAATCCAAAGTATAAATCTCCCATCCCAAGTAAGTTTCAATGGCGAACCTGGGCTGCGAATCCAGAGGGCATCACGGGGGAATCTCTTATTGATTTTATTAATAATGATCTTTTTCCTAGTCTAAAAACTTTAAACGTGACAGGAAAAGATGCCGAACGAGCAGTGATGGTAACCAATGTATTTAAGGATTCTTATAACAATATGCGACAGGGTTCTCTCCTGCGACAAGTTGTTAACAAAGTCCAAGAAATTAACTTCAATCGCTTAGCTGATAGACAACATTTTGGAGATATTTACGAGCAAATTCTTGCAAAATTACAGAGTGCTGGCAATGCAGGGGAATTCTATACGCCAAGAGCTCTCACCAATTTTATGGTTGAGCTCATTGACCCAAAACTTGGTGAATCACTAATGGATCCAGCTTGCGGGACTGGGGGCTTTATTACAAGCGTCATTCGTCACGTTCGTGAAAGTTATGTGAAAACGATTGAGGATGAAAAAATCCTTCAAACGTCGTTACATGGGATTGAAAAGAAGCAATTACCCCTCATGCTTTGCACAACGAATATGTTGCTCCATAACATCGAAAATCCAAATTTCATTCGCCGCAGCAATACTTTAGCTCGCCCCTACACCAGCTACACGGATGCTGACCGAGTTGAAATCATCGTTACAAACCCACCTTTCGGCGGAGAGGAGGAGACGGGTATTGAATCAAACTATCCGCCTCACTTAAAGACTCGTGAAACTGCAGACTTGTTCTTAGCAATCATAATTCGTCTCTTAAAAAATCAAGGGCGAGCTGCAATTATTCTCCCTGACACTACCTTGTTTGCCGATCACACCGTTAAAAAGCGTTTGAAGGAAGAGCTCCTTACTCAATGTAATCTCCACACCATAGTCAGGTTGCCACCAAGCACGTTTCAACCTTATGCATCTGTTGGAACGAGTATGTTGTTCTTCACTAAAGGTGAACCTACTAAGAGCATTTGGTATTACGAACAGCAAGTTCCATCCACTCAAAAAGCCTATTCGAAAACAAGACCTATGAAATCAGAGCATCTTGATGATCTAAGAAACTGGTGGCATCCTGAAGATCAATCGAAGCGCGAAGAAAACGAAAATGCTTGGCAAGTTGGCGTAGATGAAATTGTTGCGCATGATTTTAATCTAGATATCAAAAACCCAAATCGCCCTGATGAAATTTATGCAGACCCTTCAGACGCGATAGATGCACTTTCAAAAAGTAATTCGCAGATTGAAGGAATAAAAGAAGAATTAGTCTCAGCACTGAGGAGGTTTTTCTAATGTCCCATGAGATGATTTTCGAAAATCTTGATCTGTTTACTTCATCAAAAATCAATCTGGAAAAATTGAAACAATTAGTCGTTCGAAGAGCCATCTTGGGAGATACTAAGATTCAAACTGAAGGTTGGCGAGAATTTAGACTTGGTGAAATTGGGACTTGGGGAAGCGGCGGAACTCCTGCAAAGACCCACCCAGAATATTATGATGGAGATATTCCTTGGCTGATTATCGGCGACCTAAATGATGGAGTAATCCTAAAGTCTGAAAAGAAAATAACAGAATTGGGACTCCAAAACTCATCTTCTAAACTCTTGGATATCGGCACAGTTCTTATTGCAATGTATGGGTCTATCGGAAAATTAGGGCTCACTGGGATCAAATGTGCGACTAATCAAGCTATAGCGTTCTGCAACCCAGATCCCGACATAGTTTCGTCGGAGTATTTGATGCTTTTACTCAAAGGGATTCAGCCAGATTTAATTGGTTTTGGACAAGGTGCGACGCAGAAAAATATTAGTCAAACTATTCTGAAAAGGCATCAGATTAAGGTTCCGTCACTTGACTCGCAAAGTCGAATTGTAAAGGCAGTAGAGGAAATCAAGGCAATATCAAATTCACTTATTCAGGCTAGGGCGGCAAATGACAAGTTTCGAGAATCCGTCGTGAATTCTTTAATCTTTGAAAATAGTAATGAAAATTTACAGGTGGCAGAGTGACAATACATACAAGTTTACTGACGCCAACGCATATATTTCAAAAGGAACAACAGCTCCTTGTCCCCCTATTTCAACGCCCATATACATGGAATCGAAAGGAACAGTGGGAACCACTTTGGGCAGACGTAGTTCGTGTGGCCACTCGCCTTCTCGAAGGAAAAGATAATTCTTCGCGACCACATTTCTTGGGAGCGATTGTTCTTCAACAGATGCCAAATAAGTCAGGTGACCTTGAATATAGAACTGTCATTGATGGGCAACAGAGGTTAACTACGCTACAAATACTTCTAGATTCAATCCATGCCGAGCTAACACGCCATGACCTTAAGTCTCAAGCTGCGAAACTAGTTGGACTCATAGAAAATGGTGAAGTTTTCAGAAAATCAGCTGACGATAGATTTAAGTTATGGCCTACAAACTTAGATAGAGCCGCATTCCGTTCCCTAATGTCCGCACAAAGTCCTATCGATTACAAAGACATACCTGTTGATTATCAAGCTACCAAGTTCTACCAAGGGCACAAGTACTTTGCTGAAGAGGCCAGATCATGGTTATCTGAAGATGGCTCTTGGTCTAAAGCTGAAAGAGCAGATGCTCTTGTAAAGACTTTGCGCGATCAATTGCAGTTGGTAGTTATTGATTTAGATACAACAGATGATGCGCAGGAGATATTTGAGACTCTAAACGCTAGAGGAGCAAAACTTGAATCCTCTGATCTAATTAAGAACTTCGTCTTTCAACGATTAACGGAGGAAGGTGGCTCCTCTCTGGCGGAGTCCTTCTACAAAGAGCATTGGTTTAAGTTTGAAACTAGCTTTTGGGTCGAGACTATTTCCGTTGGACGCGAAAAATTCCAAAGATCCTCGCTTTTCCTATTTCATTGGATTGTTTCAAAAACAGCTGCTGACCTAATCGAGCGAGAGGTTTTCTCAAGATTTAAGGAATACACCTTCGATAGCGGCCAATCAATGTCTGAAATCGTCTCTGAATTGTCGGAATCTGCCGATATCTATCAGGCGAAGATTATTCAGTCTGGTGACTCTCTCGAAGGTAACTTGTCTCGCCTTGGTCTATTTGTTTACAGAACAAGCGTCATGGAAACGTCCGTAGCAAGGCCTTTGCTTCTAGAAGTTTTGAATCCTCGAAAAGAAGCAATACCAAATGATCAGTTAATCAAATTCTTGGATGTCATAGAGAGCTGGCTCGTTAGAAGATTCCTCGCACGAGCTACTTCCAAGGGCTATAACAAGGTATTTGTTGATGCAATCTCAATAGTGCAGAAGAACCGACTCAAGGCAGGCGATGCACTTGAATCATTCTTTGCTGCCCAATCGAACTTCACTACATATTGGCCTGATGACCAAGACCTTAGAACTTCACTTAAGACCATGCCTTTTTATAATAAATTCGGTAAGGGTCGCCAGAGAATGGTTCTAGAAGCACTTGAAGATTATCTTCGCGGTTGGGTTGGCACTTCGGAATCTGCATCAGGCACCAGAGTAAAAAGAGGGACGTTCCAGATTGAACATGTGATGCCTCAGTCCTGGCAATCTAATTGGCCATTACCAGCGAATGTATCTGAACGAGATCGAGATGATGCAGTACAGCGCCTTGGAAACTTGAGCCTGCTTTCCAAAAAACTAAATGTTGACGTTTCAAATAGCGGCTGGAACGCCAGTAAGGGCAAAGATGGAAAGCGGGAGGCGTTTGTCGAAAAAGACTTACTCCAAATGAACAAAAAACTTTTGGAAGTGGCTCAGGATGATTGGAACGAAGAGAAAATCGCCGATAGAACCGAACTCCTAATTAGTGCAATGCTAGATATTTGGAAGGTTCCAGCTGGACATTCCGTGGTCTTCAATTCACCTAAGCAAGAAGAAAAAGTCTACGTAGAGGTCGCAGATTTGCTTGAGTTTGGCTCTCTTTACGCTGGTCAAGTTCTTTATCCTAAACAGAAAAAGCATGAGGGTGTTCGTGCTGAAGTTTTGCAAGATGGACGAATCGCGATTGGCGAATTAATCTTCACGTCTCCTTCAGCAGCTGGTGAACATCTCAGAAAATCTCGAACAAATGGCTGGAGATTTTGGCTGGTGGACAAAGATTCTATGAAGTCCTTATCGGATGTAAGAACTGAATATCGTGATTCACTCTCTATCGATACTGATGACTCAGATTCAGATGTTGAGGATTCTGAGGATTAATCCGAAGCGTCAGCTCTTGATGTTCGAATATTCCGCTTAAATAGTTCTGCAGGTTTTCCAACCGAGCCTGAAGAAAGTTCTCCAGTAGATTTGAGATGGCGGTTCATTTTTCTTCTAAAGAGATCCTTGTCCAGTTTTCGTCTAAGAATCGCTTCATGTATTTCTCTTAATTGAAGAACTGTAAATTCAGCAGGTAAAAAATTGTCTGGATCTGGTCGAGTCTCGTATCTAGCCTTTAAGACTTTCACCGCTTCATCAAGGATTAGATCGTGCTCAAATGGAAGTTCCTTCTGGTCTTCAGGTAATGAATACTTCCTTCGCCCTGACTCTCCCATAAACACCAAACCAAGGTTTTCATCTGACTCCACCAACGGGTTTAGTTTTTCCCATTGCATGGTTGCTAAGTGAGCTACTGACATAACCCAACCTCGTGAATCACGCGTTGGCTCATCCGAAACAAAGAGTTGTTTTACCTTTAAGCCTTTGATGCCACATTTCTCACTGAGTGCAACTTTGGCTGCGTCCGACAAACTCTCTCGTTCACGAACCATGCGACCAACCAATGCCCACTGTCCTTGGGCTAACCCCGTCTGTCGCCTGTGCACA
>Ga0214919_10009563_pt1 | contig 12479 bp, 7 predicted proteins | sample LL1503_MetaG_FD_177994 | JGI IMG/M metagenome (GOLD analysis project Ga0214919, IMG submission 177994) | Freshwater microbial communities from Lake Lanier, Atlanta, Georgia, United States - LL-1503 | ecosystem: Environmental > Aquatic > Freshwater > Lake | place: USA: Georgia | collected 2015-03-15
ATTTTCGTAATCGCCTTGATCATTCTGTAATACTATGTTTTACAGCTTGTTTGTCAAAGCTGTTTCGCCCTATTTTGGGGCTAGCTCTCTAATTCTTGCCCGCTGCCGTTGAGATCTGCTCGATTTTTGGGGATGCGTAGGAGTAGTTTTCCGCTTTCTTCATCCAGGTCCAACCTGCGATTCCTAAAAACAGGGCAATGAGAAGGAAAAATATCACCCGGACTTCAAGCAACCTGCCACTTGGAACTCCAGAACCCTTATGTCTAGCCGACTTGGAACCAATCAAAGGTTTTAGAAATTCCATCCTCTGATTTTGGTTCTCTCCAAACCATCTCTCAACAACTTTATTGTGATTTTTTTGTGACAATTGAAACTAGTAATTAAGCAGTATTACAAGTTGCATAAATTTTTGATTAATATTGATTTGCATGGCTGTTTTTGATTTTTGCCGGAAGTCTAAGTTATAACAAGATGTTGATGCCTTGCTCACAGATTGTTGTATTGACGCGAGGTTGTGCCTACCGCTGGTAGTAGGCCGAATCAGAATTAGGGTGTGCAGTGGTTTCAGCCGAACAACATAGATTTCAGAGCCATCTGGAATCTTGGGGCAAAGATTTCCAAGTCGTTCGAGCCGTGTACCACAGAAAGTCTTTATTTCCCTTTCTGGTCTATGACTAGAATTGCCCTCAGCTTTACGTTTCTCAGCCTCACTTTGTGTGCCCCTGCCTTACCTCAGCAGTTTGGGGGAATTCGTGGCCAGGTTGTAGAATCGGATTTCGGTCAACCGATTGCTCGTGCCTCTGTCACGATTCTCGACACCCCCTTTGGAGCTATGACGGATGATCAGGGTAATTTTACCGTCTCAGGCGTACCTCCAGGCATCTACTCCCTACAGGTGCGGGGGTCGGGCTATCTCGCCAAGATTATTCCAGAAGTCTCGATTGCCCCAGGCGCTTTTACCGACAAAAGAATTGAGGCCGTCGCCGAGATTGAAGAGATGGAGGAGCTAGTTGTTCCTGGTGAAATTGAGAAGGCATCCGAAACGGGCCTCCTAGCTGAACGACAGGAAATTACTTCTGTGGCCGATGCCATTGGAGCCGATTTGATCGCCAAGGTCGGTGCCGCCACCGCAGGAGCTGCAATGAAACGAATGGTCGGGACTTCAGTCGTCGACGATCGCTATGTTGTAGTTCGCGGACTATCTGATCGGTATGTGAACACTTTCTTGAATGGCGGCAGACTCCCCTCTTCAGATCCTGACAAACGGGCAGTGAACGTTGACCTATTCCCTGGCTCCGTTCTCGAAAGTATTCTAACGAAGAAAACCTTCACTCCGGACATGCCGGGGGACTTCACCGGCGGTAGCGTCGACATTCGAACCAAAGACTTTCCTGAAAAGCCATCCTTCGGCGCCGGATACACTATGGAATACAATTCTCAGGCTAGTTTTAATCCTAACTTTCTGACCTACAATGGTGGTGGCACGGGTCCATTTGGCTTTCGGGCTAATCAACGTATGATTCCCGAAAGCGTAACTTCCTTGGGGCAAGATGTGCTACTTCCGCCTGCCGGAGGTAGAAACCTAGATGTCAACAACCCCGGAGATTTGCAAAAGGCAGATGCGATTAACAATGCTATGCGCCAGATGAACCCAACAGTATCTACTACTACAAAGACGGTCGGCCCTAATACAACGATCAACTTGCAGGGAGGCGATAGCGTAGATTTCGGCCCCGAACAAAAAGCCGGCGTTTTAGGGGCATTCAGTTACCGCCACAAATTCAGTTATGTCACCAATGCAGTGCGTAATAATTACGATGCTGTATATAACCCTATTACTAAGCAGGGAAATCTGCAACCCCAGTTTGAATTCGCACAAACACAAGGAAAAGAGGAAGTACTCTGGGGAGGCCTACTTAATTTGGCAGGCCAACCATCCAAAGACCATCATTTGGGAGCGAACATCATGTACAGCAAAGCTGCCTCTGATATCGCCACATACAACGTCGACCCCACGATAGCTGATCGCAATTTTCAGCAACAAACGATCTCATACGGCGAAAGGGACCTGCTTTATTTCCAAGCCCGAGGGGATCACTTGATCAAAGATGCTCGCAACCTAAAGGTGGAATGGAATGGTGGCCTTGGACAATCTAGCCTGACAGAGCCCGATAACCGAGTTTTTCAGAATGAGTACGATCCAAATACTGATGTTTACAAGCAGCTCCCCCAACAGGAGCCCTTGGGAACCCTGAGCGCCGACCCCTTACAACGCTATCAGAGAGAACTGACGGATAACTCTTACTATTCCATCGTTGATTTTACTATTCCTTATTTTGAAGAAAACGAAAACAACAACAGTAACTTTAAAACAGGGTTCTACTACGATTATGCAGGGCGTACGTATAATCAGTGGGCAGGAGCATACTATTACGGTCAAGCAAACGACCCCGAATACTTAACATTTGGCGGCCCTACGGATCCCACAGGCGGGAAAACGTGGGGCGATGTCTTTCTTGATGAGAACCGGTCTGGGTTGACCAATCCCACTGGAACTCCTGCCCCTGGAAATGACAAGCCTCTCTCTTGGTCCCTGACCGACACAACAGGAGCTTCAGGATCGTACTACCAAGGCGAACAAAATGTCATCGCTAGTTATGTCATGACAGATTTCCAATTATTCAAACAACTAAAATTAACGGGTGGGTCAAGATTCGAAAACACCTACCTCGAAACTTCGGGCATTCCTGGAAACAATTCTGGCCTTTTCCCATCCTCCAGTGGCGTGATTAAACAGCTTGATCTCCTGCCGGCTGTTGCGGCCACCTTTGAATTAGCCAAAGACATCAACCTACGCTTTGCCTGGTCCCAGACCCTTGCCCGCCCTTCCTTCAAGGAGCTTGGCCCTGTAATTACTCAAGACTTCTCAGACAGCACGCTCTTTATCGGAAACCCAGCTCTTAAACTCAGCCATGCAAATAACTACGATTTTCGGGCCGAATGGTTTCCACGGGCTGGCGAAGTGCTAGCTTTCAGTCTTTTTTATAAGGATTTATCTAATCCCATTGAACAGAGCATTTTCCTGCAAAACGGAATTCAATACTATCAGTATCAGAACAATCCTAATGCGATTCTTTGGGGAGCGGAATTTGAAATCAGAAAACGCTTAGATCAAGTGGCCTCCATACTCAAGGACTTCTCCATCAACTTCAACTTCACCCAGATTCAGAGTCAGGTTGATCTGACCTCATACCAGCAACAGCAACAAGCCACGATTGGCATTTTCGAAACCACACGACCTCTTCAAGGCCAACCTACGTACATCACCAATGCCGGGCTCGATTACAATAATGTAGCCTACAATTTCTACGCTGGCCTCTTCTTCAACGTAACGGGTCCGATGCTCTATGCCGTCGGAGCAGATCTGCCGAATATTTACGAACAGCCTGCACCCAGTCTCGACTTCAACCTTACTCAGGGGATCACAGAAAACTGGAAGTTCACCTTTCGAGCCAAAAATCTTCTAAATCCTATTTGCCGACGCACGATCACCTATAATGGACAAGAGTACGATTATTCCGCATACACCAAGGGATGGGATATGAGCATGAATGTTTCCTACGGATTCTGATAACCTTAGGTAGAATTTATTTCGACTGAAATCCGTAAAGCTTCGCATATGCGTCAGGGATCTCTGCCTTCATTTTCCCAATCTTCGAAAGCGTAGTTGCATCAGGCTTGATTCCTGCACGCGCATGGCTGAGTAGATATTGAATGACTCCAACAGCCCTCGAGCGGGGGTTGGGATTTTTTTCAGCTTCAGCAAAAGCCGTCGACCACCAATCTGTCGCCTGCTCTCGCAGACCTGAATCAACTGCCGACTCCGCCATCCTTCCCAGTACATCCATCTGGTAGTACGGGGGAACATATTTTTTGACGGCCAATGACTCCTTTTCAAGCAGATCCTTAGACCGGTTGGTATCACCGATTTTTTTATAAGCTCCTGCGAGTTGGATTACCCATAGGTATTTGAAATCATTTACACTTGAAATCTGATCTAGTTCTACTTGTGCTTTCGGCAGGTCAATTTGCGCCCAATCTAACTTTCCAGTCACGATTTCCCAGTGACAAAGAGAGACCCAATATCCCACTCTATCGACAGAAGGAACATCTGGAATCCTGGCACGGGCCACTTGAAGCCATGTGTCTACGTTAGCTCTATCTCCTCGATTCCATGATTGCTCTAATGCACTAAATATTTCCTCCACAGTGATATTGGGTGCCGCTAGCACAGAAGCCGTACCATGCTTGTCTTGCTGTCCTTGATGAAGCTTTGCTTCCTCATCAGCTTTGATTTGAACTACTTGAGCGATCTGGGGAGCAGCAAGTTGATGGAATGAAATTCTTGAGTTTGCGCGGTTTCGACTTTCATCTGTGGTGATCTGTTTTAACCACTTTTCGACTACATCTTTTCGGTTCAGGCGGGTTGCTAAATCTAAAACCTCAACAATCCCAAGGTCCCGCTGGTAACCCACCCCAAAACTCAAGGAGAAAACCCCTTTTTCAAGAACTTCTTTAGCTAAAAGATAATTTTTTTTCTCATAGGCCAATTGTCCAATCTTACCAAATGTAATAGCTCTTTGATAATTCTGAATCAGTCCAGCGACCTTCAATGCTTCGTGCCCCATCCCTGCTCGTACCATTTCAATGGCGACGGATGACTGAACTCTAGACTCTGTATCTAGGTCATTACGGACTAATGACAACCATTCCTCGGCCTCTTCAAGGCACCATCGCTTTTCATTTTGAATATTTTCTCTGGAACAGTTTGATAAAAGAATGAGCGAAAAAAGCAGAACAAAATATTTGAATTTCATAAAACGACAAGGGGGAGGCTTTCGCCTCCCCCTCGCCAAGATAATCTTACTGGATAGAACTCAGAGCACTATAACGCGGTAAAAGTAAGGAGTTACACCGATGGTGGCAGTAGCATCTGTCACCTCAGCATTTGCCCCAGTACCTTCTACAATATCAATCGGAGTGAACATCTTATTATCCGTTGATTTTTCAACGGAATAAAGAGCACCGTTCACCGTGTTAAACGCAACTTTTGGATTTGCACCACTCGCAACAATTGAGACGTTTGGCGAAATCACAGTAGAGCTGGCATCAAAGAATCCAAGAGTATCTAAAGCCGTCCAGCCCTTAGCCCAGTTGCTATTGCGCATTGCACCAACAAACTTAACTGCCGTCCCGGATGCATTGACTCGGGTCAAATTGCCTCTTGCGGGCAAAGCAATTCCACCAGTTCTTGCTGCGCTTGACGTGCTACGTAGGTCAAGACCAGAAATATGATGGTAGAGCGGAACTGTTAGTCCCGGATCAACATTAAACTGATTGGCAGTGCCAGATTGCGTGAGGACAGATGTCACATCAGCATTGGCGCTATCTTTTCCATTCTTTCCAAACAGTGTGCCGGCGCCGTCATTGCCATATGAAGCAGTTGGTGAAGTCCATGTGCCACCTTGAATGGCCGCCTTGGTATTGCTTGATACCTCAAGCAATGCACAGCGCCACCAGATATTTCCATTGAATACGCTGTATTTTTCATTGCCGGTTGTAGGAGTACCACTTGCCTGCAAGGTATCATCTCCATAAACACCATTTGAATCGTTAACAAAGAAGTTATATGGCGTACCAGTTTTAACAGCAATTCCACCACCAACAGCATCCATAATAACGCTGTTGTAGAGTCTGAGTGCCCCAGCGTTCTTCATCTGAGGACCACAATTCGCCGGACCAAAGCTTACGCCTTGGTCGCCATAGCCGCGCCCGATGATTGTGGCATTGGCAACGGTCTGGATGGTGAAGGGACGCATCGTGACAACACCGGTGTCCGAAGTCGATGGCTCTGGGCCGTCGATTTCAAACATATTGTCGCCGATATTAACTGTGGTCCTTCCCGTGGTTGTGCCAATGGTCGAGTTGTCGCAATCGTTCTGAATCTGAACCCAAAATTGAGAAACTCCACGATAACCCTGATCGGTATCGAAGCCGTCGTCACCACCGAATGCGCCGATGCAGCGTGAAATCCCAACCGTGCCGCCGAAGAATTCAAAATCATCGTCAGCGTTATTGAACGATTCGCAGAATTCAACGGTTGTTCCACTGCCAACAGCACCAAAGGTAAAGCCGTTGATCTCTTTACCACTGGCAAGGATGAACCCGCCATAAGTGTTGCTTACGAAACGCACGGTTCCAGAGCTGTCTGTGTCATCTACACCGCCATACATTGCTATTGAGCCTACTGCTTGCAGTCCTTCCAAGTATTGGCGACCTTGACCACCGTTAGCTGTTAGGGATGCCGAACCCGTCGGATCCACTAAACCACCCGAAGAGATAACGTCAGTGTAGGTGCCATATGCACACCTTGCTCTTCCTGCAAACATCAATCCGCCCCACAAACCATCGTACTCATATTTTTTGTTTCCGGCATACGACTTAAGATTGGCGCCTGCGGTGCCACCTGAATAACTGTATTCAGCTGCTGTTGGTAGGCCGACCAGGACTCCGCCGGTGCGGAGTTCACGTTGGCCATTCACAACTGTAATGGTAGAACCTCCAACCGTCTGCACCCCCGCTGTGATTCCATAATTCTCAAAAGGAGGGATTGTTTCGAACCCGCCGGGGACATTTGGATTATCAATCGAAGTAAACAGGATAGCCGCCTCTGAAGTGCCGGCAGCGACCAACTTGCCACCATTACACACGACCAAGGTTCCCGGATCAGATGGCTTTGTGGGATCACTGGCATCACCTACAATCGTATGAATTTCTCCACGAACTAGAGTCCCAGGCTCAATTGTTACAGTACAACCACTCGCGATGAAAGTGATCCGATCTAAGATGTAAACCTTGTCGCGAGTCCAGCGTTGATCGGTTGTAATCGTTGTATAGGTGCGACCGTTGACAGTGTTCTGGGCACTACCGCCGAGGAAGCTGACGTTGGCAAAAGTGGTAGCGTTTGAATTTTGTGATGCTGCCATCCCGAGGGCGGCCAGCAAAGTGAGGAAGAGTTTGTTTTTCATGTTTATGATTTCCTTGTTATGAGTTTATCGATTATTCAGTTTAGACGTTTTTGCGAAAACGGCGCACAGCAGCGAGCGCCACTCCGCCAAGCAACAACAGTGATGCTGAGGATGGTTCGGGGACAGAGGAAGTTGTCAAAGTTCCGTACGTCCCAGCCGATGCGTCTGCAGTGCCATAAATGGCAGTGGCTTGCCCAGCATACAGATCGATTGCGTCATAGGCCCCAAACGGAAACGAACCCGTATCGGCTGGATTAGCCCACTGGAAGCCTAGATCAAAGAGCGCAATCGAATCCACGCTCGAGCCGTTGGAATAACTTACAAAGGCCAACGCTTGATTGTCTTGCGTGTTACTCCAGATGCTAGTGAGCAAACCTTGACGATAATAATTATCAGATTCTGGTGTGATGTCTGCACCGACAACACCGTTCCAGCTTACTAGTGTACGTGAATTGCTTCCGTACCAACTGAAGAAGGCAGCCGCGCCGTCTACTCCGCTCTTGTTATTTGCAAGCGAGAGGAGTCCTCCATTCAGGGATCCAAAGGAAATATTGAATACATCTCCTGCGCTGCCGCTGGGTCGGTTGATTTTCGAAAGTAAGTTATAGGTCACATCGGTTTGTTGTGCAAAAGCCGATGACGCCATCATTGCAAAGGCAATGGAAACTGTTAGATAATTTGTTTTTTTGTTCATCTGTTTTGTCTCCTTCTTGGGTTATTTATTTTTCTTGTGATATCCCTTTTTGTTGGTGGTTAAACTTTCCTTCGAGCCAGCGGAAGCAAGGCCAATCCAATAGCGATCAGACTCATGCTTGAAGGCTCTGGGATTGCTTTTGTGGATATTCCATCTGCCAAAACAGATCCTAATAAGGCAGTCACACCAGAGGAGGTGTCGCCTGTATCCGTTAAATCAATCGACAGATCTGCGCCAAAGGTAGCCGCAATGAAAGACTGGTTGGATGCAAAGAGACCATACTGTGTAACAGCGGGGGTGCCTGTAGGCGTTTTCAACCATACATACCCTGTTTTTCCTACCAAGTTACCTATTGTAGGATCGATGTTGAACGCGGATCCAAAACCAGGACCTGTTGCGGCATCATTCGGCTGCCAACTCAGGGTGAAATCACCCGCGCCGCCCGATACTGTGCTAGTCCCAAAGCTCGTCCATCCATTGTCGGACAGAAACGTTTGCATTTTAGCGTCGCTGTTCACCGCTGCCAGGGCTGTCGCAATCGCCGAAGTGGATGTGAAGGCAGAATTTTTGTAAAAGAGCCCAAAATCAACCAGTGTGTTGTCTGGCAGAATTGTTGTAAGATCTTGGAGCTTATTTCCGCCAAAGAAGCCACCCACCGTCAACTGGATTGTCGCCGCTTTAACAGATGACCAACTTGCGATGGTCATCACAACAAATATACAGGCTTTTTTCATTATTTTTCCTTTTTTGAACTATCCTTAGTGCTTTAGGTTTAGGATTTACTATTTTTTAAGGATTATAGGCAGGCGCGATGGTCACAACTGTGTCCGTGGTGCCAGCAGGGGTAACAAGAACGGACGTGAATTTTCCGATCGCAGGGTTCATACGTGTGCTGCCGCTATATGCACTCGGTCCGGCCGCGTTGGCTGTACCGCCGATTTTATACGTAGTGAAAGCACGCGTTGCTGTGTTCCACAGAGCATACTGATCTGCCGTGCTAGGAACCGAAGTGCCACGCGTCGGAGAGGTAGCAGGGATCGTTGCAGCTGTGAAAGTAGTGTCGAATACGCTCGGATTTGCGAGTAGCGTCTTTGCACCGTTTGCGGGAACGACCAACCGAGTCCGGGCCGTCCGAAAATCACCGGAGGCGTTGAAAGCAAACTGCGTTGCCTTTCTGTTCACAACCACAAAGCCTTTGCCCAAACCCAAGGGCGCGTGATTTTTGTTGGCCGAACCCGAGCTTGCACGCCAGTTATAAACACCGGCAGTAACGTTGATATAATAGGTGGTCAATCCGCCCGTTGTAGGATTAAGGAGCTGAACCTGGGCATTCACGCCGCTCGCCGTAGATGTCAATCCGCTGCCAAATGGGTTGGTGGAGCTTCCAGCACCGAACAAGGAAGCCAATGTCCAAGCCTTACGAACGGCAAATTTCGATCCACTTGCGATGCTGATACTGGAAGGAAGAACCCCTTTCACCGTGATCGATGTGTCGCCCGAGCCACCCACTGCATCCATGACCAATCCAATAGAGGGACCGTCCTGAATCTCAACGACGTACCAAGCATCCACATTCTCATCTGCATTCGTGAAAGAGGGGAAAGAAGCCGAAGAGGAGTCTTTTACAACGGTCAACACTGTGTTGCTTCCGCTGGTAGCAGCAGAGGTTACGGTACCAAAAAACTCCACAGGGCGGGCATAAGGGGTTCCAAGAACCGAAGTGGTGCTGGCAGGAACCGTGACTTGGCTGATGCCGACGGGGTCGGCCAAGCCTGCACGGGAATTTGACGAGAGAGTTGCAATGAGCAGCGGAATAAGTCCTGCGGCTACGATGGCACGAGAGATGTTGGTTTTGCTTTTCATATACGATGTGTCCTCCTTGATGGTTTTAGTAGTTGATTCGATTGTGTTGAAATTGGATTTCTTGCACATGATGTAAAAGTTGCTCGCTTATTGTTTTTTTTCAACGGGTTTATTGTTACGTTTTGGTGACAGAGATTTAGACCTGGGATTGATTATTAACGCTTTACGTGTATCCGCATCGATTTGACATAATTCTGACATAAGAATTGCGGTGGAAAATATGATTGAAACGTAATTCCAAACGAGAGTTCGGATTGGATCTGAAATTTAGAACGGTTGAAACCGAGAGTACAGAATGTGACGATTTCATGACAATCCCTATCGACCCTAGCGAAGTACTTCGACTAGTGCTTTATATATTTGGATGGCGGTTTTGACTTCATCCTACGACTTTCAAGTCAAATCAAGGTCCTTGGGCATCCTAGGTGTCATATTTTCTCTTCTTTGGATATCGAACCCGGATTCAGTCCGATCCGATACGCTTTCCATCTATTTCCCCCCCGCCCTCGAGAAGGACACTGGCTTTCAAACTTCGACCGGAGGATCCCTCGAGGGTTTTGTCGTCCGTGCGGGTGCCTTGACTGGCACTGCCAGTCAACTCATCAGCGACCTTACCGGCCAAACAACGGCTACCGACATCCTGAGTACGATTAACTCTTCCTTCCGGGAATACAGCTCTTTTTCCATGTCAGATGCCTACCTGAGCGATCCTAACCAAGCCATCTTCACGCTTTCCGGATCGATGAACAACGCCAACTTCAAAGGCAAGGACATCTATCTCCTTTTTTACAACAATGCGTCTGCAAGTGCGGCAAACGAAATAGGAATCTTTCGGATGGCGATTCGGGAGGACAATCCAGATGGCTCCACCGGTATTTTTCCGACTGGCAACAATGCAACGGGGGGTCGGGAATCAATCTTCAATTTTGCAGATCCGGAGGGTGTCTTGGGACCAGAATCTTATCTTAACCTCCTGATCGGGCAGTATGACTCACTCAACAACAAGTTTACCTTGGGAGATCTATCCGGAGGGATCGGACAGATTACGAGTCCTTTGAACGTGACGAACAATTCTGGGACCGCTTTCAACTACCAGATAACTGCAAACAATGGTGCCAACCGCTACTTTGCCACAACCAATACCAGCTCCCCAGATTTGCTCACTACTACTCTCCCCTCTTGGGCTTCAGTGAATACCAACACGGGGGTGATTAATTTTACGACTAATTCGGTGTCTGGGAACTATACTATTCGATTGGTGGCATCCAACAGCCTGACTGCGTCTGTGGCAACCAACACTTTAAACCTGGCCCTTAAGGCAACCACCCTTACCTTTTCGACGACTACCAATCAGATCACCGCCACGGCAGGGGTTGCGATCACCCCTTTTACCTTTGTTGCAACCCCGGGCACGAATTCGTACAGTGTTGCAACAGGCGATCTGTTTGGGCTGACTCTTTCGACCAACGGGACCCTTTATGGGATTCCTAACAGCGCGGGAACAAACAATGTTTCGGTTCGGGCGTCCTCCGGCGACCGGAGTGCAACAACGACTTTTAATTTGGCAGTGGCTAGTCCTACCATTTCCGTTCCGAGCGGAGAACTGACGAGTGCAGGACAGATTCTCACCACGGCGGGTACCAGCAGAACCATACCGATCAACAAGCCTGATGGCTTCACAAGCCTGACGGGAAGAGTAACTGCAAACCCAACTTACACTGGAGTTAGCTTTAACGGGGAGAATTTGGTCGTGAACGCCTCAGCCCCGCCCCTGCCAAAAGGAACCGACCACGTGGATCTAATCTTGACCTCAAGCCGATTGGTGGACGGCTCGCCCGTCTCTGCTTCTACAACGGTGCCATTGCGAATTGTTGCGCCGGTCCCGACGAATCTTCGTTTCATCGAAAGTTTTACTGATGCCAACGCAAACCAAGTTTATGATTTGGGCGAAACCTACGTTGATAGTGTCTTTAATGGCAACTACGATTCAAGCATCGCGAGTAGTAGCTTGGAGGTTTTTGTGTGCGAAGCTTACTCTATTTACTTCAGCACCAGTGCCTCAGGGGTTTGCCCCCTGGAAGACTTCTCGGTGGTATCTGGAGCGTTGCCACCCGGCCTGCTACTGCAAAGCGTGGGTGGGCGTGGCGGAAACAGAATCTATGGAACCAACACCAGCACAACGGCACCGTCGGATTACACTGTAACTCTAAAAGCAGATACTTCACGTTTCTATGAGGGAGGAGGACCGCTTACATCTACCTTCACCCTCCGGCTACGGAATAGAAATGCCCCTTACTTTTATCCTCTGACCAGCCGTTTGCTTGGCGCCCAAGGAAAGTATCTTAAATATAACCTGTCAGCTTTTAACTCGCCCTTCAAATATGAGGCCGCAAACCTGCCTAGTTGGCTGTCCTTGAAATCGAATCAAGGTCAATGGGTTTTAGAAGGAACACCCACCAGTGCGGGAATTTTTTCCATTCCTGTTACGGCTTATAATGCTTTTCGGCCTGGCTCGACCAGTCCCTCCGATTTACAGCCGGGGTACGGGACTCTTATCATTCATATTGCCTCGAGTCGTGCAAATGTGACGCTAACAGGAGCGAACAATCTTAAAGTCGGCGTGGGGGCCAGTTTTTATCTTGTGCCCGGAGGAGCCGAAGGAGCCGGAGTACGGGTGAATGTCACCGGGTTACCCCCCGGACTGGTTGTAAATAGAACCACCAGTCAAGTAACTGGAACGCCAACGGCTAAAGGCACCTATCCGATGGTCATTTACGTTCAAAACGGAAAAGGTTTCGTCAAACAAGCAATGACTCTAACAGTAGGACAATGAG
>Ga0214919_10009564_pt1 | contig 12478 bp, 10 predicted proteins | sample LL1503_MetaG_FD_177994 | JGI IMG/M metagenome (GOLD analysis project Ga0214919, IMG submission 177994) | Freshwater microbial communities from Lake Lanier, Atlanta, Georgia, United States - LL-1503 | ecosystem: Environmental > Aquatic > Freshwater > Lake | place: USA: Georgia | collected...
TGCCGGAATGCGGCAGTTGTCAAAGTTGATTTGCGCGGTGTCGCTGCTGTGTTGGCCCAGCTTGTCTTCCAGCCGTGCCACCACATAACCGGGCGCAGTAGTGGGCACGAGAAAAGCGCTCATGCCTTTTTTGCCCGCGCCTTTGTCGGTGACCGCAATCACAATCGCCACGTCGGCGTTTTTGCCGCTGGTGATGAATTGCTTCACGCCATTCAATACGTATTCATCCCCCTCGCGAACTGCCGTGGTGCGCAGGCTGGAGGCGTCCGAGCCCACATGCGGTTCAGTGAGGCAAAACGCACCCAGCATTTCGCCGCGTGCCAAGGGCGTCAGCCACTGTTTTTTCTGCGGGGCATTGCCATAGCGCATCAAGATGGCATTGACCGGGCAATTGGTGACGCTAATCACCGTGCTGGTGCCACCGTCACCCGCCGCAATCTCTTCGAGCACCAAAGCCAGCGTCAGGTAATCGAGCTGCACGCCGCCGTATTCTTCGGGCACGCAAATGCCATACGCGCCCAGCGCCGCCAGGCCCTTGTGTGCGTCTTTGGGGAAAGTGTGTTCCTTGTCCCAGCGCGGGGCGTGCGGCCACAGTTCGTTTTGCGCAAATTCGCGCACTGCATCGCGAATCGCTTCTTGGTCGGGGGTGAGGAGCATGACCGGTTTTACAGCATTTCCACCGCCACCGCAGTAGCTTCACCGCCGCCAATACACAAGGTGGCCAGCCCGCGCTTTAAGCCCCGTGCTTTGAGCGCATGCAAAAGCGTCACCATAATGCGCGCCCCCGATGCGCCAATAGGATGGCCCAGCGCGCAGGCACCACCGTTGACGTTGACTCTGTCGTGCGCAATGCCCAGCTCTTTCATCAGCGCCATGGGCACGACGGCGAAGGCTTCATTCACTTCCCACAAGTCCACATCACCCACCGCCCAGCCAGCTTTGGACAAGGCTTTTTGCGTAGCACCCACGGGTGCGGTGGCAAACCATTCGGGCGCTTGTGCGTGGGTGGCGTGGCTGACGATGCGGGCCAGTGGTTTGCAGCCCAATTGCGCTGCGGTGCTAGCGCGCATGAGCACCATGGCGGCCGCGCCATCGTTGATCGACGAGCTAGACGCTGCGGTAATCGTGCCGTCTTTTTTGAACGCGGGCTTGAGGCCTGGGATTTTGTCGAGTTTGATTTTGCCCGGGCCTTCGTCCGTGCTGACCACGCGCTCGCCGCTGCGCTCTTTCACGGTGACGGATGTGATCTCAGCGGCAAAAGCGCCGCTGGCAATGGCCGCTTGTGCACGCTGCACGCTGGCGGTGGCAAAAGCGTCTTGCTCAGCGCGGGTAAAGCTGTATTTAGCGGCGCAGTCTTCGCCGAAGGTGCCCATGCTGCGGCCCGCTTCGTAGGCATCTTCCAGGCCGTCGAGCATCATGTGGTCATACACCTTGTCATGGCCCATGCGGTAACCGCCTCGGCCTTTGAGCAAAAGGTAGGGCGCATTGGTCATGCTCTCCATGCCACCGGCCACCAGCACGTCCTGGCTGTGCGCGGCCAGCATGTCGTGCGCAAACATAGCTGCGCGCATGCCCGAGCCGCACATTTTGGACAGCGTCACCGCGCCCGCACTTTGCGGTAAGCCGCCTTTAAAAGCGGCTTGGCGTGCGGGGGCTTGGCCCTGACCGGCCATCAGGCAATTGCCAAACAAAACTTCGCCCACCGCATCGGGCGCAATCCCTGCGCGCTCCACGGCAGCGCGGATCGCGGCGCCGCCTAGGTCATGCGCGGCGAGGCTGGAAAAATCGCCCTGAAAACTGCCCATGGGTGTGCGCGCCGCGCTAACGATAACGATAGGGTCTTGCATGAAAAATCTCCTGAAAACAAAAAGCGTTAAACGGGCTCGAAACGTTTTTCCCGGTCGTAGGGGAATACATCGTGCACATAGCCTTGGGCGATGCGTTCTTTGTGGCTCTGCCAGAATTGGACATCCAATAAATCGGCGTGGTGTTTCATAAACACCGAACGCACCGCCGGATTGCCCAGCAAAAAGGGCGCGAAGGTTTCGGGGAAAACGTCTTTGGGGCCGACGCTGTACCAAATTTCGCCCGACATCTCTTCTTCCTCGTTGCGCGGGGCCGGGACCCGGCGAAAATTGCAATCAGTGATGTATTCGATCTCGTCGTAGTCGTAAAAAACCACTTTACCGTGGCGTGTCACGCCAAAGTTTTTCCACAGCATGTCGCCGGGGAAGATATTGGCCGCCACCAGGTCTTTGATGGCATTGCCATACTCCACGACGCCGCGTTCAATTTGTTGGAAGGCAAACTGCGCGGCCGGCGAGGCATTAGCAGCATCGGCCCCGCCGGCGTCAAAGGCCTCTTGCAGGTAAATATTGAGCGGAATCATGCGCCGCTCGATGTAGACGTGCTGAATGATGACTTCCTGCGCGCCGTCGCTGGCGCTGGCGGTGATTTGCAGTTGGCTGGGTGCAAATTTTTCGATCTCGGCCAGCAACTCGGGTTCAAAGCGGTCGCGCGGAAAGCCCACGTTGCTGTATTCCAGTGTGTCAGCCATGCGTCCGACGCGGTCATGCTGCTTGACCAGCAGGTATTTGCCCTTGATCTGCTCGCGCGAGGTGTCTTTGGGCGGGGGATAAAAGTCTTTGATGACTTTGAATACATAGGGAAAGCTGGGCAGGTCAAACACCAGCATCACCATGCCTTTGATGCCTGGCGCGATACGAAACTTGTCGCTCGAGTGGCGCAGATGGTGCAAAAAGTCACGGTAAAACAAGGTCTTGCCTTGCTTGGCCAGACCAAGGGCGTTGTAGATTTCGTTACGCGGTTTGCGTGGCATCAGGCTGCGCAAAAACTGTACATAGGCCGAAGGTACCTCCATATCGACCATGAAATAGGCGCGGGCAAAGCTAAACAGCAGCAGCATGTCGTCCTCGCCGTAGAGGGCGGCGTCTATGACCAGACGTCCGTCGGTATGGTGCAGCACCGGTAGCGCAAATCCGAGCTCCTCAAAGCCATTGATCAGCTTGCCCACGATGTAGCAGCCCTTGTTACGAAAAAACAAGCCCGAGAGCACTTGCAACTGGAAATTGGCGCGCAGCTTGTTGTTTTGCAGACGTTGGGTAATCGAACTGGCCACACGCTGGGCGTCCCGCTGCAGGTCGCCAAAGGGCACCCGCAAGTCAAAATCTTGCACCATTTGCAAAACCGTTGCTTGCATGTTTTGCAGACTGGGATAGTAGGCGCGGTAGGTTGGGCGTTTTTCGGATTCGGCGCTCTCGATGTACTCCGTGCTAACGGCCGGGCGCACAAAAATAAAATCGTTCTGAAAATAAGATCGGTGCAGTATTTTGGTGGTCACTGAGTTAAAGAAGGTTTCGGCCAACTCGGGTTGGTGGTGGTCCACCAGCAAGCCGATGTACAGCAGCTTGACCTGTTGCCACACGTCCATGGGCTGTTCGCCAGCCTTGAATTCGCGCTCCAGGCGGTTGGAGCACTCCAGCACCCGCAGGTCATAAAACTCGATGCGTTCGCGCTGGGCGCGTTGCTGGCCGTGCCAGTCGGCCGTTTCAAAGCGGTGTTTGGCGCGTGCTGACTCGGTGCGAAACAAGCGGTAGTGCCGGTTAAATCCATCCATCATCGCTTTGGCGATGTCGGAGGCCAGCGGCGAGTCCATGCGGGCGGGGAACATGGTAATGGGCCCTTAGCGGGGGCGGGCCGCAATCGCGGCAATGGCGGCTTGGTAGACGCTGGCGATGTCGTCGTGGCGCGAAAGATGAATGTGCAAGTCGATGAGCAGCCCGTCATGCAGGCCATAAACGCAGCCGTGCAGGGTGACGTCTTGCTCACGCGCCCACGCGTCCTGCAAAACCGTGCTTTGGGCAACGTTGAGAATTTGCTCCACCGCATTGAGCTCGCACAGCACATTGGCGCGCGCTTCTTCCGGAGCGGCCTCGATCAAGGCGCGGTGGTGGTCGCGCACGTCCTGGATATGGCGCAGCCAGTTATCTGCCAGACCGATGCGCGCGCCTTCCAGCGCCGCCTGCACGCCCGAGCAACCGTAGTGGCCGACCAGCAAAATATCGCGCACCTTCAAGCGCTCAACTGCAAATTGGATGGTCGACAGTGCATTAAGGTCCGAGTGCACCACCACATTGGCGACGTTACGGTGCACAAAAATCTCTCCCGGCGCCAATCCTATGATCTGGTTGGCCGGCACCCGGCTGTCCGAGCAGCCTATCCACATGTATCGGGGTTTTTGCTGCGTCGTCAGGCTGGTGAAAAAGCCGGGTTGTTTGCGCTCCATCTCGGCCGCCCAGCTGCGGTTGCGGGCAAACAAATCATTGAGTTGTGTCATAAAAAATTACCGTTCAGCAATTAGGCGGTTTCAGAAAAAAGTTCACGTCCGATCAACATGCGGCGAATCTCGCTGGTGCCCGCACCGATCTCGTACAGCTTGGCATCGCGCCACAAGCGGCCCAGCGGGTAGTCGTTGATGTAGCCATTGCCACCAAAGATTTGCACGCCTTCGCCGGCCATCCAAGTAGCTTTTTCGGCGGTCCACAAAATCACGCTGGCGCAGTCTTTGCGCACGCGGCGCACATGCTCGGTGCCCAGCGAATCCAGGTTCTTGGCCACCATATAGGCAAACGAGCGGCCTGCTTGCAGCACCGTGTACATATCGGCCACCTTGCCTTGAATCAGCTGGAACTCGCCAATGCTTTGGCCAAACTGTTTGCGCTCATGGATATAAGGCATCACGTTGTCCATCACCGCTTGCATGATGCCCAAAGGCCCGCCGCTCAATACCGCGCGCTCATAGTCCAGCCCGCTCATCAGCACCTTGGCGCCGTTGTTGATGCCGCCCAGCACGTTGGCCAGCGGCACTTCCACGTTGTCAAATACCAACTCGCCCGTATGGCTGCCGCGCATGCCCAGCTTGTCCAGCTTTTGCGCTACCGAAAAACCCGGCATGCCTTTTTCAATCAAAAACGCCGTCACGCCACGCGCGCCCAGCTCCGGGTCGGTTTTGGCATAGACCACCAAAGTGTCGGCATCCGGGCCGTTGGTAATCCACATCTTGCTGCCGTTGAGCACGAAGTAGCCGCCCTTGTCTTGCGCGCGCAGCTTCATGGACAGCACATCGCTGCCCGCGCCCGGCTCGCTCATGGCCAGTGCGCCTACGTGCTCTCCGCTGATGAGCTTGGGCAAGTAGCGCGTACGCTGCTCGGTTGTGCCATTGCGGCGAATTTGGTTGACGCATAAATTGCTGTGCGCGCCGTAAGACAGACCCACGGACGCACTGGCGCGCGATATTTCTTCCATGGCCACCATATGGGCCAGATAGCCCATGGCTGCGCCGCCATATTCTTCTTCCACGGTAATGCCCAGCACGCCCAGGTCGCCCATCTTGCGCCACAAGTCCATCGGGAATTGGTCATCGCGGTCAATGGCGGCAGCGCGCGGCGCGATCTCGGCCTGCGCAAAGTCGTGTACGGCGGCGCGCAGCGCATCGACATCTTCGCCAAGTTGAAAGTCCAGTCCGGGTAAGTTCATGCGTTGTTCTCCTGCGCTTTGGTGGGCATATTGATTGTCTTGGTTGCCGATTGTTTGGCGCGTTCTGGCCCTGCAGTAGGCTTACCCATTGGCATGGGCTAGCCCTGCTTTGGCCTTGGAAGTTTTGGGGTTTTGGCCGCTCACCTTGCCCAGCAGCGCCCGCGCCTCGCGCTGATGGACCTTGATCTCGTCCAGATTGGCTTGCAAATCGGCCATTTGCGCTTCAACGCGGCTGCGGTGCACATCCAGCACCTCCAAAAACTTGGTCAGTTGCATGCCGGTATCGCGCGGGCTCTCGTAGGTATCGATGATGTCTTTGGCCTCGGTCAGGCTCAGGCCTAGGCGCTTGGCGCGCAAAGTGAGTTTGAGGCGGGTGCGGTCGCGCACGCTGTAGACCCGGTTGCGCCCGCCCGGGCCGGTGCGCTCGGGCTGCAAGAGGCCCAGGTCCTCGTAAAAACGGATAGCCCGTGTCGTCAAATCAAATTCGGCGGCCAGATCACTGATGCTGAAGGTGCTGCTCATGGTCGGTGGGCCCTGGGGTGCAAAGTGGGAACAAAGTCAAACCAAGGCGACAGGCTGTGCGCCGCGCACTGCCCTAGAATGCCTCGTATTGACGTTTACGTAAACGTCAATTATGAAGCAAAAACTCCCCATGAACGCACTCGAAACCCAATTGCACTACCCCCTGGGCGACGCCCTGCCTGCTTCGGGGCGCTGTATTGAGGTGGCCCCCGGTATCAAATGGATACGCATGGCACTCCCCTTTGCGTTGGACCACATCAACTTGTGGCTTTTGCGCGACCGCATCGACACCGACCAAGGCGTGCGCGAGGGCTGGAGCGTGGTCGATTGCTGCATCAGCCGCCCCGAGGCCAAGGCCCAATGGGAAGAGGTGTTTGCCTATGAACTAGAGGGCCTGCCCATCCTGCGCGTGATCGCCACGCACATGCATCCGGACCACATTGGCCTGGCCGATTGGCTGTGCCAGCGCTGGAATGCCGATTTATGGATCAGCGCAGCCGACTACCAGGTGGCCCGCCACGCTGTTATGGGCGCCAACGGCTTTGGCGGCGAGCGCTCGGCGGCATTTTTTGCCGCGCATGGCATGACCGACCCCGGCTCGGTCGACCAGGTGCGCGGGCGCACCAATTACTTTCCCAACCTGGTGCCCTCCATGCCCGAGAGCTACTGCCGCCTCATGGACGGCACGCTGCTCGACATCGGTGGTCGCACCTGGCGCTGCATCAGCGGCTACGGCCACGCGCCTGAGCATATTGCCTTGTACTGCGAGGATCTGCATATCCTGATTGGCGGGGACATGATGCTGCCGCGCATTTCCACCAATGTCAGCGTCTACGAGCAAGAGCCATTGGCCAATGCGCTGCGTCTGTTTTTGGACTCCATCGACAAATTCAAGCCCCTGCCCGAAGACACCCTCACGCTGCCGGCCCACGGCAAGCCCTTCCAGGGCCTGCACATCCGCATTCAGCAGCTGCACGATCACCACCGCGACCGTCTGGACGATCTGCTGCTGGCCTGTACCGACAAGCCATTGAGCGCTTTCGATGCGGTGCCGGTCTTGTTCAAGCGTGCGTTAGACCTGCATCAAATGACTTTTGCCATGGGCGAGTCCGTGGCCCATTTGCATGCGCTGTGGTTTGCCAAAAAGCTGCAGCGCAGCCTGGACAGCGATGGCGTTTACCGCTTTCGTGCGGTCGCTTAAGGCCCGCCGCCCATCTACCAAAGCGGGATGGTTGGATTCTTGAGCGCTTGGCGCTGGGCCGGGTAATCGGGCACCACAGTGCCCACGGTCGCCCAAAAGCGCGGGCTGTGGTTCATCACCCGCAAATGGCTCAGCTCGTGGGCCACCACGTAATCAATCACCGCCAAATCAAAGTGCATCAACCGCCAATGCAGGCGGATGGAGCCGTCGCTCTTGGCGCTGCCCCAGCGCGTGCCGGCATTGCTGAGCGATAAGCGGCTCCATCGCACCTGCAATTGCGGCGCGAAATGGTCCAGCCGCTGGGCAAACAAAATGCGCGCCTGTCGCATCAGCCAGGCTTGGCAGGCATCGCGGATCTGGGCGGCGCTGGCATCGGGCGCCAGTGCCAGACGCAGTACCTGGGTGCCTGTGCCATCGGCTGCCATTTCTAAGGCGGCGCCCACGCTGGCAAAACGGTGCGCCGGGTCCAGCTGCAATCGCAGGGGGGCGCCCAGATACGGGAACACGGCACCGTCGCGCCACTCGATGCGGGTTTGCTCCAGGCGCGTATGGCGTGCGTGCACCTCTTGCAGCTTACGGACGATCCAGTCGGCCCGCGCTTGCAGGGCGCTATCGATTTCATGCAAGGAGGTCCATCGCGGCGCCCGCACCGACAGGCCGTCGGGCCCGACCACCATGCCAATGGTGTGCCGCTTGGCGCGCACCAAGGAGAAGGCCACCGTCACGCCGCCCAGTCGCAGTTGGCGCGTCGCCTGGGGATGGGAAAAATCGGACGGACCGGCTGCCGCGCTACCTGGCGCTGGCAAACCGCTGCTACGCAAATCGGGCACTGGCCGCTTGCGAGCGGGCTTGGTTTTGCTGGCCTGGGGCGCGGCGCCAGAGCCCAAGGATTCGAACAAGTCCAGCGTATAGCGCAGCAAGGGGTGCATGGGCTGGCCGGCGTGCGCGTCAGTTTTGCGGGTAAGCGTCGGGGTCGATGCGACGCATTTCGGCCTCGATCCAGGCCTCCACCTCGCGCATCATCTCCTCCGGATGGCGCCCTTCGCTGGGAATGCCCGGCCCGATGGACACATCGACAACGCCGGGGTATTTGACAAAGGCCTTACGCGGCCAGACCCGCGCCGAGTTGACGGCAATCGGGAACACCGGCGCGCCGGTCTCGATGGCCAGGCGCGTGCCCCCGGATTTGTAAACGCCTTTTTCGCCCCGTGGAATGCGCGTTCCCTCGGGGAACATGATGACCCAGACGCCACGCCCAAGCAGTTCTTTGCCCTGCGCCACCACTTTGCTAAAGGCCTGGGCGCGTTGCGTGCGGTCGATGTGCACCATGTCTAGGCGGCTCATGGCCCAGCCGAAAAAGGGCACATAGAGCAGTTCTTTCTTGAACACAAAAGCCAGCGGATGCGGCATCAGCGAAGGTAGCAAAAACGTCTCTAAGGTGGACTGGTGCTTGACCAGCAAAATAGCAGCGCTGTTTTCGCCCTGGGGCAGATGCTCCCAGCCGCGCACGCGTACGCGAATACCCAAAATCCAATGCGCTCCTGAGATCGCGGTGCGCAGCCATGCGCGTGCCATAGACCACAGGGGGTTGCCCCGAATAAACAGTGAGGCGCCCAAAATCGCGAACGCAAAGGGGACGACGGTCAGCATCATCCACAGCATGTGCAGTACGGAGCGGATGAAGGGCATGGCGTTGGGTCTTAGGCGGTCTTGCCGGACAGCTTAAGCGCTGGCGACCAGGTAATCGGCAAAGGCCGATAAATCGGTGTGCACCTGCGTTTGCGGCGGGAAATCGGCCGGCAGGTTTTGCCCGCGCCACAGCGCGGCTTTACCGGTTTGCACCACGTGGGGCGTGCAGCCTAGGCGAATGGCCGCTTGCAGATCGCGCGCCGTGTCGCCCACGGCGGGCATGCCGGCCAAGGACATGCCGTAGCGCTCGGCGATTTGCTCGAACAAGCCGGACGCGGGCTTGCGGCAATGGCAAGCCTCGCTGGGGTTGTGCGGGCAGTAAAACACGGCGTCGATGCGCCCGCCCACGGCAGCGAGCATGCTGTGCATCTTGGCGTGCATGGCGTTGAGCGCAGCCACGTCAAACAAACCGCGCCCCAACCCGGACTGGTTGCTCGCCACCACCACATGCCAGCCAGCATGGTTGATGCGGGCAATGGCCTCCAGCGCGCCGGGCAGCGGTTGCCACTCGGCGGCCGACTTGATGTAGTCCTCGCTATCGGCGTTGATGGTGCCGTCGCGGTCCAGGATGCACAGTTTCATGGTGCTAAATAGAATTTAAGCGGCCAGCTTGGACAAATCGGCCACGCGGTTCATGGCGCTGTGCAATTGCTGCAAAAGTGCCAGCCGGTTGGCCTTGAGCGCTGGGTCATCGGCATTAACCATCACTCCATCAAAAAACGCATCCACCGGCGCGCGCAGCGCCGCCAGCGCTTGAAGGCTGGCGGTGTAGTCCTGCGCGGTGAACAAGGCGTCGGCGCGGGGCACGGCCTCTTGCATGGCGGCGAACAATGCTTTCTCAGACGACTCATGCAGTAAAGCAGGATCTACCGTGCCCTGTGTTCCCTCAGATTTTTTCAGGATGTTACTGATACGTTTGTTCGCCGCAGCTAGGGCCGCGCTTTCTGGCAGAGCCGAAAACGCGCGTACTGCCGCTAATTGCTTAGGCACTTCGGCTAGCAACTGCGGACGTAAAGCCAATACCGCATCTACTTCTTGCGCACCAGCACCTTGTTCCCGTAAAGCGCCAGATAGTCGATCAAAGATAAAGTTTAAAAGTGCTTCGGTTGGATTATTTTTAAGGGGGTTATCCAGCGAAACCAATATGAATGCGGTGGTGGTTTGCAATAAGGAGTCCAATTTCAGAGGCAATTCCGCCTCCATGAGCATGCGAATAACTCCTAGTGCATGGCGCCGCAAAGCAAACGGATCTTTATCCCCTGTCGGCAAATTGCCCGTCCCGAACATTCCAATTAGCGTTTCAAGCTTGTCGGCTAAAGCCACCACTAATGCAACCTGATTTCGTGGCAAATCATCGCCCGAAAAACGTGGTTTATAGTGGTCTTCAATGGCGATCGCTACTGACTCACTAAGCCCATCATTACGCGCGTAATAGCCGCCCATGACCCCCTGCAACTCTGGGAACTCGCCAACCATATCCGTCAATAAATCGGCCTTAGCAAGTGTCGTGGCCTGCTCAATGCTGCTCCTGGTTAAATCATCAAATTCCAACATGCCACTGATGACAATGGCAATTTTCTTCACTCGTTGCATACGCTCACCCTGCGTACCAAGCTGGTTGTGGTACACCACTTTGGACAGGCCATCAACGCGCGACATCAGCGTTTTCTTACGGTCCTGGTCGAAAAAGAATTTGGCATCGGCCAGGCGCGGGCGCACCACGCGCTCGTTGCCGCCGATGACAGCGCTGGGGTCGGCGGGGTTGATGTTGCTGACCACCAAAAACTGGTTGCTCAGTTTGCCGGCGGCGTCTAGCAATGGGAAGTATTTCTGGTTGGCCTTCATCGTCAGAATCAGGCACTCTTGGGGCACTTGCAAAAATTCGGCGTCAAAGCTGCACACCATGACGTGGGGGCGCTCGACCAGGCCGGTCACCTCATCGAGCAAGGCGGCGTCTTCAATCGCTTGCGCGCCTTGGGCACTGGCGGCCGCTTGCAGTTGGCGGGCGATCTCGGCGCGGCGCGCGTCAAAGCTGGCGATTACGGCGCCGTCGCGCGCCAATGTAGCCGCGTAGTCGTCGGCGTGGGCAATGCGCACGGGCGAGACGGCGGCCTCAAAGCGGTGGCCTTGCGTGCTGTCGCCCGCCTGCAAACCGAGCGCCTGCACCGGCACCACCGCGCTGCCATGCAAAGCCAGCAAGCCATGCGCCGGGCGCACAAAGCTGACGGTGCTCCAGCCGGGCAGCGCGCAATCGCGTGCCAGTTGGTAAGTCATGACTTTGGGGATGGGCAGCTTGGCAATCGCATCCAAAAGTGCCTTTTGTAGGCCTTCGGCGAGGCTTGCGCCGCGCACCGTGCTGTCAAAGTACAAGGCTTCGGCTTTGCCGTCCATGCGTTTTTGCAGGGCGGGCACGTCTTGTGCGCCTGCGCCCAGCGCTTGAAGCTTTTTGAGCAAAGCGGCTGTGGCTTGGCCTTGGGCGTCCAGGCCGACGCTTACCGGCATCAGCTTTTGGGACACGGCTTTGTCTGCAGCTTGCGCGGCGACGCCAGTCACATGCACTGCCAAACGGCGAGGCGAGGCGAAATCCGTCACCTGCGAATCGGTCGAGGCTAGGCCTTGTGCTTTGAGGCTGTCGGCCAGCACGTTGGCAAAAGCGAGGCCCAGCTTTTGGAGCGCCTTGGGCGGCAGCTCTTCCACAAAAAGTTCAACCAGAAGGTTTTCTGTAGCCATGCTCATGCCGCCTTCTTCACCATCTGCGCGATCCACTCGGGCGGAGCCATCGGAAAGCCTAATCGCTCGCGGCTCTCGTAGTAGCACTGCGCCACGCCGCGCGCCAGGTTGCGGATGCGGCCCATGTAGGCAGCGCGCTCGGTCACGCTGATAGCGCCGCGTGCATCCAGCAAATTAAAAGTATGCGCCGCTTTGAGCACTTGCTCATAGGCCGGTAAGGCCAGAGGCACGTCGATCAAATGCTTGGCTTGTTTTTCATGCGCGGAAAACGCGGTGAATAAAAAGTCGGTGTCGCTGTGTTCAAAGTTATACGTGGACTGCTCCACCTCGTTTTGCTTGTACACATCGCCATACGACATATCCGCGGTCCATTGCAAGTTGTAGACGTTGTCCACGCCTTGCAGGTACATGGCCAGGCGCTCCAGCCCGTAGGTGATTTCGCCGGTGACCGGTTTGCAGTCGATGCCACCCACTTGCTGGAAGTAGGTGAACTGCGTCACCTCCATGCCATTGAGCCACACTTCCCAGCCCAGGCCCCAGGCGCCCAGGGTGGGGTTTTCCCAATCGTCTTCGACAAAGCGGATGTCGTTTTGCTTGAGGTCGAAGCCCAGTGCCTGTAGCGAACCGAGGTACAAGTCCAGGATATTGGCGGGTGCCGGTTTCATCACCACTTGGTACTGGTAGTAATGCTGCAAGCGGTTGGGGTTTTCGCCATAGCGCCCGTCTTTGGGGCGACGGCTGGGTTGCACATAAGCGGCCTTCCAAGGCTCGGGGCCGATG
>Ga0214919_10009565_pt1 | contig 12477 bp, 10 predicted proteins | sample LL1503_MetaG_FD_177994 | JGI IMG/M metagenome (GOLD analysis project Ga0214919, IMG submission 177994) | Freshwater microbial communities from Lake Lanier, Atlanta, Georgia, United States - LL-1503 | ecosystem: Environmental > Aquatic > Freshwater > Lake | place: USA: Georgia | collected...
ACAGGTACTACTTCATCGGCATCACCCACAACATGAAGCATTGGATACCCCCCCTTCGCAATTTGTTCTGCATTATCCAAAGGGCTTTTATTAAAACTTTTGGCTTGTTCCTCTGTTAAATTAAAATCGTTTTTGAAAATATTCCAATCATTCTTACTTCCTGGCCCTTTACCTAAACCACCAGGCCAACTTTTCATATCAAGAACAGGCGCATCTGCATATACTGCAGCTACTTTATTTGGATTTTGCAAAGCCCAATTATAGGCATAAATACCACCCCTACTCATTCCTTCTAATACAACTTTTTTAGACATCCCTACATTTTGCATGTAGTCGTAAAATTGATTCCACAATTTTACGGATTCCTCGTTACCATACATTTCAGCAACATCCATGTATACAATATGAAAGCCCCTTTCTAATAAAGCGATATCAGTTTGTGGCTCATGTCCCCAAAATCTTGCCCTCCAAACCCATGGTTGTCCAATCGCTACTCTTTTAGGACTTACCAATTTACAGTTTCTATTTTTAAAACTAAAATCGGCGCATGAATATCCATAAAAAGAACTGATCACTTTTCGTTCTTTAATTTTTTCAAAAACAGGACTCCGTTTCTCTGCATCTAATTTAACAAGTTCGTATAACCTTTTAGAAATTAGGGTACCTCCTAATGAGGATGGATGCACTTTGTCTAAAAACAAATCTTGCTTATCTATAAACATGGAAAACAAATCCAACACTTCTAAGTTTTTCTCAAAAGCAATTTTTTGAATTTTTGGTATTATTTTATTTTTAATGACGCTGTTAATTAATAAACTACTATCATTTAAAAAAATAGGCAAAGGCAATAATAGAACAATACGCGGGCGCGTCGACAAATTAGTATAAGACTGTACAATACCTTCAAGGGTGATTGTGAAATTTGATATAACAGCAGTATCAGTTGCCTTTATTTCATCTAAACCTAATTCAACAAAAACAATATTTGGGTTACCTGTTTGGCTTTTTGTAAATGCCGCTGTTTTGTTGTATCCGTTTACCCCATTACTTAAAACAGGTGCATTAACTACCCCAAAATTAGTTACCTTATAATTCACCCCGAGTAAATACTGCAATTGCTGCGGGAAATTATTCTTTTCTCTGTTTTCAATACCTATGCCATAGGTCACCCCATTTCCTATACATGCAATGTTGACATTTTTTTGTGCAAAAATTGTATTTGAATAAAATACGAAGATCAAAGTATAAATAAGCAAATTTGGTATTTTCAAAATAGCTATTTTAATTTGTAATATACTAAGGTATTCATTAAAAATATATCAAAATGACACATAACTATTTTTTGATATTGGTTAATAATAATAATTGAGGAAAATGTTCAACACCCTTATTGATCAACCCCATCATTTCTGCAATTGAATATATAAATGATCCTAAAATAATATCAATATCCCCATCTTTATCGATGTCACCGACCTCCATTGTAAGCCATTTTCCGTTAGCAGCTGCGGGTGTAGAAAATGCTTCAAAATAATTATTCCCCATGTTTTTTAAATAAACAAACCCTTCCTCAGGTTTCTCCAATTCATCATAAAAAGAAATTGCAGCAATATCCAAGTCACCATCATCATCAAAATCTCTAGCCAAAGCTTTACTAGTTCCATAAAGTGGGAAAAAGAAAGTTTGTGTAAATTGATTCCTTCCATTGTTCATGAAAATTCTAACACCATGAAAATTTTTCTTAACTCTTGACAAGTCCCAATTATCACCATTCGTCAACAAAATATCTAAAAACCCATCTTTATTAAAATCTACTAATTCGAAATAACTTAGACCATACACTGGCGGAAAGTTAATTAAAACAGATTCTTTAAATTTATTTTTACCTAAATTCTCGAAATAATAAATCCCCTCTTGCGCCTGTGCCATTAATACAATTAAATCAAGTTTTCCATCTTTATTAAGATCCACAATCTCTAACTTTCTTGCTCCTGGTCTTGAAAGTAAGATATTTTCCTTAAGGCGGTCGCCACCATCATACCATGTTAATTTTCCCGTATGATTACCAAATTCACATATGATTAAATCTAATTTCCCATCTGCATTCAAATCAGCATATTCCATAGACACAGGTCTAGCTAATGTTGATAATATAATACTTGAGTCTAAAGTAAATAAAACGCCTTCTTTTTTTTCAGTTGGAGCAACACTTCCAATACATAGAACTTCAGAATTAGAACTTTGAAAATGCATATCAACAGGCGCAGAAGGATAAACCCATTTGTGATCTAATTTTAATCGACTATTTAATGCGTATAATTCGCCCCTAGCATCTCCTATATAAAGTAGTGAATGAATTGAATCAAATTTCACCATTGTAGTTTTAGGTAATTCTTTATCTTCTATAAATATAGGCTGGGCTATAAATTGAGATGCCCTTTTTTGAATTAGAGGCAAAAATTTTATAGATTTTGGATCTTTTGGCGCATTTATAATATAATAATTAAATATTTTTTTCCACTGTGTAATTGAGATTATTGGGTTATTTGGATAAATATTTGCAACTTTTACTAATCTCACTTCACTTGAATCCATGTCATGATAAGGACTAGCATATCCTGCTCTAATTCCTAATCTCCAAGCCATATTTGGTAATACTTTATTCTTCCATGTCGTTTGATCTAATAGACTAGGTGATGGAAATAAATGACAACTTGCACAATACAATTTAGCTAAAGAAGCCCCACTTTCTTTGTCTTGGTTTAAATCAGTGGATAGGGTTTTTAAAACAACTGGCTTGATGGGGGTTAAAAAAGGAATCGCGAATAATGCCGTGATGAAAATTACAAAACAAAATAGTACTATTAATTTTTTCATTTGAAATATTATACAATAAAATTATAATAAAACTAACGTTTGAATTGCATGTGGTAAAATTTCAACAACTGCTGCTGTTTTCCCAATACATAAATTGTAGTTCATTTTACTCCCTGTTTGGTTCATTACGACAACTACAACTGTGCCATTCTTATTTTTAAAGGACGTAGTTAATAAGGGACTACGACTAGAAGCACTTTGAATTCTTTTGGCTCCTGGACGAATAAATTTTGAAAAATGACCTATGTAATAATAGGAATTAGTAAACAATAATTGTCCCGACTTTACATTGGCATGCATGGGTGCGAAACAAAAATTCCCTGCATGATTAGGCCCGCCCATTTCATCTAATAATATATTCCAATCCGTCCACCCCACTGAACCATTATTGAAATCATTGATCATGGATTGTCCATATTTCTCACCCAAACTCCAATTTTCAATTTTATTTAATTTAAAACTCTCTACACAACCTTCAGTGAAGAGTAAATTTTTAGTTGGAAATGTTTTGTTGACTAACCCTACATTTTCAAACATTTGGGTGCCCCCACTCCAGCTTTCATACCAATGAAAGCCCATACCCCATGCATATTTAGCTGCAGCAGGATCATCGAAAATTACATTAGCCCTATGCACCATTAAATCTCGATTATGATCCCAGACAATAATTTTTTTATCACCCAAACCTTCCTTTGCCATTGTGGGTCCTAAATAATTTTTTAAAAAATCTCTTTCCTCTTCGGCAGTAAAAATACATGACTCCCATTTTTGTGTGGCCATGGGTTCGTTCTGAATTGAAATTCCCCAAATTGGTAAGCCTTCCTTTTCATAGGCCTTTACAAACTTGGTAAAATAATTAGCCCAACTTTGCGAATATTTTGAAATCAACTTCCCTCCATGTAACATTTCTTTATTTGTTTTCATAAATGATGGTGGGCTCCAAGGGCTGGCGTATAATAATAACTTTCCACCCGCAGCTGCAACAGCTTGCTTTATAAATGGAATGCGATATTGCTTGTCATGGTCAATACTAAAACTTTTCAATGAACTATCCCCTTCATTCACATAGGTATAACTTCCGGAACTAAAATCACAACTATGAATATTAGTTCTTGCCAAACTATAACCAATTCCATTTTCTACATTAAAATAAGCTTGCAAAAAAGCTGTTTGTGTTTTTTTAGGGAGTTTTGCAAATGTTTCCGCACTCGCATCCGTTAACGCAGCACCAATGCCTAAAAATGTTTGAAAAGTTTTTGTGGGGTCGACAAATATACTCACTTCATTTTCAAGTGGTTGTGCTAATTCATGGAACTTGGCTTGTCCTGTTAAACTTAATCGATAAGATGAACTATCCGCCGTTGTATATATATTGACAGTTTTATTGTAAGTCGAAGCCACCAACTTACTTTTATCAATTTTGTTTTGAGAATACCCAATGGTTGCAATAAAAAATGCAAACAGAAACAAACTTTTTTTCATACTACTATTTTTTTTAATCACCGAAACAATTACTATAAAAAGGCATTTACAATTTAGTTGCACCTTTTGATTGAACACGCCAAGAGTGAAAATTTGACGTATAAATGTAGGTAGATTTTCTCTTAAAATTGGGCAAAACTCAATTACTTACCCTTGGGCTTATAATTGGCTAAAAACACCCCCGTCATAATAAGTCCTGCCGATAAAAGTTTTGTTAACGTAATAGTCTCATTTAACAAAATAATAGCAGCAATAGTCGCAAAAAATGGTTGCGAATAGATAAATGATCCCGCTACACTGGCGCCTAATTTATATATACCAAAATTCACCAATTGATAAGCAAAAAAGGTAGCCCCAACCACAATATAAAATAGACAAAACCAACTTAAAACATCAAATGAGGTCCATTGTACTAAAAGTAAATCATGCCATCCAAATGGGATACTTATCATACTTCCAATCAAAAACACCCATTTTAAAATAGTTGTATTTGAGTATTTGTGTGCGATTGATTTCATTAAAACGACATAAGTAGCATAGCTAATAGCACCAAACACAACAAACATGTCACCAAGTGCTTGACCTGTTTTATTAACGACCGTTACATCTCTTGAAAAAACCAACAACACACCTCCAAAAATTCCAAGTAAAAGACCAAGGATCTTTAAACTATTTAATCTTTCTTTTAAAAAAAATACTGCAAGCAAGGTAATTACAATAGGCGTTGTTAAAACAAGTAAGGATGCGTGAATGGGGCTAGTCAAAGACATTCCCTTAATTGAAAAATTTTGATTCATAGCAATACCTGTTATGGCACAAATCAAAATAATATAAAAATCAGCTTTCTGAAATTGATTTGTCCCCGCTTTCAATCCAAAAAATAACCAAAAAAGAATTGCGGTACCTCCGACCCTAATTGAAGTCAATGCAATTGGCGTAATGAGTGAAGGACTAATATGTTTCACTGCAACTATACTGGTTGCAAAGAAAAAATTTCCAACCAATACAGCCAATATGGCTTTTAGTTTTTCAGACACCATAAATTAAATCTTACCTATTAAAAATAAGCATAAAAAAACTTCTGCTAAAGGAATAACAGAAGTTTTTAATAGTACATAATTTTAAAATTATTGGGATATAAGTTAATATGAATTAATTTCCTTTACCATCCAGTATAATTGGCGTTTTACCTGACCCACCCATGATAATTACTTTTGCATTAGGTGATGTCATCAATCCCTTCATTGCCTGAATTTGTTCATATTGTAATTGCTTATCACCTAAGCCAGAGCTGATGATTCTTTGATAATCAGCAATACCTTGTGCCTCCACTCTTTTACGTTCCGCTTCTTGTTTTTCTTTTTGTAAAACAAACTGCATTTTTTGCGCTTCTTGTTCTGCCTTAATTTTTTCTTCAATAGAAGCCTTTACGGTTGCTGGCAAAGTAATATTACGTACCAATAATTGCTCAAGCACAAAACCTCTTTCTTTTAAATTAGCTTCGATAGTTTTAAAAATTCTCGATTGAAATTCATCTCTTTTAGTTGAGTATAAATCGACCGCTGTGTAATAAACAGCGTTATCTCTGATTTTGGTTCTCGTAACAGGTCGTACAATTACATTTTTAAAGTCATAACCAATTTGTCTAACAATATTAGGAGCTTGCGCTGATTGTACGCGGTATAAAACTGTCAAATCAATGACCACTTCCAATCCATCTGCAGTTAATACACGAATAGCATCATCCCCTGCTACATCACCTTCAGCATGAACGCCACTCATGGTATAGTTTTGTGTACGTACATCAATGGTATTGATAGACACTAAAGGATTCACCATCGTCAAACCGCTCGTTAAAATTTCATCCTGTACTTTTCCAAATAATGATTGCACACCAATTTCTCCTGCATCAATTTGTTTTACACTGGATGATAATGCACCAGCGACTATGATTAAAATACCAACCGAACGAACGGTTCCACTATGTCCTGAGATGGGTAAATTCAAATTTTTTACAGCGCCTGCAGCAAAAAATATAAGTATTCCTAGAATGATTAAAAACATAAATTTTATATTTAATTATTACCTAAATATACGCATTAAAATTCGCTCAATCCTATTTATTATACCGTAAAATATTGCCTAGCTTTTTGTCATAAATTTTGAATAAATTCGTGAGACAAATCGACCCTATATGAAAAACAAAGCGCTATCACTTAGTCTATTCTCTATTTTAACCAGCAACTTACTTTTTGGCCAAACAAAACCGGAATGGACAACCATTTTCAATAATATTAATACCGAAGTAGTCTCAAACTCGAATGCCTACCCATCATTAAAAACTGCGACTGAAACTATTGGTCACAGATTAACAGGATCCGCCAACGGACAAAAAGCAGAAGAATTTGCATACAACCTGCTTAAATCCTATGGGTTTAAAAACTTGAAATACCAACCATTTGAAGTGGAAAGTTGGAGCCGTGGTACTATTAAAGTAACCATAGGTTCAGCCATAGATAAATTAAAAACTATTAAATCTGTTTCACTTGCCTACTCCCCCATTAAAGTAAATGAAACACTTGAAGTGGTTGATATGGGTAATGGATTGGAGGAAGATTATTTGAATAATCCAAATAAGGTTGTCGGAAAATTCGCATTGGTTTATTTGGGTGTACTTCCAGGATCAAAACCAGGCACACCCAACTTGCATCGTTCTGAAAAAACTGCAATTGCCACCAAATATGGCGCGAAAGGAATCATTGTTATAAATACCTCAGCCAATGGCATCTTATTAACAGGCACCGCTTCCGTAACTGGAAAATTAATTCCGATACCCGCAGTTTGCGTTGGTAAGGAAGATGGTATGATTTTAAAAGAAAAACTTAAAACTGAAAAACTTTTTAGCCATATTGAAATGACTAACTTCTCCGGTTTAATTAAAGCAAGAAATATTATTGCGACAATTCCAGGAGCGATCCTACCCAATGAAAAAGTAGTGGTGGGTGGACATTTAGATAGTTGGGATTTAGCCACAGGCGCCATTGATAATGGCATAGGTTCATTTTCAGTATTAGATATGGCAAGAACATTTCAAGCATTGAAATTAAATCCTGCTCGCACCGTTGAATTCATTTTATTTATGGGGGAAGAAGAAGGATTACTTGGTTCAAAAGCATATGTGGCAGCAGCAAAAAATGACAAAAGCATTGATCAAATTAGGTACATGTTCAATTATGACATGACCAATGATCCAAAAGGTTTCTCAACCAGTTCGGAAGACAGCAGAGCATTGTTCCAAAGTATTGGTGCCATTGCTAATAAAATTGATACCAATTTCAAAAATTCCTTATCCGTTGGCGCAGGATTGCATAGCGATCATCAACCATTCATGTTGCAAGGTATTCCAACTGGTGGAGGCGCAGGCGGCGGGTTACCCAATGGCGCAGGGCCATGCTACCATGCTGACTGTGATGGATTTAACTTAGTGGATGAAAAAGGAATGAAAAATACGGTTCGTTTTGGCACCATGCTCTTATATGGTGTAGCGGATGCTTATGAAATAAAGTCAAAACATTTGACGGATCAAGAAACAAAACAATTCCTAACTGATAGGAACTTAAAAGAGGCATTACAAATTGCCGGTGAATGGCGTTGGAAGGACTAAATTCATTGATTTTTAAGTTGCATTTAGATATGAATTAATTGGAGAATAAACCAATTGATTTACTGATAAATATCAGATATTTTTTGTAACTTTAAGAGAATCCAAACGACTTCAAAAAATGCTCGATTCAGCCCCCAATGGGAATGTAGTTAAACCAATTATACAGGATATCAGGTTTGATGCTTTGTTTCAATCAGCATCCATGGGAATAATTTTAGTCAATGCCCATGGTGTCATTGTGATGGCAAACCCCTTCGCCTGTAATCAATTTGGATACTCGGAAAATAGCATGGAAGGCCTAGTGCTTGAAAAAATAATCCCGCAACGATTTCACCACAAGCATGTGGGTTATAGAAATAGCTATATTGAAAATCCAAAGTCCAGAGGAATGGGGATAGGCATGACACTTTCTGCATTAAAAAAAGACGGATCAGAATTTCCAGTAGAAATAAGTTTAGGCCATTTTAAATCCGAGGACCAACAATATGCAATTGCTTTTATCGTAGATATTACCCGCCGACATGAATATGAAAATAAGATTTTATTGCAACAAGCAGAAATGGAAAAGGTGAATGAAGAAATGAGGCAATTAAATTTCAATTTGGAAAATACCGTTTTACAAAGAACCACTGAATTACAAAAAACATTAGTTGAACTAGAAGCTTCCAAAGAACACCTTACCAAATCATTAGAGAAAGAAAAAGAAGTCAACGACTTGAAATCAAGGTTTGTTTCCATGGCATCACATGAATTTAGAACTCCCCTAAGTACGGTTTTATCTTCCATCTCACTATTGGCAAAATACAATACAACAGAGGACCAACCCAAAAGAGACAAACATATTGACCGTATTAAATCATCGGTTAAAACCCTAACTGATATATTGAACGAATTCTTATCCTTAGGTAAAATTGAAGAAGGGAAGGTAGAGGTAAAATCAGAATTATTTGATATTAGTGAATTCATAAATAGTATCACGAACGAAATGAATGTGCTGCTTAAACCTGGCCAAGAAATTAAATACGAACATTTTGGTAATATATGCACCTATACAGATAGTATTTTATTGAAACATGTACTAATCAATCTTGTTTCAAATGCGATCAAATTTTCACCCGAAAATGCAAACATTACCATTACTTGTAAAGTGGACAATGAAAATACAACGATAAAAATTACAGACCAAGGTATGGGAATCCCAATGGCAGATCAGATACATTTATTTGAAAGATTTTTTAGAGCAACCAACGCAACAAATATTCAAGGCACTGGTTTAGGGCTGCATATTGTGGGTAGATATATTGAGATATTAAATGGCACCATTTCTTATGAAAGCGAATTAGAAAAAGGGAGTACATTTAAAATAGTATTTCCCAGTTTAATAAAAAATGAATATGATTAAAAAATAATAACTATGGAAAAAATTTTATTAATAGAGGACAACGAGGCACTTAGAGACAATACTGCTGAAATTTTAGGACTTGCCAATTACGAAGTTTTTACTGCTGAAAATGGTAAAGTAGGTGTTGAAATGGCCATGGCAAATCCGCCTGATTTAATTATTTGCGATATCATGATGCCAGTATTAGATGGCTATGGCGTTTTTCAAATAATCAGTAAAAATTTAGAACTTCAGCATATTCCATTTATATTTTTAAGTGCGAAAAGCGAGCGGACCGATTTAAGGAAAGGGATGGAAATGGGCGCAGACGATTATATAACAAAACCTTTTTCAGATGCAGAATTAATCAATGCAATAAGGGCCCGATTAGAAAAAATTAAGCTTTTAAAAGCGCAGGGCGGAAAAGGAATTGAAAATTGGTACCAAATAATATCTGACCTTGGGAACAAGGATGAAATGCACGATGCATTAGAAAGCCATGATGTTATTCAATATAAAAAAAAGCAAGTAATTTATTCTGAAGGTCAACACCCTAACAAATTATATTATATCCAAACAGGTAAAGTAAAAATTTATAAAACAAGCGATGGCGGCAAAGAGTTAATTATTGGTTTACTTTCCGCCGGTGATTTTTTTGGACATATCCCACTCATTGAAAATACTATTTATGAAGAATTTGCTGAAACCATGGAAGAATCAACTATACGTGTTATTCCTAGAAAAGAATTTGAACACTTAATTACACAACACCAAGAAATTGCATTAAAAGTTATCAAACTATTGGCAAATAATATTGCCGAAAAAGAACAACAACTTGTAGCATTGGCCTACCATAGTTTAAGAAAAAGAGTCGCTGACGCTTTATTGACTTTAAAAAAGAAATATGCCAATAAAGAGGAGGAAGGAAATTTTTCAATATCAATTTCAAGAGAAGATTTAGCTAATATTGCTGGAACAGCTACCGAAAGTTTAATCAGAACCTTAAGCGATTTTAAATCTGAAAAATTAATTGAAATAAAGGAAGGGAAAATAATTCTGCTTGAAGAAAAAAAATTAACCAATCTCTTTAACTAATCTTCAAGCAACAATTGTATCAAATTTTTCTGCTGTTACTTTTGCCCATAGCTTGAATTCATTTTCTAAATAAGCTATTTGCTCCTTATATTTCGTAATCAATTTTACATATTGATTATCGACAAAATAAATGATAGATTTTTTTTGTACTATAGTTTTTTTCAATGCAATAACATCTTTTCTTAACAGCTGGAGTGCTGCTTCCCTATTCAAAATTTGCTGATGTATCTCTTCCGCCCAATCAATGAAATGATGTGGTACCACATTGTCTAATAAGCCACTTAGTTTTCGCTTAATTATTGCCTGTTCCTCCTGAATTAAATTCAGGGTGTTTAATAAGCTATCTAAATCCTTATATATTACATCCTTATTCATAGCTTGTTAATTATGACATGAAATTTTATCGGCACCTATCCCTAAATGGGGACTTAAATAAGGTATTCCTAAATTCATCCCTCTTAATATTAGCAATACCCCCATGCTAAAAATAAATACGGGTAATAAGTTTTGTATTTTTTTTCTAAATCCCATGCCAAAATACTGCCCGCCAATGGCGACCATGATTAATGCCGGCATGGTGCCCAAACCAAAAAATATCATGATGAGCCCGCCTTGTAATTTATTTTGTGTTGCTAACGCAGAGGTTAATGCTACATAAATCATTCCACAAGGAAGTAACCCATTTAAAATACCTATCAAATAAAACACTGCTCTGTTTTTACGCTGAAACAACTGCCCCATTTTTTTAACTATAAAAGTATATAGCAGATTGAATTGCAAAAATCTGGGTATAAGTTTTGGTTTAATTATAAAAACATAAACAACATATAATAACATAATACTGCCCATAACAATAGATAAGTTTTCCTGCGCTCCGTATAATGGCAACTGACTGCCAAACATTCCTAATAAAATACCTAATACTGCATAACTTGATATTTTTCCTGCATGATACAATAAGATAGATTGCAATTTTTGAAAATGAGTTTGCTGCGAAATAGGCAATGCCATCACCAATGGGCCACACATGCCAATACAATGAACACTTCCAATAAGTCCCATCAGAAAGCCAATCTCAAATATTGCGTTTAATGACATCATTATTTTTGCCTAAAGCATTATTTTTTTTTCAAAATAATAATTTACCCCCTTATTCTGCACCGTTAACTTTACAATATAATTTCCTTTCATAGTTGTTAACAGCTCCAAATCAAATTCACCATTCATCGATTTAAAATGTTTTTTCATATCTCCATTTTCATCAGCAATACAATACAATTGCACCTCTCCAATTGTCTCCGATTTTTGCAAAATGGGAGGTAATGTGATGTATAAAAAACTACCTCGCACCACCACACCCAAATCAGCACCCAAATCCGTTGCATGCTTGCTTGCATTAATCACTTCCTGGTATTTTAATTCAGCACCATAATAGTCCTGCTGAACCAAATCAAATTTTTGCTGAGATGATTTAAAAGCAAGCAATAATATGCCGCCAACAAAAATCAAATACACAATCAATATTTTATGCCCCCAATTAAATTTCATAATTTTATTTTTAAATTGATGGTCCCAAAAAAATCGCAGATAATACATCCACTCTTTTGCCATTTTCATAAATGCCAATCTTCACTTTTGTTTTTCGTGACTTTAATTGTTCATTTTTTAATGTGATAAAAAAACTGGTTTGGAAATAGGACTCTTTAGGAACATCAACCACCCCTACTTGCTTAATTTCGCCTTTCATATTCTCCAATTTCAAGTCCAAATGAATATTTTTCCTTGTTTTATTAACCAATTTAATATTATATAAATTACTGATCCTATCATGCGCTAGTAATTGATAGGTTTGTCCGGGTGTTCTCATAATTCTAGCTGCGACATCGGCTCTAGTAACTAATAACACCCCCAAAAATATTAATAGCAAACTCAAAACAAGGGTATACAATTTTAACCTCCAGGTGTAAGTCATTTGCTC
>Ga0214919_10009566_pt1 | contig 12476 bp, 9 predicted proteins | sample LL1503_MetaG_FD_177994 | JGI IMG/M metagenome (GOLD analysis project Ga0214919, IMG submission 177994) | Freshwater microbial communities from Lake Lanier, Atlanta, Georgia, United States - LL-1503 | ecosystem: Environmental > Aquatic > Freshwater > Lake | place: USA: Georgia | collected 2015-03-15
AACCCTCTGCCGTCGGCGGCCTCTATGAAGGTCACGACCGCAAAACGGGCAAGGTCAAATGGACCGGCACACGGGTGGATCTCGTCTTTGGGTCGAACTCGGAGCTGCGTGCCCTCGCCGAGGTCTACGCCCAGGACGATGCGAAAGAGAAGTTCGTGAAGGATTTCGCCACTGCGTGGAGCAAGGTGATGAATCTGGACCGCTTCGATCTCAACTCCTGATTCGCGACCTCAGAGTTCGTTAAAGTTACAGGTTTTTATAACCGACGACTTTTAGCGCTTCCATCATGTCCCCACTTTTTTCCCCCCTTCAACTCGGACCCCTCCACCTTCCCCATCGGGTCTTAATGGCTCCCCTCACTCGGTGCCGAGCCTCGGTAGGTAACGTCCCGAATGAACTGAATGCTGAGTACTATCGCCAACGAGCCTCTGCCGGACTGATCATCGGCGAAGCAACCTCAGTCTCCCCATTCGGCTACGGCTACCCCAACACCCCCGGCATCCACACCCCTGAACAGGTCGCCGGATGGAATAAAGTTGTCCAAGCCGTTCATTCCGCCGGAGGCCGCATTTTTCTCCAGCTCTGGCACGTCGGTCGCATCTCTCATCCATGCTTTCAGCCCGACGGAGTTCTTCCAGTTGCCCCCTCCGCCATCCGACCCAAAGGACAGGTCTTTAATGGAAAAGAGATGGTCGATTACGTCACCCCACGGGCACTCGAAGTCTCCGAACTTCCCGGAATCGTTGCCGAATACATCCACGGAGCAAAACTTGCGAAGGAGGCTGGCTTCGACGGCGTAGAAATTCATAACGCGAACGGATACCTCCTCGACCAGTTCCTCCGCAGCGGTACTAACCATCGGACCGACTCCTATGGCGGCTCCGTGGCCAACCGTTGCCGTCTCCCGATCGAAGTTGCCCAAGCAGTCATTCAAGTATGGGGAGCCGACCGGGTTGGAATCCGTCTTTCCCCCTCAGGCGTCTTCAATGACATGCACGACGAGAATCCGATGGAAACTTTTGGCCACCTCCTAAAAGAACTCAGCAAACTCCGCCTCCTCTACGCCCACATCACCCGCGTCACAGCTCAAGATATCCGGCACGGAGCCAAGGAAGGTGTCGGCCCCAAGGAACTGCGGAAGTTTTTCCAAGGACATGTGATCACGGCTGGAGGTTTTGACCGGCCCTCTGGCGAACAGGCGATTACCGAGGACTGGGCCGATGCGATCTGCTATGGCGTCCCCTTTCTGGCCAATCCAGATCTGCCCGAACGACTCCGCAAGAACGCCCCTCTCAATCCTCCCGACGAGGCAACCTTCTACGCCTCCGGCCCCAAGGGCTACACCGACTACCCGTCCCTTTCTTGAGTCTCGGTCAATTATAAAGCCACTAGCTGACGATCGACTGTCTCAGCAAGAAACAGTACGGGCTACTATTTTCTTTCCGTAGTGGGCTTACGTAGAGCGGTGATTTCAGCAGCCATCTTTTGGTACCGGCACCAACCGTAGATTCCAGCGACAATACCGATCGGGACGCAAAGGAATCCGATCGTTTCAAACCACTTCTCCATCGCAAAGTGAACAATGGAGATTCCTGCAATGATTAGGGTGATGGCGAGCCGAACATAAGCCAGTAGGGTCCGTTCATTGGCCAAAACCGTCCGGTCGATTGCCAACTCATCACGCAGGATCAAATCGCTTTTCTTAAAACGCTCGTAGGGTGTGTTATGACTCACGATGCCGGATTATGACCAAATCCCCCCACCTGCCTCAATCCTAGAGAAAGCAATCTCACATCCCTTAAGACAATCACGGACTAGAGAAATCGGTTTTCTTCCGCCTTGCGATGCTTTTTATGAGAGGGGAGTATGGAAACTCACTATCAAAGTCTGAAAATGACTTCGATAAGTCGTAACCGGTCCCATAGCTCAAGAGGATAGAGCAACGGTTTCCTAAACCGTGGATCCCCGTTCGATTCGGGGTGGGACCATGCCTTTGGGCTAAGTGGCGGTCAGTCTTCAAGACCCAACGCCGAACGACCCACCACTATTTGGATGTTTTTTGGCTAAGGCTTGTTGAAACCTCAATAAGCCTCTGACTTCGAATGGCCGCGATCCATACCTTTACTCCTCCACCCCCCCGCTTGTTCCACCATGGCCCCAGAAGCTCAGCGTACTTCCTCAACTGGGGTCCGTGCCGCTCCAGCCACTCCTTGTCATCAGTAACTTGATCGGTTTTAAAATCATAAATCCTCAACAATCCCCCCTTTTTTTCTTCGAGCACAGCCCGATCTACCGCCGCTGCAACCAGTCGATTCCCCTCATCCAACACCTCGAGCGCCTTCTCCCGCCATACATGGCAACCTTCCCGCTTACCAAAAACCTCTCGACCTGCCCCGCTTTGACAAAAATCTTCAGCAAGTTTCCAAGTCTCCAGATTCACCTCCTTTTTCCAGGTCAGATCAAGTTCTCCCCACTCCACCCGCTCCAACAGCCGATGCACTTCTTCGCCCAGCCCCAACCCCCCCGCCTGCCCAAAAATGGAACGCCCCGTCATCCGGTGTTTGCCCAGCCCCGAGGGCAAGACCCGCATCACGCCGGGCATCTCCGCCTTCAGCTGGATCACCGGTTTTTTTCCGGCCTTGGATTTTTCCCCTCCGCCCAGACCTAGCTCCCACCCCGGGTTCGCATAGTCCAGCGGCGCCGCAAGCCCACGACGGAACAGCCAGTCGATCTGCACGCCTTCACGCTTCGCCATCGGACTCCTCCTCACTTTTCTTTTTTCCCCGACCCTTCGCATCCTTGCCCGGCGGCAACACCAGCACCAATGCCTGCCGTGCCCGCGTCATCGCCACATAATGTAAACACAGGTTGGCCAACACCGCCTCCTGCCGAACCCGATCCATCTCCGCCGCCAGCTCCGGGACCGCATCACAAACCTCCTGGGACGGAAGTTCCATAACCCAACGACCTGCCTGGGTCTCGCCACTGCGCAGATGCGGACTCTTCGTGGAATCCAACCGAAGACTCCGTCCCGATCCCCGCTCCAACACCACGATAGTCAGATCAAACTCCAACCCCTTCGCCTTGTGTATCGTCATCAACTGGATCGCACCCCTCAGTGTCGCCCCAGGGTCCTGGTACTCCGCCAAAAACCGGTGAAACTCCCGCACCGATCGCCCCCCCGACCGATCGAACGCCCGCCCAGCCCGCACCACAGCCTCGGCCAAATCCTCCAGAAACGTATCTCCGGAAATATCTGCAGAACTCAGCCACCCACGTACCATCCCCTCCGCACCTCCACTACCGAAATCCGCCAATGACCGGAAGGCGAACGGTTCGATACCCCCCGCCACCGACTTGGCCAACATGCCTGCCCCTAACCCGCCCGCTGCCAGACAATCGGACGGATCCACCGCCAAGCGAGCCGCTAACAGACAAGCCGGTCCCAATGGTCCCTCCGTCCCCACCGATCTCTTTCCTTCCACCGTTACCCGCAACCCCTCCTGCGAAAGCAGCTCCGCACCCTCGTACGCCAAATCATTCGTTCTTGTCAAAACACCCACAGTGCCGCCCCTCTCCAGCACACGTGTTTCCTTCACCACATGAGCCACTGTCGTCCATATATCCTCACCTTCCGCTGAGCGAATTTCCACATGTCCTTTTTTTTCATTCTCTTCGTCAGAAACATGCCCGGTCCAACCTTGTTTCCATCCTGCTACGACCTTCCGGTCAATGCCCGCAATCTGTAAAGCATCCGGCTGAAAAACATGTCTTACCGCCTGCAACACTTTTTCACCCGAGCGATAGGACCGTTCCAGTTGCTCATCCTTTAGCCGCCCCTCAAATCCCTTGGCAATATCCGTGAAGAGTGCCGCATCACCACCGCGCCATCCGTAGATCGCCTGTTTTACGTCGCCGACATAAAAAATTGTCCGCCGCCCCTCGTTGTCCTGCCAGATTTCTTCTACGAGGGGCTTCAAAGCCGCCCACTGGGAACGGCTGGTATCTTGGAACTCGTCCAGCAGCCAATGGTCAAACCACCCGTCCAGCCTGTAGGTCAGTCCAGCCACCTGCACCACCTCGTCTTGCGCAATCTGCGGCAGGTCCGCAAACCGCAGCATCCCCGCCTTACTCCTCCGCACCTTCCGGACTTGCGCCAACCGCTGTGCATACTCCCCCAAGCGCCGCGTTCGTCCTAACCTCCACGCTACTAGTCTTTGCACATACCCGCGTGCCACCGATCCTGCATACCGCGCAGGCTCCCCGCTCAATACCCCGGATTTGCGGTTAAAGACAAACTCAGCCCGGCCCGCCTCGAGGCCCACGATGTTTTCCAAAAGTTTACGGGCCTTTCCGCTCAGCTCTGTTCCCGGCCCTGCATTCACCATTTCCAGAACCGAATCCGAAAAATCGTCCCAGCCCTCCGGCAATTCAGTCCAAGACGGCTCCTGCACCTTTCCTGCTTCGGGCTGCCCTTTTGGAAAAATCTCCCGCTCCCCGCCCCATACCGCCCTCGGCTCCTCATACCAGATCCGCTCGGCCTCCTGAAGCTCTCGAACCTCCGCGCGGAGCGGATCGGCCGGCGCCAGCCCTTTCTCCCCGCCAATCAGATCTCGCTGCAATTGCTCCCGAACCTTGGCGTCCGATCCCAGCATCTTGGCCAAATCCCCCAACACTTCCGACTCCTCCCTCTCCTCCGCCGCCTCGTCCAACACCCTCACCTCCCGGTTCAGCCCCAGTTCCGGAGCGAACCCCCGGACTATCCGGAAGAGAAAACTATCCAAGGTGCCCATCTCCAGGCGGTCGAGGTCATCCGTCACTTTCCGTAACGCTTTGCGAAACTCCATCCGCTGTTCCGCCTCCGGCCGCCTGATCTTGGCCGCATAGTGCTTGGCCAACTCCTCCAGACCCGACTCTTTCGCCGAATTCATCCGGCGCTCAAAGAATTTTCCTGCCTCGCCTTCTTTCTCCGCGCCGGACGCCAGCTTCTCCATCAGCTTGCGCAAAAACTCCCCTGCCGCCTTTCTGGTAAAGGTCAAAGCTATGATCTTTCGCGGCTCCACCCCCAAGAGAAGCAACTCCACGATCCGGTCCGTCAGCCGGAACGTCTTCCCCGTTCCCGCCGATGCGGTGATGCGCAGATGGGACAAACGAACGCTCACTCCCAGCTCCCCTCAATAACCTCGATCGATTTTTCCTCAATGAATCTTCTCAGCCCCAGTTCCTCGAAATCGTCGTAATCGGCTTTTACCGCGAACCTTTCCCACTTGCCCTTCCGGATCCATTCCAACACCGCGTCGGTTCGATACTCCTGTGCCACCTCACGCGCGCAGCGCCTCGCAGACTCCCTTTCCACATTATTCAATATCAGCGGCTTCCAGCCAATCTCCGCCAACTCCTCCCCCAAATAAAAATATCCCGCTTGCGCAGGTCGACCCCCCCCAGCCACCCCCTCAAGATAAAGCGGCAACTGCAGATTGATCCAGCAGGCCGGCCCCACCTTTCCCTTCTTGTCCGAACGCACCAACCGCGCATATTCCGGTGACCGTAAATACGTAGCCCGCCGCCCGCCCGCAAAGTGGTACGCTGCCGCCTCCTTCTCCCTTCCCGTTTTATAATCCACCACCCTCAGTCCATACTCCGAATGCTCGTCAATCCGGTCCGCCCGCCCCTGCACCCAAAAATCCTCCAAACCGACGGAAAAACATTTCACCTTTTTGTTGCGACCCGGCAAATCACGCTCCTCGCCCAGAGCCGTTTCCGTCGACCGGATTCTCCACCCCTGTTTCACCAGCCCCGCCTGCTCCGTTGCAAACCGCTTCAAGCGTTCTCGTCCCGCCTCCCTCTGTAAGTCTAGATTCAGCCTCAACACCCCGACCTCCTCCCAGGGGGAAAATTTCGCATCCCAAACCGTCCGCACCTTCTCGTAAATTTTTCCGGCATCACCACACTCCCGCATCGTGGAATCCTCCCCGAACTCCTTGAGAACCTCGTGCATCCACATCCCGAACCTCCGTCCGTCCAGACCCAGTGTGGGCTCCTCGCTGGGCCGCCAGCCCAACCGCCGTGAAAGATAGAACCTTAATGGACACGCCAGAAACGAAGAAAAGTCCGTCACATGAAGCAAATCCGTTCTGCCTTCCTCCGGCGGGAGCGGGATCCGCAGTTTTTGCCTCTGAAATGCTTCGCGTGCGTTGCCCGTCTCCTTCGGTTCCGACTCGACAGCCAGTTTTTTTACCCGCTTCACCAGCTCCGCATCAGGCACCCGGAAGAGCAATCGCGAAGGCTTTAACGGTTCTCCCGCCTCGCCGTTTTGTGCCGTCAGCACCACCAACCCGCCCTTCTTTCGTCCCGCCTCCATCCCGTGCAAGAGGGACAGATCGCGGGCGTGCAGGAATTCCCGGTCGGGCAGACCCAGCATCCGTCTGGCTGCCTCCGTCAGCATCACGTCCGGTGAAGTTCCCGTCGGCATCAAACCCTCGTTCATTCCCGCCAGAATGAGAAGTGCCGCATCCTCCCCCGCCGCATCGAGCCATCCCTCGATCTCCACCGCACCCCTCTCCTTCTCCTGCGTCCATGCCCCGCCCAGGGAGCCGAGCAATTCCACCCATACGGCCAGCCCCAACTCTCTTCCCGTTCCCGACTCCGCCTCGTTCAACGCCGCGTCGATCGACTTCGCCGCCTCCACCTCCCCACGATTCTCCTCAAGTTCCCTCCCCCCATACATCGCCAAAAGCAGCGCCCGTAGTTCTCCCGGCCAGTCCTTTCCTTCCAAGGCCTGTCGCAGCTTCGCCAGCCGGCGCAACACCGGAACCACCGCATCGGAAACGGTTCTTTCCGGCATCCGCAAAGAAGATTCCAGATCCGCCTCCATCGTGGCATATCCCGATTTCGACCAGTCACCCAGCCAGACCACTCGATCCCCGGAAACCTTCACCTCCTGCAAAATCCACCGCAAGAAATCCGGCTGGTGAAGTAGCACATCCATGGAGCGAAAAGAGCCATCTCGGCAAACATCCGCAAGATCCCGCAACAACTTGCGCATCGACTGCTCCTCCAGTGGCCGTCCGGCCGCCAGGTAGGCCTTCCCGCCCGCCTGCTCGATCTTTGCAGCCAGATCCCGCCCAAGGGCCGGATCGTCCGCCACCACCGTTGCCTTGCCGGAATTTTTTTTGGCAAACAGTTTCGCCAGATGCTCCACCACCCCTTGAGCGAGATCCAACCCGTCCCGCCGGAGCTCCGGCTCGATCCCCACCAACATATCCCTCTTGTTCCAGAAGTCCACCTCGGCCCGGCCATGTACGTCAAAAGCCTCCTGTGCCTCGGCCTCCGACAAGCCCGGAGCCCAAACCAGGATCTCCACCTCCGTTCCCTTTTTGCCGAGCGAGCCCAGAGCCGTCACTGCCAAGAGCGACGCGTCCACCACCCCAGCGAGGATCACCTTCCGGATCCCCTCCGGCAACACCGGCTCTTTTGCCCGTGCCAACTCCGACTCCTGCGGACAACGCTTGCCACAAGCCTTCAACCTCAGTTCATACCGTCCCTCCAGCTCCGCCCATGCCGACCACCGCTCCCCTTCCTCCAGTGCATCGATCTTTCCAGCTGCTGCCGCAATCGTCAGTCCGGCTTTGGCCGTCTCCGTGGCCAATCCATAAAGCCCCAGCCCTAGATCGGTCCGCCCCCCGGCGTCGTTTCTCCTCCATCCGGCCTGATGCACCAGTTCATCGTCCGCCGCCAACACGGTCTCCACCCAAGCGACGGCCGACTGCAGCGCCGTAGCCACTGTGGAATCCTGCCCCTTTGTCAAACCAGCCGGCGTCCCCGTGCGAGGAGGAAGAAGAATCGCATCCTCTCTGCGAGCTGCCTGGGCCAACCGATCCACGATCCGGCGCCCCGTCTGAGCCGTCATCGTCAGGATCATCGTATCCTCGAAGGACAGAAGCCCCCCTTCCGACTTTCGCCCTGCGAGAAGACGGGTAGCCACCGTCTCGGGCAACGTCTCGGTAGCAGTGAGAAAAACTCGATTCATCATCAGGAACCATACCCTAGCAGGTGGGACAAATTCTGTCCCATCATTAGCGATTTTCTACTCCCATAGTCAAACTACCCCATGAACCCCTTATTCACGCCAAGACCGCAAATGCCGCTAGGTTTACTCTAAAACCATATTCGCGAGTACCGGGTCTCTGCCCCAACCAGCGTCGGGGTCGTAACAACGGGAACCCCAATTTCCTTAGCTCCTTTTTTCCTATCTCCCATGATAGTTTTGTCCCTACCACCTTATCCTGAGTCCTATTTATTTAGGAGCGTGGATCTACCTGGTCCTGACCTCCGGGCGTATAAGCCGTGGCCGCTAAATCACGGGCGTTTAAAACGCCTCTTTATACTAATCTAAGAAGCATGCGTACAATTATTTTAGGATTCTCTGACTCAAATCACCATTCTTCTTGTTTATTTTGTTTTTTCGTTTATTAGTAGTTTTATCTTGATAGTGTCTGGTCGCACCAGTTCAGGCTTCATCCTACCTCTCAGTGCGTCTTATTGGGCCGATTTTCACCCCTGTCGCCCAAAAATGGATCATCTCGGATCCACCCAGGAAGAAGTCCTTAAGGCAAAATATCTTCACGATTACCCTGTCCCCATATCAGATATAACATCCTTCTTCGGCTTCTCGATTGAACATGGGTTACGCGAAATCTGGAAGGATACTGCTTTAACTCTTTCCAACCCTGTGGAGCGAAGACAGAGAGACGATTATCCGGGAGCCATCGATTTCCTTGGCACCTACTCCAGCACTGATCAAACCATTACAATCTACCTGGGAAGTATTGACCGCTTTCTTCAGCACAAACACGGTAAGGGACTAGACCGTGATGCCGTCATCGAGATTGTTAGGATCCATGAAGCCATCCACTGGATTCACCATCTGGGCTACGTTGCGACAGCACGTGCAAAGCCCTGGGAGCCACTTGACCCTGAATCACATCCTGACTTCAGATTCGAACGAGATGCCCTCTTCACTAAACCCACCGACGTCCAAAAGTTTACCGATTCACGCACCCGTTGGTTCGATGAACTGGGCAAGGGTCGCTTTAATAAAGTTTGGGAGTTTGTTGCCGAGGTCGGCACCTGCATTTACGCCAATTACGTTGAGGAAGTTCATGGCCCGCGGTTGGCCGGCAAGCGCTCCCTGCGCGATACCTTTTGGCAGATGGCACAAAACCAACCTCCAGAGTACGACATCCTTCCGCCGCTCAAGGATACTTTGCAAAAGCCGGATTCCTGGCCGGAAATGGGCGGCCTTTTCAGGCTTTGGCTTCGGAAATCATGGGAAAGGGAGCTCCGGCTGGCCACTACCGAATATGAGACAAACTATTCAGAAGGAGGATTGATCAAATGAATCATAGAAAACTACCTCTCAACTTCCTAGGGATGTCGGTTGCAGATTACCAACGGTTTCATGAAAGACATCTGGGGAGGGTTAGGCATACCCGATCGATCGAAAACCAGGGCCAAGCCTTGTTGAATCAAAAACGGCATCCTTCGTACAACCAATTCAAAGATTTCAGTAAGCTTATTTTTTCATGGGGCGGCAAGACCGGAGGAAGGGTTCGATGGAGAACCCTTAGGGTTCCTCCTAAGGATTTTCGCTATGCCTTTTTAGCGTCTCTTTTTTACATTCGGGCAAACAATTTTTTCTTAGCTTTGCTTTCAATCCAAGCCGTCAAGGGGCTGAGCTCATTTTCCTACGCCAGCAAGCATCTCCGCTTTCTTTGGCCAGAGCACTACGGAGTTCTCGATTCGATAGTTGAAAAATATCTGAAGTGCTTGCTCCCAAACCTTTCAAGACTTCACCTGCTGTATCTTTATTGCATCTTCTGCCAAGAAAAGGCTAAGGAGCTCAGTAAGAAGCGTCTCTTCTTGGGCGACTGTTTGCCGCCAAAACCTGCCTACCCAGTGTTTTCAAATGTAGCGAAACCATGGAAAGCCGCCGATGTCGATATGGCAGTATTCGCCAAGCTTAATGGCTGGTGATTCCCGTGCCCAAATCCAATACCCCCTACCACTCCTAGCAAATCTCAGCCAAGGATCTGGGCGCCCTACGCCGGAAGGTTTAAAACTCAACCCCCACAAGGCAAAAAGAGGTACGAGGATTGAGAAAGAGTTGAAAAATTATTGCCTCAGCACTTTAAGAGACAATTAACCCAGCGCGTTTGCTATATCTTCTGCTTCTTTTCCAGCTTTTCCGCCGCCAGCCGCTTTATTCGCAATACTAAGAAGCCATAATTTCTTAAATCTTTCACCTAGTGCTTCCTGAACACTTTTATCATCGATCTCGAGGGAAAGAATAATTGGCCAATCTCTGATTTTTGATCCATCAGGTAGTTCCAATGGGTCAACCACCTCGTAGACATCTCCTAAAATATCCATCCTTTTTAAGTTTCGATAATCGACCTTTCCGACCTGCTGTTTCTTTAGCTGTTTGATCTCCTTTTTGTAGCCCGCGACGACCTTTGCCATGTAGGGATACAGTGCCTTCTCCTGATCGACTTTTTTAATCAATCCGGTCGCAAGTTCGCAGAAATAGGATTTAGCTGAGCTATTGATTTCCTGCACAGAATCTGGCTGACGACTCATTGGGTTTGCTTTACCCAAAATGGGCTTTGACTGTTTCTAGAAAAGCTTTTTATTCCTGCTCAACCACCCACCCAACCCGCCCGCTACGGCTGCTCCGCCCGTTGCGGGCGCCCTTCGCAGCTCAGCGAGGTTTACCGAGACTGAGCGTAGTAGAGCCACATTCCCGCTTTCTCACATTCATACCTTCTGACATTCTCGCTTTCACCATACACTCCTCCCTGCTCTCATGACTTACTCCCCCATCTACCGCAAGGTTGCCTTCCGACTCATCCCCGTTCTCTTCTCCTGCTACATCCTAGCCTACATAGACCGAGTCAATGTCGGCTTCGCCAAACTGGCCATGCATGAGGTTCCTTGGTTCTCGGATGCTGTTTTTGCGACCGGAGCGGGCATTTTCTTTCTCGGTTACTTTCTCTTCGAGGTTCCGGGAAACCTCATCCTCCACCGCACGGGAGCCCGACTCTGGATCTCCCGCATCATGGTCAGTTGGGGAATCATCTCCACCCTGATGGCCTTCAGCCACAGCGTCACCTCCTTCTACATCTTCCGCTTTCTCCTCGGCGTGGCCGAGGCGGGCTTTTTCCCAGGCATCATCCTTTACCTCACCTACTGGTTCCCGCGCGAACACAGAGCCCATATGACCGCCATGTTCATGACAGCCGTCGCTGCAGCCGGTATTTTTGGCAGTCCCATTTCCGGTTGGATTCTCCAGGTTTCCGACGGTTGGCACGGACTCCACTCCTGGCAGTGGCTCTTTCTTTTGGAAGGAATTCCCTCCGTCCTCATCGGGCTGGCCGTTCCTCTTCTTCTTACCGATCGCCCCGAACGCGCCCATTGGCTTACCGCCGAAGAAAAGTCGGTAATTCTTGGAAAACTCGAGGAGGAACAGCACTACAAACTGGGCGCAGGCGAACACGCCTTCAGCTTGAAGGATGCGTTTCGTTCCAAACGAATTTGGATTTTCTGCCTCACCCAGTTCACCATCGTCTTCGGGCTCTACGGCGCCTCCTTTTGGCTTCCCCAAATCATTCACGACACTCTCACTCAGGTCGACTGGCAGATCGGTCTTTATTCGGCCCTACCATGGACATGTGCCGCCTTTGGCATGGTCTGGGTTTGTCGCCATTCCGATCAGACGGGCGAACGCCGCCTTCATGTCGGCCTTTCGGCCCTCACGGCTGCATTGGCCTTTGCTGCCAGCGGTTTTCCTGGCCTTCCCGGATGGGCTCGACTCCTCACTTTAGCCATCGCGGTCACAGGGGTCATGTCCACCACTTCCTGTTTCTGGTCCGTCCCCACCGCCATCCTTTCCGGAACCGCTGCCGCCGCCGGTATCGCGTGGATTAACTCGGTAGGAAATTTGGCCGGACTAGTTGCGCCGGAACTTTTTCGCTGGATGAAAAGCCACCACGGAATCGGTGCGGCTCTTCTCGGACTGGCCGCCATTCAGGCCTGTGCAGGAATTCTCGCCCTCATCACCATCAAGCCGAAGAAAAACTAATCTCCGCTCAGTCCGATCCATCACCCAACATCGTCGGCAATCTTTTTTCTGTTTTTGCACCCAGCTCCCGCAACTTCTCCGCCGTACCAAGAATGTTTCCCTTCTTTTCGGAAAGTTTCTTCACTGCTGATTCATGCGCCTCGTGAGCTTTCCCCAGCGCCTTGCCAACCTCCATCAAATCCCCACAGAAGTTCGCCAGATCGTCATGCAATTTACCTCCCAGTCGAGCAATCTCCTGCACATTCTTATTTTGTCGCTCGATCTTCCAGAGATTGGCAATCGTTCGCAGGGTCGACATCAGGGAACTCGGAGTCGTCAGCACGATTCGCTGGTTGAA
>Ga0214919_10009567_pt1 | contig 12474 bp, 11 predicted proteins | sample LL1503_MetaG_FD_177994 | JGI IMG/M metagenome (GOLD analysis project Ga0214919, IMG submission 177994) | Freshwater microbial communities from Lake Lanier, Atlanta, Georgia, United States - LL-1503 | ecosystem: Environmental > Aquatic > Freshwater > Lake | place: USA: Georgia | collected...
TTCGCGAAGCATGGGGGTAGGTCAAGTATGGCAATTTTAAATTCAGCAAGTGCTAGTGCGCCACGCCATCTTGCGATGCAACTTTAAAGGCGGTGCGCCACAAAATCTTCAAGTCAAACCAGAGCGAGCGCCGCCGCAAATATTCCGCGTCAAGGCGCACCTTCTCTGGAATGGGAAGTTCATCGCGGCCATTGATTTGCGCCCAACCGGTCAGACCTGGCACCAAGTCGCTCACGCCGCTCGCGGTGCGTAGTTCAATAAGGTCTGATTGATTAAACAGCGCGGGGCGCGGACCAACGAAACTCATGTCGCCTTTGAGAATGCTCCAAAGTTGCGGAATTTCATCGAGGCTGGATTTACGCAACAGTGCGCCAATTGGTGTTAAGTGCGACACAGGTTCGGCGAGCAAATGCGTTGGTAGCGCGGGCGTGCCTACGCGCATGGTGCGAAACTTTGGCATGCGAAAGATTCGGTTGCCGCGGCCGACGCGACCAGACCAATAGAGCGCGGGGCCGGGCGATGTGATCTTCACAGCGAGGGCGATGCACAACCACGGCACGGCAAATAGGGTGAGCAGTGCAAGGGCGAGTAGAAAGTCAACGCATCGCTTCAAGTTGTTTCTACTTTACCGCTCGGCGAAGTCCTTCGTCTACGGACACGGGGGGATTCCATCCAAGCAGTGCGCGCGCTTTCGAGATATCAACTTGCAGTGAGCCGCAAAGTCGCTGCGCCATGTCGCGTTTATCAAGCATGTGAGTTTTCTCAAGTTACCTGACCAGTTACGCTCGTTTAGACAATTTTCATAAACCACGACAAACTTAAGATTTGAGAGTGTTGTTTAAAAGCGTAGTTCGATTCGCCATTCGCAATAACCGATAATAATAATTAATCAGAGCTTCAGTTAAATGTTCACTTCGAAAGTTTGCCAAGACCCGCATCCTTGCTGCACTTCCAAGTTTAGATCCATACTGCCTATCGATAACTAGTTTCCGCATAGCCTCTGCTAGTTGCTCAGGATTTCGAGGTTCAACTAACAATCCGGTTTTATCCTCTTCAATTGCATCGATTATTCCATAGATTCTAGATCCGATGGCAGGAATTCCGCAGGCAGCAGCCTCAATAATCGTGGAACCAAATCCCTCTCGATAGCTCGGAAGCACTAAAAAATCTGCTGCCGACATAAACGATTCAGGAGTTGCCGAGAAACCCGTCATTATGATTCTTTGGGAATCACCTCCTGAAGCCAAAGTAATAGCTGCACTCATATTCCCTTCGTCTGGTCCAACGAATGCGACATACAAACTCACGCCATGTTGCTTCAAGATGCGAATTGCTTGGGCTAATTCAAGCACACCCTTGTCGGCGGTAACTCGACCAACAAATAACCCTAGCACCGCATTGTCAGGTATGCCGTATTTTTGACGAACAGTCGATCTGTACTTTGGATTTGGTTGGAATCGATCCACATTAACTCCGCAAACCGAACCATTACCAAGCACCTCTATTTTTCCCATTTGGACAACACCTTGTTGAATGAGAAAGTCCATTTGCGAAGGACTATCGGCCAGTAAATTAGTAGTCAATTTCGCGATGAGCGTGTCAAGTGTCTTCAATAACTTCCGCATAAATCCTTGTTTGGTAACCCAAACTTGGCCGGTAAACCAGTGGACTCGAATTGGAACTTGAAGTAACCATCCAGCTATAGCGCAAAGTAAACCAGCCTTGGGGCTCATGCTTTGAACAATTAGAGGTCGTTCGCGATGAAGAACCATCACCAATTTCAGTAGCGCGAAGAGGTCATGACCTGGACTAATTGTTCGGCGGAATGGGACATGACAGACCCTGGCCCGATCTATCAATGTGTTTGGTAGTTCACAAATCTCCTGGTCGTCCTGATTCGTAATGATGATGACTTCTGCGTATGGAAGCAATGCCAGAACGTGCTTCTCTAAAAATACGTTCACTTGAAATGGCACAGTGGTCACAAAGCAAATCTTCACCTTTGCTGTGGAAGTAGTCATCGCATCGCCTTCACAACATCCTCAATGCCAACTGGCATCGGACGGGAATAGGTAAACCCAAGGTCTTGAATGATTCGCGTTGATGAGTACGTTGATCGATTCATCAATGATGCGAGCCGACTACTCGTAATTGGCAACTTGATCCGTCCATCCAGTGCGCGAAGCGCCGCTTTCAACGGCAGCAGGGGAAGGCGGAGACGAGGAGCACGCACCCCAACTAGGCGGGCGATTTCGCCGACAAGATCGGCCCACATGCAGTCACTAGATAGATTAAAGACGCTGCCCGACGGCGCATCCCGACATGCAACCAGCGCACGAGCAACATCATCGACATGTACATAGGTAGCAATCGACCCTCTTGGACCGAAGTAGCAGAATCGCCCACGTCTTACCGCATTGACTAGTGCAGCAAATGAGCCATTCTTCATCTTTGCACCAATGACATTCGAGGGTCGAAGGATGGAGTATTCCATTGATGTGTTCTTGCAAGTTTCCTCAACAAGGAGATCGGAAGCAAGTTTGGTGCGTTCGTATTCATTTAATGGCATTGGAACGGTAACTTCAGTAACTACTGGGCAGGTTGGCGGTCCGTAGACGCCAATGCTGCTGAGTTGAATCCAGCGGCACACGCCCGCGGAGACAGCGGCGGTTAGCAGATTTGATGTGCCAACCACATTCACCGCGTGCATGCGCGACTCATCAGCCAGTTCAGCTGCAAGGTGATAAACGGTGTCCACGCCATCCAAAAACATATGGTCGATCTGGTGGCATATGTCGCCTTGGAACAATTTTAATCCTTGAAATACCCCTGTCGAAACAGAGAGGTTGCGGCTCAGGATTCTCACTTCGTCGCCACGCTCGGCAAGCGCTTTTATAAGAGCCACGCCGATGAATCCCGTGGCTCCTGTGATCGCGACTTTACGGGGAAGGGTTGGGGGCATGAATTTGATGAACCCGAGTGAAACGTAGTGTATTGCAAGAAGTCGTCATTCAGGGTTTCGCATGCTGGCAATGATGCCGATGAATACACCGGCGATTGGTTTCGGAGTCATATGTCGCACGGAGACGGCGCCGCTAGCCACAGCGATTCCCAACAGCAGCCAAGCCAGCCAGAAAGTGTCGCGGTAATCCCGGCGGTGTTTTTTGTAAAAGGTGATGAACTCCCGGACCTTGCGAGATTCGCGCCGGCCGAAAGAGTCGCGCCCAGCGGGGGCAAAGTTGTGCGCCAATCGTGCCCGCGGATTGATGTAAAGGCAAGGTCCAAATTCACGATGCACCCGTATGGAAAAGTCGATGTCCTCGAGCATATGAAAGCCGCTGGCGAGGTCGAATGACACGCGTCCAAACACTTCCTTCCGCCACGCTGACAAGCCACCAGAGAGGGCGGGGGATCGGATCAAAATGGATTGGAACACATCGGTATTCCGCCGCGCTAAATCCGCGTACACGCGCGGTCGAGGGTCTTCGAAAATGCCGCAATGGAACAATTCGTGAAAGAACACATACGTGCGGCTGGGGCGGGGGGTGTTGGTCACCACGCCGGACATGCCGCAAATTTCAGGGTCGGCGAGAAATGAAGTTTCGATCTGAGAAAGATATTCCGGCTCCAACACGATGTCATCTTCAAGAAAGCAGATGATGTCACCTGTCGCGTGTGCTACGCCGACATGCTTGGCTTCGACTAGGCCCGAAATGAGCGTGTTGTAAACATACTTAAGCTCGCTTGATGTAGGAAGGCGGCCGCGAAACGATGCGAGTATCGATTCAGGAATTGGCTCGGCGCTCTGGTCGACAAGGACAAGTTGCTCTGGCGGACGAGTCTGGCTAGTGATAGAGGCAATTGCCTTCTCCAAATCGCGCCGTCGATTTTTGGTTGGAATAATTATGGTGAGTGACATACGTTTAATTTTTACCCGGCTGCAGAGTGATCATCAATCAGATATTGCTTAGAATTAATACAGACGTTAACTTTTTGCCGTTTCAGTGATCTAATAATTCTCAACAATGTACCTTCGTACATCGTACTTGCGACTACCGACCCAATTAGAAAAAAGTAATAAAGCGAAAGTGTGATGTCGTGCACCATAATGGGCAATCCAAAAGCAATCAACGGAGGTACTAGTAGAGTCGCACTGTTACATCGGCGGGCAATCAGCAAGAAGACAGCGTTGAAGAAGGCTAAGATTAAAAACAACGGCCAGTTGTTTTGCATGACGCTCTCACCGCCGCCCGCAGAAGTGTCAAGTCTGCTCGTGATGCTATCCATGATTTCATTAATACTAAAATTGTAATCGAATTGCTGAGGCAGATAGAAGGCATATATCGCGCTGAACATCATATAACCAGCCACCAAGTATTTAATTGACTGAATACGCACTATCAAGAGAATAGAAATAATGGCTAGAAATAACCCTAGCGTCGATCCGATCAGACTCATAAACACACCGGCGCAGAAGTTTGTGGATCTATCGGAATTCTGAACTCGAGCGAGGGTCGTTGAGTAAAACAGCACGGTGAATGCCGAGATGTAGGTCGGTGCCGGAAAGATGCCTGAAGGTCGAAATTGCGGTAGAAAACTTGCCATGCCGAAGTTTTCTTCGGTGATAGGTATCGGCGAAGCCTGATTTTTGTAGTTTGTAAAAGTGTACGCTTGCTCCCAGATGCCCAAGAATTGAATGACGACAATTGAAAAATTAATATAAAATAGCCACTTCATAGCCTTACAATAGTCTTGGTCATAACGAGACACAGCGATGTAGCCGAGAAACAACCCCACACAAAGACTAAATCCCTTAAGCGGATTACCGACCAAGAGTGTTGCCATCATCAACGCACAGCACACGTAGAGAAATATCTTGGGGATGCGCCAGTTGTACGTTACGAGTAAGCAACCTAACAGGAGTCCATACAACAAAAGGTATAAAGTTATGTTCTCTGAAGCGAGAAAGTTGATTTGGAAACTTAAATTTACGAGCGCCACCCCAACTATAAGAGCTACCCGTTGGATAAAGGACTGCCGTTGTTGCATGCAGTTCAGGATAGAAGAAGGGCATCAGAATGCACAATCGTTGATTCCTTGAAATTAGATAGCCAACGATTCGACACAGTCTGGAGTGTTCTGCGAGAAGTCGAGGGGTGTTCATTAGCCTGGCGGTTGCTTCGATCATTTGTTAGCACCATGGATGGGTGCTAATGGAAAGTGGACTTCCCCACTTTTGTGGACAGATTGACTATGCCGCGAGTTGGCAAGACGCAAACAGACACAGAGTTTTACACGACTTCAGAACTATAATCAGCATCAGCATGAGTTTTTTGAGATCATTGCCATGGTTGGCAATGACGCGTGAAACTTGCCTTTGCGTATCGCACTGTTATCATAAAACCGAAGACAATCTGCCTATAAGAGAATTGGTACGTCGTGCATCTATGATACTCTATATAAAAGCAAATTCCTTCCAATGGAAATTACAAAATGCAGAAAAAATTGATTTCAGATCTGGCAGAAAATGGCTTCGCAATATTGCCTGGGTATTTCACGCAGGACAGAATTGCGGCGTGCCGAACTGAATTGAAGGATGCGGTCCTGGGTCACGGGCTTACGCCTCATGTGTTGAGGTCCACGGAATCGGTGCACATACATAACTTCTTTCTTTACGGTGCTCAATTACGGTCCACTTTATTTGGCCCCGAATTGCAGCGATTGCATGCAGAGGTGTTTGGTAAAAGCTATTGCCTGCGCAATGCCGTAGCTTCGAGCATTCAGCTCAACCCTAGTGCTGATGAGACGGCTCTTCATGCGCCCATCGGTTTCGGCTGGCACCGCGACACGCCCCAGTTCCATGATCTTGAGGGAAAGTCGAAGGTCGCTGGGCCTGGGGTAACGTTTCAGGTGATTGTCGCGATTGACAATTCGTCTATTGAGAACTCGACGAAAGTCATACCTAGGTCGCACAGAGCGGATTGGCCCGGTCATCGTCTAGATCCAGACGAGGCGATCAAGTTTATTACGACATATGGTGAGCGGAACGTGGTGTTGCAGGCGGGCGACGTGGCGATCATCGATGACAATCTTTTTCATCGCGCCGGTACTGCCACACCCAACTCGCGTTGGATGTGTTTTTGCAGTTATACTCCTTGGTACGTGAAGCCGTACTTTGATTTTTCTGTCACGGTTCTGCCGGACCTAACCGAGTACGAGGCGCACTGTCTGCACATGACTGCTGTCCCGCCGCGTCCTGAAGAACCCCTTCGCAACACCTTTAGACCATCCGCTTGGTAAGGACTCCTATTTGAACGTTGCTGTAACTTGTGGAGCCAGTCCTATCATGGCGGATGTCGTCGCTCTGATCGGTGAACTGCCGCAGGTTGAGTCGATCACCCTAGTCGACGCGGAGCCCATAGACTTTACTCATGGCTGCCGTACGGCCTGTGTTCCATATGGACGCCAGCCCGAATACGGTGAGGTCATGAGGTCGCTCTGCTCCCGAGAGGGAATCAGTTACATATTTGTTGGCAGCGACGAGGAAGCCCAAGCGCTCGCTAGAACCTCGTGGGCAGGTGCAATCAGCCACCTAGATACTGCAGAACGCACTGCTCTAGTTTGTGACAAATATCGCCTTCACATGATGTTGGGCTCGGATCTCGTTCCAGCCTTTGAGTACTGCACGACATCCCAGCAATTACAAGCGATGGTCGAGAGGTACGGGTCGGTGATTGAAAGGCCAGTCGCCGGGCGTGGCTCTAAAGGGCTGCGGCATGTAGTGCTCGATGAGAGCGATGCCTTTCCAAATTCGGTTTCTGTAAAGGGTCTAACACGAGCCCCAGGAACATTTTGCACGCAGTTTCTTACGGGCGACAAGTTTTCTGCCGATTGCATATTCGGCAATGGTATCCTTCTGACCTGTATGATAAGGAATAATGGTCCCGCCGTGAAGTATCGTCCTCCCACGATGGTGGCCCGTGCTTGTGCTGATGTCGGTGTGTTCAAGTTCGCTGGTCGCGTCGGCGAGACCCTAGGTCTGAACGGGTTTCATCAAATTGAATGTGGCAAAGACGATGCTGGAGTTGTGCGGTTGATAGAAATTAATCCCCGCCTGGACGCGACGCTCCCGATTACGCGTTGTTACGATAAAAATTTCTACGGTCTCCTCATAGATCGGGCGGCATTAGGGCTAATGGTGCCTGTGCGTCCGCTGTTTCGTCGTTTTTTTCTGGGGCAATCCAAATAGTTATGTGTGGGTTTCTTGTTGCCCCCGCCTCCCTGAAAGTTGCTGCGGCGCTCTCATTGCGATTGCGCGGGCCTGATGAAATGGGTACAGGATTTCGATGCGGATTCAAACTCCAGTCGTTTCGGTTGTCGATTGTGGGTCAACGATTTGGCAAACAGCCCCTGACGTTTCGGAACTCGACGATGGTTTACAACGGGGAAATCTACAATTACAAGGCACTCGCGGCAACACATGGTCTTTCGCAGAGTGCTCATGAGTCGGACGCCCAGTGCCTGCTGGAACTACTAACGATCCTGCCGCCGGTCGTCGCCATCCCCAAGCTCGTCGGTCATTTTGCGTTTGTGTTGGCTGACGACGTCTCTGGTCATTTGACGTTTTGTCGCGATCACATGGGGGTCAAGCCGCTCTACTTTAGGTGCTATGGCGACGCGATAGTCATTAGTTCCGATATTCAGACGCTCGTGAATATATGGCCGTCCACTGTGTCCGCGGAAGGGGCGTTGGAAGCACTAATGTTCGGCGGACACTCCGGCGAACAAACCTTGTATGGTAACATCGCTTCCGCAACGCCAGGGGTTATCTACATAGTGGATCATGCGGCATCGCCGGTGGTGCGCCGTCATTCCGTTCCCCTGTCGCAAACGCCGTATCCGATTGACGTGGATGAATTTATGGAGGTGCTTAAAATCTCCGTACATGAACAAGCACGGGTCGCGGTGCCCGCCGCATGCCTGGTGAGTTCAGGAATCGATTCCCGGATTGTGAAACGACTCGTACCTTCAGATCAGACGATGTACTTCGTGAATGCACTGTCTGACGAGATGTCGTTCAGTGCGGAGGATGTGAACGAGGATCCCGATACGATTAGGCTCAATCTATCGACGGCCATGGGTACGGAGTATTTTAAGACTTGGTTGTGCGCCTACGGCACGGTGCCCGCCCACAACAACTACTTTGCGCTGTGCATGCTGTACCGTGAGTTGGCATCCGATGATTCACTCAATCATCCCAACCGCATCAAGGTCGCGCTAACTGGCGAAGGCGCTGACGAATACTTTGGTGGATACGGCCGATACAAACAGTTAGCAGTTTGGTTGTCCGGACAGGCTGTGCCATGGATTGAGGCGCTCCAGGCGATTTCGACGTCTTGGATGTATCTTATGAACTCGCGGTTGCACCACTCTTCCCTTCAATGGCTTTGTGAACATGGCGTGGATTGTGACGCGGCGACTCGTGCGCACGCCGCTCGCAGTAATTGCGATCCTGACGCCTCAGCGTCAATTGACAGATTGTCGCGATATGACGTCCAGTCCAATTTACGCTATGGCCTGCAGAAACAGGACGTAGCTGGCATGATGTCGTCGATTGAAGTGCGTGTGCCGATGGTGACGCAACGGGTACATCAGTTTGCCGCAGATGGATCGATGGCTGCGGCGACGCCTGATTTGTCGAAGTTGCGGTTGCAGGAGGTCGCCGCGCGGCTAGGCATCGTACAGCCAAAAAAAATTGGATTTCCCGTTTCGCTGGAGTCGTTTATCCCCTCGTCTTACCAGCCCACTGAGGCGTTGTGCGCGGTCTTGCCGTTCGCATCCACCGACGCGATTCCAGAGGATATTCGCCAAGGACTTTTCATGCTCGATGTATTGAATGGATGTTGTGAGGTAGAGTCATGAGCGATGACCGCCTGTTGCTGACGGATCGGACCACGCCTCTCATGATTGCAGAGATATCATGTAATCACATGGGACAACGCGACGTACTCGATGCGTCGGTGGCTGCCGCTTTTGCGGCCAGGGCGGATGTGGTCAAACTGCAGTCGTCCGAACCTGGTTGTCTGACGAGGGACTTTGGCGGCGACGAGTTCATAGTGCGATCGCCCGACTCTCCCTGGGATGGTATGCACCTTTACCGGCTGTACGAACGAACCTGCACCCCGATCTCTTGGCCGATTGAAGTCATTGTCGCTGAACGTCAGCAAGGGCGCGTAGTCTTTTCAACTCCCTTCAGTCCTCGAATGGTGGAGTGGTTGGAGACCTCTGCTGCGCCGCTGCTTTATAAAGTTAGTTCAATAGACTGGAACTACCTTGAGCTCATACATGCGTGTCTTAGGACTGGCAAACCGGTTTTGGTGTCACTTGTACAGCCAAGTGTGCAGTGGCCGATCCTGCAGGCTCACGGTTGCGGCGGCATCATGCCCATGTATTGCGTCTCTATGTATCCGTCCAATCCACGAGATTTCAACATGAGTGAGCTGGAGTTTCTCGCACGCGAGTGCCCTCGGGCGTTCGGTCTGTCAGACCATTCTGTCACGCCTTCACTCTCCGCGCTTGCAGTAGCGCATGGCGCGACAATCATCGAGCGCCACTTCAAACTCAACGACGAAATCGTATCCGACGATGCTCATTTTTCAGCCAACCCGGAGACGTTTGCTGAACTGGTACAGGTGTGCAGGGACGTCAGTACGGCGCGGCAGTCCCGATCGGACCGCACGACCATTTCTGTCGGCCGGTCGATCTACGTAGACAAGGACGTCGATGCAGGCGCGGTGATTACAAAAGATGCATTGTGTGTTATCCGCCCAGGTGGAGGCTTGGATCCCACGCAGATGGCGCGAATCATCGGTACACGAGCGCGCGTCCGCATGAGTCGGGGGACGCGATTGGAGGAGGATCACTTTGGCAAGTGAAAGCGCAGATATGTCTCAGAGTCAGCAGGCGACCCGCGAAATCTACGAAAGGCTGTTCTTCGGACATTGGACTCCAAGAAGTCCGGAGGTTACAGCTGAAGGACGGACCAGTTTCCACCATTCCGAATACCAGCGGGTGCTAGGTCTGCGGCCCGAAGATTTCAGTGGGTGTTCGATCCTTGAGTCCGGCTGCGGTCCGGGCAGCCACTCGTTGATTCTCTCGAATCTTGCAGGGCCGAACGGGCGTCTGCGGAGTTTTGATCTGTCACCGGTGAACATCGAAAAGGGGCGGGAGTTGCTCGTTTCAAACAGAGCCTCATCCAATTTTGACTTTTCAGTGTCCGATGCGGAGACTTTTGTTACCAACGAGCCGCCATTTGATATTGTGTTTTCGCACAACTGGTTGCACCACAGCGAAGACCCATTGCGCTCGTTATTTAACATCCTTAAACCACTTAAGGTCGGCGGGCTATTTTATCTGTGTACCTATCAGGCGCGCACGTTTCGGGCTCTCATCTGTGAGCTTGTTCGTAGGCAGAGCCTCACCTTCGACCATCAGGCGTTCCTGCGGTTCGTCCCGTTCTGCTTTCCAGGCGGGTTTGCCCAGTTCAACTTCTACCAGATCATTCACTACGAGAATTTGATCGACGATTATCTGGTTCCTTGCGTGCGGTTTGCACATCTGGACAGCCTAACGCCTGCACTAGAACGGATAGGTTTAACTTTGCTAGAGTCCGGAGTGTCAAGCCTGCTGCTGAAGTCTAACCTGTTTGATGTCGAAGATATTCCACTCAAGGTCGGCTTCACCAAGGTGGCGCACTTTGATGATTTCGATACGTTCGCGGCGGCGGTGGGATTATCCTTATTTACTGAGACTGTGCCATTCCTACCGGCTGAGGCTGCTCATTTACCTGGTCTCGTTGATCGGGCGTTTGGTGTGGCTGGCAACGCCGGAATTCCGCACGGCCAAATGCTGCTGGCGATGGCAATGCACGGACTGCGATGTCAGTTCGCTACAACATCAGGTAATGCACCGCATCGATTTGCTGCACTTGAGAGGCTTTTAGCGGCGGTCATCTCCGGAAACAATGGTGCTTATTCATTACATGCCCCCGACGTATGGGCTACCAAGGCGCATCCCCTCGCCGATGCCATCGTGCGCACCACACCGAAAAGTCGTCCCAAGTGAGTACGATCCCGTTACCGGTTTTCTCTGCGTGCCCACTGTGTAGGTCTCCTCGCGTGGGAAGGGCTTTTCCTTCCATTCGGAAGGATATGAGTCTGGCCGGCTTCCAGTACGTGCAATGCGCGGACTGCGGGTCTTTTTATCAAGACACGGTCACATTGCCTGACATTGAGTCGTTTTATACTTCTCTAGGCCCTTACGAAAGTGCTTCTTCAAAAACTAATATCGCCAGAGACCTTGCGCGCTCGCTTGGATTAAATGGCACTGAAAGTCTCCTTGATCTTGGGTGTGGATCCGGTGCGTGGTCGTTGCCACTGCTGGCGTTCTGCCGCGACATCACCTGTGTTGATCTGGATGCAGTCGGTTTAGAACTAATGCTGTCAAGGGTGCCTACTGCGGACCGTGGCCGTCTGAGCGTGCACCGCGCGCACTCTCTGGCGTTTCTGCAAGGACTTGAAGCGCAGTCCTTTGACGTTGTAATAAGCATGTTTTCGCTGGAACATGACCTCTCACCGGCTGCCATCGTGTCAGAGATGCATCGCGTGCTCAAACTAGGTGGGCGGGCATTGATCCTAGTCCCATCTGGCGATGCGCTGCAAATTCGAACCTGTGGCGCTGGGTTCTACTGGTTCCAGGCACCTTGGCACACCTTTCTGCCTTCCGAAAAAGGACTGCGTCATGTGGCCCAGTTAGCAGGCTTTCGTCATATCACCACGTTTGAGCCGTCAGAACCGTTTTACAGTTGGTTCTGGATACGGGCTTGGGCAGACCAACTTGGTTATCGTAAAACTTATGATAACCTTCGCCGTCGTCCGTGGTTTGTTTGGTTCGATATGGCGGTAGACAAGGTATGCGACCGAATCTCATGGGTGCTTAGACGTCCAAGCTACCGCTTCTACGTGTTAAACCTCGAGGCCTTATGACTGAATTTGACGCTGCAATCCAGACCACTCGGTTCAGGCTTGCGCCCTTGACCGTAGATGACGTCACCCACCGATATTTGTCGTGGTTTATGGATCCGACAGTGCGGGCGAATATCTCTTCAGCTAAGGCGATGAACGCCCTCGGCCAACTCAGGCGTTATATTAGTGAGCGCGCTAATCGGTATGACGTCGTGTTCCTAGGCATTTTTGACAAACACACTTCCCTACACGTGGGCAACATTAAGTTTGAGCCGATTGACATACGCTATTGCTTCGCCGTCATGGGCATCCTTATCGGCGAGGCAGACTACCGCGGTAAGGGCGTGACGGCCGAGGTACTGGGAGCCTGTGGGCATTGGCTACAGCAGCATCGCGGGCTGACTCACCTCATTCTGACTGTCCATCCCGACCATACCCACGCAATCTGCGC
>Ga0214919_10009568_pt1 | contig 12473 bp, 10 predicted proteins | sample LL1503_MetaG_FD_177994 | JGI IMG/M metagenome (GOLD analysis project Ga0214919, IMG submission 177994) | Freshwater microbial communities from Lake Lanier, Atlanta, Georgia, United States - LL-1503 | ecosystem: Environmental > Aquatic > Freshwater > Lake | place: USA: Georgia | collected...
CACTGGCAGGCGCTACTGCCGCAGTCGGTGCATCGGCACCTTCTTTTTTGCCGCAGGCGGCCAGAAACCCGCCCGCCGCCATGAGTGCCATGCTCCCGCCTGCTATCGCAAGCGCCTGCCGAAAAATCTTGCTCATCGTGAACCCGAATCGAAAAGTACATTCAGCGCACGCGGTCCCGCCCGGGCTCCAACGCACGCACATGCGCCCCATCTTATCGGGTCACGATACAGCCAATATGAAACTGGGCTGGTGGTGCTGCGCCTCAGGGACTTAAACGGAGCGCTAAAACCCGCGCGGCCACACACCGCCCCTGCGCTTGCCCGCCTTCGCTGCCGAAGCGGAAATGAAGGCCCGCATACATGCGGGAAATTGATGCCTCGTTGGCGGCGGCGCCGAAGCTGTCGAAGGTGCGTGGGCCCCAGCCACGGTCATTGTGGGTGTTGTCGGTGAAAGACAGGCTCTTGCCGAACTGTTGTTCCAGCACCCCCGCTGCGGCGCTGGACTGGACCGAATGGCCGGATGGGTACTCCGGAAAATTGGGCGTGGTGAACAGAGGCGTGACCCAGTTGCTGTCAAGAAACAGTTGGATATAGGTCACCGGGCGGATCAGGTTGTACTGGTATTTGGCGGCCCAGCCGGCGACAAACGCGTCGGACATGGCGATGTTGAGCAACGCGTGGGTGCTTGCGGCACGCCCTAGATCGGCCTTTTGCGCACGCAGCAGGTCATTGGCAATATAGGACCAGTGCCCAGCCGGGGTCGGGGTTTTGCCCGGGTCGTCCGCCCAGTACAGGGCGAATTGGCGCTGCTCCTGGGTGGCCGCGTTGCTGATGTCGTACACCTCTTTGGCGGCCCGGTAAAACGCTGAGTTTGTCTCCTCAGAATAGGGCGGATGGGGCGGCGGGGCGCATTCGGCCGCCGACTTGAGCACGAACGGCCGCACCTCGCCCCACCAGGACAGCAGCGGCGGTAGGTATTTGGAGGGCGTTGCGCTCCAACTGCCGGGGCCGCTGGGGGGAACGTAATTGGCTCGATTGCGGCGCAGCGGACCCCAGGCCTCGTGGCCACCGTCCGTTCGCGCCCAGGTCATGATGGCCATGGCCATGAGTTTGCCGAAAGTTTCGGAGCGGTTGGTGATGTCGGCAGTGACCTTGGCCGGGTCAAAGTCATCTGGGTATTTCAGCGGCAGGCTGCGCTCGAGCAGGTCGATGCGGCCCTTGTTCTCGGCACTGGCGTTGCTAAACATCATGCGTGTCATGGTGGCCATGGACGCATTGGCCACGGTCGGCCAGTGCAGCGGCTCGTCAGGCTGTGCCCAGGGCAGGGAACTGAGTTCATTGAGCTGCCCGGCCAGGCTCTGGTAGCCGGGCATGCCGGGGACGACTGATTCGTACAGGGTGAGCCCCAGATAGCCCAGCGTGCGCGCCGCCACCGGCGGGCTGTTGCCCGGAGTTTGTTGCAGCAGCTGCGACACGAGATAAAACCATTCATAGGCCACACCCGCGCTGTAGGCGCTGGCGGGCGGGGCCAGCGTGTTCGCGGCGTTGGTCTGGGTATGGGCTGGGTTGAGCGACATCAGCACCCCCAACAGCAGTGCCACAAAGGCGCGGGCTGGGACGCGCAGCGCGCTGCGCAAGCCCACAAGCCGGGCCCCAACGGCGGCCACGCGGGCAGTCTGCATCATGGCGCGCTCCAGGGACGCAGGCCGCTTTGGCGGTCCAGCACATACAAACTATCGGCCTCGGCGGTGACCCAGTCGCTCCATCCGGAGCCTGGCCACTGCACCCGCACGCGGGCCTGCCCGGCCGCGCCCAATCCAAAGTGCATCCAGCCCAGGTGGCCGCTGGCATGGCCACCACCCACCGTCAGCTCTTGGCGCTGCAACCGCTCACCGGCCTGCACTTCCACCCAAGCGCCCACGGCGTCGCGGTTGCCCCCGGTTTGGCGCAGGCGCAGTTGCAGCCAATGGCCTATCGGCGCCGGAGCGGCGGCCTTGCCACTGCCCACGTTGCGCCAGAGTTGCGCTTTTTCCCAGCGGTTGACGACCACCATGTCCAACAGCCCATCGCCATTTAGATCAGCCAGCATGCCGCCGCGCCCGCGCCGGAAACTGGCCACGCCGGACTGGCTGCCGGCCTCGAAGAAACTTCCGTCCGCTTGGCCCAGCAGCAGGTTGTTGGGGTCCTGGATGGCAAATTCCGGCATGGTGGACACGTTGCCTTTCACAATGAAGAGGTCGCACCAGGTGTCGTTGTTCACATCGGCAAACTGTGCGTGCCAGGCGGTGGAAGGGTGGATGTCACCGCCGATATAGGGCCGGTGCGCGGTGATGCCGCGCTTGAAGGCCTCGTCCCCATATGCCGGGCGGCTGCCGTCGCCGCTGAGTTTTTGGAACTTGTTATCGGCCATGCTGGTCAGGAACACCTCGGGAAAGCCGTCGCCATCGATGTCCTGGCTGGCAATGCCCATGCCCCAAATTTGCAAGCGCTTCCAGCCCTCATCGGCGGTGTAGGCCGTGGCGGGCTTGCCGGGCTGGATTTTCCAAAGCTGCTCCTGCCCGCCTTTGTAGTACTCACGGTCGTTGCTCACCCGCAGAGACGCTTCGCCGCTGCGGTTCCAGTCGGAAAACAACATGGACAGCGCGCAGTAACCGGGGCTCAGTGCTTCGGGCGCAGCAAAACGGCCCCCGGCGGGACCAGGTCGCAGCAGAATGCCAGGCGTGCAGGTGCCCCAGGGAAAGTCCGGGCGGCTGCGGTCGTAATAGGTACCGAAGGCCAGCGTGGGCCAGGATTGGCCGCGTTCCCAGGTGGCTGAAAACGCGGTGTGCCAGTTGTTACCCGTATGGATATTCCAGAGCGCATTGGCGCGTTCAAACTTGCATTGCCCGAGACCGCGAAAGACCTCCACCTCGCCCACACGCAGGACCACCAGGTCCATGTTGCCGTCGCCATCGATGTCCAGCGGATAGGCGCCGATGGCGTTGGTCAGCTCCAGCCCCGAGCGTTGTTCTTGCAATTTCAAGGGCCCGCCGCGGGTGCTGCGGTTGCGGTAGAACTTGGATTTGTTGACGCCACCCGACACATACGTCTCGGGCAGACCGTCATCGTCGCAGTCGAAAACCGCCACGCCGCCGCCGACCATGAATTCGTCCTCGCCCTCAAAGCGGCTTTGTAAGCCAGCCGTTTCGGTCTCTTCAACAAAGCGGGAGATCGCTGGGCTGGCGGCCGACCCGCTCCAAGCCGGCGACGCGCTGTGCAGCAACAGGGCCGCGAGCAGCAACCCAAGGGTGCTGCCCCGAATGCATGCGGGCTTAGATGGCGACCCAGGCACCGGTTTTCTCCGACGCGAACAAGGCGTCAATCACCCGCATATTGGCGATGGCGTCTTCCACGCCGTAGGGCAGGGCGATCTCGCCGCGCACCGCACGGGAAAACGCATCACCTTGCAGGCCGTATTGGTCACAGGCGGCAATAGTTTCAGCTTGCACCGAGCCGCCGTCGAGCTGCGAGCCGTCGTCGGTGAAGATCTGCGTGCTGCCGCCTAAAGGCGCATTGAATGGAATTTGCACTTCAATGCGATTGGACGTTCCGCAAACCTGTACCCGTTGGTAGGGCACGGTCTGGGTGGATACGGTGAAGTCGAGCCGACGGCCCAGGCCGAAGTCCACCAGCGCGCTAACCAAGCGGTCGGTCTTGAATTCCGGGTCCCGCTCCACCAGCGCAATCGCACGCACCGGCTCACAGCCAAACAGCAGGCGCGCGGTGACGATGGGGTAGCAACCAATGTCGTAGAGCGCGCCACCGCCGGTGGCGGGCTGGTTGCGGATGTTGGCCGCGTCGCGGTTGAAGTAGGAAAAGTAGGACTGGATAGAGCGCAAATCCCCCAGTGCCCCGCTGCGCACGCGGTCGCGCACGGCCAGCCACTGGGGGTGAAAGCGCACCATAAAGGCTTCCATGATGTGCACTTTGCCCGCCACCTCGCGTAACTGCGCGGCCTCGGTGGCGCTCATGGCCATCGGCTTTTCGCACAGCACGTGCTTGCCCGCGCGCGCAGCCATCAGCGTCAAGGGGACGTGCTGGTCATTGGGCAGGGGGTTGTAAATGGCCTCGATTTCGGGGTCGGCCAGCAGTTCTTCGTAGCTGCCGTAGGCGGTGGGAATGCCCAGTTTGTCGGCCAGCGCGCGGCCCCGTCCCAGATCGCGCGACGCGATGGCGCGGATCTCGCAGTGCTGCGCGGCTTGCATGCCAGGAATCACTTTTTCCCAGCCGATGCGGGCGGTGCTGAGCACGCCCCAGACTACTTTTTTCATGGTGTGTTGGCCTTGGCGGGTAATTACAAATAGGAGTTGAGCAGGTTTTCCAGGTACTCCTGGCGGCCCGATACGGGGGCGGTGTCGCGGTTGGCCGCCAGCACCTGGTCGGCCAGCATGTCCAGGCCCATGCCGCCGCCCATGATCTGCTGGCCCAGCGGGGCTTTCCACCCGGCGTAACGGGCATCCACGTGCGCCGCCAGCTTGCCGTCCTTCAGCATCTGCTCGGCCACCAACAGGGCGCGGGCGGCAACGTCCATCGCGCCAACGTGGCCGTAAAACATGTCCTGCGGGTCAATCGACTGGCGGCGCACTTTGCTGTCAAAGTTCAGGCCGCCATTCGTGAAGCCGCCGGCCTGCATGATCAGGTACAGCGCCAGCGCGGTTTCGGCGATGCTGTTGGGGAACTGGTCGGTGTCCCACTGGCATTGCATGTCGCCGCGGTTCATGTCGATGGAGCCGAAGATGCCCAGGTCGATGGCGCTGGCAATTTCGTGCTCAAAGCTGTGACCGGCCAGCGTGGCGTGGTTGGCCTCGATGTTGACGCGGATTTCTTTTTCCAGCCCGTGCTTTTGCAAAAAGCCGAATACGGTTGCCACGTCAAAGTCGTACTGGTGTTTGGACGGTTCGCGCGGCTTGGGTTCGAGCAGTATGGTGCCCTTGAAGCCGATCTTGTGTTTGTAGTCCACCACCATGTGCAGGAAGCGGGCCATCTGGTCCAGTTCCTGGCCCATGCGGGTGTTGAGCAGGGTCTCGTAACCTTCGCGTCCGCCCCACAACACGTAATTGGCACCACCCAGTTTGAGGGTGGCGTCCATGGCCTCTTTGACCTGCAAGGCTGCGAGAGCAAAAATTTCCGGGTCGGGGTTGGTGGCAGCGCCCGCCATGAAGCGCCGGTGGCTGAACAGATTGGCCGTGCCCCAGAGCAGGCGGATTCCTGTGGCTTCTTGTTTGGCGGCCAGCACGTCGACCATGGCGCGCAGGTGGTTGGCGCTCTCACGCGGGCTGCTGCCCTCGGGCGCGACATCGCGGTCGTGAAAGCAGTAATAGGGCGCGCCGAGTGTGCTGAAAAACGCAAAGGCGGCGTCGGCCTTGGCGCGGGCTGCGGCCATGGGGTCGGCCATGTGCTGCCACGGGCGCTCAAATGTGCCGTCGTATCCAAAGGGGTCAAAGCCGTTCCAGGAAAAGCTGTGCCAATAGCACACCGCAAAACGCAGCTGCTCCTCCATGCGTTTACCCAGCACGATGCGGTCTTTGTCGTACCAGCGAAAGGCCAGTGGGTTGTGGGATTGCGGCCCCTCGTAGCGGATGGGGTCAACGCCGTGGAAATAGCTGTGGCTCATAACAGTTCCTGCGAGTGAGAGGTGATCGGGGCGCGCGATTCAGGCCAGCTTGCGCAAGGCAGGGTACAAGGCCCGGAATCGCGCAAAACGTGCGCTGAGCATCGCATGCTCTGCGGGGTCGCTGCGGTAGGTGTGGGCGATGTCGGGCTTGCGGCAGACCCGCGCCACGGACGCACCGGTAGCCAGCCAGCCCAGCCGGGCGGCTCCCAGCGCGCCACCGGCAGCGGACTCCGGATGGGTCACGATGTCCAGATCCAGCGACGAGGCCAGTTGCTGTGCCCAAAAAGCGCTGCGGGCACCGCCGCCCACCAGCGACAGCTGGCGTGGCGCACTGCCTGCGGCTTGCAGCGCACGCAGACCGTCGTTCAGGCCGAAGGTGACGCCCTCGATCACCGCGTAGGCCAGCGCAGCCTGGTCGGTGCTGTGGCTCAGGTCGTGCAAGCTGCCGCGCACATGGGCGTCGTTGTGCGGCGTGCGCTCGCCGCTGAGGTAGGGCAAAAAGAGTGGGGCGTGCGCACGCGCATCAGAGGGCAGGCTGGCGGCTTTGGCTTCCACCGCAGCGGCGGACTCCAGCCCCAGCGCACCGGCAGCCCATTGCAGGCAGCTGGCCGCCGACAGCATCACGCTCATCTGGTGCCAGCGCTGGGGCAGGGCGTGGCAGAAGGCGTGGGTGGCACTGGCTGCATTCGGCTGGTAGCTGGGTGTGACGACGAATAGCACGCCGCTGGTGCCCAGTGACAGGAAACCTTCACCCGCTTCGACCGCGCCCATTCCTACGGCGCTTGCGGCGTTGTCACCGCCACCGCCGGCCACCACAATGCCCGCAGGCAGCCCCAGCGTTGCGGCAACCTCTGCCCGCAAGGCACCACCGGCTTGGCTGCCCTCGACCAGTCGAGGCATCTGACTCGCGCGCAGGCCGCCCAGTGCCAGCAGCGCGGACGACCAGGCGCGTTGTTCTACATCCAGCCACATGGTGCCGCTGGCATCCGACATATCGCAGACGTATTCGCCCGTGAGGTGCAAGCGCACATAGTCCTTGGGCAGCAACACTTTGGCGACCTGCGCGAAGACCTGCGGTTCATGCTGGCGGACCCAACGCAGCTTGGGCGCGGTAAAGCCAGGCATGGCCAGCGATCCGGCGAGCTGGGTGAGGGCAGGCAGCTCCTGCATCATCTCCAGGCACTCCCGGTCGCTGCGCACGTCGTTCCACAAAATCGCCGGCCGCAGCACCCGGTCGGCTGCGTCGAGCAGCACCGCGCCGTGCATCTGGCCTGACAGGCCGATGGCGCGCACCGCAGCGTAGGCCGCGGGATGGTTGGCGCGCAATGTCGCAAGCGCTGCGCAGGTGGCGCTCCACCAGTCGACCGGGTTTTGCTCGCTGTGGCCGGGGCGTGGGCGGCTGATGTCCAGCGCACTGCCCGCCGTGTCGATGACCTGGTGTTCTTCATCCAGCAGCAAGACCTTGACTTCCGAGGTGCCGACATCAATGCCCAAAAACATGGCTTGCTCCTTCTGAAAGTGGACGCAGAAAACGGTGCAACACCAGCGCCGCAGCACCGACTGCTGGCGCCTGCAGGCCATAGCGTGGCGCGCGGATCTCGGTCATGGGCATGCCCGATTGGCGGGTGTACTGCGCCACGGTGGCCTTAGCCTGCGTCAACAGGCCGGGGTATTGCGCGCAAATTTTGCCACCCAGAACGACGGCCCGTGGGTTGAACAGCGCGTCCAGGTTTTGAATCAAGACGCCGAGGTAGGCGCCTGCGCGCTCAAGGTCAGCGCTGGTCTTGATGGCGCGCGCACCGATAAAGGCTTCGGCGCAGCCGTGCCGACCGCAGGAGCACAGGGGCCCGTTAATTTGCAAAATCGTGTGGCCAATCTCACCAGCCGCGCCGCGCGCCCCGGTAAACAGCCTGTCGTTGAGCACAATGCCCGCGCCCACACCCACATCACAGTTGATGAAGATCAGCGGATCATCTTTAGGCCCGGCGCCGAACTCGTACTCGCCCAGGGCCGCCGCGTCCGCATCGTTTTGCACATACACCGGACCGCATTCGATGCCGGCACTAGCAAAGGCCGCGCGGATCATGGCCAGAAAATCCAGGTTGCGCCAGCCCAGATTGGGCGCAAAGTGCACCACCCCCGTGCTGTCGTGCACTGCACCGGGCAAACACAGGCCTACACCGCAGATGGTGATGTGGCGTGCCCCCAGGTCGGCGCAGAGCGGCTGCAACAAGCCGGAGGCTTGGGCGCAGACGGCCTGCGGATCGGAGCTGTCTAGCGGCGCTTCGTGCTCGGACAGCAGCTCTCCCGTCAGCGAAACGCAGACCATGCGCAGGCATTCAACAGCCACTTCGATGCCGATTAGCACCCGGCCTATCGCATTGAGTTGCAAGGGCGTGGACGGGCGCCCCAGCCCGTCACCTGTCACTGGCGAGCTGGCCTCAAGCAGCCACTGCTCGTCCAGTAACTCGCGCACCAGGGCGCTAACCGTGGACTTGGTCAGGCCGCTGTGCGCCGCCAGACGGGCCCGCGACAAGCCGCCTTGCTGCTGCATGAGCCGCAGCAGCACACTGCGGTTGATGCGTTTGAGCAGTTGCTGGTCACCGGTGGTTTGCATAGGGGCGGCTGCTAGCGTGCCGGTCGTTCGGTTTGGGTTTTTCCCGCAGGTGCTTTACCCGCGATGATCATGCCCAGCACTTCATCCTCGGTCACATCCTGCGTCCGGTAAGTGCCGATGCGCTTGCCGTTTTTCATCACCGCCAGCCGGTCGCTGAGCGCGAATACATCGTGCATGTCGTGGCTGATCAGAAAGATGCCCACGCCCTCGGCTTTGAGTTGTTGAATGAGGTTGCCCACCATCGCGGTTTCCTCGGGCCCCAGCGCAGCGGTCGGTTCATCCATGATCAGGATGCGGGCATTGAAATAAATTGCCCGGGAAATCGCCACCACCTGGCGTTGCCCGCCGGAGAGGCGGCGCACCGGGATGCGGATGTTGGTGAAGTTTTTGTTCAGGCGCTGAAACACCTTACGGGCGTCTGCGTCCATGCGGTGGTCGTCCAGGGTGCGCCAGCGGGTGAGCAGCTCGCGGCCCAGAAACAGATTGGCTACTGCGTCCAGGTTGTCGGCCAGCGCCAGCGTTTGGTAAATCGATTCAATGCCCAGGTTTTGCGCGTCCGAGGGCGAGCGGATTTGCACTTTTTCGCCGGATAGCGACACCTCGCCACTGTCAATTGGATAGGCGCCGGCGAGCATCTTCATCAGGGTCGATTTGCCCGCGCCGTTGTGGCCGAGCACGGCCACCACTTCGCCGGGATAGAGGTTCAGGCTGACGTCATCAACCGCGAGCACGCCGCCGAAGGCTTTGCGGATATTGCGCAGCTCAACCAGGCAGCGCTTGGTATCGATCGCAGGCTTGTTGTGGGGGGTGTTGTCCATGGCGTTCACAGCGTGTCTCCCGTCCATTTGCGGTAGGCCACATCGAAGACGACGGCGGCAATCAGTACCTGGCCGATGATGATGTAGCGTGTACCAATCGACACGTCCAGTAGCAGCATGCCGCTGTCAATGCACTGCATGATGAGCGCGCCCAAAACCGAGCCAATGATGGTGCCGCTGCCACCGGCGAGCGCGGTGCCGCCGATCACGGTGGCGGCAATCACCAGCAGCTCCAGGTTGTTGCCCAGCGAATTGGTGCCCGCGTTCAGGCGCGAGATGGCTACGATGGCGGCAATCGTTATCAGCACCGACAGCAGCACAAACAGCAGCATCGTGACCCGGCGCACCGGAATGCCGACCAGCGCGGCAGCATCCGGGTTGCCGCCGATGGCAAAGATGTAGCGCCCGAAGCGCGTGCGGTGCACCAGAAAAGAAATCACCAGCGCCACCGCGCCCCAGATCAAAACCGGAATCGGTACGCCCTGCGGTGCGTCTTTGTTGGGGATGTGGTACGCGTTCATGGTAGCCACAAAGGCCAGCACAATGGCCACGGGAATCAGCACCAGCACCAGGTCCACCCAGGCCGGGTTGGTCGGGACGCCATAGATTTTTTTGGCGCGTCGCTTATTCAGCATGGCCAGCAGCAGGCCGCAGCAGAGCAGGGCAGCCAGAATCCAACTCGCTGTGGTGCCGATACCTCCGTTGTAGCCGCCACCCAGCTTCAAAAAGAAGGGGTCGGCCAGCGGCTGGGTCTTGCCGTCGGCCACCAGATAGGCCGCGCCGCGGAACGACATCAGGCCGCCCAGGGTCACCACAAAGGAGGGGACGCCAACAAATGCAGTCAGCGCGCCTTGGTACATGGACACGGCAATCGCAGCAGCCAGCCCCATCAAGCAGGCGGCCTGCCAGGACCAATTGGCGCTGTAAATCAAAAAGGCGATCAGCACGCCCACAAAGCCCATTACGGAGCCGACCGATAGGTCAATGTGGCGCGCAACGATGATCAGCACCATGACGGTGGCCAGAATCCCCACCACAGCAGTTTGCTGGGCGATGTTGTAGAGGTTTTCCGGCGACAAAAATATGCCTTCGGATAAGACGTTGAAAACAACCGCGATCACAACCAGCACGGTCGACATGAGCACCATGCGCCAGTCAATCTGGGCGCGTTTGAGGGTTTGCCAGTCAATATTCATACAGACTCCCGGGGATCAGAAACAACACCGCGGGCTCGTGGCCCGCGGCGTTGGGGTCTTAACTGCTAAAGATCAGCAGATTATTTGCAGACAGCCACTTTCGATGCGTCCACACCTTTGCACAGGGCTTCCTTGGAGATGTGGCCGGACTTCAGCACCACATCCAGGTTGTCCTTGGTGACGGGGATGGGCTTGAGGAAGATGGACTTGAGCGTCATCTTCTTCTCACCACCGGCCCAGTCGGCGGCACCGGTCACGGGCTTGCCAGCGCCGAGTTCCACAGCCGCTTTGGCGGCAGCGGTACCCAGATCAGCCGAGTTCTTCCAGACCGACACGGTTTGGGTGCCCAGCGCCACTCGGTTCAGCGCAGCCAGGTCACCGTCTTGTCCGGAGACGGGAATACCTTGCAGACCTTTGGCGGTCAGCGCAGCGACCACACCACCGGCCATGCCGTCGTTTTGTGCGACCACGGCGTCAACCTTGTTGCCGGTTTTGGTCAGGATCTGTTCCATGTTCTTTTGCGCGTTTTGGGGATTCCAGCCGGCCGTGAACTCTTCGCCAACGATTTTCACGTCGCCCTTTTTGATGGCATCCGCCAGCACTTCGCCCTGGCCTTCGCGCAGGAAGTTGGCATTTGCATCACCTGGATCACCCTTGATGATGGCGTAATTGCCCTTGGGCTTGACCGCCAGGATGGCGCGTGCGGTCATGCGGCCGACTTCTTTGTTGTCAAAGGTGATGTAGGTCACGCCGGGCGCTTCAAACAGGCGGTCGTAGGCGATCACAGGAATTTTTTGCTGGGCAGCTTTGTTCACTGCGGGCAAGATGGCATCTTTGTCGCGTCCCAGGATGATCAGCACTTTGGCGCCTTTGGCGATCAGGCCGTCAATGTCGGACAACTGCTTCTCGGTGGAGGCGCCGGCATCGGACATGATGTACTTGGCACCAGCCTTGGCCAACTCGGCTTTGATGGCAGCCTCGTCGGTTTTCCAACGCTCTTCCTGGAATGCGTCGTAGCTGACGCCCACGACCAGTTGTGCAAAAGATGAGCCTGCGGCCATGGCGATGGCCAGCGCGCTGAGGTGACGTTTCAATTTCATGCGTTATCTCCGAATGTAAAAAGGCCCGAGGGGCTGCATTGATGTGTGTTGCTAGTCCATTTCCGCTCGCTCAAACCATGCAGGACATGATTTAGTTCGGCCGGAAAACCAATTATTACCAACAAGCCCCCTCAGTCAGCCTAGGGGAAACCCGAATTTGCACCCATCACGGGCTATAGGCGGGCACTGCGTGGCCAGCACGCGCGGTGCGTGCCGGCAGCAAAATTTGGCACGAATACTGCTGCAAGCAGCCCCTGAGGGGCAAATACCTGACACCGCACGTATTGAGCGCGGCGGTGCCGGCCCCAACAACCGGAGTGGCAGCATGGCACCTGATTTCCACATTGCGTCGCTGGGCAGCGCGCGGCCCCAGGGCGGCGCACACAGCCAGGCGGATGAACGCAGGCGCTCGCGCGAACAGCGCCTGCGCAGCTTGTTGCTGGCCATCCAGAGCGGGCCGGTTGACGCGGCGCGCCTGGCCTTTACGACTTTGATCATGCATGACGCCGAACTCAGCCATGATGGTGTCATTTCGGGCATCGGAACCGCCTTGCAAAGCAGCCATCTGGCTGACGCCTGGCGCATCGCGCAGGAACTGCGCGGCCGATATCCGCTGGCGTTCACGGGTAGTGTGGCCCTCCGTGGTGCAGCAAAGTTAGCCAGCCCGCGCGGTTTTTTCGGCGGTTTCAGCGGTCGCATCTTCGACCATTCGGCCTGAACCACGCACAGGGCGCACGCCTTTGCAGCGGTGCGCCTACCGGCCTTCGCATAATCGGGTGTTTTCCACTTTGCACCATGTCCGCCATGCCTGAGATGAAGCCCATCAATCCGCAAGACCGCCGCGTTGCAAATATCCATGAGGCGGTTTTTGAGCCCTATGTCTACCCTGACGGGCGCGCCGATGGCGACGCGGTGCTGCAGCTCACGACCGATGCGCCGCTGGGCCAGGGCTTTCACGTGTACCGCATGGCACCGGGCATGACCACCCGGGCCCACCAGCACCGTGGCGACGAGCAGTTTTTGGTGCTGGAGGGGGAGCTGTTCGACAACGATGGCACCCGCTACCGCGTGGGTGACCTGGTTTGGTTG
>Ga0214919_10009569_pt1 | contig 12472 bp, 23 predicted proteins | sample LL1503_MetaG_FD_177994 | JGI IMG/M metagenome (GOLD analysis project Ga0214919, IMG submission 177994) | Freshwater microbial communities from Lake Lanier, Atlanta, Georgia, United States - LL-1503 | ecosystem: Environmental > Aquatic > Freshwater > Lake | place: USA: Georgia | collected...
TACAAATCTTAGGAAATAGAAAAGAAATTTCATAAGATTTGTAAAGCACAAAGAAGTCAAGTTTCTGAATACTGCACTAACTTAACAGGAATCACTCAAGAACAAGTTGACAATGGAATGAGTTTTGATGATATGTGCAGTTCGATAATTAAAGAATTCAAATCAAAATCTTATCCTTGTGCTGCTTGGGGAGAGGATGACAATGCTTTAGCTTATGAGTGCAGAAGTAAAGATTGTAAGTATCCTTTTTCTGGACAGTTTATTAATATTTCACTTTTATATTCAGTATTAATGTCCAAACCTCTAAACAATGGACTTGAAAAATCTCTTGTTGAAAATGGTTTAACTTTTGTTGGTGAAAAACATGATCCTTATTGGGATGCTTATAATGCTGCTGTAATATTAAAATTACTTGTGGAGAAGTGTCGTGAAGTTATTTAGTCAAACAACTCGTGCTTTAATTTCATTGGGATTAAAAACAAGATCAAGAAAATGGCCTGAAGATTATTATATTTATCGTCAAGAAGATAGATTGATGGATAGTATGGGAAATGAATTTTATTTTAGCTGGGAAGAATTCATCAGGTTACATCAAGAAATTTTAAATAATGCTGGTCCTATTTGGGAGATTTATGAAGAAGTAGAATTTAATAATCTTTAAGTTTCACCCTTATAAATCAAGAATAAAACAATAGCTCTCATTCTGAAAAAAATAAACCTGGGGAGGGATTAAGATGAAGAAAGCTATTGTTTTATTTGTGTTTTTATACACATTTATTTCTTGTGCGTTGGGACAAAAACCACCACAAGTTAAGAACTTTTCTAGTCAAGTAGAATTGTGTTACTGTGTAGGTACTCCATCTAATTATCATGTCAAATTAAGATGGGATTTGATACCTAAATGCACAAGATATTTTGTGTACAGAGTTGGTCAAGGTGCAAAACCTGATTACTACAAACCTTACGCAAAGCTTGTAAATAATGAGAATATTTTCATTGACAGAAATGTAAAATACAGAGACAAATGGGATTACTATGTTTGTGGTGTAGTGCCTTCGGGATATTTACAATTTTCCAATGTTTCTACTGCAGTTATTCCTTTACTAGTATTAAAAAATCCCGAAGCTCCTATCAATTTGAGAACATTTGGTTTATGGAATAATGGTGCATATGATCAATTAGTTTGGGATCCTAGTCTTGAAGCTGTATCTTATAACATTTACAGATATAGTCAAAAGATTGGTTCTTCTAATACAAACTCATTTACAGTAAGTCAACTCGTTTTTGGAGAAGGCTGGACATATACAGTTACAGCAGTTGATAAAAATGGATTAGAATCTTTACCTTCTGCTTTAAGTTTAGCTAGAGGAGAGTTTGCTCCTAATTATAATTTTGGATGGACAACAAGACCTCCATCAACTCCTGGTAAATATGTTGCTGTACCTGAATGGAATAATGGTAAACCAAGAAACTTCATCAAATGGCAAGATCAACAAGTTAATGGTCAAGATTCCCCTAATGCATATAATATTTATAGAGATGGAACTTTAATTGCAGCTAATCTATGGTCTCAATATTATATAGATAAAGATGTTATTTCTGGCAAAACTTATAGATATGTTGTTGCTTCTGTAAATAAGAATAAATTTACGACACAAGAAACATTTGGTCCAGCAGTAGACATCACAAGTAGATTTGGTCCTCCAGATCCAATTTCAACTCCTGTAAATATTACTGGATTTATTCCTAATGATGACAGTGTAGTTGTGAAATTTGATTTGGTGCCAGGTGCTGTTGATTATAAAGTTTATGTTGAAGGTAATCCAAATACAGTCAAATATTCTTCTGGCTACAATATGATTGAAATGAATGGATTGGTAAGTAATCAATCATATAATCTTATTGTTGAAGCATTAGATAAGTTTGGACCATATCAGCAAATTGATGGTGTGATTGGACCTGGTGCAAGTGGTCCAAGTGGTGAAGTTCATGCTGGAGTAAATGGTCACGGAGATCCATCTAATAATCCAATAGTTCTTACAAAATCAGCACCATATAAAGTATACACCATACAAAGAACTTTAACTGGGGAGCAAGTTTTCTTTGACAACTTTAGAAACTTCCAACCAATTGTTCAAATGCCACAAAAGTTGGATGTAGTTGAGCAAAGATTTGGAAGAAATTGGCAATATTGGAATAAAAGTGATGTCATTTTAAGATGGTATGAAAATGATAAATGGTCATTCTTTTTAGATGATCTTGATACATCTGCTTCAACTGTTTTCTTGATGGGTTCTCACTTTATGGACACTATTTATGATGGTGGGACTTTAGGTCAATCATCTACACCTTCACACGTTAGTAATGGTGTGATGTTAATGAGTCCAAAGAAAACTGCAAATATCTCTGGTGGAAAAGTATTACACCTAACATTTGAAGTTGATCCCCATTTTAGTGGTAGAAGATGGTGTGACATTCTTTTATTACCTGCGGGAGAAGTAGTATATTCTGGTAAAGCAGCAGATAAAATTGCACAAAATACATTGTCAGGAAAATTGTTTAGATGGGCTATTAATTCTGGTAGTCATACTATGAATGTTGACACTGGTTATAATGCTGATGGTTCCAGAAAATCTTATAATATACCAGTAAAATTTTGGAGTAGAGATAGCGCACCTTGGAATATGCCCGCACCTTATAGAAGAGTTGATTATCGCACAGAATATAAAGTTGGTACATTTAAAGTTAGTTCAATAAATGAACAACCTACTTTTATTGAAATTAAGTGGGTTGCTAATTTTAGTGACAATGGTAAATTTCCAGCATTTACTATGAGTACTGGAGCCGTACCTAAATCTACTTGGATTAGATTTGCTGACTTTGGTGGTGTTAATGAGTATGAACTTACTTCTGATACATTGAAAGTATTAGATAATATTGATTTCAATCCAGATTATTGGTGGGTAAGTCAAGATTCAAAAAACAAATTGACAAAACTTATGGATGCTTATTCTACTACTCGTTCTGGAGCAATAATTTACAGAGCTACAAAGAATCCAAGTACTGGTTTATTTGAAGGAGATATATTCTTTAGACCTAGTGTTGAAAGATCTAAAGAGCCATTAAATAGAACTTGGCAGGGATTGGATAGAAGAGCTCAATTTGATTTATATATATCTAAAAATAGAGTTGTGGCAATTGAAGATGGTTATTTAGTAGCTGATTCTCCATTGCCAGTTGATTTTCCATTTGAAAATATAAATGTCAATTTTGCTCACTTGATCTACCATACTTGGAATGAATTGGGTGAAATCAGGACTTGGTTGCCTGACAATGCATATTGGATCAACTTCAGACCTTTTGCTGATGAAAGACATTGGGATAATATGGGATTTGAAGTATTGACAAGTTTTCCTGATGTTAAGTTATTGTAGGAATAATTATTTTACTTTTGTAAAACTAATATAACAAACCTTAAAAGGGAAAAATTATGAATAAAAGACAAGTAATTTCTTCATTAAATAACATTGCTGAAGAATTAGATATGAATGGTTTATATGTTGAAGCAAAACAAGTCACCAATGTGATGAGAAAAATTGCACAAGTTCCTGATCAAGCTTCAAATCAAGTACCAGTAAACCCTGCTGTAGATGGTACTCCAAAAGAAGCTTTAGATTTTTACACACAACAAATGTCTGGTGAAGTAGGTAAAATTGTTGTTCAAATGAGAAGAACATTACAAGTGGTTTTAGCAAATTATAATGACAAAAAAAAGTTCTTCAACGATCCAGTTTGGGGAGCTGAGTTAAAAAAAGATATAACAAATGATATGAATGCACTCAATGTGATGATTTCAGCATATAAAAATTTACCTAAAGCTGAATAAATTATAATTGTTCGATATTAATGAACTTGTAAGGATTTCTTACAAGTTCATTTTTTTTATGGTATTATAAGATATGGAAACAACTATAATCAATTGTGACTGTATGTGCCATTCTTTACATGTACGTCCAGATGTAGAATCAAAAACTGTAGATATTTCACTTTGGAATTATGGTTTCAATGATGGCAAGTTACATTGGAAAAAAAGATTGCAAATTTTGATTGATGGATTTGCTTATTCAGATTTAGTTGTTTTAGATAAAGAAGAGCTTGATAAATTAATTTCTACATTGGAGGAAGCCCGTGGAAAAATTGCCTAAAAATCAAAAAGAATATTATCATAACAGAATTCGTGAGTTTGAAAAGCGAACTGGTAAATGTATGAATGTTAAAGGTGTGAGTAAATTTTACGATTACAATATTGAAAATGCTATTTATAACACTCCTGCTGCATTAGAAATGATGGAGAAGCACAAATGTTATATCTATTACGATGCATTAGTTGAAGAAGATCCTCGCTCTAATGGAACACATTGGGCTAAGTATGGTTTTGCTTATGTCAATGGTAAGACATACAAATACTATTATGAAACTAAAAGTTGGGGACAAGAAATTAAAAATATTGATGCTATACAGTGCAAGGATATAAAATGGAAAGCTGCAAAACTTGATATTTACAATTTCCCATATTTAGATCCAGGTGAAGATTATTTACCATATGCTATTGAAAACAAGCACATAGGAAGCAATTTTGATAGTTTTCTTAAGACGAATAACATAAAACTTAAGAGAGATATCAATTGGGCTGTAAAAATGTTAGGGCATGGCAAAATGATGTCAAGAGAAGGCAATCCTAGTCTTACTCTCTTTCCAAAAAAATATGATCATGCTGAATCTACAATAACAACTACAGATCTTTTTGCTGAAGATTGGGTGGTGGTTCCAAATAAATTATTCAAAGATGTTTTGGATGATTTGAATGCTGGAAAAACAATTAGACGTAAAAGTTGGCATCCTGATTGGGGTGTTGGTAAATATGCTAGGTATGGAAAGCTTATTTATTCTGATTTAATAGCTGATGATTGGGAAGTTGTTGATGTTGTTGCAGAAGTAAATCAAGTACAAAATGATCATTTGAAAGATAGAAATGGAAACTGATCCAAAGATATTAAGTGAACAATATATAAGAGGCCGTATTTATAGTTTTGTTAGATTCAAAAAATATTTACTAGAAATTGCCCATATTTGTTGTGAAGAATTTCAACACGATAAAAATGATATTATAGAAGTAAGTCTTTCTGATGATGGCACAACTGTTTGGATTCATTTTGACTCTGGCACTGTGGGTTTTGCATCTGAATTATTGTGGGATCAAAATGTAAGAGAAACCTTTAGAAAAAGTTTTGAGGTTGATTAGTGTTTCCAATTCCCGATGATGTTATTGAAAAGCTAACTAGTGGATACTTTTTAGCTATTGATGATGGTAAAAATATCACAGCTTGGCGTATACAAGATAATCAACTTCAAAACAAAGTAAAACATAAATCAGGTGTTACTGAGTGGTTGACAATACAGTATTTAGTTTTACCCGTGAATGCAAAATACACTTTTAAGAAAATTGAACAATGACTGGCAAAGAAGCAATCATATATTTACAAGCTGGATATACTCTTAGACGTAATGAATGGGAGCATAACCAAAAGTGTAGAGCATATTTTACTGATGATATGTTGTCTCTCAGAATTGACATCAATGATCCAATATTATTATCTTTAGACACTCATTTAGTTCCACAATGGATTCCTGATAAACCTGAATTTGCCAACTATTTATGTTATTATGATGTTATTGATAGTGGTGATTTAATGGAAGATGATTGGGAAATAGTGGAATGAAAACAAGAATGACTCCTAGAAAAATTCTTGAATTGCTCATTGAAGGAAAATTAAAACTGCGTCGTCAATGTTGGCATAATGATTGTTTATATGCAAGAATAAGTGATGATGGTATGTTGCAAGTAAAAAACATTGACAGACCCTTAAATTCAAGAGAAGGTTATTATTGGCATATTTTGCCAGTTCAAGAATTATTTCTTGGTGGATGGGAGATAGTGGAATGAAATTTACTGAAGTATTAGATGCTTTGATGAAAGGTGAACCAATCACTAGAACTTCCTGGGAACAAAAATATATGTATTATGACAAAGATGAAGAAGTCTTTGTGTATCATTACAGTGATGATTATGAATTGATGGATTGTACTCTTGGCTTAGAACCTCGTGATTTAATTGCTGATGATTGGGATATAGATTATTGGGGCTCGGAAGACGATAAAGAAGAATAAATTATGACATTTTTTGATTGGCTCAACGCAGTTCATTGGGTATTATTGCCTTTTGGACCAATAATTTTAATTGGAATATTAGGTACTTTAATTGTTTTGGCAGTAAATATTTTTATTAAACTCGCTAAATGGATTGCTGCAAAGTTGGTAAAATAATTTAAGTCATATATCTGAGTAAATAGAATAAGATAATATTACTTTTGATGGAGAACAATTATGACATTTTACGAGTTATGGTTAGATATTAGAAATGGAGGAGTAGCAAAAAGATCCTATGATGAACATCCTTCAGAAGAAACAACAAAAGAATTGTATATAAAATTCAACGGTGAAAAAATTGAAAAGAAAATTGTGATTGGAAGTACAGTGGAAGATTGGCATGAAAAAAATCTCAATGATGTTGATATTAAAATTGATACTTGGGAATTAATTTAGTTGCAATAATTTCTACTGTCTGATATATTAGTACTGAAAGAAACGATTATGGAAAAAATAGTTATTCAAGCAATTGATTGTTATCGTCATGATTATTGGAAAGTTGACATTGATCTTCTCAACGAATTAAATATCATTGATTTGATTAGTGATTATTCTTACATTGGAAATTCTGATACACCTCTTAATCAACAAGGTTATGCTTATCTAGAAATCGATTGTGATTGCACTACTTTTTGTAAAGCTATGGAGTTTTACAATAGAGAATTTACTGTTGACTCTGATACTTTGCAAACTATTTTTGATGAAGAATATGAAGACTATAGTGATTGGCTCGAAACACTAGAAAACTGGAATACAGATTATTTAGCAGACAATGATTATATGTGGGGAGATACTCCTGAAGATTTAGCAGAGTTTATTAATTCTACTGAATATGAAGAAGATGACGAAGAATGTGATGAGTATGAAGACTAATGTTCAAACTTAATTTTGATTTGTTTTATGAATTAAATCATGGATCTGTTGTTTCAATCACACATTCAAATGACAGGTTAGGTATTGAAACTACTTCATTCTACAGAGTGAAAAATAGTAATCTTGAAATTAAATATGTTGATCATACTAATGACAAAATTTATGATTGGCATAAAAGTGATTGTGTAACTTTTCATCCTAACAGTATATTTAAAATTGAAGAAAGATTTGAACGCAATATCAATGGATAATGATAAGAAAAAGCGTTTAGAAGCAGCTGGGTTTCATGTTGGGACTATAGCTGAATTTCTTAATCTTACTCCTGAAGAACAAGCAAAAATTGACAATATGATTATCAGAAACGGTAAACCAATTGGAGTTTGTGATTGTCTTGGTAAAGGTAAAGAAAATTGTCGAGGCAATGGTTGGATTAGAGATGGAGCAGGGTATCAAAAATGCCCTTATTTTGAAGAGTTCAAATAAAAAGAAGGCTGCAAAGCCTTCTTTTTTTAGGTAAGACAAATGAGCGATACGGACAATAACGATGAACCAAAAAGAATCAAAATCGACCCAGAAGAAATCAAAAGACTACTTGCAATTATCTATAAAGCCAGAGGGATTAAATAACATTTGCTTCAGTGTTGCTGATGATGTATATGAGAAAGATCCTATAGTAAAAGAAAAACATCGTCAAAGAAGATTTGAATATGGTTTTGATGATACTGAAACTTGGCATATGGATCGTACTATGGCATTATTTATCATCCCTAGATTGAAAAGATTTATTGAAGTAAATAATGGAATTGCAAATGGTGAAACTGAAGAATCTTATAATGAAAAATTAAGATTTATAATCCAAGCATTTGAAAATTATTATGCTACTGATAAATATTTCAATTCTGTAGATGTTGAAGAAAGAAAAAAACTTACTGATGATGTCAAATTAGCGGTAGAATATCTTTCTAAACTTTGGTTTGAGTTATGGTGGTGAAATGACTTTATTTGATGGTTCTGCTGGTGAAACTTATAGGATTGAATCAATATGCGGAACTGTCAGAACAAGACTTTCCGAATTAGGTTTCAATCCAGGTTGTGAAATTAAGATTCTCAACAAACAACATACAAATATGATGGTAGTGAACTGTAGAGAAAGTCATATTGCATTAAGAAAAGAAGAAGCTGAATGTATCTATATTGAACCTGTAAAAGATTAATATGAACTGGGAAGATATCAAACAGCGCAAAGAAGATTCAATCCGAGAAAGCACAAATAATCCAATGGTGAAAAATCCAAATCCATTTGAAAAGAATGGTAAAACCTATAAATCGTTTTCTGACTATTTAAAAAGTGACGAATATAAAGAGTTTTTAGAAGTACAAGATAAAGCCTTGGTTGAATACAAGCAAAAAGCTAAAGAATATTTCAAATCTTTAGATATTGACAACCAACATTTGTTATTCTTCTATGTCACTAATGTTATTTTTGAAAACTACTTCAAGGATAATGGATCTTATAGAGGATTGCTTTACGATAAGTTTGGTTTTAGTCCTGAAGCATACAGTTTAGGATTGGATAGTGGAATGTTTGCTCTTCATAATGCAATTTCTACTCCTAAAGAAAACGAAGAAAAATTTGAAGCTTTGATGAAGTTTCTAAATCTTGATCTAACAAAAGAACAAATGAATTCAGCTAGAAATTATTTCAATAATGGATTTGATAATAGTGCTCAACTTAATAGTTTTTTAGCAAGACAGCAAGTTATGAATTTTGAAAACCCTGAGTAATCAGGGTTTTTTTAGTTTAATGTAGTATATATAAAGCATGTGGTACTCAAGAATAAAAACTGCAATTTCTAAACAGAATGCAGAAGACATCATACAATCCGAACTTAGATCAGGAACATATGTTGATCCTGCTACTGAGGATGCTGACACAATCAAAAGTAAGTTAATTGAAAAATATGGCAGTGAAGAAGAGATGCGAGAAGCCATTAATAATGCTATAGTTCAAATATCACACAAACTTACAGGTTCAAGTATGGCAGATCCATCTAATGAAACTGCTGCTTATTTTCAGAATCAAGGTGGTATTGATGCTTTTTATGTCTTGCCTGATGGTACACAAACACCTAATCTTAGATCCCACGTAATGTTTGATAAGTTTTTAGTTCATAGACTTGGAATTGATCCATCTGCATTAACTGACAGATCAGATCGTCATATTCTTTCTGAATTAACTGGTGCTATGAGAGTTAATGTATCTGGGGGAAAAGTCAATGTTACTATTTATACTCCACCAACTCCAGATCAGCAAAAATGGTTAAAGAGCAATGACATTTCCAAAGATGAACTTGATATTAGAAGAGATTCAATGGAAAAACCTCAAACAAATACAAATCAAATTACTGCACAACTAAGTGAGCAAGGTAAAGCATTGAGTGATCTTGCATTTAGTTTAGAGCAAGCTGTTAATGAATTAGTTGTGACTAGAATCAATCCAAAGTTTTCTCCATCAACAGTAGGTGTTGAACCATATTACATTACTGAAAATCCACAAAACTTAGATGAAGATCTGTTTGAAAAACTAAAAGATATTAAGTCAGAAATAAGTCGTGTTAAAGATTTAGCAAATGCTTTGAGCGATCTTTCACAAGAATAGAATGACACAAGAAGAAGCATACTCTTATTTTTTTCCTGAAATAAGAGACAATGGACAAGAGTATTACAAAACTTGTTTAATTTATGCTTATCCTGCCACTTTAAATCAATATATAGAAACTTGGACTGCAGATGGATTAGAAACTACAAATTATGCAAAAGAGGGTGATTTTGTAGTTAGAAATTTACAAACAGAGTGTCAAGAAGAGTATATTGTTCCTTGTGATATGTTATATAGTAGATATAAGTTTTTTTACTTTTATGATAAAGGTGCAGTTTATATCCCAAAAGGGAAAATTCTAGCTTGCAGATACTATGGATCTGAGCTAGAATTTATTGCAAAATGGGGAAGATTAATGTCCCTAAAACCTGGAGATTATATTGTGTCTCCATCACCGAACTATACTGAAGTTTACAGAATAGCTTCTCAAGAGTTTTTTGAAACTTATCAAAAAATTATTGATGATAACTCAAAGATTTAAAAGCTTTTTCAGTTTTTTTATCCATTGTTGAAGGTTTAGAAGAAGGTTTTTTAGCAGAACCAGAAGGTTTTGAGGTTGATCTTTCTTCGGTAGTTTTTTTGGCATTTGGAAGATTGTCAGTTGGGTCATCTTTCTCAAATGCACCAATGCCTTCTGAAGCTAATGAAAGAAGTATTGATATTGCAAACAATGCGTAACCAAGCGCTGTCAATGGAACAACTGAAGCACCTTCTGTTGGTAAAGCTGATGCAGCTCCTAAATATAAAGACACAAGTGAACCTAGTTGAGAAAGAAATGAAGCTGCATTAGTTTTTTCTGCAACACTATCAATAGCCTCCCAACCATTTTGTGCTATATTACTTATCCATCTAACAAGTCCAACTATTGCAGAAATAGCAATCATAAAATTAGCACTCTTTATCGCTAACTGACTTATTTTGGTTAAGTTAGATGCATATTTTGGAAACATTTCTGCTAATTTTGAGAAGAATTTTTGCAATAAGCCTGGGCTAATTGTTGCTGCTTTAGTTGCTACTCCTGTTTCTCCTATTGCTTCTGTTGCTTTGACTCCATACTCCATCTGACGCAGTTTTGACAATATATCACTATCTATTATTAATTTACCACCGTTGCTTTTGGCAGTATTTTTAAGCACTTCCATAACGGAATGTCCTGGATCTGAACCAATTAGTGTTTTGTAAGTTTTGTATGCTTTTTCAATTTCGTCCACTGACAATTCTCTATAAAAGTCTACAGGGCCAAATCCAATCTTTCTTAAAAAATCAAATATTTTTACAAAATCTAAATTAGAAGCAATAGCAATTTTTATAAAAGATTTTGGATTTTGTTGACTATACTTAGTAATTAAATCTAACATGTGAATTAAACTTATGTTATCTGTTTTATAAGTTTTTATCATAGCAGTTTTGTTTAAATTTCTAAATATTGCATCTGATAATTTATATTCTTTTTGTTGATCTAAAAAATCACAAAATTTTAATATTTCTAAATCTTTCATAATAACTATTTATGATATCTCAAAGATTTAAAAGCTTCTTCAGTTTTTTTATCCATTTTTGAAGGTTTAGAAGAAGGTTTTGTAGGTGAAGTTACTGGCTTAGGAGATTGAGTATTGGATGGTTTTGTAGGTAAAGTTGCTGGTTTTGTACTGCCTTTAACTTTATCTAATGGATCATCAAGTAAACCTGCTTTTGAACCAACAAAATCTGTAACAAAACCAGCAACAGCTACCTTACCAAAAAATGACGCTACTGCTGCTGCTGCTGCTGCGAATGGAGTCGCTGTTCCTCCAGATACTAACATCGATCCTCCAGCTGCAATACCTGAGACAGCAGAAACTACCATAGAAGCCATAGTTGCGAATTCAATCCAATCTTTAGGACTATCCCAAGCTTCTTCGACTCCTTGAGTGTTAATTTTATTTATAAAATTCTCCACAAACATATATGCAAATATTGAGTTGACTGCTGGACCACCAAGATTTTTCATAAGTGAAAGTTGACTGGAGAATTTTGGAAATTTTAGTGCAAGTCTGCTACAAAAAGTTTTCCATTTGCTAATCTGACTCGCAGTAGCAGCAACACCTGCACCTACTGCTACTTCTCCTGCTTTATTGGCTATGTCAGCTGGTGTTTCAGCTGGAGTACCAACTGGTGTTCTGAAAGTAGATGCCATTGTACGTAATTTAGCTACAATTTCTTTATCAATTATGACTTTAGCACCATCAGAGTGTGCTGTAGCATAAAGTTTTTGCAAAGTTGACTGACCTGGGTCACTTTTGGTAATGGATTTATAAGCATCATACTTTCTCATTACATCACTCCAGGATATATCTGTTAAATAATCTTCATATTTAAATCCCAGTTTGTTTAGGAATTCAAATATTTCTATATAATTTATTTCTGGACCAGCTGCAAGTCTCATAAAAGATTTTGGATTTGCTTGACTATACTTGATGGTTAAGTCTAATATCTTGTCAAAACTTACATCTTTTGTATGATGAGTTTTGTTCATAGCAGTTTTATTTAAATTTCCAATAATAGTATCTGCTAATTTGTATTCTTTTTGTTGATCTAAAAAATCACAAAATTTTATCATTTCCAAATCTTTCATATTACAAAATCCTCTCTTTTATTTTTTACTGCTTTTACCTTTATATTCCTTTTGTATGT
>Ga0214919_10009571_pt1 | contig 12471 bp, 11 predicted proteins | sample LL1503_MetaG_FD_177994 | JGI IMG/M metagenome (GOLD analysis project Ga0214919, IMG submission 177994) | Freshwater microbial communities from Lake Lanier, Atlanta, Georgia, United States - LL-1503 | ecosystem: Environmental > Aquatic > Freshwater > Lake | place: USA: Georgia | collected...
CGGGGATTCATGGAGAAGTTGAGCACGAGTGAAATGTCCTTAGTTGGGCCGGCGAACTGAAGCTACGGTGGTGTCACAGTCCTGTATCGTCGCCCACTGCGGCAGGGGCGTCAACAGGGAGTATCGCTGGAGGGGGGCACCCGCGCTGAGACACTCCCCCGGTCCCCCCTCGCCGCATAGCTTTCGCTGATGGAACGACGTTCGTACCCCCTGCCGCGCCTCGCCTCGGTAATCGCGCTCTTGGCCGTCCCTGTGGTCGCCGTGGCGCAGGCTGCCTCGGCAAAAAGCGCGTCGCAGGGCGCGCGGGTGGTCGATCTGGTGGTAACCGCAACAACGGACGTCCACGGTCGGGTCCGCGGGTGGGACTACTACGCCGACACCGCCGAAGCGGGGCGTGGCCTCTCGCGGGCCGCCACCATCGTGGATTCGGTGCGGATCGCGAACCCTGGGCGCGTGCTGCTCGTGGACGCCGGCGACCTGCTGCAGGGGAACCCGTTCACCTATGTGGCCCGCGACGGAAAGGGGGCCCACCCTGTGATCGCCGCCATGAACGCCATGCGCTACGACGCCGTGGCCGTGGGGAACCACGAGTTCAACTACGGCATCCCTGCGTTTGAGCGGGCGAGCGCCCAGGCCAAGTTCCCCTTCTTAGCGGCCAACTCGCGAAGCCTCGACGGCAAAAAGCGCTGGTCGCCCTTCACGATCGTGGTGCGTGACGGTGTAAAAGTCGGCATCATTGGCGTCACGAACCCCGGATCTATGGTCTGGGACGCTGAGAATCTGCAGGGAAAGGTCGCAATCGACGACATCCTCCCGGCGGTACGTCGCACCGTCGCCGAGGCGCGGGCCGCCGGTGCGCAGGTGATTGTCGTGGTCGCTCATGCCGGCCTCGACGGCGTGGCCTCCTACGACACGGTCGGGACGGGGCTCGGGAGCGAAAACCCGATGGCGACGGTGGCCAAGGAGGTGCCGGGAATCGACCTGATCGTCTTTGGGCACTCGCACCGCGAACTCTCCGACACGCTGATCAATGGCGTACTTCTCACACAGCCTCGCAACTGGGCGACCAGCGTTTCTGTGGCGCACCTCGGTGTCCGCATCGAGAGCGGCAAAGCCACGGTGACCACCAAGCACGCCGTGGTGGTACGCGCGACGGGGCACGGCGAACAGGCGACTGTCGCTGCCGCCGCGGCCGCGGGACACAAAGCGGCACGCGGCTATTCCACCGCGGTCATCGGCACGACCACCACTGACTGGCGCGCCGATTCGGCGCGAGTCGTGGACACGCCGATTATGGATTTCGTGCTTGAGGTCATGCGGAAGGCCGCGGGGACAGACTTAGCCTCAGCCGCGGCGTTCTCAACGGAGGCGCGTCTCGCCAAGGGGAATATCACGGTGGCGCAACTCGCCCTCCTGTATCCCTATGACAACACGCTGAAGGGGCTGCGGATCACGGGCAAGCAGCTTCGCGAGTACCTCGAGCAGAGCGCACGCTACTGGCAGGTCACGGGCACGCATGTGACCCCCGACCCGTCGATTCCGTCGTTTAATTTTGAGATGGTCGCGGGCGCTGAGTACGCCATGGACCTCTCCAAGCCGACGGGTGCGCGCATTACGGGGCTGAAGGTGAAGGGCGCCCTCGTGCGCGACAGCGATACCTTCACCATTGCGCTCTCGAACTACCGGGCGGGCGGGGCGGGGGGCTACACCATGCTTCGCGGCGCGCCGCTGATGCACGACAAGCAATTCGAAATTCGTCAGCTCCTCATCGACGAAGTGACGGCCAAGAAAACACTCACGCCAGTAGACTATTTCACCCGCAACTGGTCGCTGACGCCGGATGCGCTGCAGCACGCCGCTGCCGCTGCGTCGATTCACGAGCGTCCGTTCGACGCGATTCGTCCTCTCAATCATTTCCCATGACCGAACCCACTGAAGTCCGCGCTTTCGTCAATGGCGCTGCAGTTGCTGTTGCTCGCGGTGCGACGGTGATCGACGCCGTCCGTGCGCACGATGCCAGCATTGCCGAGGCGCTCGTCGCAGGCACCCGCGCGGCCACCGACAGCCGCGGGCTCCCCGTCGCGCTCACTGAACCGGTCTCCGGCGGCATGGTCTTGCGCATCGTGTCGGCGCGCGCGCTCGGCGGGAACGGGGACGACGAATGACCGGCGTGAGCGCCGAGCTGTTGCGTCGGATCCCGAAGGCGGAGTTGCACTGCCATCTCGACGGCAGTGTGCGCCCGACGACCCTTCTCGAACTCGGTGCAGAGTACGGCGTCCCCATGCCGGGGCAAACCCCCGCTGAGTTGGCGCACTACATGTATGTGCGTGATGCACGGCATTTGGAGGACTACCTCGAACGATTCGACACCACGCTCTCGGTCATGCAGACGGAGGCATCGCTCGAACGAATTTCCTACGAGCTCGCCGAGGACGCCTGGCACGACGGCGTTCGATATATCGAGGTGCGCTACGCGCCCGTGCTCAACGTGGTGGGCGGAATCTCGATGGAGGCGGCGGTCGAGGCGCCGCTCCGCGGCCTCGCGCGCGCCAAGCAAATCCACGGGATTGAAGGGCGTCTCATTATTTGCTCGCTCCGGCATCTCGATCCCGCGATCTCGCTCGATCTCGCGCGGCTCGCCGTGGCGTATCAGGGGAAAGGGGTCGTGGGATTCGACTTGGCCGGTGGCGAGTTCGGACATCCCGCAGCCCGACATGTGCAAGCGTTTCACCACGCGCGTGAACACGGGATGTTCTGCACCTGTCACGCCGGCGAAGGTGACGGTGCCGACTCCGTGCGCGAGGCGGTGCACGTGTGTGGCGCGCAGCGCATCGGACACGGCACACGCCTCATTGAAGACCTGCGTCTCACCGACGAACTCGCCCAAGCCGGCGTCGCGATCGAAGCCTGCCTCACGAGCAATGTGCAGACTCGCGCGATCCCCGACTACGAACACCATCCGCTGCGCGCGTACTTTGAGCGCGGCATGAAGGTCACGCTCAACACCGACAATCGGTTGATGAGCGGCACCACGCTCACCGATGAGTACGTGCACGCGTCGCGTGCGCTACACTTCGGATTCGACGAACTCTGCACGCTGGCGCGTAACGGATTCGAGAGTGCGTTTCTCCCGGCCGACGAGCGAGCCGCGCTGCTTCAGCGCATCGACGCCGAGTTGGTCACCCTGAAGAAGGACATTGCATGAGCGATCACGGATTCACCGCTGCGCGTGCTGCTGCTACCTCCGCCCGTATGCGTCTTGGGGTGAAGGAGCCGGTGGCCGCCATCGTCCTCGGGTCCGGCCTCGCCGCATTGGCCGAACGGATCGAGGACGCGGTGCGCATTCCGTACGCGGAGATCCCGGGCTTCCACGCACCGCGCGTGGACGGGCACAAGGGAGAGTTGATTCGTGGCACACTGGGCGGACGCGAGATTCTCGCGTTGTCTGGTCGTTTTCACATGTATGAAGGCCACGACGCCAAGGCCGCCGCATTCCCGATCCGCGTGGTGCACGCGCTCGGCGCAAAGGTGCTGTTCGTGTCGAATGCTGCCGGCGGCGTGCGGCGGACGTTCAATCCTGGTGATCTGATGATCATCGAGGATCACATCAATCTGATGTTCCGGAATCCGCTCATCGGCGCGGTCGAGAAGGGGGACATCCGGTTCCCGGATATGTCGGCCCCGTATTCGCCGCGGTTGATCGCGCTGCTCAAGGAGTGCTCCGCCGCCACCGGCGTGCCGCTCACCTCGGGCGTGTATGCAGGGCTCCTCGGCCCGACATACGAGACGCCAGCGGAAGTGAGGATGCTCGAACGGTTGGGGGCGGACGCCACGGGGATGAGCACGGTGCCCGAGACCATCGTCGCGGCTGCGATCGGCATGGAAGTCGCTGGGGTCAGCCTGATCACGAATCAGGCGGCTGGTATTTCGCCGGTGCCGTTGAGCCACACGGATGTGGTGGAGGTCGGAAATGCCGCCGCCGGCCGCTTTGCGGATCTCGTGACGGAGTTTGTGCGCCGGCTCGGCTGATCTGTGGACGGGCACAGGCAGGACGGGGGCCGACCAGCTGGTCGGCCCCCGGTGTGTTTCCGCCTGATTTACTTTGTGGCCTTTTTCTTGGGCGGTGCGGCGGGGAGTGACTGCAGCCGCTTCTTGAACGCCTGAAAGTTTGGTGAATCCTTGGTGAGTCCGGTGAGCGTACTTGCTGGATAGGTCGCGATCAACGCCTGTGTGGCCGTGATACGGTCCTCCTCCAGCGGATGGCTCACGAACATCGCGTCGAGGCCGGCGGGCTTGGACTTTCGCTCGTCGAGCAGAATTCGGAACATCGCCGGAACTCCGCGGGGATCGATGTGCGCCGCCAGCATGAGCTTGACCCCCTCGGCGTCTGCCTCTGCCTCATCGTTTCGGCTGAACTTTGCAAAGACGCCATTGGCGGCCAGTCCAATCAACTGCTGGCTGACGCCACTTTGGCAGATTGAAGTAAGCGCGCACCCGAGGGCCATGCCGACGTTCGCGTTCTGCTGCTTTTCCATCTGCTTGACGCTGTGGCGCCGCACCACGTGCCCGATTTCATGGCCGACGACGCCCGCAACCTGGTCCAACGTTTGCGCCCGCTCAATCAGGCCGCGATTGACGTAGATGTAGCCCCCAGGAACGGCGAAGGCGTTCACGTCCATGTCGTCCACGATCTCGAAGTGCCAGGTGAGCTGGCTCCGGAGGGTAAGTCCGGCGAGGGAGTCGCCCAGGGTGTTGATGTACCGCTGGACTTCCGGATCTTTGATCAGCGGAAGTTGTTTGGCGAGATCGGCCGAGTAACTGGCCCCCATTTGGCTCTCTTGCTGCTCGGTAACCGTGGCGCAACCCACCATGGCGGCGGTGGCGACGGCAAGCCCGAGAAACGCAACGCCCCGGTGGAGCGTCCCTGTAGCGAGTAGGTGCGGCATATGAAGAAGTGTAACGGGGTGTCTGGTATTCACGACGCTCCCAACGAACGAGGCAGATGTCGCAACTGTTGACCCTAGCAAGGGACCTAAAGCGTCGCAAGGCACGCGAACGGAAGGGACTGTTCGTCGCCGAAGGTGTGCGCACCGTCGAGGAACTGGTCGCGTCCAAGCGCGCGGTCACGGGTGCGCTCGTGAGCCCGGTGATTCACGATACCCCGCGAGGGATCGCCCTTTTTGCGGCGCTCCACGCTCAGGGCATTGAGACCGTTGAGGTCTCAGAGAAGGAGTTTGAGTCGGCGGCCGACACTGAGCATCCCCAGGGGGTGCTGGCGATCGCCAAGGCTCCCCCCGCAACGCTCGCGGGGCTCGACCTCCCAGATGGGACCGTGCGGCTTCTGGTCCTTGATGGGGTCCAGGACCCGGGGAATGCGGGCACCCTTGTGCGTACCGGAGCTGCGCTTGGGGTCTTCGCGGTGATCGCCTTGCCTGGCACGGCGGATCTGTGGAGCGCCAAGGCCATTCGGAGCGCGGTTGGGGCGCACTTTCGCCGCCCGGTTCTGCACGCCGAGCTGGACGAGCTTCGGTCGCTGCTCACGGATTCCACGGTCGAACTCTGGGCGACTGCGGGCGATGGTCAGCCTATCGACGCGCAACCTGTTCCCACGCGACTCGCGGTTGCGGTGGGGAACGAGGGGGCCGGTGTCAGCGACGCGGTGCGCGGCCTCGCCGCGCGGAGTGTGGCACTGCCCATGTCGTCTGGGGTTGAGTCGCTGAACGTTGCGGTTGCCGCAGGAATCGCCCTTTACGCGCTGCGTCCATGAACATCCTCCTGATCCTCCACACGCTGTTCGTGTTCATCATCGGCGCGTGCCTCGGATCGTTTTTGAATGTCTGCATTTCGCGCTGGCCAGCGGATCTCTCGGTGGTCCGCCCGCCGTCGCGCTGTCCGAAGTGTGCGCATGGCATTTCCTGGTTCGACAACATCCCCGTTCTCTCGTGGCTGCTCCTCGGGGGGAAGTGCCGCAGTTGTCGCGAGCCCATCTCGCTGATTTACCCAGCGGTTGAGTTGACCGTCGGGCTGCTCTTCGCTGGCATCGTACTCTGGTTGGGTCCAACGCTGGTCGCGCTTCGGGTGGCCCTGTTCGCCACGATCCTGCTCGGCGTCGCGCTGACCGATCTGCAGCACTATTTGATCCCTGACGGGTTCACGATCAGCGGGCTGCTGCTGGCTGTGGTGGGTGCGGTGGCGGGCGTGATGCTTGGTGAGGCGTCACCCTTTGCCGCGCCGATCGACGCGATGTTTGGCGCCTGCGTCGGTGCGGGCGCGATCACGATCGTCGGATGGATTGGCGAAGTGATCCTCAAGAAAGAGGCGATGGGCTTTGGTGATGCCACGCTCATGGCCATGGTGGGGGCTGCCGTTGGGTCGGCGCGTGCCCTGCTCACGATTTTCGTTGGCGCGGCCATTGCGGCCGCGGTCTTCCTGCTGGTGGTCTACCCCGTTGGGATGGTGCGCGCTCGTGCTCGCGGTGCGGTTTTCGAGCCACCGCTGGTGCCCTTTGGTGTCTTTCTCGCTCCCGCAGCGTTCGTGACCCTGATCTGGGGTCGCGAGCTTATCGACTGGTACCTCTCACGCATGATGGGCTGATATGTCTCGCCTCGCACGTCGTTCTGTTGGGCTCACGCTCGCGATCTCCGCAATCCTCCCCATCGTCGCCGGCTGCACGAAGGAGGCCAGCGGTGCCTACAAGGGGCCGTACGAACGCGAGGTAAATCTCGCGATTCCTGCGATTGAGAAATCGGCGGGCTTTCCCTTCAAGCACATGCCGAAGGTTGAAACGCGCTCGAAGGACGAGGTGCGTGGCTATCTCGAAAAGAAGTTCAACGAGTCGTCCCCTGCGCTCGAACTCGCGGGTACCGAACGCGCCTACAAACTGCTCGGGCTCCTGCCGGACTCGCTCGACCTCCGGAAGTTCATGCTCAAGCTGCTCGCCGAGCAGGTCTTGGGGTACTACGACCCGGCCACGAAGGTGCTGTACGTTGTGCAGGGCACCGACAAAAAGGATGGCGGCGAGCTCATTCAGGTCACGATTGCGCACGAGCTCGTGCATGCGCTGCAGGACCAGTACGTGAATCTCGACTCGCTCGAGAAACTGCACGGTGAGAACGATCGGCAGACCGCGATGCAGGCGGTGATGGAAGGGCAGGCCACATACGAACAGCTCGCGTCAATGGTGGGTGGTCAGTCGGCCTTGAACATGCCAGGCAGCTGGGACCGTGTCCGGCGATTGATCCGCGATTCGCAAGGCACGATGCCGATTTTTGCTTCGGCGCCGTTGCTCATTCAGGAGACGTTGCTCTTTCCGTATCTCTCGGGCGCCGAGTTCGTAAAAGCGTTCAAGGAGCGGCGGCCAGGTCAGGCGCCGTACGCGCCCCTGCCGCAGTCCACCGAGCAGATCCTCCATCCCGAGAAGTTCCTGGACCTTGTCGACGCGCCGATGCGCGTACGCCTCCCGAAACCGAACACCGGCTCGCTCGTCCTTGACAATGAGTTGGGTGAGTTCGAGACGCGCCTCTTTCTGTATCAGCATTTGAAAGATCTCGGCGTCGCGGGGCAGGGTGCCGATGGCTGGGGTGGCGACCGCTACATGGTGGTCAATACCGGCGGTGGCGCTGCGATCAGCTGGTTGTCGCTGTGGGACACGCCAGTCGATGCGGCCCAGTTCCGCGATGCCACGGAGCGCACGATCGAACGTCGCTTTGGAGTAGCCGTGGGCGCTGGCGGCACGGGCAACACCCGTCGCTTCACCGCCAAGGGGCGCACGATTGAGCTCACGGCGGCGATGGTGTTGGGGAAGGCTGCTGTGCTGTACACCGACGTCCCTGCGGGAACGTCCACGAATCTGATCGACTTGGCCAAAGTCACCCTGGAGAAACCCTGATGCCCAATGTTCGCACGGTGATCGGACAGCTCGCGCGCCTCTGGCGTCCCGCGATGACCCTCGGGTTGTTGGTGCTCGTTCAGGCAGCGTGCGTACGGTATCCGGCTCCCATCGATGTGCAGGGCGTGGCGAGCTACGTGAGTAGCGTGCAGCTCACCGACTCGGTGTCTGCCGCGACCATCCGGAGTGGCATGCCCACCGCTGACCCGACCGCCCCCGCGTTGCATGCGACGCTCGGACTGACGGCACTCGAAGGCGGGACCACCGAAGTGACTGCAACCTCGGCGATCCCGTTCACGCGCATCGCGGTGACGGTCCCAGGATCCGGGTCCTACTGGGACGTGACGCTGGCGCGGCCAACGACGGTTGCGACGATCCGACTCACCTTCGCCGACCATCTGCCGACCAGCACCTTTGAACTTCGCGTCGCTGGGGCCGACGCGGCCGCCTACGGTGCGCCCGCGGTTGCGCAGCTGTCCGCACTTGCCGTTGCTGATGGCGGCCGCGTGCAGTGGTTTAGCGGGATCCTTCCGGGGTTGGCCGATCGGGCCCGCGCCGACGAGGTTGCGCTGGCCGATCGCTGAGCACGGCAGCACGAGCCTTGGTCGGTTCGGCGGGCGCTTCGTCAGCCAACGCGACCATCGGCGCTTCGAGCAATAGCTGATCGAGCACTTCGTCCATCGTTCGCACGAACGAGAAGCGCATGTGCTCGCGCACCGCGGCGGGCACCTCACGCAGATCCTTCTCGTTGCTCGCGGGCAACATCACTTCACGAAGCCCACTCCGGTACGCGGCGAGCACCTTTTCCTTCACGCCGCCGATCTCCAGCACCTTGCCGCGGAGCGTGACTTCGCCGGTGCCGGCCACATCGCGACGCACCGGTCGGCCACTCATGACGCTCGCGATGGCGAGTGTGACGGCGGCACCTGCGCTCGGGCCGTCCTTCTGCACCGAGCCGGCGGGAAAGTGAATATGCAAATCCGTGGACACCATGCTGGCGTCGTCAATGCGCAGCGCGCGCGCGCGTGAACGCACGTACGAACAGGCGGCATCGACCGACTCCCGCATCACGTCGCCGAGTTGCCCCGTCACGGTGAGGCGACCGCTGCCGGGCATGCGCAACGCTTCGATCGTCATGAGCTCGCCACCGCCCGCTGTCCAGGCGAGGCCGGTCACGGTGCCGATTTCCGGTTCGATCTCCGCTTCTTCGGCCGCGTACCGCGGCGCACCCAGCACCTCTTCGAGGCGCGCGGAGTCGACGATCCAGGCGCCGTGCTCATCCTGCGCTTTGCGGCGTGCGCGGCGGCGCATCACCGACGCCAGGCTCCGCTCGAATCCGCGCAGACCGCTCTCGCGCGAGTAGCGGCTGGCGATCAGGCCCAGCGATTCGTCGGTGAACTGGAGGTCGTAGGTGGTAATGCCGTGCTCTTCGAAGAGACGCGGCAGGAGGTAGCGCCACGCGATCTCGACTTTCTCGTCCACGGTGTATCCCGCGATCCGGATGACTTCCATGCGATCGCGGAGCGGGGCGGGGATGTCGAGCAGGTTGTTGGCCGTGCAGATGAACAGCACCGACGAGAGGTCGACGGGCAGGTTCAGGTAGTGATCGACGAAACTCCCGTTCTGCTGCGGGTCGAGTACCTCAAGCATCGCGGCGAGCGGATCGCCGCTTGGGCCGCCGGCGGTCATCTTATCAATCTCGTCGATCATCAGCACGGGATCGCTGACATTCACGCGCCGCAGCGCCTGCACAATCAGCCCCGGCAACGATCCCACATAGGTACGCCGATGCCCGCGGATCTCGGCTTCGTCGCGTACGCCGCCGACCGAGATGCGATAGAACGCGCGCCCAATGGATGCCGCGATCGCTTCGCCGAGCGAGGTCTTTCCCGTCCCTGGCGGGCCTACGAAGCAGAGAATCGGGCCGTGGGAGTTCGCCGCTTTGTGAGCGAGCAGCTTCCGCACCGAGAGGTACTCGAGGATGCGCTCCTTGGCCTCTTCGAGTCCGTAGTGCCGGTCGTCGAGCGCCTGCTCCACTTTGTTGAGCGCGATGTCGTCGTCGCCGGAGCGCTTGCTCCACGGCAATGCGAGCACCCACTCGATGTAGTTGTGCAGCACCTGATACTCGCTCGACGCCGGCGATAGCGCGCGCAGCCGTTCGGTTTCGCGGCGCGCTTCAGACGCGACTTGCTCTGGCAGCGCGGCCGCCTCGATCTGCCGCAGCAAATCTTGCGCGTCGGACTCATGCGGGTCGCGCTCGCCGAGTTCGGTGCGAATCGCTTGCAGCTGCTGGCGCAGATAAAACTCGCGATGGTGCTGTTCGACTTTCACGTCGGTCTGCCGCTTGACGTCGTCGAGCACTTGTGCGCGGGCCACTTCTTTCTCGAGACGACTCGCCACGTGTTCGAGCCGCGCCGACACGTCGAGCCGTTGGATGGCTTCGTCGCGATCGGCAATCTTGAATCCGGCGCGCGAGGCCGCGAGATCGGCGAAGGCCGAGGGGTCGCGTGCCAGTCGGCCGAGCAGTCCCGGGAGCTCCGCGGGAAATGATTCATTCAGCTCGAGCAGGGTGTCGGCGGCGGCGAGGACCCGCTCCATGAGCCGGCGTGCCGCATCGCCGACGGGGAGGCGCTCATCGACCGCCGCGACTTCCAGCACCGGATATGGCTCGCGCTGTACCGCGACGCCGAGTCGCACCCGTGCAATGCCGTCGAGGGTGACCTGGACCGTGTCGCGCCCCGCTTCGGTGCGATTGCGCACGCGCGCGAGGACGCCGATTCGGCCCGTGACTTTCTCGGCGCTCGGGTCATCGGCAGCGGCCACGGCTACGACCACCTGGAACTCCTGCTCCGGATGATCGCGCAGCAACGCGACGTTATCGGCGGCCCCCATTTGCACGGCAAGAGTGCCGCGCGGAAAGACCACCGTGCTGCGCAGGGCAAGCAGGGGGAGTGCTTTCGGCAGGGGTTCGGGGGTGGTCACGTGGGGTAAAGTAGCGCCACGACAGGCTTGTCGTCGATATGTAGCGGGCGAAATGTCTTGCCGGCCCCCTGCCTTGGAGAAGCCTTTCGGCGGGGCTATCTTCCTTGGCTATATGTTCGACGAACTCTCAGAAAAACTCGAAGCCACCTTCGCGAAGCTCCGCGGCCGTGGCTCGCTCAGTGAAGCCGACGTCAAGGAAGGGCTGCGTGAAGTGCGCCGCGTCCTCCTCGAAGCCGACGTCAACTTTCAGCTCACCGGCGAATTCCTCAAGCGGGTGGAGGAGAAGGCCGTCGGTGTCACCCAGCTCAAGTCCGTCTCGCCGGCGCAGCAGCTCGTCAAGATTGTCTACGACGAGCTTACCGTTATGCTCGGCGAGCGGAAGGAAGGGCTCCGGCACTCCACCCTCCCGCCGACCGTCATCCTCATGGTCGGGCTCCAGGGCTCGGGCAAGACGACGACCGCCGCCAAACTCGCCCGCAAGCTGAAGGGGGAGAGCCGCCAGGTCAGCATGATCGCCGGCGACGTCTACCGCCCCGCCGCCATCGACCAGCTCGAAACACTCGGCCGCGACCTCGAGATCAAGGTCTACGCCGACCGCGCCACCACCGACGTCGTGAAGATCGCGCGCGCTGGCCTCGAGCAGGCCCGCCGCGACCGCGATCGCGTGGTCATTGTCGATACCGCCGGCCGTCTGCAGATCGACGCCGACATGATGGACGAGCTGAAGCGCCTGAAGGACGCCATCACGCCCGACGAAATCTTGTTTGTGGCCGACGGCATGACCGGTCAGGAAGCGGTCAAGATCGCGCAGGGGTTCAACGACGCGCTCAATGTGACCGGCGTGATTCTCACCAAGCTCGACGGTGACGCGCGCGGCGGTGCAGCGCTCTCGATCTACGGCGTGCTCAAGAAGCCGATCAAGTACATCGGCGTGGGCGAGAAGACCGACGCCCTCGAAGAGTTCCACCCCGACCGTATGGCCGGCCGCATTCTCCAACAGGGCGATATTCTCTCGCTCGTGGAGAAGGCGCAGGAGTCGTTCGACGCGGACGCTGCCAAGAAGCTCGAAAAGAAGGTCCGCAAGGAAGGGATGGACCTGAACGACTTCCTCGCGGCCATGAAGCAGATCCAGAAGCTGGGCCCGCTCGAGGGAATCCTGAAGATGCTCCCCGGGGTGAACAGCAAGATGCTCAAGCAGGCCAATGTCGACCCCAAGCGAATGAAGCACGTCGAGGCGATCGTGCTCTCGATGACGGCTCAGGAGCGGAAGAAGCCGGAGCTCCTCAACGGCTCGCGCCGGATTCGGGTGGCGAAGGGGTCGGGGCGGCCGATTCAAGAGGTCAACCGCCTGCTGGACCAGTTCCGCGACATGCAAAAAATGATGAAAAAGATGGGCTCGGGCGGGGGAATGCCCCGTTTTCCGGGTGGCGGGGGCTTCCCGGGTGGATTTCCGGGCGGATTCCGCTAAGTTTCTGAGGCTAGGCAGGAAACGGGGTGCGATCCGGATACGCCGGAACCGCGAGGAGCCTCGTCCGTAGGACCCATCACCGCAATCACAGGATCTCGTCATGGCCGTTGCCATCCGTCTCCGTCGCACCGGG
>Ga0214919_10009572_pt1 | contig 12470 bp, 7 predicted proteins | sample LL1503_MetaG_FD_177994 | JGI IMG/M metagenome (GOLD analysis project Ga0214919, IMG submission 177994) | Freshwater microbial communities from Lake Lanier, Atlanta, Georgia, United States - LL-1503 | ecosystem: Environmental > Aquatic > Freshwater > Lake | place: USA: Georgia | collected 2015-03-15
CTGATGGATCCGTCGTTTCCAAGGGCACATTCAGTGGTCTGAGTGATTTGGCTATTAATACCAACAAGTTCAATGTTACTGCTTCTTCTGGTAACGTTGCTTTCACTGGTGATTTGGCTATTGCCACCGATAAATTCACTGTGTCTCATACCGATGGTTCCATTGTATCAAAAGGCACATTTAATGGTCTTGGTGATCTGGCAATTAATACTGATAAATTCAATGTTGTTGCTTTGTCTGGTGATGTTGCGTTTACAGGCGACTTGGCAATTGCCACTGACAAGTTCACAGTGTCTCACACTGATGGATCCATCGTTTCCAAGGGCACATTCCATGGTCTCAGTGATATTGCCATCAACACTGATAAGTTCACAGTGATTGCCAGTGATGGTCATGCTACATCGAGTGTAGCATATAGCTCTTATCAACTACCAGATTCATCCGTAGATACTACAACAACCTCTGTAACTGTGTTAAAGCCTTCTACTGTTTCAAGCACTTCCTCTTGGTTGACAACACAAGAATATGTTGATAAACAACTTTGGAGTCAATCAGAAAGGATTAATACTTTGTTGGGCGTTGATTCTACAATAATAGATAATTTTAATAATGTCTATAAATTGGTTGATGCTATGGCCGGACACAGTGATACAGTTGTGGCTCTCCAAACTATTAATGACAAATATGATGGATTAGTTGATAGATCATCCGAAATAGTTACATCTGTTAGTACAGTTGTTGCTCAAGCATATAATACATTTCCTGTAGCATGCTCGCAGTCTGTATGGGCTGACGAATGCTCCCCATTGCCTATCCCATCAACAGTATCAGCCTCGGCTGATGGTTGGTTCTTCCAAAATATTGTTGCCAGTAGTAAGATTAATTGGTATTTGCCAACAAATGGGTCAAATATGACTGTTGGTGATATACAAAATATGTATTTAAATGCCTTTATTGGAAGTAGTAAATCTGTGCCTTTTTTGACTATATTCACAAAACCCAAGGTTGGATCAAATAACTACGCTAGTTGGACTGGAGCAAAAATCAATTATTGCTATAACTTTGATTCACCATCTACCTCATTTAACAAGCCATATTGTTTATATACACATACTAATCCAATGAATAACTATAATGTGACTGGATTAAAATGTACTGATATTTACACTGAAAATGGTACAAATAAGAATAGTAGTAGTAGCAAACAAACTATTGATTTTGATTTGGTTTCATTAACCGATGAGGTTTTATATATTGCCATTAATACTGATTCTGGTGCTGCGACCAATGATGTTAAGTTTATTGTCAACACGCTGAACGTTCAACTTAAGACTGGTACTACACAATTCACATTCTCGAACAGTGGTGTTGCTTCCAACTACCAATCCATTAGTTTGTTCAGAATGAATACTGATTTGTCGACTGTTTCGACAAAGAATATTGCTTGGTTTAAGGCGTATAAGAGCACTTTTTTGAATGTTAGCAGTTTCAACACTGATGCTTATATTGCTAGTTGGGTATAAATTGTAAACTATAAACTATAAAAAAACCTTGAATAATAAATAATAAATAATATAATATAATATTTTATAGTATTTATTTTATAATGTGACGCGTTATGGTCTCAGATTTGGATTCATACAGATTTCCTGGGACGGGAAAATGTCACCACTCATACACTGATCATTGACGCCAATTTGACTACATGCTCGGGTATCCCTGTCAACACCAATATAGCACCATCCGGCTTTACCTTGAACACTACTTAATGAATCATCTGGTTGCGGTTCCTTTATTTTTGAGGCATCATTCAAAGCACTGTCTAGAGCATTCTGGTTCCATTCATACATGCCTCCTGCTTCTTGGATTTGTTGCTGTACTGGCATAGAGTTCTTTTGAGCAGATGATGCTTTTTGAGCTGATGGACTAGACGTAGACAATTTTGAAGCATTTGTATTTGAGCCCTTCACGGCACCTTCAATCGTATCAATTGTTCCAGTTGAAGTATTTGCGACAACATCAACTCCTGCTTTAGTACCAGTGGCGCTAGTTGAGATCGTTTGCTTGGTAGTTTCTAAAACACCAAATCCAAAAAATGATACAATGGGTCTAAAATATGTATCAAAAATACCAGAAAAATCAGTAGTAGCTTTTGCTAAATAAGCAAAAATATTAATTCCCAAAAGTGCCAAAATTAATATTACAATTAACCAGGTTTGCCAAGTAATGTTTGCGAAATAATTACTAATAGATGATCCATCAGTAGCATCGCTAGATGGATTCATTAGATCTGATGTTTTATCATTATCACTAAATATACTATTACCAGAGTTTCTATTACTAGAAGTTTTATCTGACATTAATTTTGATAATGATCTTGATAAATCATTATTTGATACACTTTTGCTGTTCGTATTCATTATAATAAAAAAATATAATAAATTTTTACTATAATTACGTTTATAAATTATATTGTATAATTGTAAATGTTATTATTTAAATGTTAGTAAATAAGTGAACTGATTCAATTGTCCTAAAATTTCATCACGTGTATTCAATAAGTCTGTATTGGAACTTGCTTTTAAATTTATATCGTCACCCATTCCAATTAAAAATATCTTGTATATTTCTACTTCTTTTTCAAAATCAGATACATTCGTATAATCCATTAATGGAATACTCTTGGTTCCTGTTAAATTCACACGGCTGCCGCCATTCTTACCTAACATGATTTCAACAAACGAGTCAATTGACTCATTCAGTTTACCATATAGTTCATCAGTTGCTTTGTGTTGCGCATAACTGCTAGTTTTCCAATGGTACAGTTTTACGGTATTTAACATTTGTAAAAACATTATAACAATATGCTGTGGACTGTACGCGACGCTTCTAGTATTCGATTTTGATCTAGAATTTGATCTAGTTTTAGATTTATTTATCCTGTTTTTATTATTTCTAGTAGGTTTCATATATATATATTATATAATAGATATAATAGATATAATAGATATAATAGATATAATAGATAATAGATAATAGATATAATAAACTTTCTCTTATGGCAATCGGTGATCTAAAAATGCGGTATATATTCCTCACCAAGACTATTCATTTTTTCTAATTTTTCAATTGTCTTTTCTAAATTTGACGCTTTGGTATTCTGAAATAAATAGTCAGTTCCAGGAGAATGTTCATTTTTTTTAATCTGTTTATAAATCTTATTTATATTTTGTGTTATAACTGTTATTTTGGCTTTATCTTTTACAATCTCCTCTTCCATAGAAAATGGCTCAGTAAAAACACCAATAATAAAATACATAATTAGCCTCCGCTTTCTATGACAACCAGTCCGGTATCTCAAACAAAAAATATTAAGCGCACTATTTACAATTCGCTGTATCAGAGTGTTGCGTTTTAACGCCTCTTCCAAGAAAATATCCCATACAATCCAAATAATATCCATTTGACATTTTGGATCAACGTTAGCAAAGGTTCGGCGTTCCCCGTTAAACTTCTCTTTCTTTTGTTTACATATATTTTCGAATTCCATTATCCATTCCATCCAATAGCATGCGTTGACGCAATTATTGCCATCTTCTGACAAGTTATAGGCAAATTCATTTGCCGCAATAAATAATTCCTTTGGGTCGTCTTTTAAAAAGATAGACTCGGCATATTTTACATTGGGTGCTTTGAATCGCTCGGTCATGTGAGTCAAATCGAAGTCTTCTTTTTTGACTTTTACCTCAGCATAACAATGTCGCCGTTTTGCTTCACATAAAACACACATTATTTCACAAAATAGTTTGCGCATCTTTTCACTATTCCTTAATCTTAATTCATTATCCTTGTATCCATTATTGACAATCTCCTTAAAATTAGAAATACGTAGATCCAAATAGGTTACCAATTTGGGGTTACCAATGTGGATGTGCTTTGTATAGAAGCCGATAATAGTGTCCCATAAGTCGGCATATTGGCCTGCGCATATTAGCTCCGCACTCCAGTAACAAGCTGGTTCTATTTTAGACTTGTATAAACTAGCAATTAATTCCTTTTTAGCATCTGTTTTTTTGAATTCTGAGAATGTAATACCTTTGAAGGCGTTTTGTTCTCTAACGTCATTAATATCAGTGTCATTCATAGTTTGTTATATTATAGAAAAAAATAACTGACAAACAACTAGTTATGCCAAATGAACACAATATACTTTCAAAGATATTTACCTCCTTTTTACACCTTTTCTCACTCATTTACGTCCACAAAGTGGGCGTTTTGAATGAGAAAAGGTGTAAAATAATAATAATTTCGTTTTTAATTTTGGCTCTTAGCTTTGCAGAACATTTTTTAAAAGGTGGATATATATATATATATAATGATCAATCAAGAAGATATTACAAAAATCTACAACAAATTAAAAAATACAAAAGGAGGAAAAAATGCCGATTATATTCCTGAACTGGCTAATGTAGATCCAAATTTATATGCTATTTCCATTTATACAGTTGACGGTGAAACGATTAACGTAGGTGACTATACGCATGAATTTGCGATCGAATCGTGTTCCAAGGTATTTACTTTAGCATTGGCTCTGGAGAAATTTGGCATTCCATATTTGAAAAAACAAATCGGTGTAAAGAAATCACATGAAGCATTCAATTCTATTTGTTCAGTAGATCGAATTAAGAATCATACAATAAATTCATTCGATAATGGCGGCGCAATGGCAACAACTAGTTTGCTATATAAACCAACTGCTACCAAGCCTCAATATATTAAAGAACTTGTAGATAATATGAGCAATTTTGCTGGCAGACAATTACATGTTAGTAACAAAATATACAAATCTGAATTATTACATGATGAACATAATTTAGCAATTGCTTATTTGTTAAAATCATATAATAAATTTTATGGAGATATTGAAACATGTGTTGATGTTTATACGCGACAGTGTTCAGTTATGGTTACTAGTAAGGATGTGGCGGTAATGGCGGCAACTTTAGCAAATAATGGTGTTAACCCAAAAACAAAACAGCTAATAATTAAACCAGCAAATGTCAAATATATTTTAGAACATATGGCACTTAATGGATTATATAATGAAACTGAAAAATACATGTCAGAAGTTGGACTAATTGCCAAATCTGGAGTGGGTGGCGTCTTGTTGATAGTTATTCCGGGAGTAATGGGGATTGGAATAATATCACCACCACTGAATAAATTTGGGAACAGTTTTAAAGGGATTAAGACGGCCAAGATGATTTCTAACCTCTTGTAAAAGGGTAAAAAGTAGATTTTTAAATTTGGCTCTTAGCTTCGCAGAACTTTTTAAAAGGTGGATATATATATATATGACAAGCTTTATGAAATTTATTGAAAAACAATTTAGTTTTTTGCCAAAGACATATGAAAAATTTACAATCTGGGGACAAATTCTGTTCTTTATTTCGCTCATAATTGTCAGCATGGTTTTATTAAAGCGGTTTGATAATAAGCGACGAGAGGGATTTGAACAACAAGACAAATTTCTATTTAAGACTGGTCCTGATATTTATGACAATTTTTACGCCGACATTTACGATTATTTAGTATTTAATAGTCAAAAAGATCAATATGAGATTGGCGAAATAGTTAATAAAACAACACCAACAAGCGAGAGTAAAATATTAGACGTTGGTTGCGGAACGGGTCATCATGTATTTGAATTAGCTTCCAGTGGGTTTGACTCAATAGGCATTGATATATCTCCATCTATGATTGACAAAGCAAAGGCTGATTTTCCTGATTATCAGTTTCAAGTCGGTGATGCTTTAAATTCGAGTGAATTTGCTCCAAATACATTTACCCATATAACCTGTATGTATTTTACTATTTATTATCTACAAGATAAATTATTATTTTTTCAAAATTGTATGAAGTGGTTAATGCCTGGTGGATATATGATATTACACTTGGTAGATCGCGACAATTTTGATCCCATTTTGCCTCCTGGAAATCCCCTGTTGTATGTGTCGCCGCAAAAGTATGCTGAAAAACGCATTACTTCAACAAAGGTGAAGTTTGATGACTTTTCATATAGCGCCGACTTCCAATTAGATGATAAAAATAATATCGCCAAATTTGTTGAAAAATTCAAGAATGATAGTGACGGTAAAGTGCGAAAAAATGAGCATATTATGTACATGCCAACATTAGAGTCCATAGTGAATCAGGCGCAGCAAGTTGGTTTCATTTTAGACAGCAAAGTGGATATGATAAATTGCCAATATGAGTACCAGTATATATATATATTTGTCAAACCTACTTAAAGAGATTTGGATTGTTATTAAAATGTCATTTGGTAAATATACATATGGTAAACCTAATATTCATTGGGGGAACAATGATGCTAAACTTGTAGTCGGAAATTTTTGTTCAATAGCATCAAATGTTAATATATATTTAGGTGGAAATCATAGACATGATTGGGTTACTACGTTTCCATTTGGTCACATTAATCAAAATATATTTAATGGGTTTAATGGTACTGGACATCCTGGAACAAAAGGAGATGTAATTATTGGTAATGATGTATGGATTGGTAGTAACGTAACAATAATGTCAGGGCTTAATATTGGAGATGGAGCTGTTATAGCAAATAATAGTCATATCGTAAAAAATATTGAGCCATATTGTTTAGTAGGTGGAAATCCAGCAAAATTTATTAAATATAGATTTACTCCAGAACAAATTGAAAAATTATTGGAAATTAAATGGTGGGATTGGGATGATGCTAAAATAAACAAATTTACTCCTTTATTATGTAATACAAATATTGACGATTTTATTAAATCCGCATTTGAAATGTAATATACATATATATAATGTATAATTTGGCTTCCCAAAAAAATTGATTTATAAATTACTTATAAATCAATGAATTATAATATAAAGTTAATACTCGTAATCAAAATACAATGTCAGCATTTACTTCTAGAGAATTATTAGATCAGGAATCGAATGAGGGACAATATTTCCGCCCGATATCTGTTCGATTCAAAAAAGTTTCAACAAATAATATTAAATATTATATGATTAATCCTGACTGGACTACGCGGCAATTATATGAATTTATTAAGCCATATATTGTAATCGACTTTGAATTAGTTCCATTTGATATAGTGGAAGTCGGGCTTCCATTAGCGGAAAGAGCTGAAGCCGTACAAATTACTAATAATATAAGGGTCAGAGAAATGTTCCGTAATTTGGATCATCTGTGCTTTTATGTCAGGAGTCAAAATGTGGAAAATAATAGGACTGGATAAGATATATTGACTGATCTGGAAATAGAGGATTCTAACAAATATTATAATTGCGCAAGACATTCATGAAAAGATTATTAAAAAAGTATATATAGGTGTTTTGTTATACTTTTTTTTTAAAGTATAAAAAAGTATATATAGGTGTTTTTGCTATACTTTTTTTAAAGTATATATATATATGGCTTTATCTTTGACTTATAATATTACGGTATCTTCTTTTAGTTTAACTTTACCTATTTTTGGTGGCACTGTTACACAAGTTAATTGGGGTGATGGGCATATAGATAATACAAATATTAGAACCCATACTTATACAAGTTCGGGGATTTATACTGTCTTGGTTTCAGGCACAGGTATTACTAATTTTGATTATCGATCATCAAATGGATCAACTGGTTCTCAATATTTAACACAATGTAATAGTTTTGGTGGAATTGGATTAACTAATTTAAGTTATGCTTTTTTAAACGCAACAATATTAACAGTTGTTCCAAGTGCTTTACCAACAACTTCAATTGTTACAAATATGTTACAAATGTTTTACGGTGCTATTCTATTTAATCAAGATATAAGCGGTTGGGTTACTACAAATGTTACAAATATGAGTCAAATGTTTCGTACTACTACTGCGTTTAACCAAGATATAAGTAGTTGGGATGTTTCAAATGTTACAAATATGAGTCAAATGTTTCAAAATGCTACTGCGTTTAACCAACCATTAGCATGGGCAAACACAAATAAGGTTACAAGTATGGTTAATATGTTTAACGGTGCTATTGAGTTTAATCAAGATATAAGCGGTTGGGATGTTTCAAATGTTACAAGTATGAATCAAATGTTTCAAAATGCTACTGCGTTTAACCAATCATTAGCATGGGCAAACACAAATAAGGTTACAAATATGGTTAGTATGTTTTCTAATGCTACTGCTTTTAACCAAGATATAAGCGGTTGGGATGTTTCAAATGTTACAAGTATGAATCAAATGTTTCAAAATGCGACTGCGTTTAACCAACCAGTAGCATGGGCAAATACAAATAAGGTTACAAGTATGGTTAGTATGTTTTCTAATGCTACTGCGTTTAATCAAGATATAAGCGGTTGGGTTACTACAAGTGTTACAAATATGAGTAGTATATTTTATAGTGCTACTGCGTTTAACCAAAATATAAGCGGTTGGGATACATCTAGTGTTACAAGTATGGGTAGTATGTTTTATAATGCTATTGTGTTTAACCAAGATATAAGCGGTTGGGATGTTTCCAGTGTTACAAGTATGAGTAATATGCTTGATTATTCTGCCATGTCTATAGATAATTATAATTTGTTGCTTTCTAGTTGGTCGTTATTAAGTCTACAACCGAATGTTTTATTTGGTGTATCTGGACTCATATACACATCTGCTGGTGTTAGTGGGTATAGTATATTAACTAGTTCACCAAATAATTGGATAATTATTGGTGATGCGTTTCAACAGCCAGACATTATAACACAAAATGAATCATTTAGTTTGACTTATAATGATATTGACCTTGTCGATGGTAATATTTATCAATTATTTTATGATTCATTGCCATTTTCATCAACAATTACATATAGTGGAACTGGCAATCAATTAGATTTTACCAGTTTAATTTCTTCAGTATCTGGAGTAATTACCGTTCAATTAAATGATAATACAGATAGTTTTACGTTAACAACTTTTTATATTAGTATTACTACGGCTCCTCTATCTTTGACTTATGATATTGCGGTATCCGGATTCAGTTTAACTTTACCTATATCGGGAATTGGTAGCACTATTACACAAGTTGATTGGGGTGATGGTTCAACTCCTGATACTTTAACAACTCATACTTATACGAGTTCGGGAACTTATACTGTCTTGGTTTTAGGGACAGGTATTACTGATTTAAACTCTGCTATAGGAACCGGGGTACAATATTTAACACGATGTGATAGTTTTGGTGAAATTGGATTAACTAATTTAAGTTATGCTTTTTATAGCGCATATAATTTAACCATTGTTCCAAGTACTTTACCAACAACTTCAATTGTTACAAATATGTTGGGAATGTTTCAAAGTGCTTCAGTTTTTAATGGAGATATAAGTGGTTGGGATGTGTCGAATGTTACAGATATGAATAATATGTTTAATACTGCGTCATCATTTAATCAAGATATAAGCAGTTGGGATGTTTCTAATGTTACAAATATGTTTGAAATGTTTTTAAATAATCCATCATTTAATAAAGATATAAGCAGTTGGGATGTTTCCAATGTTATAAATATGCGTAGTATGTTTTATACTGCTACGGCATTTAATAAAAATATAAGCAGTTGGGATGTTTCAAAGGTTACTGATATGAGTTATATGTTTTATGGTTCTAGTTCATTTAATAAAGATATAAGCAGTTGGGATGTTTCCAGTGTTACAAATATGGATCATATGTTTTATAATGCTATATCTTTTAATAATAATAGTCAAGCATTAACATGGGGGTCAACAACTATAAATGTTGTATATATGAGCTATATGTTTTCTGGTGCTGGTTCATTTAATCAAGATATAAGCAGTTGGTATGTTTCCAGTGTTATAGATATGAGTTTTATGTTTCAAAATGCGATTACGTTTAACCAAAACATAAGCAGTTGGGATGTTTCTAGTGTAATTACAATGCGTCAAATGTTTCAGAGTACTAATTCGTTTAATCAAAATATAAGCAGTTGGGATGTGTCTAGTGTCACTACAATGCGACAAATGTTTTATGAAAATACATCTTTTAATGGAGATATAAGCAGTTGGAATATGTCTAGTGTTACAGATCTAAGGTTTATGTTTTTTAGTGCTACATCTTTTAACAAAAATATAAGCGGTTGGAATATGTCTAGTGTTACAAATATGAGTAGTATGTTTCAGAATGCTATTGCGTTTAATCAAGATATAAGCAGTTGGGATGTTTCAAGTGTTACAAATATGAGTAGTATGCTTAATACTTCTGCTATGTCTATAGATAATTATAATTTGTTGCTTTCTAGTTGGTCTTTATTGTCAAGTCTAAAACCGAATGTTACATTTGGCGTATCAGGACTCATATACACATCTTCTGGTGTTACTGGACGTAGCACATTAACTAATTTAACAAATAATTGGATAATTATCGGTGATGCGTTTCAACAGCCAGACACTATAATACAAAATGATCCATTTAGTTTGACTTATAATAATATTAACCTTATCAATGGTCATATTTATCAGTTGTTTTATAATTTATTGCCATTTTCATCAACAATTACATATAGTGGGACAAGTGGTCAATTAGATTTTACCAGTTTAATTTCTTCAGTATCTGGAATAATTTCTGTTAAATTAATGGATAATACAGCTATTTCTATTTTAACCACTTTTAATATTACAGTTTCACCTCAACCTCAACCTTTCTCCTTGACTTATGATATTGCGGTATCTGGATTCGAGTTGATCTTACCTATATTTGTCGGCACAGTTACACAAGTTGATTGGGGTGATAGTTCAACTCCTGATACTTTAACAACGCATATTTATACAAGTTCAGGAACTTATACTGTCTTGGTTTCAGGCACAGGCATTACTGATTTTGATTATCGTTCAGGAACAGGATCTGGATATTTAACAGCATGTAATAGTTTTGGTGAAATTGGATTAACTAATTTAAGTTGGACATTTTATAATGCTTTGAATTTAACAGTTGTTCCAAATGCTTTGCCAACAGGAACTCTTATTACAAATATGTTGGGAATGTTTTCTGGTGCCACATCTTTTAATGGAGATATAAGCAGTTGGGATGTGTCGAATGTTACGGATATGGGCAGTATGTTTCAAAATACTACTGCGTTTAACCAAAATATTGGTGGCTGGGATGTGTCGAATGTTATGGATATGAGTTATATGTTTGAAAGTGCTACTGAGTTTAATCAAAATATTGGTGGCTGGGGACTAAAAACCACTAATGTTACAAGTATGAGTAATATGTTTTATAATGCTACAGCATTTAATCAAAATATTAATGGATGGGACGTTTCTAGTGTTACAGATATGAGTTCTATGTTTCAATATGCTACTGCGTTTAATAAAAATATTGGTAGCTGGGATGTTTCTAGTGTTATAGATATGAGTTATATGTTTTCTAATGCTACAGCATTTAATCAAAATATTGGTAGCTGGAATGTTTCCAGTGTTGAACAAATGCCATTGATGTTTCAAAGTGCTACATCATTTAATCAAAATATTGGTGGCTGGGATGTATCTAGTGTTGCCGATATGAGCGCAATGTTTGATTTAAGTAGATTGTCTACGCATAATTATAATTTGTTGATATCTGGTTGGTCCGTGCGTACTTTACAATCTAATGTAAATTTTGGTGTATTGGGACTCATATATACGTCAGCAGGATTAAGTGGGCGTAATAAATTAGTATCAACATACAATTGGATAATTAATGGCGATGCGTTTCAACAACCAGATACTATATTAATAAATACTCCATTTAGATTGAGTTATAATGATAATAGTTTAAATATAGGTAATACTTACCAATTATTTTATAATTCACTCCCTTTGTCATCACCAATTACATATGATGGGACAAATGCTCCATTGTCTTTTACTAATTTAATTTTAAAGGTTTCTGGTATAATTCCCATTCAATTAATTGATATTACGAGCAGTTATACTTTACATAGTAGTAATACATTCAGATATAATTATACTTTACCAAGTGGATATTATACATTAGCAACTTTTTATATTAATGTCTCCACAATACCTATTTCCAATATTTGTTTCCCGGCACATACACCAGTTGAAACTGATCAAGGGATAATTCATATTAATAATATAGATCCGTTGATTCACACGATTTCTAATAAGAAAATTGTAGCAATAACAAAAACAATTACGCCAGATAATTATTTAGTTTCATTTGGAAAGAGTTCTTTGGGGCATAATATGCCTTCTGAAAAAACAGTTATTAGTAAGGATCATAAAATAAAATATGATGGTAAAATGATAGAAGCATATAAATTTATAGGAAATTTTAAAAATGTGAAAGAAATATGTTATAATAAGGAAATTTTGTATAATATATTAATGGAAACATATGATACTGTGATTATAAATAATTTGGT
>Ga0214919_10009573_pt1 | contig 12469 bp, 16 predicted proteins | sample LL1503_MetaG_FD_177994 | JGI IMG/M metagenome (GOLD analysis project Ga0214919, IMG submission 177994) | Freshwater microbial communities from Lake Lanier, Atlanta, Georgia, United States - LL-1503 | ecosystem: Environmental > Aquatic > Freshwater > Lake | place: USA: Georgia | collected...
TTTGAAGATCCTTACCCACATAAGAAAGCAGACTGCGGTCTACTGAAAAGTCTATCAGTAGGTTAATTGCATTTTTTTTCATGTTTTACTCATTTAAACTCAGGTTTGAATATACTAAGATTCAAGCACAAATTGCGCAAGTCGGTGACACCGTACTTGACGGCTCGGATTTCAAATTTTTTAACAAATGGGACAAAGTATGACAAAAGCATATTGGATCAGCGCATATCGCAGCATCAACGACGACGACGCCTTGGCAGCTTATGCCAAATTGGCAGGGCCTAGTTTGACTGCCGCAGGCGGCAAATTTTTAGCTCGCGGAATACCTGCAGTAGTCAAAGAAAGCGGAATACAACAACGAACTGTTTTAATTGAGTTTGAAAGCGTTGCTGCTGCTCTTGCGGCTTACGATAGCCCAGGATACAAAGAGGCGCTTGCTGCTTTGGGAAACAATGCCGTGGTTCGTGAAATTCGAATCATTGAAGGCGTCTGATCCTTTAAAGCAGGATGTTAATTTACTGAGTTGGGTTAACCCCATTTTTTCCTACTTGTACACGCACAGCGGTATAGCCATTGGTCTCATTGAGACGCGATGCCACATACACTGACGCGCCTAAGATCAAGTCACTCCGAACGCCAGGTGCAGCTCGTGACATGGGTGTACCTGTGGGTACCAACACCTTGACGGAACCCGTTTTATAGTTGAGTACCAATTCGTGCGTATCGAGACTTGTGACAGCAGCCTCTAATACAGCATTAGTCATCGTCGATTGAGGTTGCAAGTCATAGGCTGACAAACCTTGTGGAGCAGCGGCAGAAATAGGTCGAATATCGATTGCCACTTTGGCACCGTCTGCACGATTGATCGTCGTCACACCCAGCACCATGCCAGGTTTGACATCGGCCATTGAGAAACGCTCTGTCGTAGATATCAACAAACCCTCGGGCAAATCAACTAACACTTTTTGACCATCGCGCAAGGCCACGCCTAAGACTTTGCCATCGTAAGAAGCAATAATGCCACGCCAGTTGATGTTTTGTGCCAAAACTGTAAGAGCAAAACAAAATAAGGCTAAAGCGAAGAATAATTTTTGTATCGGTTTCATTAAAATATATTGTATGGGCATGCGGCGACTATGCGCATGGTCTATTTTTACTTTTGATTAAAGGCTTGCAAACACCACCCCGCGTGACTCGCCAATAAAAGTTGTGGCCAATTCAGATGACCCTTGGCTACGCAATGCATTTTGCTTAGTGATGGCAGCAGTTGCAGTCACTGCATCTGGGTAAATCGCAACAATACTAACAGTCGTATCACTTGTATAAATAAAATATACGTGGTTTGCACCCATCGCCTTTAAAGCAGGAATGTACTTTTCGTTGATTGTTTTTTCATTATTATTTGCGGCATCAGAGCCACGCTTGACTGACGAACTCCAATTTGAAATAGTTGCATATGACATGATTATTCTTCATTCAGATTGATTAAATATTGCATTAGCAATTGTTAATGCCGTTTACCAACTTCTAAACCTTCAGTTGTATAGACTCGATAGGTGCAATATTTTCTTCCGATTTCCATTACATCTTTGTAGTCAATAGAGGCGATCATTTCTTTGGCTTTCGCCAATGAAGGAAACTCAATGATCGCTCCTCGTGATGAAGCTTCTTGACCTTCTACCTGAAGTACCTCGCCTCCTCTAGAAAGATGAAAGCCTCCAAATTTATTAAAGACTTTAGTGATGATGGGTGCAAAATTATTGACATAACCATCTTTATCAGTAAGCGCCACTTCTGCAATAAAGTAAGCGGGCTGAGAATCAAGAGCAGTGACCAGCATCTTTTCCTTAATTATGATTGTGTAACAGGTGTCAGACGTTTCGAGAGGTTGTGCAGAATAATCAAAAGAGCAGCCCCTTGAGCTGTTTTTGCAATATTGCCAACGATAGCAGCCAAATACGAACCAACCTCGGGTATAGCAACCAGAGCGCTTGCAAAAGTTGTAAGTGCGATAGCACTCACAATCACTCGAACTTGAAACTCAGACGGTGTGTAATAACCAAAAACCAAACCGCATACAAGTAGCAATAGTGGTGCGAACGGAATCGCAACTCCAATCCCCACCAGGACGGCAATCAACAAACCTATTAACCCAACAATCTTGTCTGTATTTAATGTATTCATGGTTGCTCCAATAAAAAAATTTGAAATTAAAAGACCATGCACAGCAAATGTGCAAAGTCAGTTTACACAGAAGCATGATTCACACTTGCATAATTACCCTTAGGGGAGAAATCAAATTTCTCATTTCGTTCTAGACAAACACAGCTATAAAAAATACGCACGATAGAGGCAACTGCCATAGAATGATTCACGAGGCAGCGTCGCTCAGCTGCATGAGAAAACCAAGCTCACCTCAAACTCGCATCCAGTTTGTCTTGTTCTCGGAGTCACCTTTTAAGGAAGAATTTCATGGACAACACACTCGTTCAAATTATTTGGGCTATTTCAATTCCTTTTTCTGGAATTTTTTGCGCATGGTATGCAAAGAGAAATGACGATGCATTTGGTGAATGGTTTATTATTGGATTAATTTATCCATTCATTATTAGTATTCCTGCCGTGCTTTATTGCTCAAGAAAAAGTAATGTTTAAATTGAAGTCAGACATCCCAGAGGTCGATCACCACTGATTTGAATGCGTCGCATCAACCGGTGGTATGGACCAGTATCGTTAATTGCTAAATGCATTACACAACGGTTATCCCAAATAGCAACAGAGCCTTGCTCCCATTGAAATCTACAAGTGAACTCTGGCCGAACACAGTGATTAAATAAAAACTCAAGCAAAGCTTTACTTTCTGTTTCATACATTCCATCAATAGCGATGGTATATGGTCGACTGATGAAAAGGGCTTTTCGTCCAGTTTTAGGATGAACTCTGACCACAGGATGAATATGGGTTGTTTCACGCCACAGTGAATCTTCGCGGACTTTGGTTGAGCGCTTGTTATTGAGACCTGAATTGGGGCCAGCCACGTTTCTATCAGAATTCACAGCCATCAGCGAATCGACAATTTTCTTCATGGACTCAGACAGTGCGTTATAGGCCATGTATTGAGACGCAAACAAAGTATCGCCCCCTACAGGCGGAATATCAATTCCATAGAGCACTGCACCCATTGGCGGCTCGGCCATCATGGCGGTATCGCTATGCCAATCTTCTCCAACAATCGCTGCGTCACCTGGATTGCGTTTGACCATCACAACTTCTGGATCATCTCCTGAGCCTTTAAAATTAGGATGTATAAAAATATTTCCAAAATAACGCGCAACTTTTTTTTGCTCTTGAATATCAAGTTTTTGATTGCGAAAAAAAATCACACCATGACTGAACAATGTTTGCTGCATCGTATCAATCTGTGAATCGCTTAATTTTTTTGAAAGATCAATGCCTTCAATCAGTGCGCCTACTGCGCCCGATACCTTTTGTATTGAAATATTTTTTGTTGAAATACTATTCAACTTTTGCACCAGAAGCACGAACAATGGCAGGCCACTGAGCGAGCCCACTTTTGATTGCACTGGCAAATTCAGCAGAGGTATTGCCGACTGGGTTAAACCCAAGATCTACAAGTCTTTTTTTAACCGATTCATTAGCCATCACTTTTTTGACTGCTAAATTTATTTTTTCAACCACTGCAGGCGGAGTTTTTGCGGGCGCAAGTAATCCAACCCAAAGTGGCACCTCATAATTTGGAAGAACATCTGTGATAGAGGGAAGATCTGGTTTTAATGGGGACTTTTCTTTTCCAACTGTCGCCAGTACTTTGATTTTGTCGGAATTAATATACCCCCCCACTTCGGCCCATGTGACAATCATGAATTCAACTTGGCCAGCCATTACAGCATTAAATCCAGGCCCGCCGCCCGAGTAAGGAACGTGTGTCATTTGTACACCTAGCATGGATCCAAACAATGCACCCGACATATGATGAAAGGTTCCAATGCCTGCTGAGCTGTAGTTAATTTTGCCTGGATTTTTTTTAAGATAGTCAACAAGCTCTTTGACTGAATTGACAGGTAAAGATGGATTAACAACTAAAAAAGCTTGCGACGTTGCAACCATTGAAACAGGTACAAAGTCTGTCACTGGATCGTAGGTTAATTTAGAAAATAAAACTTTAACCGATCCAAAAGTTGAGCTGCTGCCCATGACCAGGGTGTATCCATCGGGTGCAGCACGAGCGACAAAATCAGTTCCCACCATTCCAGATGCCCCTACCCTATTTTCAACAACAACAGATTGACCTAAATCTTCTTGTAATTTTTGCGCAACGATTCGAGCAGCAACGTCTGTAGTCCCGGTGGGTGCAAATGGAACGACTATTTTTATGGGTCGATTCGGCCAGTCAGTCGCAGTTTGTGAATGCGCTCGAATACCAAAGAGCGAACAAACGACAATAACTCCCAAACACAGTCTTGCACTTTTAAACATCTTGAGTGGCCTCTTTTTATCATTCATAATTGCTGAATAGGTGAGGTTAACTTGTAATGGGCTTGGGGTCCTATAGGTGTAATTACTAACAATCCTTCATTCGACAATACGTGACACCCATTGAGCTAAAAATATGCAAAAATATGTCAGAAATTTTAAATAGAAAAAATAAAGGAGATATTCTTATGAAGCGCAGAGAATTTATTTCGTCATCCGCCTTGGCTCTTGCTCCAATGCCTTTTTCTTCACTCGGCGCAGACCCTTATCCCAATCGATCCATCCGCACCTTTGTGGGCTTCCCTCCAGGCAACTCAAGCGATGTCGTGGCTCGTATTGTGACGGACGAAATGCGAAAGAGCATGGGTCAAACATTCATTATCGACAACAGGCCAGGTGCAAGCGGTACTTTGGCAGCCGAAGCCGCTGCGCGCTCAACACCCGATGGTTATTCCATGTTGGTCAGTTCTGCTGGCCCGCTTTGCGTTGCGCCGTCTATGTATCCCAAGTTGGGATATGACCCGCTAAAAGACTTTATACCCATCACACTCACCAACACAATTCCACTTGCTCTTGTGGTGAGCGCAACTTCACCGATCAAAACATTTGCAGAATTTCTCGAATCTGCAAAATCAACTGGACCAGCACTGGCCTATGCATCGAGTGGCAATGGCATCACCAACCACTTAGTCATGGAGATGCTTAAATCTGCTGCCAAGCTCAATGTGACGCATATTCCTTACAAGGGTTCAGCCGCGGCGGTCACCGACTTGATCGGCGGCAGCATTCCAGCCATGTTCGATACAACGCCTGCCCTGTTGCCACTGATTCGTGGTGGCAAGATCAGACCATTGGCCGTGACGTCAGCAAAAAGGCTGGCCGAACTGCCAGGTATTCCAACAATCGCAGAGTCTGGTTTTCCTGGATTCGAAGGCATCGCATGGAACGTTATTTTGGTTCCTCAAGGAACTCCCTTGGCTATTGTTGATCGACTGCATGCAGAAGCCTCAAAAGCACTCTTAACGCCAGAGGCGCGTGCTGGATTTCAAAATCTAGGGCTTGTTCCAAACCCTACTCCACTTGGTGAAACACAGGCATGGCTCAGAACAGAAACTGAAAAATGGGGTCGCATCGTACGTGAAGGTCGCATCGCACCCGGTTGAAAATATAGAAAGATGTGGCGCTTATTGCATTGAAGTTGAATGGAATAAGCGTATTTTTTAAATAATTTTTTTCTCGGCCAAGGATTCGATTTGCTCTGCGGTGTATCCCAATAAATCGCCATAAATCTCTTGATTATGTTCACCTAAGAGAGGTGGCGATGACACAGTCACTTTGGAGCCCGACAGTTTGATCATGTTTCCTGGCACCGTGAGTTCACCATGCTGTGGATGAGTGAAAGTTGCAAATGTACCCCTCGCACGTAAATCAGGATCATTGAATAACTCCATGGTGTCAAACACTGCACTGGCAGGAACATTTTCTTGCGCTAATATTTTCATCGCTTCGCGCTTGTCGTATTGAGCTGCCCATTCAGAAAGCATGGCGTCGATCAAATCTGAATGCTCTGCTCTAGATTTTGGCGTCTTAAATCTTGGATCTTCAACAAGTTCCTCACGCCCCATAAGCTTGCATAAATTGAGCCAATGTTTACTTCCTGCTCGAGTTGTATAAACATAAACGTAATCGTTTTCACCGCCACCCTTGCATCGATAAACCTCACTCGGTGACGTGCCACCAAAAATACTTTGATTGCCTGTGCGTGGCGCCGTCTCGCCCGACATCGCTTGAGCTGCATATGCAATGCGTGAAAAATTAATAATAGCATCTTGCATGGTCACTTCAACAACCTGACCTTTGCCCGTGGTGTTTCTCTGCATCAGCGCAGCAAGTATTCCAAGCGCACAATGCAAGCCTGTGCCTGTATCTGCAAGATTAGGACCCGGCTTGATAGGCCGCCCACCCGCCTCACCTGTGATCGATAAAGCTCCACCCGCGGCTTGAGCAATCGCATCAAACGCAAGATAATTTGCATAAGGACCTGTTGGCGAAAATCCTTTAATTCTTGCAAACACAATTTTGGGATTGATTTTTAAGACCTCTTGCGAACTAAAGCCCAATCGATCAATCACACCAGGTGCAAAATTTTCGACAAATACATCGCCCTTTTTAATTAAATCGGTGAGTAATTCTTTACCTTGCGCAGTCTTGAGATCACACGTCACACTCTTTTTATTAGTGTTGAGTTGTACAAAATAAAGCGAGTCCTTGCCGCCTTCAGCACTGGAGTTTCGCCCCTGCTCGCCCTTGATCGGTGGCTCAACTTTAATCACTTCCGCGCCGAACCAGGCGAGCGTCTGCGTGCAAGACGTGCCTGCTTCGAATTGTGTGAGATCAATGATCCGAAAACCTTGAAGTGCTGTACTTTCGCTATTTAACATATTGAATCGACCATGAGTTTAGTGGAGATTTTTGTATGGATGAGATTTAGCTTTGCATCAACAACTGCGCAGCATTAACGATATGGGGTTTTTCAATTCTAAATTCATCCTCTAAAGAGGGTGAATATGGCATAGGAGCCCTTGGAGCCCCGATTCGTTTAACTGGCTTAATCAAGTCGTGATGCAAATTTTCTGAAACTTCTGCAGCAATCTCATTTGCAAAACCACCTACAAGAACCGACTCTTGAGCAACCAATAAACGTCCTGTTTTACGAACTGAATTAAAGACAGTCTCCTTATCCCAAGGCCAAAGTGTTCGTAAGTCAATCACCTCTACCGATATTCCCGTCATGGAAAGTTCCTCAGCAACAGATTCAGCAACAATTGCTAAACGCGACCAAGTAACAAGAGTTAAATCTGCTCCTGATCTAACTACCCGCGCTTTTCCCAATGGCACAACACCTTCGTTACTGAAATCCACATCATCCTCGTATGCCCATAGTTCTTTGTGCTCTAAAAAGACAACTGGGTCATCACATCGAATCGATGATTTAAGCAAGCCTCGCCCATCGGCTGGTGTTGCAGGTGCAACAACGACCAAACCAGGAGTGTGCACAAACCAAACCTCATTTGATTGGGTATGCTGCGAACCAAGTGATCTTTTTATACCAAGTCCTTGTCGAGAAACAAGTGGCACTCGTGCCTGACCTCCAAACATATATCGAATTTTTGCGGCTTGATTGACTAACTCATCGATTGCACAAAGTCCAAAATCAACATTTCTAAGTTCTGCAATAGGCCTAGTTCCAGCTAGGGCTGCACCTACAGCAGCCCCCATGATGGTTGATTCCGAAATAGGTGTATTAACTATACGCTTAGGTCCAAATTCATCAATCAGACCAAAATACTGCGTGCTTGAAGTGCTTCCATGAGCACGAGAAAGGTCTTCACCTAGCACCCATACAGTTGGATCGCGGCGCATTTCCTCAGCGAGTCCCCGACGAACAGCCTCACCAAAAGTTACTCTTTCCATTGAGGACCTCCAATATCCTGAACATCAGTCCATGCATGTTTTGAATCAGGAAATGGCGCACTCAACGATTCAACGACTGCACGATCAATCAAGGCAAATGTTTCATTTCGTATTTTTTTACAATCAACTTCAGAAATGCCGTTTTGAATTAACCATTTTTCAAAGCGGCTAATGGGCTCTACTGTCATTTGCAAATCTGTCTCACCCTTGGTTCTGTAGGTTAGAGGATCGTTCGATATATGCCCTCGAATCCTATAAGTACGAGCATGTAAAAAGCGAGGTCCGTCTCCCGCACGAATTTCCTCAATAAGTCGCCTTGCGGCAACGTCCACAGCAAGCACATCGTTGCCATCAACACTTTCTGATTTCATACCAAAAGAAGCAACTCGAGCAACAATACCGGGTCCAGCAAATACCTCATCAGTTCGAGTTGTGGATGCATAAGTGTTATCTTCACAGGCAAACAATACAGGCAACTTGAAAACCTGTGCCCAATTCAATGCTTCAAAAAATGGACCTCGATTCGTTGTTCCATCACCAACGAAGCAACATGCAATTCTGTCTTCACCTTTTAGGTTGATGGCCTGTGCAGCACCCACTGCCATTGTTAAACCATCTGCAAGAATACCATTGGCTCCGAGCATCCCCACCGAGAAATCAGCAATGTGCATTGAACCACCCTTGCCACCACAAGTACCGCCCTCTTTTCCAAAAATTTCCTTCATCATTGCAATAGGATCAGCGCCTTTAGCCAATGCGTGCCCATGGCCTCTGTGAGTAGAAAATAAATAGTCTGCAGGTTTTAAATGTGCACAGATTCCAGTAGGAACCGCTTCCTGTCCAGTACTTTGATGAACTAAGCCAGGAACGCTTCCCTTGGTCTTTTCCTCTGCTGCACGTTCCTCAAATTCACGAATCAGGCACATCATCCGAAATAACGATAGATAACGATCGTTTGTTGATGTTTGTGTATTAGTGTTTGACAAAATAAAATCCATTTATTTTTAAATTAAATTGCACGATCAATTAATTCTGTACCTGTAATTAGGCCAACAACAGCATCTCCAGTAGTCTCGCGTCTCTTAACAGTTGCAATTCGTCGACCTCCTCGCATCACAGTTATACGGTCAGCCATAGAGAAAACATGATGCATATTGTGACTAACAACAATCACCGACAGACCTTTTTCACGGAGTTGCTCTATCACAAGTAGCACCTTTCTAGTCTCCTCAACACCTAAGGCAGCAGTGGGTTCATCCATGATAATGACCTTACTTCCCTGAAGCAGTGCACGACCAATTGCGACAGCTTGACGCTGCCCACCAGATAGATTAGCTACAGGCTCACTCAAGGATGGAATCTTGATGCTTAACTCTCCAAGAACTCGATTCGCATCATCGCGCATTTTCTGTCGATCAACCCATCCCCAATTCGTGGGCTCTCTACCTAAAAAAAGATTCGATAAAACGTCTCGCGTGTCGACAAGCGCAAGATGTTGAAATACCGTTGTAATACCATGATTAGATGAATCTTGAGGATTTCGGATTTGAATTGGCTGGCCATCAAATTTTATTTCACCGACATCTGGCAAGACTGCACCAGCTATTACTTTGATCATGGTCGATTTGCCTGCACCGTTGTCTCCCACTATTGCATGAACTTCATTAAAAGTTAGTGAGAAATCAACATTTTCAAGTGCGCGAACATGACCGTAATGTTTAGATATTTGATGCAATGAGAGCAAGGGCTTGACAGCCTCTTCATCCAGCATGAAATCTTTTTTTATGACTGCGCTCACTCTTCGCTCCTAGGACCACGAATAACAGAGCCAACGGATGCAACCATGACAATCAAACCCACGGCAACAAGCTGTACATATGAAGACATGTTGATCAGATTAAGTCCATTAGCAAGAATAGCTAGCAAAGCGACTCCCAACATGACTCCAAAGAGACTTCCTTGTCCGCCACGTAAGCGCACCCCACCAATAATGACGGCGGCTACAGATAACAACTCAGCACCATCGCCAAGTGATGGCTGTCCGCTACTGACTCTTGAGGAGAGAAGAATGCTTGCAATGGATGCAAGCGACCCGCTGATCATGTATATTAATGTACGTATGCGCGCAACATTAATACCTGCAAGTCGAGCAGCTGACTCGTTTCCACCAATGGAATACACGTCGTAGCCAAACTTAGATCTTGTTAGAACTGTATAAAAAATACAGAAAATGACAACTGCAATGATCGTCGCGATTGGCAATCCACCTACATACCCAGTACTGCCTAAGTATGAAAACTCTTCAGGAAGATTCAACACAGGTAAACCACCCGTAATGATGTAAGCCAGCCCTCGGCAAAGCGACAACATACCAAGCGTTACGATGAAAGGCGGCAAACGATATCGAGCAATTAAAGTTCCATTAATAAATCCAATAAAAGTTCCGAGTAAAACACCGATAACCATTCCAGGAATAACGCCAACCGATAGAACAGCATAGGCGACCACAGCGCTTGTTAATCCCATGATTCCGCCAATAGATAAATCAAAACCTCCCGCAAGCATTGCAACAGCTTGACCCATTGCTAATAAAGCGGGTTCAGCAGCTTGTCGAGAAATATTAAGGAAATTCCCTCTGTCCCAAAAAAGTGGTTGCAAGAGAGAAAATATACCAATCAACACACAAAGGCTTGCTCCTACCCCGATTTCTTGAGTGATGAAAAAACGCAGTGGTTTTTTTGAAGCCTCAGGTGTTTGCGTTTGATTGTTTTTCGTCGCTTGAACTGAATTATTTCGATTCGCATCCAAGCTCATCAAGGCTTCCAAGTAGAAGGTGGCAGGGATACGCTCCAATCCGTACTATTAACATTTTCAGAGGTGATTTCACGAATAGGCGGAGCAATCAATTGCGGGACTGGCTCACCATTCATTGCCGAAACAATCACATTAACGGCCATTTTTCCTTGCATCACGTTTTGTTGATCAGCAACCATATGGAGTTCCCCCTTACGCAAGCGTTCAATCACGCCGACATTGGTACCTGCAGTGGCGATCAAAATTTTGCCTGCACGCTTGGCCAAAATAGCATCAGCAGCACCATCCGCCAAAAAAGCACTTGGCGAATAAACACCATTTATTTGCCCAGGAAACGCTTGAAGCATATCCTCCATAAGCCTGAGCCCTTCAGTGCGACTTATATCTGAAAAGCGTTCAGCTAAAATTTTCATTTGAGGGTAATTTTTTGTAATTGCCTCCTTAAATCCTAGACCACGTTCAGTCAAAGTGGCATTTCCTGCTGGACCAAAGAGCATGACGACATTGCCTTTGCCACCTAGCATTCGACCTAAGTAAGCAGCTTCAGCAGCCCCAATCTCTCTTTGATCGTTGATGACTCTACTCGCAGTACGTCCACTGCTTTCATAAAGGAAGGCATCAACAATCTTGATGCCTGCGTCGGCTGCACGGCGCAACACAGGCGCAACACCATCCCCCTGAACCGCACCAATGATGATGCCATCTACTTTTAACTGTATGAAATTTTCTATTTGTGAAATTTGAACATCAAGTTTGTTATAGCCACCCGCATCTGCAATTCTCATGTTTAAACCAAGCTTTTGACCTTGTGTCTGTGCTCCGTACCATATAGCCTGCCAAGATGGGTCTGGCATATTGGGAAGTGCAACACCAATCACGTAATTTTTTTTCGGAACAACTTCTTTTGTGAGCCATGACTTAGCCGCATCACCTCGAAGCACATCTTTAAATGCAGAAGGACCCATAGGCGGTGGCTGCTGAACTTGTGCATTAACAGTCAGTTGAAAAGAGCTGAAAGTCAACAAGACTGCAGCAAAGAAAGATTTCACGTAAAAATTTTTATATAGTCTCAATTGAGTCTCCAAACATCACGAATCAATACCGAAAATTTAAGCGTTAAAAATTAAATAAATGTATATGTTAATTTTGAACACGCTCAACAAACACCGATTTTTAAAATCTTTTAGATATCAAGTTTTAAATTCAATTTCAAGCAACTTGACGACATGAGGAGACTCACTTCTAACATTGTGCTCAACACCCACGGGATGAATTTTAAATTCTTGTGGCACATGACTCGATGAGAATTGACTGCCATCGATGCGTGTATGAAACAACGTAGCATCTGTTAAATATAAAGAACAATAATTTAATGCATGCTTATGCCAACCTGTATTATCCCCTTGTTCAAATTCAAAATAGCTTACTCGCGTGACTTCGTTATCTGTAAGAACAACTCTCTTTGCCAATTTGCCGACGGGTAAATCTTTAACACTGGCTAAAGCGTCTCGTGCGTCGTTGTAATACTGTCCCATTTTGATTGTCTCCTCAGGCTTGTTATTGAATTAGAAATTCTCTGCCTCACTTTAAATCAATTCCAACAATTAGGCAATACCGCGTCAATCATGAAAGCGTCTTGTACGCTTGGGCATCTTTCTTAAGAAGAGGATTCTTTATTCTTAAGGGG
>Ga0214919_10009574_pt1 | contig 12469 bp, 14 predicted proteins | sample LL1503_MetaG_FD_177994 | JGI IMG/M metagenome (GOLD analysis project Ga0214919, IMG submission 177994) | Freshwater microbial communities from Lake Lanier, Atlanta, Georgia, United States - LL-1503 | ecosystem: Environmental > Aquatic > Freshwater > Lake | place: USA: Georgia | collected...
AACACTACCACCTTTTTTAATGGAAATATTTGGAATTTTGAGACATTGTAAAATCTGCAACAATTCATCACGATGATGTAAATGATTTGCCAAAAAGTCTGCACGCTCGCTTTGGTTCGCATCCATCCCAATACAAGATATATAAACAATACCGTTTCGATAATCAATTAAATGTCCGCATAGTCGATATGGTACCGATGAAAAATACAATAAAGCTTGTTTGATAATTTTGTCAATATTGTCAATGGACGAATGTTGTTTGATATTGTTTTGATATTGTAATACACCTTTATAATGATACAAACAACCACATTCACTAAAAACATGATCAAATAGCTCAAAGCTTTCACCAAGCTGCTCGCGAATTTTTGTAAAAGTTCCACCGCCAACGATTCCTAAACAATACCCATCGTTGTGTAATTGTGCCAACTTTTCTTGCATTGCACTATCCAACTTTTGACCAGAATGTGCCAAGGTGTTGTCGACATCAAATAAAAGTAATTTTGTCATTTTTATTATTAAAAATTAAAATACTTGAATTATTCAAAATTCAGCAACTTATTTAAGAATATAAATAATTCAAATGTACCAATTGGTACAACAAAGCCCTTTTAGCGCAGTTGGATAGCGCGTACGCCTTCTAAGCGTAAGGTCCTAGGTTCGAGCCCTAGATGGGGTGTTTGACGATATGTCAAATAAATAATAAGATTTTTCATTTAAATAATTATTGATTTCAATGAAAATGGAAAAAAGACCCATTCAAGAATTTTTAAAAGAGTTTTCAATCGAAGAACGCGTACCTTATTTTGGTAAAGCTCGTTTATTTACCCTTCCAATGTCCTATATCAATAAATCTCCTTTTCAATTACCCAAGGAAGTGTTTCATTTTGTGACGAACATTTATATTATAGATTCTAATAAACAAAACAAGTATGTTTTGCATGTCAATTCATTTCAAAAATCTGTCGATGAAACAGAATTTTCCGATATTACTCCGCAAAGTAATAAAAGAATTAATATCTTGGAAGATCCTATTTTCCTAGGTATGAATACCTTTGTCTCGCTTGAAAAAGTAAAATCAGAAGTCGATATGAAAGATTCCATGAACATTTTGGTAGAATATGGAAAGATATCACCCGATTTGTATCAACAATTACATACCAACCAAATTATATTGGTAAGTAAACAAGGTGAAAAGGAAATTTTGCAATTTAGAGGAAATTCTCCGTAAAAATTAATTAAAATACATTCAATTAGAAAATGAAATGGACTTTTTTAAATTTTTTTTTTATGATGAGTACAAGAGAAATGAAACGGCTTGGAATTAATGTTTATAATCAAAAAAACATTCCACCGCTTTATCAAACCAAAGAACACATCATTCCAAAGTCTATATTTCGTCGTTCTACCCATGCAAATCAATGGAATAATCTAATTTCTTGTGACAAGTTTACCAATACGATTAGAACGGACTATCGTTTAGGCGACCCCCTCACTTATAAAGATTTGTTTTTGGAGTATCGGGAGTACCGCTCGTCTAATCAATCTAATAAACTTGTGTCGATTCATCCCAAAATACCTTGTAAATTAGTTGTTGATTCTACAGGAAATGTTTCTGGTGTGTTGGATAGAATTCAACGAATTTTTTATCCATCATTGGATGCCGATATGGGTTTATTGAGTCGTTCCATCATTGAAATGTTACATCAATATCCCTACTTGTATGCCTCCATGGATCGAATTGTTTCTGATGTGCGATTGTTACATAATTATTATGATTTGCCCAAAACAAATTTGGAGATTGAAAGAGAAATGTTGTACGACCAAAAATAAACTTTCATTATTATAGAATGTTTATTCCGCTTATCAAAAAAACTTGTTTGCTCATTAATTTTGCCATCTTTATAAAACTATTTTATAGAGATGATTATGAACCTCACCACGACCTTTTAAAAACCAAGATTCAAAATTTGGGTATTGTTTTTATTAAACTTGCGCAATGGTATTCGACTTTTGGTTCCTTGTATGAGAGCAAACAGCCAGAATTGATGAAAATTTTGTCCTCTTTTCAAAACCAAGTTGAATATGATTCGCAAGTACCACATTTCGCAGACAATGAGTATATTGCTTCAAATGTAAACCTTGACAGTATTAGTTATTTGGCATCAGGATCGATTGGTAATGTTTATAGAGGCCAACTGAACAACGGTTCACCGGTTGTCATCAAGCTTCAACATCCGCATGTAAAACAAGATTTCCAAGTGTGGTGCCAATTGATTGGTGCGTTTTATTTATGTATAAAACCGTTTTTACATTGCGAAGCAACAGAAATTTTGGAAATTTTGAAATCTCAATTTGATTTTAAAATCGAAGGCGCAAATATGGAAAAATTTGCACAATTGTATGTAGACGACTCCAAGGTACTAAAAATACCCCATTTATATTATAGTAATCAAACTGTATTAGTCGCAGAATATATTGCAAGTTTTAACAATAATGAAGAATTACCACTCTCGTTTAGTGAAAAAGTAGAAAAACTTTGTATATTGAAATGCTGGCTAATGGATCAAATTGTTATTAAAAAATGTATACACGGAGATTTGCATAATGGGAATTGGGGAATTACGCTTGATCAACAATCCATTGTCTTTTATGATTTTGGATACATTTACGAATTACCAAACCTATCCAAGGACTTTGTAGTCTCTTTGCTCAATAAAAACACTTGTTCTGTGTCTGAAAAAATATTGGAACTATTTTCAATACCCAAATCAGTACAAAATCTAGAGTCCATACAAGAGCTAATGAATTCATATCAATCTGGCAAGAAATTTTCTCTAGAATTTATTACCAAATTGTTGGAAATATTGTACAAGGAAAAACTCGTCGTGTTTAACAAAAAAGTTGCCTTTCTACTAAACATTGTAATTTGCCTTAATCATATTCATCAGATTGATTTTTTGCAGGATGCGGAAGACTCGATGGAATATAATTACTTGACGCTGGAAAAGAATCAAATTTTACACACTTACCGTGAAACCATTGTCTATCCCTTACTTTTGCAAAAAAATTCATAATTTTTAATAATAGCACGACTTCCAACATCGCCCATCTTCAAAAAATAAATTATAAGAACCAACTAATTTTCCATGCTCATAAAAACAATCTTTCAACAAATTTCCATTACCATAAAAAGAATGATAAGGTCCGTGTAAAGCTCCATTGTAATAACAAGCCATTGTCATTATTTTTCCATTATAATAATATTCTTCAAAAGTTCCAAATATCTTTCCGTCAGAACAATAATATTTCTTGTATATATTTCCATTATTGTAATATTCCAAGACTTTACCAATTAATCGATTATTTTTATATTGACAAACAAGCTTTGGAGTCTTGTTATCATGGAATTCTTTATAGATTCCACTCTTTTTATTGTAATATGCAAATAAAACTTTACCTTCTTGATAATATATACGCCTTTCGACGCCTATGCCTTTCAAGACTTGGCGGTAATACATATGAAATGTTGGATCAAATAAATAAATAGACATTATAATGTGATGGGGTAGATTATAAAATCCATACATTTAACTATATTAAAGATTTAAAAATTAAAAATTTTAATATACAAATGCATATTAATGATGTTATACAAAAGTACAATAAACTTGATGCTTCCGTATATTTAATTAATCGATCCGATCATACTAAACGATTACATTCTGCCACCAAAAATCTTGAACAATTATTTACAACTATAAAGATCGTGGAGGCTTTTCATCCAAATGAAGCACAAGAATTGAAATTTTCATTTTTATCAGCAAAAGCCTATAAAAATATAAGTCGACCAACCACAAATACAAATATTATACCTACTTGGGCTGCGGCTGCATGTGCAATGAGTCATATCAAAGCTTGGACTCAAGCCCTTGACAGTCAACAGGAAATTGTAGTGATTGCGGAAGATGACATATGCATCGATAATGTTGATTTGTTAAAGTTTTACATGATGCAAATACAACAAAAGTTGCTCAAAAACCCGCAAGGTATTTGGTTTTTCAATTCAAAGTTGAAGCATGTATCCAAATCATTGTTTTATAATAATTATTTTTCTCAATATACCTTTGGTTATGAAAAAACAGAAGACTTTCAAAGAATTTATTTTCAAAGTGAATATTCACTTATTCAATCTCATTTTTATATGACAACTCGCACGGCATTGATAAAAATGCTAGAGAATTATTATCCTATCGAGTATCAAATTGATATTCATATTTCTCATGTATTGCGTGATTCATGTAATTTATTAATTATGAATGTAGGAGCCGATTGTGGAGTCTATCAAAATAAAAAAAAATTTCGAAGCAGTGTACAATTTTATTATATCAAAAGCGCCAATTTATTGTACATGATATTGGATTCTAAGTTACCTTGGTCAATTTGTGGAATAATAATAAATTTTATTATATAAAAATGTATCAAAAAATTAAAAATTATCAATCTTGTTCAAAGCACCCTCAAGACAAAAAGGTGTATCATACTGAATTGCTTAAAAAAGGAGTTCCCGGTGGAGTAAAAATAAATACAAAAGCACGCGGACGTGCTGTTTTACATATTTTAAATAGCCAGGAATTTTTTATACAAATCGATGTTTATGATATTGCAAATGTCACCATGGCTCATATACATTTTTACAATGAAAAGAATCCAGGTCAAAATGGTCCTATTTTACTTTGGTTGTTTAAAAATATGCAACATCCATTAAAAGAAGTAAATGGTCCTTTGGTAGCCAAAAATTTTAGTTTGAAGGACTTGTCTGAAAAAATGGATATGGCAACTTTTGTTTGTAATATTGATTCTCATAAATTTTATTATAATGTTCACACTGTTCAAAATCCTAATGGAGAATTAGCTGGTGGTCTTTGAAACTAGAAATATTTCTTCCACCAATTTTCCATTTTTATGGAATCATTAATTGAAATCCAATTAGAATCATTATTATCAAAGTTATAAAACTCCATAAACTCTAAACCATGGTTGGTAAAAAAATTTCGCAAAAATATATTAGTTTCATTGTCTAAAAATTTTACAGTTTTGGTAAAATCAGTTGGTTTTTGCAGTGCTACAATATGTTGGTCAAGGCGGGAAAAGAGTTGGTCTGCATTTTGTAAGAAAACTAAAACTTCTGGCATTGTAGTTGAAATTTCAACTTTATAATAAACAAGCTGGGATAAAATACTTTGTATATTTTCTATTGAAAATGGGGAGCTAGTATATGGATTTTGAGGTAATCGAAATGTTTTTTCCAAGGATACTACCCCTGTATGTATTTGTTGTGCCACTCGTGAACGACTCAAGTCGGAGTGCATAATTTGTAAAATTTCTTCCGGCTTGAAGGCATAATTTTCTCTGCCTTCACAGACTATAATAATAGGATCTTGATAACCTTTTACTTCTTCTGCATCATAAAAGTAATCATTTTCAAACTTTGGCAGCACTATTGGAAATATATTTCCATAGCAATGAGTAATTATAGATTCCCAAAGTAATTGCCTGTCCCCAATTTTTGCAAATTTGTTCTTGACAAGACTTGTTTTGCGCAAACGATTCAGGCTTGACACAGTTCTGGGATAAACTTTTTTGAAAATTTTTATAAAATCAACAAAATTCATTTTTATATACACGAAAATGAATTTATTTTTACAATATAAAAGATTTAATGTATACCAACTTTCTAAATAAAGTGTATCATCAAAACAAGGGTTTAATTTGGTCAAATGCCATTATGACATTGACCATTTATCCTGTTGAAATCATTGTCTTGTCGTGGATATCGGGTCTGATATTTCTAAACACGAGTCAAAAAAATTTGGATAAATTATGGTTTTATGTATGCATGTTTTTTATAGTTTTATTAATCATTGTCGTCTTGAAATATTTTCGTGAAATGATTGATGCCAGAATTATACCTTCCATTAATACAATTGTACGAATTGAACTTTTTGACCAAACCACCAATAAAAAAAATGGCATACAAGAAATTCAAAGCGGAGAATTTATCACTCGACTACAAAAAGTTCCCTATTGCATTTACATGGGTTACATGAATACTTTATGTTTTTTACTTCCTTTTGTATTAACCATTGTATCATTTATTTGCTTTTTATTTTATATAAATTGGAAAATAGGTCTATCAAGCTTCTTCTTTCTTACAATATTTTGTGTATTTCTTGCCTTTGGTTATTTGAAATTGAGTAAATGTAGTTATAATCGTTATGTACATGAAGTTTCTCAAGGAAATCAATTTGCAGATATGCTTCGTAACAAGGAAAATATATCCTTACATAGTACCTATGAGGATGAAAAAAAACAACTTTTAGATAAGGAAAAGAATCTTAAATCCAGTTTTTTGAAAGAACTACAAAACATGTCCTTGTTTAAAACAATTTCCATCATAATAATGGGTATTTATTCTTTTTTGATTATTATTTATGGGTGTTATTTAGTTGCAAAAAATGTCATGCCAATGTTTAAATTGATTATTTTAGTCACTTCTGTTTTACTAATGATTCGAAATCTAGATAGTATTATTAGACGATTTGTGGATACGGTGATGGAATTTGGACCCTTGTGGAATGACAAGAATTTTTTTAATACTATCAACACTAATTATATTCATTATGGAACACGAACAAATTTTTTACAAAACTATGTATTGCAAGTTGAAAATGTGAGTTTTCATATAGATAAAATACCTATTCTAAATAATATCAACTTGACCATCCAACATAAAGATAATATTCTAATTACTGGTCATATCGGTTCCGGAAAGAGCACTTTATTGAAACTTTTATGTGGTTATTATTATCCAACGAGTGGTAATATATATATCGACAAGGTGCGTATACAAGATGTAGATATTAATTACTTTAGAGATCATATTACCATGATGCATCAACGCATTGAATTGTTTCGTCGCCCTGTCTTGGAAAACATATTCTATGGCAGTAAAATTAAAAAGGAACAACAATTAACCGAACTACAAAAGTTATCGATTTATTCCAATATTAAAACATTTTTGGATCAAAAAGATGCAACTTTATTATCAGGTGGACAAAAACAAGTAGTTGTTTTATTGCGCTGTTTTTTCAAATATCCAAAAATATTAATTTTGGATGAACCTACTGCAAATTTAGATCCCAATATTAAAAAAATTATAATCAACATTATACAAATGTTAATCCACCAATGTACAATTATTTGTGTTTCTCACGATTCCTCTATATTTTCCTTATTTAACAAACATTATGTTATGAATAAGGGAAGTTTAAAAAATCGTTGAAACTGATAAAATGACCTTTGTTGAAAAATTAATATATAAAACAAAAAGAGATCCTCTGGTCCCCATTGGAATGTGTTGCACAGTTGCAAGTTTATGTACAGGTATTTACGCGTTTCATCATAAACACAAATTTCTATCAATTCGCATGATGAAATCACGAATCATATTTCAAGCGATGACGGTTGCAGCAGTAGTAGCAAGTCAGTTTAGATGCTAATAATTTCCTTGTCCTTGAAGACAGTTATATTTCCGTTGGATAAATAAAAAGACAATTCTCTTTCTTTAAAATCCGTCGGAGTATAATTCATATTATGAAAGTTATATTTTGGACCCATATAGGGAGTAATTTCATTCGTAACATCCTCCAATTTATCATTAGTAATCATCAACACTTGTGCAGATTGAGGTCCACTTGTGTGCTTGCACTTTATTTTGAACAGTTGACCGTGATAAATATAATGCACATCATATTCATTCTTCTGTAACTGTACCAAATTCTTGGCAATTTTTTGATAAATCATCATATATACTACCCAAAGAATTGTTCGCGCAGTCTTGTCAATTGCCTTTTTCACCGATTTTTCCTTCTTAAAATTTATGGTATACAAAAAGTATACACCCTTCAAACTTGGATATAAGAAAAATGACAAGACTGCAAGTAGAGGAAAATAATATAAATACATTTTAAATAATTGTATTCAAATCTTTAAGCTTCTTTCCAAACTCTTATTTTTTAACCAGTTTTCCGTTATTCATTATATACTGCCTTTCAAATAAGAAAAATATGTTGGAATCGTGTGAAACACATAGCAAGGTCATTAAACTTTTACAATATTGTAAAATGTCTATAATAATTTTCTTGGTGATGGGGTCTACATTGGCTGTTGGTTCATCAAGGATTAGAATTTTTGGTTTACGGAACAAGCAACGCAACATCAAGACAATTTGTTTTTGTCCTCCAGATAATGTACTTGCATTTTCATTATGGATAAATTTTTCTAAAGATGGATAGATTGATAATTTTTGCAATTCGGCCAATTGTTGTTCTTTGGGTATATTAACTCCGTAAAATATATTTTCCAACACGGGTCGTTTAAACAAATTGATGTGTTGATGCATCATGGTGATGAAACTTCGTAAATAAAGGACATCAATATTTTTAATATTGACTCCATCATATAGAATTTCACCCTTTTCTGCATAAAAATAACCACATATTAATTTTAGCAGTGTACTTTTTCCAGCACCAATTTCTCCAGTAATCAATACATTGCTTTTGAATGGAATTTGAATGCTAATATTATCGAGAATTAGTTTTTTACCATGATAAAAATCTACATTTGTTAATTCCAGATTAAAAGACCTGAAAAAGTCTTTCCTTGTACCGTGATGAATGTGCGCTGTTTTGATATTTTTCCCAAAATCGTAATCATTCATAAGTGGTCCAAATTCTACCAAAGTATCTGTACAACGACGAATTAAATTGCTAAAACTTCGAAGCATAAGCAGCACTGAAGTTATCAACATTATCAATTTATACATTTCCAGTTCATTTTTCATGGTTAAATAAGATGCATAAATGAGAATGGCAAACATGTAAATTGCTAATAAAATTACAAACACAAGTTTCATGATGCACATTTGTTCCAATTCTTTTCGAAAGGATTTTTGCAACTCATATTCCTGTGTAAACAATCTTTCTTGTTCAGCCTCGAATGAATTATTCAAGACTATATTTTCATTATTTTTCAACACATCTTCAAACTCATTCATGATGGTATTTTCCCAGTAATATCTCTTGTAACTGTTGGTACTCAATTTTCTATAGTAAATAATGTAAATAATTCCAAAAACTATATAAAACACAAGACTAATGATGCCAATTTTCCAGTTGATATAAAACATGTACCCCGTAAAAAATAATATGGCAAAAACAAAGGGAATAATAAATGTAACAACATTCATATAATTCATAAACATGTAATTGGGAATCTTTAAAAGCTTGGTAATTAATTCTCCATTATCCAAATTATTAACACCAACTTTTTTATTCGTGGTAAGCGCATAAATCTTCTTACGAACAAAAGTATGCATAGATGGTACAATTTGAGCATCTAAATATTCGGAAAAGTAATAAAGAACGATAATAATTATGAACAATATAAAAAATAAAGTAACATATAACCAAAATTTACTAAAACTGTGTTTTTTGACATGAATAAAAATCATACCAGATAACCATGATAAAAATATAATTTCTATAGGATAAATCGAAATTGTAAGAATAGTATTACCAACTACAAGTGGACGATTTTCCTTATAATATTGATTAAAGAAATCTTGATACATTTTATTAAATAAAATAAATTAATACAAAAATCATAAAAACAATTATAGGAGCACCGTGTCTAGTTCAAGTAGCAAAACAATGACTTGAACATATCCTTTGCCCATTGCATTTACATATGCTGCGAGACCCATCACTTTACCATCTTTGCGCGCAAGAGCAGCACAATTTTTATTCCATTTTGCTCCCCCCCTGCCACTACAGAAAAACATCCTGTCACTACCAAAACTGCATTTTTACAAAACTTTTTTAGGATCATGATAAATTTAAAATAATGTTTTTTACTATAAAAATGTCACTACCCTCTTATAGCACATTGTTAAATACTTCATCCAACGGAAATTTCATGGCCAATGTTGGTTGGGAAGAAACTTCTGCCGGAAATTGTGAATTAAACAGCATGTATTCAGAACCAATGTTGGATTCAATTAGTAAAGCCATTACTAAATTATTAGAAGGTGTTGATCCTCAAAATCGACCAATCATTGTTTCCAATGAAAATATTGCAAGCGTAATGTCCAATGTATATCGTTTTGGGACCCGTACCAATATTGGAGATATTTACAGTCGTTTTATTATTCCGCAAGAACAAGCTCGTAATGATATGAGAACAATTGTCAATCAAACAATCAATATTATTGTCAGTAATATTAAAAATCAAACTGGTATGGAGGAAGCCAATAAAAAGCTTACAGTGTGGACAACCCTGCTTGGGGATTTCAACAAGGAAGGATTGCGAGCTCATGGTCCTATTAAACTTCGTCGTAAGCATCCACAATACATGGCATTTAATATGAATTATTGAGTTTGCGCTAATACAGGTTGTTCCTCTTGTCTTGGTGGATTCTTTGATGTTGTCAAGAATAAACTGATAACTCCTAGTATTAACACAAAGCTTCCTAAATTTTGAATCATCAATGGAAGACGAATAGATTTAATTTGAATCGGATTGGTTGTAAAAGTCTGATTGGACGAAGAAGTGTAAAACGCATCTAACCAAGAATGTTTGTTTGGTTCAGTTTTGTTTAATATTAGTTTATAAATTATTGCAAACAGAACAATCATAATAATCACGATTATAATTTTATAAAGAAAGATTTTTGTAATCAGTTGCATTTTTTATTTCTACAATAAAAAATTAAATCTAAAGATTGTCACGCTCAATCTTCCATCCATCTTTATCTGAACCCGCAAATAAATGACGAATAATTTTATTATGAAAGTAATTGGCAATAAAACAATGTAGAATACAATTCTGATAGTTTTCATACCATAGTTTAGACTTGTGTACTAGTAAATTATTTGCTTTCAAATAAAGTTCTATTCCGTCTGTAAATAATTTTGGTCCCGTCAAAGTATGGATAACATAATCTCCTTGAAACTGATTGCAAGCTAAAATTCGTTCTACCGATAAATCAATAATTGTTTTTAAAACTGGAGATTTTGGAGGTGCTGCAAAAGTCCACTGACACAAGTGTCGATTGTCCGTTTCTGGTGAAAAAACTAGATAGCTTTGAGGTTGCAAAAAAATAACAGGATCAACCATTAATACGGCATCCATATCTGCATAGATACCTCCATAAATATAAATGATACAATATCTCCATAAATCCGCCTTCATTACGGCAATTGGACATTTATTATAAGCTTGGACGGTTTTAGCATCAAAATTTTCCCGTACAAATTGTTCACATTCCAAATCATTATAAAAAAAATATTCAAAATCTTTGTGCTGCACCCAACTCTGATAACCAAGTTTTAATTTGTGTTTGCTTTGCACATATTCCAACGATTTGTGTGTTTGAAAAATTTTCTTGGGAATTGGATCCATATTCTGCATTGAATCATAAAGATTGGAATCAAGACATAAAAAATACCCACTCATATTTAAATATATTTTTGTAATATCATAATCTAATCCTGTAATTACATAATTTCCATATTTTGTCTTTAGTTCACATTTTAATTTCCCATTTCCGCTAGAAGAAGTAGGTACAAGAATATGAAAAGCTTTCATCGATGTTATCCAATTTCCATTGGGGAGACTTTTTGATATTTCCAATTCTTTTTTTACAAAATATCCATTTTCATTCTCAAAAGCATGGTGTAAATCAAACAGTAACTCATTTTTTTCCCATGAACCATCTGCTTTGCGCAAGTTGCAGTGAATTGTATTGTTTCCTAGTTGTTCAATATCCTTTGCACTATGTTTCCAATTTCCCAAAGGTAAAGTAATTTTGCTGGCTTCTTGAACTTGTCCATTGATGATAAAATGAGAATAATCGATTTGATAAAAGTAATTCATGGTTATTTGTAATCAGGTAAAATTTTTTTAAATTGATTAAAAATTAAATGAACAATAGAGTTGCAAACTGATTTATTTACAATTGTGGCTTTTATGGGGTTCCCAAAAGCAGCTCAAGTAGCAGTACTACCAGCACTTCAAGTAGTGTTATGTTGGTTATGGTGGATATCCTAGTCACGCGATTGTAGGTGGCGGTAAAGTATACTATAAATTGCTTATAACGATTTGTAGAATTACACGGGTGAATCATCATTGGTATCTAAAAATCTTGAAACACTGGTATAAAATAATTCTAGAGATTTTTGACGATTTATAAAACCGTCCACGCGAGACCATTTTGTTTGTTCGTGTCTTTTATAACCTGAAAAAAACCATTCCAAATTTTTTAAAATCGATTCAGGTACATCATTGATATCTTGAATACCAGAATCAAAATTATATTCATTAGAAGGTATAACGAGGATTTTTTCAT
>Ga0214919_10009575_pt1 | contig 12467 bp, 20 predicted proteins | sample LL1503_MetaG_FD_177994 | JGI IMG/M metagenome (GOLD analysis project Ga0214919, IMG submission 177994) | Freshwater microbial communities from Lake Lanier, Atlanta, Georgia, United States - LL-1503 | ecosystem: Environmental > Aquatic > Freshwater > Lake | place: USA: Georgia | collected...
ATTGCGCTTTCATTGTTAACCCAATGAGCATTGCAGTTTACGAGTCACCAAAATTGACTCTTTCAGTCAATGTTGTTGCAACTGGTGAAATTAGCACAATGCTTTATGGTTATTTTGCGACAAAGACACTGGTTTCCGGTGGTCTGCAACGATTTAACCTGACCTGATAAAACCCTAAGCCGCTCACAGGGCTAGGAGGCCCTGGCCCTGTGAGCCTTATCAAAGAAAGGAATGATGATGGCCGCAACTTATGTGACAATGCAAGAATTACGCGATTCACTTGGAATTGGCACGCTATATTCAGATGCCACGGTTGAAGAATGCGCACAAACTGCACAAGACCTCATCAATGCATTTCTTTGGTTTAACACTGCGCCAGTTGTTGCAACCGGGCGTTCAAATAATGTTGCCACCGTAATCATTGCAAATCCCGCACAATTTGTCGTTGGCCAACTGATTACTATTACGGGTTCAGGTTCCGGGTATAACGGCGTTAAAACTATTACAAGCACAAGCCCTTATCCATCATCAGTGAGTGCTCCTTACCTTCCAAGCCGGTGGGTTTATCCCCTTGGATACCAATACATTCAATTTGCAAATGTTGCTGCTGATGATCCAATCCATTTGGTTCAACCTTATGGATTAATGGCCGGCCCTGACGATAAAACCGCGACATATGCTCAAACACCAGCGATTCGCTCAGCAGCAATGATTTTGGCAACAAACATTTGGCAATCCCGACAAGCTACACAAAACGGCGGAATGGGCGTTGATGGTTACGCTCCTAGCCCATTTAGAATGTCAAACACATTAATGGCATCAATTCGCGGCTTGCTTGCGCCGTACCTGAGCCCAGGCGCAATGGTTGGATGAAAGATGCCACCAGTAGCACTAACAACATTACGCACAACGATAGCTCAGGCTTTAGCCAATGCCGGTGTGTGGTCAACCTTCAGCTTCCCGCCGCCAGTAATTCTTGCCAACTCAGTGATAGTTGCGCCCAGTGACCCTTATTTAGTTCCATCAAATAACTCACAAGCTTCAATCTCATGCATGGCAAACTTCAAAATTATTATGACTGTGCCGTATCTAGATAACCAGGGAAATTTGAACGGCATTGAAAGCACGATTGTGGCCGTGTTCAACAAACTGGCTTCATCAACTTTAGTATTCAACATCACCGGTGCTTCAGCTCCTTCAGTGTTGGATGCACCGAGTGGGCCCATGCTTACATCGGATTTTAGTATCACCGTTCTTACCACTTGGTCATAGGAGATAAAATGAGCGAAACAAACGCAGAGAATTTGGCTTGGCTTGTCAAAGTCGGTCAGATCAAGGATACAAAGGCTGCTAAGCCAACGACAACAGAAAACGAGGAATAACACATGGCAATCTATCTAAACAACAATGTTGGCGTGAAACTTGCAACCGCAGCCGCGCCAACAGTTCCATCCATTGACATTTCAAGTTATGTCAGCGCGATTACTTTAACGCAAATCGTAGATGAGCTGGAAGTCACAACAATGGGCGATTCCGCTAGGAAGGTAGTCGGTGGGCTCCAAAACGCAACTTTACAAATCGACTTCTTCAATGACTGGGCAGCATCTCAGGTTATGACGACACTCAATGCGGCATTTGCAACTACATTGGCAGTTTCAATGATTACAGTTAAAGGAACCGCAGTAAGCGCAACAAATCCGACATACCAGTTTTCAATCTTTGTCAACAACTTGACCCCAGTAGGTTCAGGCGGCGTTGGCGATGAAGCTGCATCTTCAATTTCGTTTACAGTAAACACAACAGTCACTGTTTCAACATCAGTGGCATTCTAAGGAGCATAAAAAATGGCACGCTTGAAAATCACCAGGGCCTCAGGGGATGTGATTGTTCCAATCACCCCCGTGGTTGAATATGCGTTTGAAAAATACACAGGCAAGGGGATTCATAAACAATTTCGTGACGAGGAAAAACAGAGTGACATCTATTGGTTAGCGCATAACGCACTTTCCCGTGTAGAGGTCATTCCGCCATTTGGTGAAGAATGGTTGGGAACCTTGATTGCGGTTGAAGTTATGGATGACGAGCCCGAAAAAAAATAGAACGGGCAAGTTTCACCTATCTAGTGGCCTCACTAGCGGTGGAGCTCAAGATAAGCCCTAATGAAGTTTTAGATCTTGATGAAAGAATGTTCAAAGCCGTGCTTCAAGTACTAAATGACAGAGCAAAGGAGAGGGCCCGTGCCGCTAAACATAACAGGCGTTGAACCCACTTTGAAAGCAATGCGCGAGTTTGATAGAGACTTGACTAAGCAAATGAACATTGAAATCAAAGCTGCGATGTTAACAATTCGTGATAAAGCGCGTGGGGATGTGCCCCAGGGATTCCCAACATATCTTTCAGGATGGGAAAAGCGCGGCAAGGTACAGAGCCAAGCCGTGTTTAACACCAGTGGCCGCGTGCGCAAATTTCCTCTTTTTGACACTGCTGAAGTTAAGGCCGGTATTGTCTATCGCCAAGGCAAAAGTATTCAGAACCGTCAAGGCTACCGCGCTCAGTATTATGTGCGCAACAACTCAGCAGCCGGAGCAATTTACGAAACCGCCGGCCGCAAGTCAGGGGCCGATGGTCAGAATTGGGTCGGGCCAAAGGGCAGGGGAGACAATGTCAGCCGTTCGAACAATCCTGATGCGGGTAAATTATTTATTGGCGCGATGGGTTCACTTTACGGAAAAGGATTTGACCGAGGCCGTTTGATATTTAAGGCATGGGAGCAAGATCAAGGCAAGGCCACCTTAGCCGTAACCACTGCCATTGATAAAGCCGTCAAGGTGTTTAATGACACCGGTGGTGCGGGTACTCAATCCGGCTATAAGTTGGCCTCATAATGCCAAATTTGTTAGTCAGCGCAACCACACGCTATGACCCCAAGGGGTTAAACAAAGCCAAGAAGCATATTGTTGGTTTTGATAAAACTATTCAAGACCTTGGGAAAACTTTTGCTGGTGTCTTTTCTGCTCAAAAGATTTTGCAATTTGGTAAAGCTTCTGTCCAGGCATTTGTGGCTGATGATAAAGCCGCGAGAGTCTTATCCCGCACCCTTAGCAATTTGGGCCTTGCATTTGCTGATCCGTCAGTTAAAACTTTTATAGGCGACTTGGAAAAGCAATACGGTGTGCTTGATGATTTTTTGAGGCCGGCTTATCAGAAATTGCTCACCAGTACGGGCGATTTGGTCAAGTCTCAGGATTTGTTAAAAACTGCCCTTGACCTCAGTGCACAGAGTGGGGAAAGCGTTGTTTCAGTCGCAAGCGACCTTGGCCGCGCATATGCAGGAAATACCAAAGGGCTGCAAAAATATGGCTTAGGCTTAACAAAGGCCCAATTGACTGCAATGTCATTTGAAGAAATTTTGCTTAAAATCACAGAAATAAGCAAGGGTCAGGCGGCCATTGCAGCTAACACTTATGCAGGAAAACTAGACAAACTCAATGTTGCAGCCGCTAATGCTTCAGAGACTATTGGCGGCGCGTTGGTTGATGCATTTGCCACAATCGCCGGAGATGGTAATTTAGACAAAGCAATCAGCAAAATTGATTTGCTTTCCCAAGGTATTGCAACGCTTATTTCTCCTTCACGCATGAAGTCACTTTTTGCGAGTGTTGACTTGAAATATGGAATCATTCCAGTTAACAAGCCGGCTCCTAACTACGGGCCCGCTCAACAAAGCCCCGGCGAGCGTGCTGCCGCAGTTGCTTACAACAAAAAATTGGCAGCTCAGAAAAAAGAAGAATTAGCCACACTTGCAGCGAAGAACAAGGCTACGCGAGAAGAAGCTCAAATGAAGAAGGATCAGGCCGCCTTAGACGAGCTTAAGAAGAAGTTTGACTTAGAGCGCATTGGCCTCAATGTGGCTTTGAATCAGGCAACTGATGAGGAAACAAAGGCACGCATCAAGGCTCAAATTGCCATTCTTGATGAGACTGGTAAAAGTGCTCAAGCTGCGAATGATGCTTTGGTCAAGGCCCAAGCGGATAAATTGGAACAAGAAAAGAACGCCGCTAAAGCTTTATCCGATTTGGCTAGCGCAGCCGGGTTAGCAGGCATTGCTCTTTTAAAATATGGCACCGGTATTCCTGGAGTTACATTCAACCCGACTCAAAACATGGACAGAAATTATGACCAAAACTTTTTGACAAATGTCCCGACAAATATCCCAATTCAATCTAATGGTACTCCTGCGCTCATTCCTGGTATTGATTACAACCCGACACAAGCCCTAGACCGCAATGTTGATGCTAAGGCTGCTATTTCCGTTGTTGTCAACACAGGCCCATCCATGGCTGATGAGAATGTAATTGTGGATGCGGTTCAAGCTGCGCTCAATGAAATTGCCCGCCGTGGATATTTGACCACTTATGCAGGGGCGTTGCCAGCATGACAATTCCAACAATCAACGCATTTATTAACTTCAGCACGGGGCCAAGTTTTGCTCAAACAATGATTTTGGATCAGGGCATTTTGGACACTAATGTTTTGGGTGATGCAACCGCAGTCATTGTGGATGTTTCAAATGTAGTTGATTCAATCAACACCAGGCGGGGCCGTAATGCTCAGGCAGACCAATTTCAGACTGGCACACTTTCATTGCGCATTGTTGACCAAAATGGTGATTTCAACCCAATGAATGTAAGCGGGCCTTATTACGGGCTCCTTACTCCGATGCGTAAAGTTCAAATCACTGCCACTTATGGGGCCGTCACTTATCCCGTCTTTAGTGGATTCATAACTTCCTTTTCAACATCAACCCCACAATCTTCCGTGGGCGATGTTGTTTACACTACAATTCAGGCCGTTGACGCTTTTCGATTGGCTCAAAATGCTCAGATTTCAACCGTGGCGGGAACAAGTGCTGGACAATTGACGGGCGCAAGAATCAATAATTTGTTGGACGCCATATCGTGGCCAAATTCGATGAGGGATGTGGATCCGGGGCTGACCACGGTGCAGGTTGATCCAGGCACGGCTCGCACCGCGCTTGCAGCTTGTCAGACAATTGAAACTACGGAATACGGTGCTTTTTATGTTGATGCATCAGGTTCATTTGTTTTCCAAGATAGAAATTTGACGGCTTCAAGTGTGGCAGCCACACCGGTTGTGTTTAATGACAACGGCACGGCAATTGATTACTTCAACGCGGTTTGGGTAACAAATGACACCCTTGTTTACAATGAAGCAAACATCACTGCCACAGGTTTGGCCACTCAAACTGCATCAGATGCGGCAAGCATAACTAAGTATTTCTTGCACTCTTACAATCAACAAAACTTGCTTATGCAAGATACTGCCACGGCTCTAAATTACGCCCGCGCTTATGTCGCTTCAAGAGCTGAAACAAGCGTGAGATGCGATGAAATCCAATTGGATCTATACACGGCAAATTATAATGCCGGCATAATCGCAGCGCTTGACCTTGATTACTTTGACCCAGTAACAATCACAACCAATCAACCAGGTGGAACAACATTGACCAAGACTCTTCAAGTTTTTGGCAAATCAATGGAAATCACACCAAATTCTTGGCGGGTCAAAATGACGACACTTGAAGCCATCATTGATGGTTTGATACTAGACAGCGCAATTTATGGAATACTTGACACAAGCGTGTTGAGTTACTGAGGAGGATAAATGTCAACTAAACAGACTTTCACAACGGGGCAGGTTTTAACGGCTGCGCAAATGACAACTTTGCAATCAGCCGCTTTCCAAGAATCGACCTACACCGCCAAAACTGCCTCATATACCTTTGCATCAGGCGATGAAGGCAACATATTTAGCATGAATAATGCTGCAACTCAGCAATTTAACATTCCAACAGATGCAACTTTTAATTTCGCAGTAGGAACAGAAATCAATGTATTTTGGATTACTGGTGCAGGTCAGCCAACTATTGGCGCGGTAACACCAGGCACAACCACAGTGATTTCAACAGGTGCAACAAGTGCCACACCTAAATTGCGTGTGGCTAACTCAGGCGCAACTTGTAAAAAACTAGCTGCTAATTCTTGGATTGTTTTTGGAGATGTCACCTGATGACTCCGATGCTAGGAATAATGTCAAGTATGGGCAGAGCAAGAGGCACTTCAAGTGTCGATTATCTTGTTGTTGCTGGCGGCGGTGGTGGTGGTCGTTCAGATGGTGCAGGTGCTGGCGGCGGTGGTGCAGGTGGCTTTGAAACTGCTACATCGTTCTCAGTTGCAGGCTCTTTTACAGTAACAGTTGGTGCAGGCGGTACTGGTGGAACATCGGCAGCCTCTCCAACAATCGGTAGCGATTCCGTGTTAAGTTCTATTACCTCAACAGGCGGCGGAAAAGGTGGACATCGCACAGGCGGCGGATCATTTCAAGCCGCAGGAGTAGGCGGGTCAGGCGGCGGTGGCTCAGGTGAAGTACAGACAACAGGCGCGGCCGGTACTTCAGGAGAAGGTTCAGCAGGCGGTAATGGTGCGCCAACGGGCACGGGTAATGTCGGCGGTGGTGGTGGTGGTGGTAAAAATGCAGTTGGTGCTGGCGGCACTACTACAAATGGTGGTAATGGTGGTAATGGCCTTTCTAGCAGTTATAGCGGATCATCAGTCACATATGCAGGCGGTGGTGGTGGTGGTATTTATGCAAACCCTGGAGGTACAGGAACACCGGGAACAGGCGGCTCAGGCGGCGGTGGTAATGGTGGTGCTAATACTCCAACTGCGGGCTCCGCAGGTTCAGTCAACACTGGCGGCGGCGGCGGTGCTGGAAGTTCAGCAGCTAGCAATCAACGAGACGGTGGCTCAGGTGGCAGTGGCATAGTCATTTTAAGATACGCAGATACTTTCCCGGCATTAACATCTATCGGCGGTGGTTTAACTTATACAACAACGACATCGGGCGGGTATCGCATTTATCAATTTACCGCTGGAACAGGTACGGTGACAATCTGATGGCTCACTACGCATTTTTAGATGAAAACAACATTGTCACAGAGGTTATAACTGGTATTGACGAAACAGAAACTATTGAAGGTTTAGACCCTGAAACCTGGTATGGCAATTTTAGAGGCCAAACCTGTAAGCGTACTAGCTACAATAACAACATCAGATTTAATTATGCAGGTATTGGATATTCATATGATGAAAACAGAGATGCTTTTATTGCACCAAAACCTTTTACATCGTGGCAACTTAATGAATCAACTTGTCAATGGGAAGCACCTACGCCTATGCCTATAAATGACAAGAATTATGAATGGGATGAGGTAACAGGGGCTTGGTGTGTTGCAGAGTCATAACGGCTGGCCCGCATCTAAAGACCAGGCTGAGATAGGGATAAAGTCTTATCCAGTACCAGGCACGACAATCAAAATGCGTTGTGCGGAGGCGGTTGCACCCTTGCTCATTGGTTTAGCTGCTGAGTTTCATGAGCTGATTGAACCCCTTGATGTGGGTTCACTTGATGATTGGGGATACTGTTACAGGCCAATCCGTGGAGAAACTACAAAACTCAGCAATCACTCATCGGGCACGGCTTTAGATCTAAACGCCTCCAAGCATCCCTTGGGGCAGAGCAATACTTTTGACCCGTTAAAGGTTCCGATGATTCGGGCCCTTGCTCATAAATACGGATGCATTTGGGGCGGTGACTACAAACACCGGAAAGACGAAATGCATTTTGAAATCGCTATTAGTGCAGCCAAAGCGGAGGCATTAATTAAGAAAATACAAGGAGAAAACAAATGAACCCACAATTCAAAGCGGCGGCCTTGTCGTATCTCAGAGCTTCAGTAGCTTCAGTAGCAGCTTTATATCTATCCGGCATCACTGATCCAAAGGTATTGGCGAACGCACTGATTGCAGGCTTTATTGCCCCAATTTTGCGTGCCGTTGACCCTAAGGATTCAGCTATAACAATCGGCAAGAAGTAAGATGAACATCCAGGCATGGGTCGCCGTTATCGTAGGCGTAATGGCGATTCTGTCTGGACTATATGCGGCAGTCCGGTTCATTGTGCGTTCAATCATGGCCGAGATAGGGCCCAAGGCCAACGGTCATAGCCTAAAGGAGCAGGTCAACAGGCTGGAAGCACGCCTAGACCACATTTACACCATCCTTTTGGAGCGTTAGACACGCCGAACGGTGTTGATGTTGTGCATCTCGTCCATATCGTCTATATTTGGTTTATCGCAACTAGGCGATATAGACGAAGGGCCTCACATGTCAAGAATGGCAGATTTATACATAGAAATTAGTGACCAGTTAAGCAAACAATCCAAGGCGTTTCAAGCTGCGGCTGACTGCATGTGCGATACATGCGAGCAATACACAATCAAAGAGATTGATGCCCAATTTAAGAAAATGGGCCAGTCATGAAAATAATCTTAGAGCTCACAAAAAATGATTTTGAACACTTGACCACTACTTCAATGCAGTGGGGCAAGGATTGGGAAAAGAAGGTCATGCGCTTTGAGCCGGTCATTCATGACACTGAAATTTCATTTGCCTGGGGCTACGCCCATTGGGTTGATACATATTCTGATTACATCATAGCTTCAGCATTCCTGAAATCTATTGCTGAACCTCATGAAGCTGCATTTGATATTGGAACGGGCGAAGTTGTCATTCTGACTGATTACGCTGGATCGTGGGAAATCATATGAGCATCCTAGAACCGGAGTATTTGAGCACAACGGAGATGGCACACATCTTGGAAATTACTCCAAGCACATTGCGCCGGTTAGTACGCGAGCGCAAGATTGAGGCATATAAACCCCTTGGCGGTCATTACCGTTTTGATATGGATAAGACAATTCAAACCTTTTGGAGAATGGAAAGCGAGGATTCAAAGTGATTGATTTCATTTCAACATTATCTGATGCTGGCATTTTTGTTGGGTCAGTGATTGTTCTTGGATTGCCAATGATTGCCGGATTCTTGCTTGGCAAGGAAATTGGCCTAGATCAGGGCCACCGTGCCGGTTTCGATTTAGGAAAGGCGGTGGGCAAGCGTGAAGCCGCCAACAGTCAGCGATAACTCAGTCATCATTGCACGCAACGCTAAACGCACATCAGTAGATGCAGCAATGCGCAAATATCCGGAAACCGGGTCATTGCGCCTGAGGATTTATGAGCTGCTGGTTCGTGCTGGATTGCGTGGAGTAACCGATTATGAAATTGAGGCCATTTTGTCCATTCCGGGCAATTCGGTCAGGCCCTTGCGTAAGTCCTTGGAAACTCAAGGCTTCATCATTGATTCCGGGCTTACTAGAAAAAACCAAAACGGCAATGAATGCACCATTTGGCGTGCAGTAGATGAAGGGATGATGTTATGAGCTTCAACATGGATGATTATGTGGATGTGGCAGAAAGAATGCGCAAGATAAAAGAGATATTTCCTGAAGGCGTGTTTAGACCCGCAAACCCAAATGAGCCTTTTAAGGTTGTTGAGATTGGTGGGCTTACCTACATTGCCTACACTGCCGCGTTTTATCGTGACCCGTTTGATCCATGCCCTGCGATTGCATGTGCTTGGGAAGAAGTGCCGGGGCGCACACCATACACAAAGGGCAGTGAGCTGATGAATGCTGAGACAAGTGCCTGGGGTCGTTGTGCCATTGCAGTTGGATTAGCTTCAAAAAAGATTGCCAGTGCCGATGAAATCAAAGCACGCCAAGAAGTACCTAAAGCAACGGTCACAAAGATAAAAGAAACGCAACAAGAACAACATGATCCGTGGGCGACACCGCCAACACCGGCTGAAGCTTTTGATGCCTGGCACTGCAAGCATGGAGATAGAACAGTGCTTGAGGGTGAAAAAAATGGCCGTGCCTATTACGGCATGCGCTGCACAAACTATGTGGTCAAGGAGCAATGCGAACCGATTTGGTTTGCCTTGAACAGTGAGGGCAAGTGGGTTCCAAAGATTGCTGCGGTGAAATGATGGGATGGGCAGCCATTATTCCAAGTGAAATATGCTCAATATGCGGTGAGCGTAGGGAGTTGGCAACCGGGCGATGGCGTTATGACCCACGCGTTGACAGGCGTTGGGCATGTTGGGAGTGCAAATGAGCCTTGAATTTGAGTGCCGTAGATGCAAGAAAATAACTAAGCAAATTGAGCGCATCATTACCGACAACCTGCCGGATCATGTGAAAGTATTGCAATGCACCCGGTGTGGCAACATGGGTGTCTGTCTATTGGAGGCTCAATCATGACCCAACGCAAGCTGATTCGCATTCTTGTCATTGTTCAATGCATCCTGGGCATATTGATGATTTGGTTTGCCACTCATTAGTCATCCACAGGTGTTATCCACAGGCCTCAATAACTGTGGGAAACGCCCAAGATTCACGCTGTTACTAGACATAATGGATACGATGCATAGCGCACGGCAGGGCCCGTTAGGGATAGCCCGGCGGTGTGTTGTGCATCTATTGGCAGGGCTATGTCTATTGCTTGGCAGCCCTGGAGCAAGTGCAACAGATATAAAAACAATCCAGTCATATGCAGGTTCATTGCTCACACCTTTAGAATTCTCATCAGCTTTAGTCTTATGGCAGAAGGAAAGCAATTGGGATATTAGAGCTCATAACGGGTCGCATCATGGTTTATGTCAAGGCCGCAGCAAATACATGGCCAAAGCTAATTACAAACAACAGGTGCAATGGTGTATTGCTTATGCTTACAATAGGTATGGATCCATGACACTGGCCTTAGAACATTGGAGATTACACAAATGGCATTAAGACATAAGAACAACACTTCAGAGTTTAAGAAGCAACGGCTCAAAGTCCTAGCAAGGGATAACAGGGTGTGCCAATACTGCGGTGCTGAAGATGCAAACCATGTTGACCATGTGGTTCCCAAGGTTGCCGGCGGTGGAGACGAGCTTGATAACCTTTTGACCAGCTGCAAAAAATGTAACCTCCTTAAAGGTAGGAAGTCTTTGGCCTTTTTTTTAGGCTCAACTTCTGCCCCCACTGTCTCTCCCGACCTTCTCTCTCCGGTTCGAGCCGGTTCGAGTCTTGTTGGGCCCTTTGAAGGTCAGGCAAGGCCATCGTGGAACTAGTCACAGACAATGTAAAACCCGCCAAGGTGGGGATAAAGAAAAAGAAGCTTGTGGGAGCAGTGAAACCACGGATCATGAGCATTCCGCTCAAAGGAAAATCCAGGGGCGAAGAATTTGCGGAGTTTGCGGAAAAATGTGGGTATCCATTATTTCCCTGGCAGAAATTTATTGCCAATGACTTTCTAACCGTGGATGAAACTGGGGCGTTTAAGCGCAAGACCGTTGCCGTGATTCTAAGCCGTCAGAATGGCAAAACCATGCTTATTGCCTTGCGCATCCTCTTTGGCTTGTTTGTGTTGGAAGAAAAGTCGGTTGTGGCAATGTCGTCTAAGCGAGGCATGGCCGAGGATACATTCCGCAAGGTGTGCTCAATCATTGAGGCCAATGAATTCTTGAGAAGCCAAGTCAAGCTGAACCGTGGTGAGGTTGGCTACCGTGGCAACGGCAAGGAGCACTTAGATCTACTTAATGGAGCGCGTTATGAAATCGTGGCCGGAACCAGTGACGGCGCACGCGGCAAATCTGCCAATCTCCTATTTGTGGATGAGCTGCGTTACATCAGTGAAGAAGCTTGGGCAGCAGCTAAGCCAATCACCATTGCAATGGGTAACAAAGCGCAAACCTATGTTTGCAGCAACGCCGGTGATGCATTTAGCCATGTGCTTAATGATTTGAGAGATAAGGCCCTTTCCTATCCATCACCGACTTTAGGCTGGTATGAATACTCAGCACCTCAACATGCAAAACCGACTGACCGCTCAGCCTGGGCCGCTTCAAATCCAAGCCTTGGAATAACAATCACTGAATCGGGCCTGGAAGAAGCTTTGTCAGTAATGCCTATGGAAAAATTTTTGCCTGAGCACATGTGCATGTGGGTTTCATCCCTTAGCAGCCCTTGGCCAATCGGATCATGGGAGGCTTGCGCTGATAGTAACCTTTCGTTACCAATTGGGCCTGACACATTTATGGCCTTTGATGTGGCAATATCAAAACGCACCGCAACCCTGGTTGCTGGTCAATATCTGCCCAATGGCAAGATTGGGGTGGGCATCATGGATCAATGGCGTTCTGACACGGCAGTTGATGAGCTGCAAATAGCAGCAGACATCAAAACCAAATGGGTGGACAAGTATTTTCCGCGCATGATTATGTTTGACCACTACTCGACGGCGAGCATTGCCGCACGATTGGCAGCAAGTGGTTGCAGGATGGTTGATGTGTCGGGCACGGCGTTTTACCAGGCATCAGGGGATTTCTTGGATGCCATCGTTAACAATCGCATTGTGCACATGGGCCAAGAATCTCTCGATACGCAAATGAACGCATGTGCGGCTAAGACCAATGACAGTGGATGGAGAATCGTGAGAAGGG